>Ga0209055_1000616_pt1 | contig 24844 bp, 24 predicted proteins | sample GraSoiAngelo_110_FD_185875 | JGI IMG/M metagenome (GOLD analysis project Ga0209055, IMG submission 185875) | Grasslands soil microbial communities from the Angelo Coastal Reserve, California, USA - 14_0903_12_30cm (SPAdes) (version 2) | ecosystem: Environmental > Terrestrial > Soil > Grasslands ... | reverse complement strand
ATGGCCGACGTTGGCGCAAGCTCTACCCCGAAAGGGGTACGTCTCTCTGGGTATGTGCCTTCTCACCGCGATATGATCACTTCGGGCGATATCGCCGCGACCGTTCGAGCAACAGACTGAAGCCGTTCGCATAAGTGCGGACGACTGATTACCGCGATTGTCTCCCGTCTCACAAGGTTCGACCGATGACCCACCCCAAAGAACCGCGTGCCCAGCAGCAGGGCGACTCATCACTAGCGCCGCGGCGCCCCTGGGCTCGGTACCGACATCAGCAACGGGACCAGTGCGGTAACTCGAAGTACCGCTAGAAGAGAGAGAAGGAATCCGACCGTTCTGTACCGAAGTTCGTTGGACTCACAACCGGAGTCGTCCTATGAAGCGCTTCGCCCTAGCTCTCTGCCTCGCCGCCCTGGCCGCGCCTGCGCTGGACGCCCAGGACGCCCCCGCCCCCGCCCCCCCCACCTCCGCCCGGAGGCGGGTGGCGGTGCTCGACTTCGACTACGCCACCGTGCACAGCTACGTGGCCGGCCTCTATGGGTCGGACGTGGACATCGGCAAAGGCGTCGCCACCATGCTCGTGACTGAGCTGGTGCAAAACGGCACCTACACGATCATCGAGCGTACGCAGGTCGAACGCATCCTGAACGAGCATAATCTCCAGCAGGAGGGGCAACTGGATGCCTCCACCGCCGCCACGCTGGGCCGTCTGCTCGGCGCGGATGCGATCATCATCGGGTCCATCACCCAGTTCGGGAGCGACGACAAGAAGCTCAGCGCGGGGGGCGGGGGCATCCACCTCGGGGGGATCGGGCTCGGCGGCCTGGGGCGCAAATCGTCCAAGGCCACAGTGGTGATCGACGCGCGGATCGTGAACATCGGGACCGGGGAGATTCTGGCCGTAGCGCAGGGAAAGGGTGAGTCCAAGCGCTCCGGTCTGATGCTCGCCGCCGCAGTCGGCGGCGGCGGCGGCGTGTTGGGCGGCGTCTTTGACATGTCGAGCTCGAACTTCGCCAACACCATCCTCGGCGAAGCGACGCGGGCGGCGGTGACCGACCTCGTCACCGAGCTGGCAGCGGCGGCGCCCAAGATTCCGGAGACTATCGCCGCGATCACGGCGCTCGTCGCCGACGTGTCCGGGAGCGAGCTGGTCATCAACGTCGGGACGGCAGGCGGGGTGCGGATCGGCACCGAGTACACCGTGGTGCGCCCGGGGCGGGAGATCAAGGATCCCGCGACCGGCAGCGTGCTGCGCCGCGTGACCACGCCTGTGGGAAAGGTCAAGATCACTTCAGCGGTTGAGGGGTCGGCGACGGGAACGCTGACCGGCGACGCCGCGCACGTCGGCGACTGTGTGGGCGCGTGTCCGCTCGCCCCCGCCGGCGGGCCGCCCGCGCAGAAGGAGGGACAGGGTCCGGCTCCCGCCTCGTCGACGCCTCCCGCCCCTTCGACGCCACCCGAGGGGGGCGTCCGCGTGCTCCCCGCACTCCAAACGGGTCCGGTCTCCGGACCGTTCACGTGGACTGGGTACTCGTTCACGGGCACGGAGCATTTCCGCTACGACGCGTTCTGGGGCGTCGGGGGCCAGTCGCAGTCGGGGTTCTACGAGGTCGACGCGACGCCAGCCGGAAACGGTCGCGTCCAGCTGCGGGTACAGGGCCGGATGGGCAAGGATGCGTACTCCATGACGACGACACTGGCGCCGAACGAAGCCGTCCCCACAGCACGGATGGTGCAGCTCGGTCCGGCCGGAATGGCCCTGTTCGCGGACTACGAAAGCGTGTTCGCGGGACACCAGTGGCAAGTGGGCGAGGGGTGGCGGGGTCGGAGCTTCTCGTTCAAGACGGAGTCGACGTGTCAGTACGCCGGTGTGCAGGGGCTGCGCGGGGTGATGCGGACCGACCAGGTCGTCATGGACTTCTGCGTCTCGCCCAACGTTGGCCTCCCGCTGGCGATCACGATGGGCTACGGGAGCGGCTCAACGAGCTACAGCTACGGGCTCAAGCTGACGCAATTCCGGCCGTAAGCGGACACGGCGAGCACCCTGCCCGGCAGCCCGCTGGTGCCTGGTGTGGGCGTATGGAGGGAGACGGTCTCATGGCTCCGAAACAACGGCCGCAGGCCTCCAAGAGCTGGGCCTATGCGTATCAGCTCAACCCGCCGCAGCCGGAGCCGCGGTTTGCGAAGCTCAAGATTCTGCTCCGCCGGGCCCGGCTGGCGGCGCAGCGGGACGGACGCCTGTGGACGGGGCAGGTCGTCATGGAGGCCCACATCACCCACATCCTCGTGGTCACCGATGCCCCGGATGAGGGCCGTGCAGTCGATCGGGCGATCGACGCGGAGCTGAAGCGCCTGAAGATGGGCTTTGCGATCACGGGTCCCGCGCGGGTATCGTTGCCGCGCGGCACGCTCAGCAGACGGCCTCCGAAACAACCCGCTCGCTCGGGCGGCGGCTCGCAGAGCACCTGACCCGCGCGCGCCGCGCTCCGATCACCCGGAGGGTTTCCGTCGGGCGGCGTCGCCCTCGCGGGAATGCGCGGCGATCGCGAGCCGGCTGTGCAGCGTCAGCTTTTCCAGAATGTTCCGGACGTGGGACTTCACGGTGTCGCCCGCGACGCCGAGCCGTTGCGCGATGGCCCTGTTGTCCATGCCCTCCGTGATTAACTGCATGACCTCCTGCTCGCGCTTCGTCATCCGCACCCCGTCCGCCGCCGCCGGCCGCTGATGCACCACCGCGTCCTGCGCGATGTGTGACAGGAGCGTCCCGGTCAGGACGGCGGGAATCACGTCGGACCCCCGGGCGACCGATCGCACCGTGCCCACGAGATCCTCGACCGTCGCGTCTTTCATGATGAATCCCTTCGCGCCGGCCTTGACGTAGGCGACGACCTCTTCAGGTGCGGGCAGCAGATCCATCACGATCACCCGGGCTACGGGCGCGCTCTCGCGGATCTGTTCCACACAGCGACATCCGTCGCAGCTGCCCAAGCCCGCATCCACGAGCACGACATGGGGCGTGACCTCAGGCACCTGACGCAGAGCGGCCGCCAGGTCGGCTACTGCGCCAACGACCTGCAGGTCCGGCTGCGCCTTGAGCAGCGCACTGAGTCCCTCGCGCATTAGGCGATTGTCGTCGATGATCAGCACCCGAGTCCGTTGCACCCAGCAGACTCCGCGTTCGCGGGACGGTCAGCGTACCGCGTGCGACACTCAGCGTCTAGGGTGACCAGCCGACCGACTCAAACGTTGCACTTTGATACGAGGACGGAGCCGTGGGCCCTCGCACAAAAGCCCCACATCCGAAGTCGATGTGAGGCTTGCTCTTCAATAATCTCCCGCCGGATCAACCGAGCGTTTGACGCTGACCGCCCAGCCGCGATCCGGGTTAGCCCCGATGATGCCGACGCGAATTCGCTTGGTCATGATGCCTTGTTGAACATGTAGCGAGCGATCTTCCAGCCGCCCGGTCCCCGCGCGAAAACGAAGAGCTCCCGGTTCGCCTCGGGCCCGCTCGCTCCGGTGGCCACAACGGTGGCCGTGCCCGCCGAGTGAGTCCGCGCGTACGCGACATCGCCCTTCACCGTCAGCTCGTCGACCGTGAAGTGGATCGCGATACGGATGTTCGAAAAAACCGCGTCGTACGCGCCTCGGACCGCCGACCTGCCGGACGCCGTCGGGAAGCCAGCAGGCATAAAGACGCCGTCCTCGGCGTAGAGCTGTTCGATTCGGGCCCCGTCCCCGGCGTTCAGGGACGTTTCATAGGTGGCCAACAACGCGCGCAGCTGTTCGTCAGCGGGGGACATGACCACCTCCAGAGAGTGCTTCGGGATGAGAGCCAGGAGCGCGAACGGCAGCAGCAATGCGGAGAAGCGAGAGCGCTGTGTCATGTGAGATCCGAGGGTTGGGGTGGTGCGAAGGCGACCAGCAGGTCGCGGAGCGCGGTGAGTCGAGTACGACCGAGAGACCCTAGGCTCTGCTTCGCGGCTTCGGCGACGTCGCGATCGAGACGATTCAGCAGGGCCTTTCCCGCGGCGGTGATCCGATTGGTGCTGCGACGGCGATCGTTGGCATCGGTCCCGCGCACAACGAATCCTGCGCCAGCGAGGCCCGACATCAGGCGCGTGAGATCGGAATCGCGCGTCACCATGCGCGCGCCGATCTCGGTGCAGGAGAGTCCGCCCCGCCCCGCCGCGCGGAGGATGCGCAGGACGTTGTATTGCGACGGCGAGAGCCCGGCGGCGGCGGTCACCGCATTGGATCGTTCGGCCGCCAGCCATGCCGCCCGCACCAGCGCGATCAGCACCTCCTCTTCCAGTGAGTCGCGAATCGCCATTGCGGCGGCAGGCGTGGGAACTGACATGAGGAATAATTACTCCTCGCGAGGAGTATTGTCAAGTGCCAGGTACAACGACAAACGGCGACGGCGGGATTTGGCTACTTGATTGTCGTCCCCACGAGGCCGGCGAGCGCCGCCAGGGTCGTTTGCGCCGCATTCAGCCCGAGCCGGAAGTCCTTGTTGCTGTAGGCGGAGTACAGGTCGGTCGGCTGGTGCCAATTCGGGTCCCATCCCGCCCCGATGTGAGCCCCGCGGTCGTTCTCGCGCAGACTGATCGCCGCCACGAGGTCCTGGAACGGCGCCGAGTCGGTGTTGGTCATGTGTGAGCCGACGGACGCCGGATAATCCGTCGCGTACTTCTCGTTGGCCGCCGCGAACGTCCACGCGAGCTGCTGGGCCTGCGACGCGAATGTGGCGCTCGCTTGGAACTCGATATTCACATCCGCCTCCGGGCGCTGCTCCGGGCTCAACGTGCCGTCGCTGCGCGGCATGCCGTGGTCGAACAGCATCATGTCGTGCTGGATCATGCCGAGCCAGGTGGGCTCGGGGTACTTGCCCGAGCCCGGCGGGTCCTCCTTGCCCTGCAGCGCCTGACGCTGCTCGACGTACGCGCGGGACCCGTTGAGACCCGTCTCTTCGTTGTTCCAGAGAACAAACCGGATGGACCGATCGGTCCGGACGCCGGGCCCAGAGAAGATGCGGGCGAGCTGCATGACGAGCGCGGTGCCTGAGCCGTCGTCGTTCGCCGCTTCACCCCACCCGATCCCGTCCATGTGGGCGCCCACGATGTACATCTCGCCGGGATGGACGCTGCCGACCTTGGTGCAGTACACCTCGTCGCGCGCGCCCGGCGTGCTGGCTGGCGCGTCGAGCGCACGCAGCCGGGCGTCGGGCTGCCGGAGGGAATCGTTGTTGACGCCGGTGCGGGCGCGCACGCCGCGGTAGCGGCCACCGCCCGAGGCGCGGCTCGAGTCGCGGGCCGGTCCGGCCCCTTCTGTCCGGGTACGCGGTGGAGGCGGCTGATAGACGTACTTGAGGCGTGCAACATCGGCGCAGCCGTAGCTTCGGAGCTGAGCCTCGATCCAGTTCACCGCGGCGCGGTTCCGGTCGGTGCCCTGGCGCCGGTCGCCGAATTGAGTGAGGCCTTTGATCGTCGCCTTGTACTGCTCGAGGTCGAGGCGCGCGACCAGCTGAGCGACGGGATCCTGTGCCGCGGCCGGGGCGGAGTCCGCCTGGGCCGGCGCGACGGTCGGGATGCCGAGGGCGGGGGCGGCGAGCAGCATGACGAGCAGTCTGCGGATGGATGGGATCATGGGAGAAGCTTACGGGCCGGCCGTAGACTCTCGCTAGGCGGGTGTCGATGCCGGCGATTGTTCCACCACCGGTGGGTTGGCGCCTTTGATCACGAGCCACAACATGATCGCCAGCTCCCCGAACAGGGCAGGCTGAGACAAGATAAACACCGTGTTCTGATAATCCGGAAAGAACAACCCCGTGAAGCTCAGGACCACGTAGGCGACGCCATTGATGATCAGCCACACGCCAATGAACCGCGGCAGGAAACGCGATTGGTACGCCAGGGCCCCCATCGGGAAGAGCCATAGCCCCCACAAGATCTCGGCAGCGACGATCTGATAGTCATGCAAGCGGACGAACAGCATGACCAGTGCATCACGCTGCGGCTTGTCGAAGACGGACAGGAAGTCGGCGCCCCCGGCGCCCCCGCCCCGGGCGACCATGAGGGCGCCGGCATCGCTCACCACGTTCACGAAGTTGATGAGGGCGGGCATCACGCCGCCCACGATCACGAGCAGCACCGCGAGTTGCTGGTCAACCCCCTTGAACAACCGGTAAAACGCGAGTACGAGGAAGATCAGGACTACGGCGCCGAACAGATCGCTCAGCATGCCGAATCGGAAGAGCCAGGCGTGCGCGGCGATGTTGCTGGCCGTCGCGGCTGCGTTGCCCTCCACAAAGAGTTTGTTGGGGATGTAGATGAGGCGCAGCGGGCCGAGCAGAACAAGGAGCAGATACCAGTATCCAACCACTCTTCCTGGATTGCGGGCTGGATTGCGGGCCGAGCTCATGTGCCCTCCGTCGCCGAACCGGCGCGGTCAAGGTTAGCGGATATACGGCACGAGCGGATAGGAAAGTTTCGAAGAGAAAGCCCGATGACTGTCTCAACCCCGGTGCGGTTGCACAGCGTCGTTCCGGCGTGTAAGGTCAAGCACAATCGCACGTTGCTTCGGCAATGAGGATTCAACTGATGCATTCACGGCGACGTTTTCGGTTCCGCGGCAGTGTGATCATCGCGCTTGCCGCGACACTGTGTGCTCCGCAGTCTCCGGCGCAGGCTCCCCCGCGCCCGGCCCAAGCGACCAAGGCTGGCCGCGACGGCAATCGTGCTCCGGATTATCCGGTGCGGCCTCCTGCTCCTCCCGAACAGGTGGCGCATGGCCAGCAGCTCTTCAAGAGCAATTGCGGCTTCTGCCATGGCTCGGACGGCAGAGGCGGCGAAACAGGACCGAACCTGGTTCGTGCGCAACTGGTTCTGGCTGATCAACACGGCGAACTCATGACTCCGATCGTCCAGAACGGCATTCCGGCCCAGGGTATGCCAAAGTTCACCCTGAGTGGGGCGGACGTCGCCGCCATTGCTGCCTGGTTGCACAGCCAGCCGCTTTCCGATCGGGGCGCGCCCAGCACACTCGATATCCTGGTAGGCAACGCCAAGGAAGGGGAAGCGTATTTCAACGGAGCTGGACACTGCACGCAATGCCACTCGGTTACCGGAGACCTGGCCGGGATCGGCGCCAGGTATGACCCCAAGACGATTCAAAACCGGATCGTGTCCGGCGGAAGCAGCAGGGGCTTTGGTCGCCGGCCGGCCGGCCCGGCACCGCCGAAGGTGCCGCCGACGACTGTAACGGTCACCCTACTCTCGGGGCAGACCATAACGGGAGATCTCGATCACATCTCCGCCTTCGTGGTTGCGCTCAGAGAGCCAGACGGTACTTACCGCAGCTTTCCCAGATACGATTCGATCCCGAAGGTCGTCGTCACCAATCCATTGCAATGGCATATCGACATGCTCCCGAAGTGGCGGGATTCCGATATCCATAGCCTCACGGCGTACCTCGTCACCTTGAAATGAGAACAGCCAAGCTTCTTCTCTTGATTCCGTTTTGTGTGCCACGCGGGTCGCTGGCGGGCCAGGCGTTGGATCCCGCGCTGCTGACCAAGCCGGCGACCGACTCGTGGCCGACCTACGCGGGCGACTATTCCCAGCGTCGTTACAGCACGCTCACGCAGATCGACACGACCAACGTGCGGCATCTCTCGCTGGCGTGGGTGAGCCGTCTGACGGCGGGAGCCGGCGGCGGCGAAGGGGGATTCTTCGGGCCACCCGTGACTGTGACGATGACCGGGGGTGTGGCGGAGAATCCGCTGAACATTCCCGGATCGACCAGCGGATCGCCGCGTCTGTCAGGATCGATTCTGCAGGTGAACGGCATTCTGTACGTCTCATCGGCCGACAATGCCTGGGCGATGGACGCGCTGGACGGGCACATGCTCTGGCACTACTGGTGGAAGTCGCGCGGCGGCACGCACATCGGCAATCGGGGCATGGGGATGTACGGCGACTGGCTGTATTTGGAGACGCCGGACGACTTTCTGGTGTCGCTCGACGCGAAGACGGGCACAGAGCGGTGGCACCGAGAGATCGCCGATTTCAGCCAGCAATATTTCTCGACGACGGCGCCCGTGGTGGTCGGCGATCATGTGCTGGTGGGCACGGGCGACGATCTGGACGCGCCGGGATTTCTGCAGTCATTCGATCCGAAGACCGGGGATCTGCAGTGGAAGTTCTACACGGTACCGATGAAGCAGGGGGATCCAGGGCTGGAAACATGGGCGAGCCTGGACGCGGCGCAGCACGGCGGCGCGCAGGTGTGGATGCCGGGGTCGTACGATCCCGAGACGCACCTGTACATCTTCGGGACGGGTAATCCGACGCCGGCCTACACGGCACTGCTCCGCGGACCGCGCGATGTACACACAAACCTGTACACCTGCTCGGTGGTCGCGGTGAACGTAGAGACCGGAAAGCTGGCGTGGTACTTCCAGACGTCGCCGAACGACACGCACGATTGGGATTCGACCCAGCCGTCCGTGCTGGTCGACGGCATGTTCGGGGGGAAGCCGCGGAAGATGGCGATGCAGACCTCGCGCAACGGTTACTTCTACGTGCTGGACCGGACCAGTGGCGAGCACCTGCTGACGATGAAGTACTCCGACGCAGCCAACTGGGCCGCAGGCATCAACGCCAAGGGACAGCTGGTGCGGAACCCGGAGAAGGACAATACGGTCGCCGGCTCTTTGGTCTCACCGGACAACGGAGGCGCGACGAACTGGTACCCGTCCAGCTACGACCCCCAGACGGGTCTCTTCCATGTCGTGCTGCGCGAGGTCTACTCGATGTATTACCTGACGAACAAGGATCCGCGCATGCTCGTCGGGCTGGGAGGCAGCGAGCAGGATGTGGTGGGATCGCTTGGGACCTCGATCGCCGCGATCGATTATCAGACGGGAAAGCTCGCGTGGAAGTATCGCTTCGCGGGAGCTGGTGGAGGTGGTAGCGGCTTGCTCACGACGGCAGGGGGTCTGCTGTTCGCCAACGACGGGTCCGGGAATTTGGTTGCGTTTGGCCTGCCGGGGACGCGGCCGCCGGTGCCTCTCTGGCACGCCCATATCGGCTCGATCGAGAACGCCGCGGAGACCTACACCGTGGCCGGCCGCCAATATGTGCTCGTGACCGCAGAGGGGGCGCTGTACGCATTCTACCTGCAATAGTCAGGCCCCTTTCTTCGCAGGTTTCGACTTGCCAGACCCATTGAGGGCGACCGCTTGGCGAACCAGCGCCTTGAAGGCGGACTCGTCCACGGTTTCTCCTTCGTGGATGTCGATCGCGCGGCGTACGTTTCCGTCGAGACTCGAGTTGAAGAGACGGGCCGGATCCTTCAGCAACGCGCCCTTGGCGAAGGTCAGCTTCACGACATTCTTGTAGGATTCGCCAGTGCAGATGATGCCGTCGTGCGACCACACCGGGGTGCCGGGTTTTGCTGGTTTGATCCACTTCCACTCCTCGACGACGTCCGGGTCTGCCGCCTTGATGAGCTGGCGCATGCTGCTGAGGGTTTTCCCGCGCCAGTCCGCCAGTTCGGCGATTCGTTTCGAGATCAGCTTCGATGCCGACTGGCCTGGGCTCGCGCCCGACTGTTTCATGTTCGCCTCCTGGAAGGTCCAGACATCTTTCATTGGCAACCCTGCAGCCCGGCCAGCCCCGGACTCACGCCGACCGGCGGAAGGGAACAAGTTGGCGGATCCGACTGTCCCGCAAGTACAGGCCGCCCCAGGCGAGAATTCCTACGACCAACGGAATCGCCGCGCGCGCCGTGTCTGCGATCCGCAAATGGGTGGCCACCGCCCCGCCGAGATAGCCGGTCAGCACGATTGCGGCGAGGACAGACGTTTGCGGGACAAGGTAGAGCACCACCAAGGCGCATTCCGCAATGACAATGGGGACGATGGCCGATTCGGGATAGCCATAGCCCGTAACAATTTCGGCCACCGCGTAGGTGTGGTGGGTAGCCCTGAACCAAGCGCTGCTCAGCAGCTGCGCGACCACCCCAACGGAAAGGAGCCAGCCGGTCCAGCGCATCCAGCGGGGAGCGGAGACGGTGCGGACGGTTGCAACAGACATCGGGTACCTCCCGGCTGGGGGTCGCGCGTCAACGCTTCGGGGCGTTGGGCGACCAGTAAGGATGTCTTCACCTTCCAATGCGTCGGCTTCGCCAACAATCGACTCCGAACGCGACGTCATGTCCGGAACGTAGGCATGCTCGGCGGGCATCGCAAGGAAACTGTGAGGACGTCGATTTCGGGGTGGTTGATTCGACGCATAGGTGAGACCACCTACCAGAACATCTGACGATCAGGAGCAGCGAAATGAAGCTCGACATCTACGTCAATTATCCCGGGACGTGCGCAGCCGCATTTCGGTTCTACGAACGCCACCTCGGCGGCAAGATCACGATGATGCGCACGCACGAGGACCAGCCGAATCAACCCGGCGTCCCGGCCGACTGGAAGAAGGCAATCCTGCACGCGCGCATCGAGATCGGACAGGCGGTCCTCATGGGCGCGGACATTCCGGGGGCTGAGCCGATGCGCAGCGCGTATTTGACGTTGCGCGTGGACAGCGCGAAGGAAGCGGAGCGACTCTATGCGCTGCTGGGCGAGGGTGGCCAGATCTTCATGAAGATGGCGCAGACGTTTTTCGCGAATCGGTTCGCGATGCTGCGCGACCGGTTTGGGACGTCGTGGATGTTGCTGCACGAGGAGGAGGAGTAGAGCCTCGAGGGCTACCTGATCTCGCGCCGGCGCGGCGCCGAGCATTGCACTTCTCGTTCCACGTCGCCGGGGGGCACGCCGGTCCCGACGCCGATGCGGCACTCGGCGGTGCCGGCTTCGTGGCGCGCGACCGCGCGCCCGTGGTCGCCTCTGCCGACGGCCGCGTGGTGTATCTGGCGTTCGCCCCGGCAACACGAGACATCATCTTCGACGATTCCCTCACCTGGATGCAGCGCCCTTGGTGGCGCAAGCGTGGCGCGCGGCTCGACCCCCACGGGGTCAGTGACGCGAATCCGTATGGCGTCGCGGAGTTTCGTTTCGGCCGCTGGCGGGCATTCAATACCTTCGACGGCAAGCGGTGCGAGAACACACTGCACCCCCGCCCCTGCCCCAGTTTGATCCAGCTCGTCGATTGGCGCGCTGGGCGGAAATACGTTGACATGTCCGTGCCGCACTGAGCCGTCGACCGGTCAAGGCTTCAGAGCTTCGAGCCGCCATCGACTCGGACGGTGTCACCGGTGATCCAGCGCGCATCCTCGGAGGCGAGGAACGCGATGACCCCGCCGATGTCGTCCGGTTGGGCGAGGCGCTTCAGCGCCTGCATGCCTAGCGTCGCATTGCGCCCGGCGTCTGTCTTGGTGAAGCTCGACATGTCGGTCGTAACAACGCCGGGCGCCACAGCGTTGACACGGATGCCGCGCTCGCCGAGCACGGACGCGAAATGCTTCACCAATGTGTCGATCGCGCCCTTTGTAGCCGCATAGGCGGACAGCGTTCCGACAGTGGCATGCGCTGCGAGCGACGAGAGCAGGATGACGCTGCCGCCACTGCCGATGATCGGCAACAACTGCTGCACGAGAAAGAACGGCGCGCGGACATTGACCGCGAAGAGCTTGTCGAAATCCTCGACGGTGGTCTGCTCGATCGTCGCGGCTTTCGAGATGCCGGCATTGGCAACGAGGATATCCAGCCGGTCGCCAACCACGGCGCGAACCTGTCTGGCGAGCTGGTGCGCGCCGTCCGGCGCGGACAGATCCGCGCCAACGGCGTCGGCGCGGCCGCCGGCCTTGCCGATCTCGGCGACGACGGCTTCAGCCTCGTTGGCTCCGCTGCCGAAATGGACCACGACCTGGGCGCCTGCCTTGGCGAGCGCCAGCGCGGTGGCGCGGCCAATGCCGCGCGAGGCGCCCGTCACGAGCGCGGTCTTTCCTGAGAGATTGGTCATGGATCAGTCCTTTTTCCCATCGTTTCCCTGCCTTTCTCATAGCAGCCACTCGATCGGCAGCAGCGACAGCAGCGCCACTGCGAGACGCCGCCACACGCCGGCACCGGGCTCCTGATGGTGGACGACGTCCACGCCGTCGCGGCGATCGATCCAGTACAGCTGGCCCGTGTCGCCAAGGCCTACCTGATAGGCGCGGGTCGGGACTTCGTCGGCAAACCGTTCGGCAATCGCGTCAGCCAACGTGGGACTATCGATCACGAAGCCCATTTCCGTGTTGAGTCGGGCCGAACGGGGATCGAAGTTGAACGACCCGATGAACACCCGCGAGCGATCCACGGCGAACGTCTTGGCATGCAGGCTGGACGCCGAGGAGCCGGAGCCCCCCAGCGAACGCCCCGTCCACTCGACCTGTTTCGTGGGGGAGCGCGACGGTCCGCGTTTGAGCTCGAACAACCTGATCCCGGCCGCGAGCAGCGCCTTGCGCCGCTTGGCGTAGCCGGCGTGCACCACGGCGACGTCCGTGGCCTCGAGGGCGTTGGTGAGCACGGCGATCTCCACGCCCCGCCGAGCGATGGCCGCCAACGCCTCGACGCCGGCTCTCCCCGGCACGAAGTATGGGGAGACCAACCGCAACGCCCGCAGCGGCGCGCCGATGCTCTCCGTGAGGCGGTGCCAGAGCAAGGCGTCCTCCGGTGCGCGGCCCAGCCCCTTCGCCGGGTCGTCGCTGAGCATCCGGGTCCCGGCCCAGTCGAACGTGAGGCGGTGCGCCAGCAAGTCTCGGACGAACGACGACCTCGCAAGCGCCTCTATGTACGCCGCGGCGTCCGGGTGGTGCTCGACCCGCGCAGCGTCGGCTGCCACTCCGGCGATCGATGTTGCGGTGGCACGGGGTAGCACTCGCCCGGCGGGAATGGAGGAGGCGCTGGTCCAGTAGCGATCGAAGTCCCGCGACACGTCGCTTACGACCGGGCCGATCGCGAGGACGTCGAGGTCCACGAACCACGGCGCGTGGCCCGCATCGAAATATTCGTCGCCGACGTTGCGCCCGCCGATGATGGTGGCCTGATTGTCGGCGGTGAACGACTTGTTGTGCATGCGCCGGTTGAGCCGCTGGAAGTCCGTGAGATAGCCCAGCAGGCGCCACCGTCGGACCTTGAACGGGTTGAACAGCCGAACCTCGATGTTCGGGTGCGCGTCGAGCGCGGCGAGCACGGCATCGAGACCGGCGGTGTTGTTGTCGTCCAGCAACAGCCGCACTCGCACGCTCCGCTCGGCGGCGCGACGCAGGGCGGCGCACAGCAAGGTGCCCGACATGTCGCGGTGCCAGATATAGTACCGCACGTCGAGCGTACGCTCGGCCGCATCGGCCAGCAACGCGCGCGCTGCGAACGCATCACGGCCGTCCGGCAGCGCGACGACGCCGGACCGGCCGGGGTGCGCCTGCACCAGCGGCGCGCACGCTCTGGCCAGCCGGGTATCCAGAGGATCGTGGAAGCTCCGCGGGCTCGTCAAGAACCCTCGACCCTCCTTTCAACCGTACCTAGGCGTGCACGAGCGTCGCGCTGCACATGTCATTTTCATGAGACGACTCCTCAGGCTTTCAGGAAGCTCAGCAGGTCGGCGTTAATGGTTTCGGCCTCCGTCGTGGGCATGCCGTGCGGAAAGCCCTTGTAGGTTTTCAAGGTGCTATTCTGCAGCAACTTTGCCGACAGCGGTCCCGAATCGGCATACGGCACGATCTGGTCGTCATCGCCATGCATCACCAGGACCGGCACCGTGATCTTCTTTAGGTCCGCGGTGAAGTCCGTCTGGGAGAAGGCGACGATGCCGTCATAATGCGCCTTGGCGCCACCCATCATGCCCTGACGCCACCAGTTCCAGATCACCCCCTGAGAGGGTTTCGCACCAGGTCGGTTGTAACCATAGAACGGTCCCGCCGGGAGATCGTAATAGAACTGGGTTCGGTTGGCGGCGACCTGCGCCTGAAGCCCGTCAAATACCTCCTTCGGCAGCCCGCCGGGATTGGCAGGCGTCTTCACCATCAGCGGCGGCACCGCGCTGATGATCACCGCTTTTGCCACCCGGCTTTGGCCGTGGCGCGCCAGGTAGTGCACCACTTCACCGCCGCCGGTCGAGTGGCCCACGTGCACCGCGTTCTTGAGATCGAGATGCGTAGTCAGCGCCGCCAGGTCATCGGCGTAGTGATCCATGTCATGGCCGCTACCGGTCTGGGTGGAGCGGCCATGGCCGCGCCGGTCGTGGGCTATGACACGATAGCCCTGCTTGAGGAAGAACAGCATCTGCGTGTCCCAATCATCGGCCGACAGCGGCCAGCCGTGGCTGAACACGATGGGCTGACCTTTGCCCCAGTCCTTGTAGAAGATCTCAACGCCGTCTTTGGTGGTGATCGTGTTCATAGAACGCGCTCCTTGGCCACGGGCGGGGGCGGTCGCCCCCGCCCGGGCATCTGCGGTAACCGTCGCCGCCGGCATTGCCGCGGCGGCAAACGCGGCGGCGCTGCTGACCAGAAAGTCTCGGCGCGATGCGCCACCATCTGCAGCTCGGTTCTGTCTCATCGTCTTGGACTAAACGAAGCGGCGAATGAACGCGAGCGCCGTGTCCGCAACCTCGCGCCAGCCGCTGTCGATCACCAGCGCGTGCCCCCGGTTCTTCATCTCCACAATCTCGGTCACCCCACGGTTCTTCTGCTGCTGCTTGAATGAGGCGTTCGCGATCGCCCAGGGGACCGTGTTGTCCTTCTCGCCGGAGATGATTAGCACCGGCCCACGGTCGGGGTTCTCGACGTCGACCTTTGCCTCCGTCCACGGATTGAGGTTGGCGGTCGCGGCCTGGAAGAGCGGCACGCCCGACGCCGGCACGGCGAAGGTCTTGTAGAGCTCCTGCGCCTCCTGCTCGCTGACGGCGTTGGCGAAGCCGAAGCGGAACTGCTCGAAGGTGAGCGGAATCGCGCGGTTGCGGTTCGCGGGGTTGCCCAGGACCGGCCACGCGGACTTCAGCGCCGTGAGCGGCAGCGGCAGCACGCCGCGGAACGGACCGGGGTCGATCGCGACGGTCGCCGCAGCCACGCCGCGCCCCGACAGCATCTGCACGAGCAGGCCGCCGAAGGAGTGGCCGATGACGGCCGGCTTCTTGTGCAGCCCGCGGATGATCACCTCGAAGTGGTCCGCGACCTGCCCCACCGTCTTGTGCGCAAACACCTCGGGCTTCGCGTTCGCCTCCGCGACGGTGTCGGGGTCGTCCGGCCAACCCGGCTGGAGCGCGGTGTAACCGGCCCCCTCGAACAGCGCCGCCCAGCGGTCCCAGCTGCTCGGCAGCAGCCAGAGGCCGTGGACGAATACGACCGGCTGCAGCCCGGTCGCGTTCGCCCGTTCGACCTGCTCCATCTCGTGCTCGGTGATCGTCGTCGGCATCGTCTTGGTACTGGTCATGGTTTCGCTCCCTTGTGATTTTCGCTCGACTCATGAGCGCGTTCCCTGTCCATCCATTCCCGGATGTAAGGCGAGCCGTGGAGCAGCTCGATGCCCTCCGCTTCACACGCGAGCAGAAAGCGCACGACTGCGCCGTCCACCAATGTCACCTCGTCCAAATCGAATACGAGCCGCGGACGGTGCCGCCGGACTTGAGCCCGTATTTCGTCGAGGTACTGCGACTCGATGTGTCCGATGAGCCGGAGCGTGGCCGTGCGGCCGTCAGACGCTGTTTCGATTCTGAGAGTCACCTGCGGGTTTCCAAGGCAAACGACGGGCCGTGGCTAACTACTTCAGTGGCGGGGTGTTGCCCTCAGCGGGGATGCCGACGTAATCAGCAATTGCCGACTGGTCGGCGTTTATCTCGCTCGAAACCAGAGTTTGTCGATGCGCAGGGCTTTGATTTTCGACTCGAGGGTCTGGCGCGGAATGCCGAGCTTCGCCGCCGCTCCGGAAAGGCCGGAGATCCGTCCGTGGGACGCGGCGAGCGCGGCTTCGATCAACGACTTCTCGCCCGCGGCGAGCGTCGGTCCCTGAACCGCCGGCTTTACCTTGAGCCAGGACTCGTCGATCGAGAAGGTCTCGCCATCGCACAGCACGACGGCGCGTTCGATCACGTTCTGCAGCTCCCGCACGTTCCCGGGCCAGTCATAGGCTTGAAACAACTCCAAGGTGTGCTTCTTGATCGTGCGGATGCTCTTCCCTGCTTTCTTCGCGTAGCGCTCGATCAGATACTCGACCAGCATCGGAATGTCATCGACGCGCTCGCGGAGCGGCGGGACCTGAATCGGGAAGACATTCAGCCGGTAGTACAGATCCTGACGGAACGTGCCATGCTCGACGGCCCCCTCGAGGTGGCGGTTCGTCGCCGCCAGGACCCGTACATCCACGGCGATCGAATGACTGCTCCCCACACGTTCGATCTCCCGCTCCTGCAGCACGCGCAGGAGCGCGATCTGCAGCTCGGCGGGGAGGTCACCGATCTCATCGAGAAAGATCGTGCCGCCATCGGCTGCTTCAAACCGTCCCAGGCGCCGCTGCACTGCACCGGTGAAGGCGCCTTTCTCGTGCCCGAACAGCTCGGATGCGATCAGCGAAGCCGGAATCGCCGCGCAATTCACACGGATGAATGCGCGCGTCGAGCGGCTGGACCGCTTATGAATGGCGCGAGCAATCAGTTCTTTGCCCGTCCCGGTTTCACCCAAAATGAGAACAGTGGAGTCCGTCGGGGCCACCTTGGTGACTTGTGCCAGCACACCGCGCAGGGCTGCCGATGACCCGACGATCTCTTCGAACATGGACGAGCGGTCGATTTCCTCGCGCAACGCCAGGTTCTCGTTTTGGATCTTTTCTTCGGCGTGTTTGCGGTCGTGGATGTCGGTCGCGGTGACATACCACCGCACGACCTTGCCCTGTTCATCCCAGAGGGCATTGTAGCGCAGGAGAAACCACCGGTAGCCGCCGTCTTTGCCAAGCATTCGCCCTTCGAGCTCGAACGGCAGTCCACGACTGAGGAATTCCTGTCGTATCGTCCGCAGCCGTTCCACATCCTCCGGATGGGAGAGCCGGCTACCAAATCCCGTGCGCGGCAGCTCCGCCGGAGTTATCCCCGTGTAGTCGTGGGCCACTTGATTCGCATAGAGAGGAACGCCGTCTGGCCGAATGACGAAAATGATCTGGGGGATGAGATCGACAATGCGCCGGAGCTCGGCCTCCGCGCGCTTGAGACCCTCAATGTCAGTATTCGTCCCGTACCATCTGACCAGCTTGCCCTGTTCATCACGGACCGGCACGGCGCGAAACAAGAACCAGCGGTATTCGCCGTCGAACCTGCGCAGGCGCGCTTCTTCATCACCCGGCTCTCCGGAAGCGAGCACACGGAGCCACGTATTCATCAACTTCTCGAGATCGTCCGGATGGATGGCGACCTTCCAACCCCAGCCGAGCGACGCCTCGAGCGAGAGACCCGTGTAGTCGAGCCAGCGTTGGTTGAGAAACTCAGTCGTTCCATCTGGCCGACAGGACCACGCGAGCGTGGGGATCTTGTCGATCATCATGGAGAGTTGGTCGCCCCGTTTGACCGCCGCGACGCTACTAGCCGTGGGATCGGGAAGTGCGGATGTGCTCATCGTGCTCAACCTCTTATCGCAGCGAGGGCGGTGACGCCTGCTCCCCCAATCGCAGGGAGCAAGCACCGCCGCTTCCTGTCGCCGGGAAGATACCGCTGGGGCCAGGACATGGCGAATGAAACAGCCCCACCCCCCAACCCCACGACCATGTCGATTTCGGGATAGTTGATTCGACGCATAGGTGAGACCAACCACCAGGACATCGTTATGGCGATGCGAAAGCTCAAGCTGCAGATGCAGATGACTGTCGATGGGTTCGTAGCCGGCCCGGAAGGCCAGCTCGACTGGATGACGCGCAGCCCGGACGATCGCGTCATCGCGCTCATCAACCAGCTGACCGACACGAGCGACACCATCCTGCTCGGCAGAAAGATGACCGCAGGCTTCATCAACTACTGGGAAGGCGTCCAACCGAGCAGCCCCGAATACTCCTTCGCGCGCAAGATGGTGGACACGCCAAAAGTGGTGTTCAGCAAGACGCTCACGCGCGTCGACGGCAAGAATGTGCGTGTGGAGAGTGGCGACCTGGTCCAGGCGGTTAGCGGGCTGAAGCAGCGGCCCGGGAAGGACATCGTCGTGTACGGTGGCGCGACGTTTGTACGCGCATTGATCGAGCACGATCTGATCGACGAGCTGAACCTCTTCATGAACCCAGTCGCGATCGGGCGCGGAATGCGGATTTTTACGGACCGAAAGACGCTGCGGCTGACCGGCTCGACAGCGTATCCCAGCGGAGTTGTGGTGAGTACGTATCAGCCGGTGAGTTTAGGATGAGCGCCGTCAACGCACGGGGGCCGCACCTTCCATAGACCCATCCATCGGCGACGCCACAGGGTGGACCCGCCCAAGTCGCGCGTGTCCACCCTGACACCCTCGTGATGACCCTGGTGCGCCTAACGGCGCTCGTCGCGATTGTGATGGCGGCGGTCAGGCGTCACGTACTTGGTCTCCGGGGCGAGCAGGTCGAGATCCGCCGCAAGCGCGAGCGCGGCGGCACCGCGGCCCAGCGCGAGCCCCGCCTCCATGTCGAATCGATAGTGAATGCCTGCGTAGAGCCGCGACAGGCTTGCCTCTTGGGCGACGGCTGCAACTCGAGCACGCTCGCTGGGGAAGGCGGCGGCGAGTACGCCGCTATACGCGCCCGAGAAGCAGGAGTGGGCGGACGGGTACGACGGGTGCTGCGGCGTCGGGAACACGGTCACGATCCCCGTGTTCGCCTGCGGGGGCCGGATGAACCAGTAGTTGAACTTGGCATCGAAGCATCCGATGAGCGCGTCGAAGGCTGCCGCGCTCATCAGGAACATGATCCGCGCGGCCTCCGTGTCCGTGCGGTGGTGCGAAACGATCAGCTCGCGCGCGATTCCCATGAAGGCAGTTTGGGACCGCGGCGACTGGTTCACGTTCCAGTAGTTCGCGATGTCGATCTGCTCCTGGGTCCGGTTGACCGAGACCTGATAAACCTCGGCCAGCGCCGCGTTGAAAGCAGCGCTTCCAAATGCGGGTGGCGGAGGCGGCCGCAGCTGATCCTGGGACGTGAGAAAGAAGGGACGCGCGCCGAGGTTGCCGCGTGCGATTAGCGGAGGAGGGGTGTAGATCCAGTGGCCAGGTCCGACCGGTGGCGGTCCCACGGGCGGGAGCAGTGGATCCCTCAGCCCAACGAGGTCGCCCTGCGCGAAGGTGAGCACCCGCGCCCCTACCGCCCGACCGATCGCTTCACCTGCGGCGAAATCTGCGCGCTGCGCGCCAGGCCACGGGTCAGAACCCTGTTGCGCGTCGAGCGCGGCCTCGAGCTGGGTGCTGGCGGATGGGAAGAACGAGCTCAGCACGGCGACCGAAGCGCCACCGATAGCCGCAGCGATCGGGCGGTGCGGCCCAGCCGCTGCCTGTGCCGCCTCGGCAGCGCGGAACTGAGCGAGCGCGAGATACGCGTACAGGCGCGTCGCGTTGATCCCGGGCGCTGGCGCTGCCACTGCCAGGTCGGTCGCCAGCTCGTTCCACCGTACCGTTGCGCCGGCCTCCCAGAACTTGACGGCGCTGAAAGCCACTGTCGGGTCGGTTGGGTGGGGGCGCTCGCTGCCGCAGGCCGCGACAAGGAGCGCGGCCGGGCCAAGCATGAGTATACGCTTGAACATGGTGTCTGCCTCCGTGGGATGATGGATTCTCACCCTCAGAAACGAAATCGCCCGGCGAACCGGCTCACTCAGAAAGGTAGGCCGTCCAGCATTGGCTTGCAGGCCCTGCCGGGGACGCCTATCGTGGGGGAAGCGATCGTCCCGTTTCACTGACTCAGCGCGGCGCCAGCGTAGGTGGCTATGTCGTCTGCACCCTCGGAAGTCACCCGGCTGCTGCAGCGTTGGACTGCGGGAGATGTGCAGGCCCGGGATCAACTCATTCCGCTTGTCTACGACAGACTCCGCCAGTTGGCGCACTGGCGGTTGCGGAGTGGGCCCGGCGAGCACTCGCTGAACACAACGGGTCTCGTGCACGAGGCCTACATCCGGCTGGTGGACGCTCCCCGGGTAGAACTGCCGGACCGGGCCCACTTCCTGGCACTCGCCTCGCAGATCATGCGGAACCTCCTGGTCGACCGTGCCCGTGCCCGAGCGGCAGCGAAGCGCGGGGGAGGCAAGGCTCCGGTGGAGCTGGAGGAGATGCTTTGGATCGCAGATGAGAATCTCGACAGCGTCACGGAGCTGCATGACGCGCTCCTGCGACTCGAAGCCGTGAGCCCGCGGCAAAGCCAGCTGCTCCAACAGCGCTATTTCGGGGGCTTGACGCTGGAGGAGAGTGCGGCGGCGCTTGGCGTCTCGCCCGCAACAGCGAAGCGAGAGTTGCGCTCCGCACGAGCCTGGCTCGCGCTCGAGCTCAAGGGCGAACCGCTTCACTGACTCGCGTATGGATTCCCGCCGCTGGAAAGAGATCCAAGCCGCCTTCGACGAGCTGGTCGCGCTCGATGAGGCCAGCCGGGCCAGCCGTCTTGCGGCGCTCGGCGCCACCGATCGCGCACTGCGCCAGGCCGTCGAGGTCTTGTTGGCCGCCGATGGCGAGGCCGATCAGCGGCTCGCTCCGCTCGAGGCTGCGTTCTTCCCCCCCGCCACGCCCGCGCCCGATCCTCTGAGCCTGGCCGGTCGCACGGTCTCGCACTTCCGGGTGGTGGAGCGGCTCGGTGCCGGAGGCATGGGCGTGGTCTACCGCGCCGAGGACACGCGTCTGGGCCGGGCCGTCGCGCTCAAGTTCCTCCTGCCCCAATCGAGCCTCGATGCCCCGGCCAAGGCGCGCTTCCTCCAGGAGGCGCACTCGGCCGCCGCGCTCGATCACCCGAACCTCTGCACCATCCACGAAGTCGGGGAGGCCGACGACGGTCAGCTGTTCCTGGCGATGGCGCTTTACCCGGGCGAGACCCTGAAGGCGCGCCTGGACCGGGAGGGCCCGTTGCCCGTGGGGGACGCGCTCGCGATCGCGCGGCAGATCGCCGAGGGACTGGCATACGCCCACGCAGCGGGGATCGTGCACCGGGACTTGAAGCCGGGCAACGTGATGCTGGTGCCGAACGGCCCAGTGAAGATCCTCGATTTCGGGCTGGCGAAGGCGCGCGATCAGAGCCTGAGTACCGCGAGCGCGCAGTGGGGAACGGTCGCCTATATGGCGCCCGAGCAGATCCGGGGAGAAGCCGTGGACCCCCGCACGGATCTATGGGCACTGGGCGTCGTCCTCTTCGAGATGCTCACGGGCCGCAGGCCCTTCGCCGGGGAGCACGAGCTCGCCCTCGCACCCGCGATTCTCCACGACCAGCCCCTTTCCCCCTCGACGCTCCGTGCCGACGTGCCCACGGCGCTGGAGGATATCGTGCTCACGCTGTTGCAAAAGGATCCGGCCAACCGCTACCCCGCGGCAGAAGAGCTGCTGGCTCATCTCGTTGGCGCCGGGACCCGCGCGGAATCGGCTCTTCGTTCGGGGTGGAAACGCTCGTTCGGTGTCAGACGCATCCTCTCTGGGAGACGGCAGTGGACCGTCGGCGCCGCCGCGGCCGTACTCATCGTCGGCGTACTGTTGGGAGCCGCACTCCTAGTGGGGCGGCATGGGGGCCGAGATGGCGAGGCGGCCTCGCGCGTCGTGGTACTGCCATTCGAGAACCGGACGGCGGTCACCGAGCTCGATCCCTTGGGCACGGTGGTCGCCGAGTGGGTGACCCAAGGACTCACCGAGCTGCCGTTCCTGACCGTGCTCGATACACACGGCGCGCAGGCAGCCGCCCGAAAGCTCGGCGCCGCGGCCACGCCCGGAGCGGTGCGACACGAGACTGGTGCCGGGGTCGTAGTCGCAGGCTCGTATGTTCTCCAGGGCCACCTGCTCCAGTTCCAGGCGCAGATCAGTTCCACGACCGAGGGCAGCATCCTTGTCAGCATCGCGGGCGTCACGGCTCCGCGAGACCAACCGATGGCAGGGGTCGAGGTCCTACGGCAGCGAGTGTTGGCAGCCTTCGCCTCCCTGCACAACCAAGACGTCAGCAGGTTCCAAACCGTGCTCGCGCGGCCGCCTCTGTACGCTGCCTACCGCGATTACGTGGAAGGGCTGGAAGTGTACATGGCGGGCGACGAGGCCGAGGCCGCCCGGCGCTTCCAGCAGGCGGCGACGCTCGATCCCACGTTTCTGACAGCCCGGATATGGACGGCTCAGTCGGGCATGCTCGCTGGGATGTACGAGATGGATGAGGCGTGGGCCAGGCTGGCCGATTCGCTGATCAGTGGACTGCGGCTGCTCAGAGACCGTCTCGCCCCGTTCGATCGCGCGCGCCTCGACTTCGTCGTGGCTTTGCGAGCCGGGGATCTCCTTGAGCGGTACAGGGCGGCGCTGCGTCTGGTGGACGCCGCACCTGGCTCGATCGACGCACGACGCGAGCTGGCGCTATCCGCGCTGGAGGCCCTGCGTCCTCGCGAAGCGCTGAGGCGTCTGGAGGAGCTCGATCTGAAGAGTGGGCTCATGCGAGGATGGGAGGGAGAGTACTGGTTCTTTGCGTCGGAGGCCCACCACCTCCTTGGCGAGCACGAGGAGGAGCTCGCAGCGGTTCGGCATATCCGGCAGTTCTATCCGGCAGCTCCTTTCACGCTCTTCGAAGCACTGAGGGTCCTCGCGGCGCTGGGACGGATCGCAGAAGTAGACTCGATGGCCCGCGCCGAATTGCCTGGTTCCGGCCACGCCGATCTCCTTGCTTTCGGCATCGCCGGTGAGCTCATGGCGCACGGGCACGCCGAGGCTGCGCCGCGACTCGCGCGGTACGTGTCCGACCATCCGGGAGCGCCACCACCGTCGGAACCGGTGGCGGCGCGCGAGTGGCTCCATGACCACCTCGCGCTACAGGCCAGTATGGGTATCGCATGGTGTTACGTCGCAGACCGGCTGAGGACACGTTCAGTCGCCCAGCGCGCGCGGGATGAATGGGTGCACTCGCGTACCGAGCTTGCCCTGCTCCTCGGCGATGCCGAGGCCGCCGGGAGACGTGCGGCTCCGCTGCGCGACCCTGACGCGCATGGCACGCTTCTCGCGCGCATCCTGGCTGCCCAGGGCAAGGTCGGCGCCGCACGCGCGGCGCTCGAGCACTGGGAAGAGCATATGGTGCAAGCCCGCGGCACCCTCCGCGGGCTGGAGCTTGATCGGGCGAGCGTTCTCGTGCGTATCGGCGACCTTGATCGAGCCCTCAAGGTGTTGTCGGAGGGGATTGGGCTACGAGCGTTTCCAAACAGCACCACCAGCTGGGACGGACACGCGTACCCGGACCTCGCCCCACTGTGGAGCAATCCGCGGTTCCGGGCGCTGATCAAGCCGAGGGGCTGAACGCGGGTTGCCGCGCCCGCAGGCGGAAAAAAAGCCTATGGTTGGACTGTTGCTCGTACTGCAGGTGGGCGCGCTCTCAGCGCAAAACCCGGCCAACGCTGTCTACGACCGTGTGATTCTCAGCGGACACGTGATGGATCCGGCCTCCACGCTCGATGCGGTCAGCAATATCGGGCTCACGGGCGGACGAATTGCCATCATCACGACCCACGCCCTCCGCGGCCGGGACACCGTCGACGCGCGCGGTCTCGTTGTCGCCCCTGGCTTCATCGACCTGCACGCCCACGGCCAGACGCCCGAGACATACCGGTTCTACGCGCTGGACGGCGTGACGACCGCGCTCGAGCTCGAGCTCGGCACGTCCGATGTCGCCGGCTGGTACCGCGAGCGCAGTGCCGGCGAGCGCGTCAACTACGGCGTCAGCATCGGGCACATCAAAGTCCGGATGGCGGTGATGCACGACTCCGGCACCTGGATGCCGGTGAGCGACGGCGCTTATCGCGCGGCGTCGCCCGCCCAGATTGGCGAGATCGCGCAGCGCATGGAGATTGGTCTCCGCGAGGGCGCGGTCGACATCGGCGCAGGGTTTCCGTACACGCCGGCGGCAACACGTGATGAGCTGTTGGCGGTGTTCCGCGTCGCCGCACAGACGAAAACACCAATACACGTGCACATTCGCCCCGGCGTCGCCGGCCTCAAGGAAGCGCTTTCGCTCGCCGACGAGACCCATGCCCCACTGCACGTCGTGCACATCAATAGTGCCGGCCTGACGGAAACGCCGGTGATGCTCCAGATGATCAGCGACGCGCGAGCCCACGGACATGACGTGACAACGGAAGCGTATCCGTATGATGCCGGAATGACGGAGATTCAATCAGCCACGATCCAGGACGTTTATAAGAACGCTCCCGATGAGCGCCTGGCCGAGCTGGAATGGGCGGGAACGGGCGAGCGGTTGAATCGTGAGAGCTTCGAGCGGTATCGCCGGATCGGCGGACCGGTAGTCATTCGTACCAACACAGAGCAGATGGTCGCCGGGGCGATACACAGTCCACTCACCATCATTGCGAGCGACGCATACTGGCAGAACGGCACGGGCCATCCGCGGACCACGGGGACTTTTGCAAGGGTGCTTGGCCGCTACGTCCGCGACACCCGCGCCCTCTCCCTGATGGACGCCATCCGCAAGATGACGCTGATGCCGGCGCAGCGACTCGAGGCGCGAGTCCCGGCGATGCGGCAGAAGGGACGCCTGCGTGTTGGCGCAGACGCGGATATTACGATCTTTGACCCCGCGACGGTGGTGGATCGCTCGACCTACCGAGAACCGTCGCTGTCGCCCGTCGGCATTCAGCACGTGATCGTGAACGGTGTGTCCGTGGTCGCGAACGGGCGAGCAGTCGAGAGCGTCGCACCGGGAAAG
>Ga0209055_1000606_pt1 | contig 24994 bp, 23 predicted proteins | sample GraSoiAngelo_110_FD_185875 | JGI IMG/M metagenome (GOLD analysis project Ga0209055, IMG submission 185875) | Grasslands soil microbial communities from the Angelo Coastal Reserve, California, USA - 14_0903_12_30cm (SPAdes) (version 2) | ecosystem: Environmental > Terrestrial > Soil > Grasslands ... | reverse complement strand
GGAACTCCCCACTTGAGCCTGGAAACGCCAGCCAACAGGTACCATGCAGCGCGTTGTTACGTCAGAATCAGGGGTTCAACTTCGGAATCGGGGCTTAGTAGAGTTACGTGCCATGCCATGAGTATGCCGAAGGTAGCTCATCCTCAAGCACGCCCGCCACTACCGTAGGGTGGAGATCTAGCAAAAATGTTAGGTCGCCAAGCATCTGTGTTAGGTCGTTGGCCCACGCAAGCGACTGGGGTTTGGGAGGTCGTGCGTGTGTCTCGCCGTAACCCCTTTATTTACAGTAGAGTGCGACTACTGAGCCGGCACGCTCGACTATGGCACACGGGTTGCCTTAGTAAGGTTGCTTCGCAAATTTAGAACGGGGGAAAGACAATGAAAATCAAGAGCAGCGTGAAAGCGTGGTCGACGGTAGTTGTGCTGGTTGTGGTCGTGCTCGCGGGTGGATTGGGTCTTCGGCAGGTGGTAGGCGCCAACACCGCTCCAGTTTTGACGGCTAATGGCAGCGGGCCAATCCCACCCGTTTTGACGGCTAATGGCAGCGGGCCAATCCCACCCTCACCCTGGATGAATGGCAGCGGGCCGATCCCGCCATCGCCCTGGAGCAGGTAGCAGCTTGAGCTGCCGCAGAATGGACCAGGGTTTGGGCGGACAGTGAATTGCTAACCTACTCTGGAGCAAAAGTCTGTGGCGCTTCTTCAAGACTTAGGGTACGCCAGAGCTAGCGAAACAGGCGACACCATTAACTGACTAAGGCAAAGCAGAAGAATTGGTGCCGGCGGTGGGACTCGAACCCACGACCTAGGGATTATGAGACCCTCGCTCTACCCCTGAGCTACACCGGCAAAAGCCCAGCCCTCCCTCCATCCTACGGATTGCACGGCGGAAGAGTCAAGCGTGGACCGTCGTCGCAGAGATGAGAAGAGGCGAGTTGCAAGAGCCCAGCCCTCGCTCCCTCCTCATCGTACGGATTGCCCGGCGGAAGAGCCAAGCGCGGACCGCCGCGCCTGCCGCGCCGGAGAGATGAGAAGAAGCGAGTTACAAGAGCCCAGCCCTCGCTCCCTCCCCATCGTACGGATTGCCCGGCGGAAGAGTCAAGCGCGGACCGCCGCGCCTGCCGCGCCGGAGAGATTAGAAGAGGTGAGTTACAAGAGCCCAGCCCTCGCTCCCTCCCCATCGTACGGATTGTGCCCGGCGGAAGAGGCAAGCGCGGACCGCCGCCTCGCAGAGAAGACTGGTTGGACCTCTCCGATTTACTGGACTCACTGGCCGAGCGTGGTCGAGCTCCAGGTTCTAGTAGTACTAGCGTACGGTTGACCCCTGTAGCCCAAACCCCTAATGTGCACATGGAGCATCTGCAACCGCCTACCTGGCGGGGGCAACGCCGCTCCAGTTGTAACGGCCAATGGCCGTGGGCCGGTACCGCCATCTTCGTGTGGCAGGGCCGGTAACCACCTTATCGCCCTGGAACAGATAGCAGCCTAGAACTGCTGCAGACTAGACCAGGGCGCGGAGGTACGTAGCGTGCTTGGTCCGGTTGATTATGTGCTATGGCTGGTAGGTGTCCTATTGGATGCCGCCGCGGTGGTGTGCGTGGTTCGCTCACGCTCCGTTCGGAAATATTTCACTCTCAGCCTTTACCTGCTGACTGCTTTTCTTCTGAGCGTTAGCCGCTATCTTATTCTCACTGGCTACGGCTACACTTCGCCCCATTACTTCTATTTCTATTACATGTCCGACGCCATTTTGACCATCTTCTTGTATTTTGCCCTCATGGGTCTTTACTTCCACGTTTTCCAGGAGATGGGAGTACATCACTATCTTCGGGTGGCGGCGCTCATGCTGCTCGCGGGGACCGCATGGGTCTCGTATCAGGTGGTGGCCAGTTCGAGCCACAGGCTCCTGACGCGTTTCGTCGTCGAACTCTCGCAGAACTTGTATTTCATTGGCTTGGTGCTGACCTACCTGCTCTGGGGCGCAGTCATGAAGCTGCGAGAGACGCGCACACGCCTGATCCAACTAGTTCTCGCGCTTGGAGTTTATTTCAGCGCTTTTGCGGCCAGTTATGCCTTGCGTAACCTATACCCTGAGTTTCTGCTCTGGAGATATGTCTCTCATTTGATGGCACTCTTGCTGCCGGTGTCCTGGGCCTATACGTTTCTGAAGATTCCAGAGGAGGCGCGGCTAGCTACGGCTCGCGTGGCCGCGACAAACCGATGATCGCTCTCCTAGTTCTTACGATCTCGTTTGCCGCGCTGCTACAATTCTTCGTTTCCTACTGCCGTTCGGTGATCGCCGCCTGTACCGGGCTGGAGCTCTCCGAGCAGGTTCGGGAGATAAGCGGCATTGAGAGTCGCCGCGTGCGAAGCGACGAGTTTGCCCGCTTACTACAACTGCTCCGGCTGTGCCCGGAACCGGGCAACGATCAGTTCGGTATCGGAGCGGTACATGGTTATTACGGCCTGCTCGGCCTATTGCGTGCGATGGTTCAGCCGCTCGCTCCGGCCCTGGCCTCCTGGGCGGAATTCGAGCGCCAAGGCTGCGCGTATTTCGCTGCTGTCGCGCTTGACCGCCGCATCGCTTACAGCCGGGATCTGCTGGCGCAGCAAGTAGCCAGCCGGTTGTAGTAGCGCTTGTCAACCATGCCCGGTGTAACCGTTTCCGCGGTTCACCGGGCTTTTTGGTTTTTTTTCGGGACTTCTCCGCGGCCTGCGCCCATCCACGGTTTACCTGAAGGTGGGGCGGCTGTTACCATACTGGAGCGAAGAAACCCGCATTAGCGCCATGAAACCGACGCTTCACCAGCGTGTGTTGGCAGCCATTCGCCGGCACCGAATGCTGCGGGCGGGCGAAACTGTTGGCGCCGCCGTCTCCGGGGGTGCCGATTCAGTTGCGCTCTTGCGTTTGCTGGACGAACTGCGCGAGGTTCTAGGAATCCGGCTGCTGGTCCTCCACTTTCATCACCAGCTCCGTGGCCCTGATGCAGATGCCGACGAACAGTTCGTCGCCCAACTCGCCGACGCCCGCGGGCTGCAGTTCCTCTCCGGACGCCAGAATGTTGCCGCCCAGGCGCGACAGCACGGCTGGAACCTGGAGGACGCCGCACGCCGGTTGCGCTACGAGTTCTTCTCGCATGTGGTGGACTCCGGACGCGCCGGGCGCATTGCCGTGGCCCACACCGCCGACGACCAGGCAGAGACGCTTCTGGCGCACCTGGCCCGCGGCACCGGACCCACCGGACTCGCGGCGATCTACCCGGTGGCGGGACATGTGGTCAGACCGCTGTTGGACATCCGCCGGCAGGAATTGCGTGCTTACCTCCTCGCCGCCGGACAAGCCTGGCGTGAGGATCAGACCAACTTGGACACTTCGCGGCTGCGGGCTCGCATCCGCCACCGATTGGTGCCCTTGCTCGAATGCGAATTTCCTCCTGGTATCGTGGAACGCTTGGGCCAATTGGCCGCGCTCGCCCGCGAGGACGAAACCTTTTGGGCAATGCTGGTCGCAAAACGCTATCAGACCCTGGTTCAAGTCACTCCCGAAGGCCTTTCCATCCACATTCCGGACTTGCTGGATCCCCTTGCGCTCGGGGCCACTGCGCCTGCTGTGGAGAATGACGCGAATCCTTCTACGGCCCTGACCAAGCGACTGGTTCGGCGAATTCTCGAAGAACTGAAGGGCGATCGCCGTCAATTGACCGCACGGCATGTCGAGCAGGTGCTTCATCTTGCTATGGCCTGCAGCAGCGGACATCGCGTCCACTTACCCGCAGGCGTAGTGGTGGAACGGAGTTTTGACCGCCTGGTTTTTTCGCTAGGCGCGGGAGTTGCAGCCCGGATGGAACCCAATGAAACCGGATGCGCCCGGCAGCCGTTTCAATACCTAGTGGAGATTGGGAGTCAGGGGTCGGCAACTATTTCTATTCCGGAAATCGGCCGGCGGTTCCACCTGAAAGTCATTGACTGGCCCCCCGCGGCGAGCGACACTAGGGTACAGGCGGAAGCTCTCGATCGGGATTTACTGCGCTTACCACTGGTTCTCCGCAACTGGCGCCAGGGTGATTCCTATCGGCCGCGCGGACGGCGGCGTGCCCAAAAGCTGAAGCGGTTGCTGCTGGTAAGGCGCGTGGCCCTTCGGGAGCGTACCGGGTGGCCGGTGCTGACTAGCGCTGGCGCGCTGGCCTGGGTGCGCGGCCTACCGGTTGCCCAGGAATTCGCGGTCCAGGAAGGCACGAAGGCTGGGTTAGTCGTCCTCGAGGAGTCGCTGTGATAGTCGTGCTGTTGCGTAAATTGCAGAAAAGAAAGATAGATCTAGGGGCTAAGACCTTTGCTTCATTGGCGCATCTAAATTAAGGAGGGGCTAGGGCCTACCCAAATGCCAGTGTTGGTATCGCGACCGTCCTTAACGTCAACGTCATTCTTGGTCTGTCCAGGGTCGAGTCAGATGCCGCGGGACCGGCGGGAAAGCACGCTCTCCGGAGCAGTAAAAAGGCTCGGCAGGTGAGGTAACCAGTGAATCCTAGTTCGACAGCTAAAACAATTCTCTTCTGGATGTTCATTATCTTGCTAGGCGTAGTGCTGTGGAAGATGGTGTCAGCCAACGGCCAATCGGCCCGCGAGCAGGAGCCGAGTTACGGCGAGTTTATGGCGGACGTGGAGAAGGGCAACGTCAAGGAAGTAACGCTGTACCTCTCTCCCAACAGCTACGAGGTGCAGGGCGAGCTGCGTGGTGGTGACTCACCCCGCAAGTTTCGCGTCACGATTTTCAAGGAGTCTGCTCCGGAGCTCGCCAAGGAACTCCGCGAGAAGGGCGTCATGATCCGGGTAAAAGAAGTCACCCGTGGCGACTGGCTGACCTTCCTACTCAATGCCGCTCCGCTGTTCCTGTTGGTCGGCTTCTGGATCTTCATGATGCGGCAGATGCAGGCTGGCGGAAATAAAGCGCTCAGCTTCGGCAAGTCTCGGGCGCGGCTGCTGACCGCGCAGCAGAAGAAGGCCACATTCAAGGACGTGGCCGGTATCGACGAGGCGAAAGAAGAGTTGCAGGAGATTATCGACTTCCTTAAGGACCCGCAGAAGTTCCAGAAGCTCGGAGGCCGCATTCCGAAGGGTGTGCTGCTGGTGGGCCCCCCGGGCACGGGCAAGACCCTGCTGGCCCGCGCGATCGCTGGCGAGGCTAACGTGCCTTTCTTCTCCATTTCCGGATCGGACTTCGTGGAGATGTTCGTGGGCGTCGGCGCCAGCCGCGTGCGCGATCTGTTTGAGCAGGGCAAGAAGAACGCCCCTTGCATCATTTTCATCGACGAAATCGACGCCGTCGGCCGCCATCGCGGCGCGGGCCTGGGCGGCGGCCACGACGAGCGCGAGCAGACTTTGAACGCGCTACTAGTGGAGATGGACGGATTCGAGTCCAACGAAGGTGTCATCCTGATTGCCGCCACCAATCGTCCGGACGTGCTCGATCCAGCGCTGCTGCGGCCTGGCCGGTTCGACCGGCGCGTGGTGGTGCCTCGGCCGGACATCAAGGGCCGCGAGGAGATCCTGCGCGTGCACACGCGCAAGGTCCCGCTCAGCGAAGAAGTGGACCTCTCGGTCTTGGCGCGCGGCACACCGGGTTTCTCCGGCGCCGACGTGGCGAACCTGGTGAACGAGGCAGCGTTGTGGGCGGCGCGGCAGAACCGCAAGCTCGTCACCATGGCCGATTTTGAGATGTCCAAGGACAAGGTGTTGATGGGCGTCGAACGCAAGTCCATGATCCTCTCCGAGGAGGAGAAGCGAAACACCGCTTATCACGAGGCCGGCCACGCCCTGGTGGCCACGATGACTCCCGGCGCCGACCCGCTTCACAAGGTGACCATCATCCCGCGCGGCATGGCCCTGGGCGTCACCATGCAGTTGCCCATCGACGACAAACATACCTATACCAAGAGCTATCTTGAAGGCATGCTTGCCGTGCTGATGGGTGGCCGCAGCGCCGAGGAAATTTTCCTCGGTCATCTCACCACCGGCGCCGGCAACGATATCGAGCGCGCCACCGAGATCGCTCGCAACATGGTCTGCGAGTGGGGCATGAGCGAACTGGGGCCGCTTGCCTACGGCAAGAAAGAGGAAGCCATCTTCCTGGGCCGCGAAATCGCCCAGCACCGCGATTATTCCGAAGACACTGCCATCCGCATCGACCAGGAAGTGAAAAAGATCGTCAGCGCGGCGTATGAAATGGCGCGCAACATACTGCTGGGCAGCCGCGAGGCCCTCGAGCGCATTGCCCATGCGTTGCTCGAGCGCGAAGTGCTCGACGCTGCCGAAATCAAACTTCTGATGGAGGGCAAGGTGCTGCCAGAGAAGACCCGGCCAGCGCCGCCCTCGCCGCCGCAGGCTGTTCCCGGCACCGAACCTAAGCCCTCGCCGCGGCCTGAACTGCGCCCCGCTCCGGGCTTCACCAAGGGATAAAAACTCACCGCGGGAGAGGTGTGTCATGGGTTTGCTTCCTGTCACCCCTCCCGCTTGCGAACCCACTCGACCCCTCACGCCAACGGAGCAAGCCACCTTCCAGCTTGCCGACGGACGGCGGATTGAACGCCCCGTAGGGGAAGCGCGCTTCTTCTATGACGGGAAACAGGGAGTGTCGAAGGTCGTATTCGCCCAGCCAACCGATGCCACGGTGATAGGTGTTCTGGCGCTCAAAACGCTCGGTCTTGAGGTAGATCCGGTTCGCCGTGAACTGCGTCCCGTGACCTTGTTTCTGCACTCCTGCTTGTCCTGAGCCACCGTCGTCTTTTTGAAGTACAATACCGGCATGGCAAAGAAACCTGTGCCCCCGGTGGAGGTCACCTGCCCCTGCTGCCGGGCGAGGCTGACCATTGATTCACAACTCGCCGTGGTTCTCTCGCACGAAGCGCCGCCCAAAGCCGCCCCGAACGTGGACATCAGTGAGTCTGCGCGGATTCTTCAGGAACAGGCGCAGCGTAGGGAAGATAAATTCCGCGAATCGTGGGAAGCCGAGAAGAAAAAAGAAGACGTGCTGACTCGCAAGTTTGAAGAAGCCCTGAAGAAAGCCAAAGGGCAGCCGGTGGAAAAGCCACTGCGCGACTTCGACCTCGAATAACCCTGCGGCGCGTTCCCCGGCATACGTTCGGCTGTGCGGGCACCCACATGCGTCACGATGCGCACCTTAGCCTTGTTCTGGCTGCGTTGCTGTCTTCGCTCGTGCCTGCGAGTGTGGCTCAAGAGAAGTCTTCGCGCAAATCCCAAGAGAAACTAAAGCTGCCGCGGCCACAGCGCCTGGATCGCGGCCTGGAATTCCATCGCGACTCAGCCACGGGCGAGTTGCGCGTCATTCGGTCTCGAAACGAAGGGGAAGGGGCCAAAACCTTGGTACGAGGGGGAAAAGCCCAAGCCGGCGCATCCCCCAGCTTGAAGGGGGCGCCCGCTGCGCCGGCTGGGCCGCCTGCAAACATTCGCGCCCGGGTCAGTCTGGTGGAAGTGAGCTGTCGCGTGCTCTCCGCCGATGGCACACCGTTGCGCGGGCTGGGCCGCGAGGATTTTCGCGTTTTCGAGGATGGCATCGAGCAGCCAATCGCCCACTTCGACGCGTCGAGCGATCCTGCGAGCGTCGCTCTGGTGCTTGACGCGAGCCCCAGCGTCTTCCGTGAATTGGCGGGCATGAAGGCGGCGGCGCGCACGCTCGCGAAATACCTCTCGCCCCGCGATGAAATCGCCGTAGTTGCGTTCGCCGCACAAGCGCAGTTGGTGCTCCCATTTACGCGCGACCGAGCGCTGCTGGAGAGCGCGATGGCCTCGCCGGCGCTGGCGCAGGTGGCCGATTCCACCCAGTCGAACATCTACCAGGCGGTGTATTTGACTGCGCGGGAATTGTTCCAAGATCGCGCGGGGCGAAAAGCCATTGTGCTGCTCACCGATGGCCAGGATAGCGGTCTCGGGCTTAGCTGGGACCCGGCCAGTGCCACGCTGCCACCCGCCGGTGCCCGCCAGAACTCTGGAGCGAAAGCTGACCGCCTCACGTTTGAAGATCTGGCGCGTGAACTCGCGGCCGCGGGAGTTGAGGTCTATGCCATTTCCACGCAACCCCGACCGCGCGCAATGACTCAAGCGTGGCTGGCGACCCACCGAGACGAGATGTTGGTCACGCCCGCAGCACGCGAACTGGGTATACCGCACTACACGCTCTATCTGGCGGAACTGGTACGGCGTGCCGGAGGACAAGTTTTTTTCTTCCGCGAGATCGGGACGCTCCGCGACATCTATCGCCAGATCACCGAAACTCTCATAGCGCAGTACACGCTCGGCTATTATCCGGCCGCAGCTTTGGCGAAGCCCGGCTGGCGCTCCCTACGGGTTGAGCTGCGCGGCGATTATAGCGCGCCGTATGCCGCATCCTCTGTGACGGGCCGCGATGAGCCTGGGGCGACACGCGACGCCGTCGGTGCCCCACTGTGGCAAAGCGAGGGCGGGGTCGCCAACATCAGAATTATCCACCGCATCGCTTACTACGTGCCTGCAGCACCGTAATTGCGGCGCTCACCTGTGCTCTGCGGGTGTGAGTATGAGCCTGAGCCTGCTGCACTGCGCCACTGAATGCGTGGTGTTTGCTCTGTTTCTGGATTAGGTCTGGGTTTATTCGGCTTCCCACGAGGTGCTGCCTCTTATAGGGGCACGCTCCCCGCCCCGAGCGAAGCCTCCAGATGCCGGCGATGTTCGAGAAAACCGCCGGCGAGTACGCCAGCGCTAAACCATGCCGGCCTGAAGGCTGCCGCCTCGGATTCGCGGTGCGAAAGCGTGGTGGTGACTCGATAGAATGTAATTTCCCAGTACTTGTGTTCGTCTGTGGTGTTCATCTGCGTTCATCTGTGGTTTACTTCCCCTCCGTGTTCCGGCGCAGGAAATTCCGCCTGCGGCTGCCTTCGCGCACGCTCGTCCTCGGCGAGCGCACGCTGGTGATGGGAGTGCTCAACGTCACGCCCGATAGTTTCTCGGACGGCGGGCTTTTCCTCGACGCGGACGCGGCGGTGCGCCAGGCGCTCGAAATCGAGCGCGCCGGTGCAGACATCCTCGACATCGGCGGCGAGTCCACTCGGCCCGGCTCGGCGCCGGTCACCGCCGAAGAGGAGCTTAAACGCGTTCTGCCTGTGTTCGAGGGACTGCGCGGCAAGCTGCGGATTCCTATTTCTATTGATACGCAGAAAGCGGCTGTGGCCGAAGCGGCCGTAGCCGCTGGCGCGGAAATCATCAACGACATCTCCGCGCTGCGCGCCGATCCTACGCTCGCCGAGGTCGTGCGGCGCCATCATATGCCGATCATCCTGATGCACATGCGCGGCACACCCCGGACCATGCAGCAGCGGCCGTTTGCGCGCCACGTCCTGCGCGACGTGATCGCCGGCTTGCGCGCTGGTGTAGCGCGGGCGTGTAAGGCAGGCCTGGCGAAATCACAGCTTCTCCTTGACCCGGGTATTGGATTCGGCAAGAGTTTTGAGCAGAATTACGAGGTTCTGGCGCACCTTGCGAAACTCGCAGCGCTGGGCTTTCCGCTTGTGGTGGGCGCTTCGCGCAAGGCCTTTATAGGGGCGACGCTTGCGCGTGGCGGCGCAACACTTGCCGGGGATCGCGTGGCCGGCGGTGAGCGGAGTCGCACCACGCTGGACCCAAGTCGAACAGGACCGAATGCCCAGAATCTGGTACCTCCCGGCGAGCGCGTTTGGGGCACCGCCGCAACGGTCGCGACCTCGATCCTTGGTGGGGCGCACATCGTCCGCGTGCACGACGTCGCTGAAATGGTCCAGGTCGCCCGCGTCACCAACGCCATCCTCCATGCCACGTGAGGTTCCCCCTTTCGTACGCTATAATCCGCGAGCCGTGGATAGCCGTATATCGATCACGAGAGCCGGCAGATTTTTCTCGCATCAAAGAGTGATACCAATGCCTTCGCCCAGATTCCTGTCCTTGCTTCTTTGCCTTCTGGCCTCCCTTCCCGCTGTGGCGCAGATACCCCGGGCCCAGCCGGACCCGCTGGCACGCATGCAGGCCGCAGCCGCAAGCGGTGGGTGCTCCGCTGCGACATCCGCATCGCTGTGCGAAGAAGCCATGCCGAAGATTGTTGCGAACGCGCTCGGGCCGTCGCCGCTCGAGGAAAACCTGCGCCGGCTGACCGACGAGGTCGGCGGGCGGATGACTGGCTCGCCGGCGATGAGCCGCGCGGTCGCCTGGGCGGTGGCGGCCTTTCGCCAGGCAGGCGTGGACGAAGTGCGCGCAGAGAAGTACACCATTCCGCTGAGCTGGAGCGAGGGGGCGACGCGGCTCGAGGTTCTAATGCCGGCACCGTTCCCTATGCGGCTGGTTTCGGTGGGATGGGCGCCGCCCACGCCGGCGGCGGGGCTTGAAGCGAACTTGGTGGACATCGGCGAAGGCAGCGAGGCGGATTTTGCCCGCGCAGGCGCTTCCGCGAAGGGCGCGATTCTGCTGGCCCACTCGGAGATCGGCAAGACCTGGGAGGACCTGTTCAACGAATACTTGCGCGCGCCGGTAATCATCAATCGCGCCGTGAAATCGGGCGCCGGGGCGATTCTCTGGATGTCCACGCGCGAGCGTGGGCTGCTTTATCGCCATCAGAACACGCTCACCGGGGAGCTCGACCGGCTGCCGCAGGCGATTGTGGCGCGCGAAGATGCGCAGCGCTTGGCTCGCTTCCTTGCCGCTGGAGAGAAAGTGCGCGTGCGTCTGGTGATGCCGAACCGCGTAGGCGGGCCCGCGGAGCAGGAAAACGTGGTGGCGGAGATCCGTGGCCGAGAAAAGCCCGACGAGTACGTCATCCTGGGCGCGCACCTGGATTCGTGGGAGCTGGGAACCGGAGCGCTCGACAACGGCTGCAACGCGGCGCTGGTAATTGAAGCGGCGCGCGTGATTCACGCAACCGGGCTGCGCCCGCGGCGGACGATTCGCTTTGTACTCTTCTCCGGTGAAGAGCAGGGGACGCTGGGCTCATGGGCCTACGTGCGGACGCACCGCGCCGAGATGGACCGCGCCGTAGCCGTAGTAGTCTACGACGAGGGCATTGGCCGCGTCACCGGTTATTCGCTGGGTGGCCGTCGCGAGGTCGAGGCCAGCGTACGCGAGATTTTGAAGCCGATCGAGTCGTGGGGTTCAAACCGTCACACGACCGACGCGTTCATTGGCACGGACAATTTGGACTTCCTGCTCGAGGGCGTGCCCACCCTGGTGGCGAACCAGGAAGAGGCCAACTACCTGCCCAACTACCACGCTTCTTCCGATACGTTTGACAAAGTGGACATTCGCGAGCTCAAGCTGCACGCGGCGCTGGCGGCGGTCACCGTCTTCGGCATCGCAGAAAACAGCGAACGCCTGGGCAAGCGCCAGTCCCGCGCGGAGATCGAAGCCCTGCTGAAAGAAACAGCGCTCGATAAGCAGATGCAGGCCCTCGGGCTCTGGCCGATGTGGGAACAGGGCCAGCGCGGCCGGACAAAATAACGCGCAGCCCAACAGGGCTTCCGGCCAGCGGCTTACTTGTTTTCCTTACTCCGCTCGGTGGTTGACTTGCAAGGGAGGAGAGTGGCTTGGTACGCGACCTGCCACTCCTTCATCTTGGCGCCCCGCTCGTTGACCATTTCGAGCTTCCATCTGCGAGGCTTGGTCACCGGTTCGGGCAGGTCCACTTCCAACCGGTAGAATTGGGCCATCTGCAGGTACAACCCCTCAGTGGCAGCTTTTAGGGCCAGACGGTCCTTCTCCTTCGCGGGATACTGCAGGTCGCTCCACGGGGTACCACTCAGGCCAAGGGTGGTCCCGCCGGTAGCTTGCACAAGTTGAAGAAAGTCATGTCGTGCAGACTCCTCCTCTGGGGCTATCCGATGTCCCGGATAGTCCACCACTAGGAAGCTAAACAAGCGAATGCCAGCAGAAACGAGAGCTTCTTCCACTGCGACCGGGGAGCTCTTGCTTGCGTTGTCCCCGCCATCGGTGATCGCGTAGATGACGTCGCCGGGAGTGGCTGGTTCGAGCAATTTGAGGCCTTCCAGAACCGTATCTAGGAGTGGCGTGCGCCCAGCAGGCAAGCGATCGGGCGTACGACCCGCCCGAACTTGGGCAATTCTTTCCAAAACAGTCTTGGGCCCGGCGGAGAAATCCACTTCTTGCTTGACTTTGTCGTTGAAGACGATCAGAGCCACCGAGCTATCTGGCGGAGCGTGCGCGGCGACGTCACTGGCCGCCCTTAGAACGAGATCCCATTTCCCCTTTGTCAAGCCCGCCATGCTCCCGCTGGCGTCGAGCAGCACCACGATCCGCCGCGGCCCCAGGTCCCTCGTGGCTGAGAGAATCCGCACCGGCTTGCGGCGAAACTCCCCCTTGAAGCTGCTGGTGGGAACGCTGGCGACGGGCTGGCCCGCTAGCGTGAGCACGCTGGCCATCACCGTGCGCCGCAGGCAGGGCGTTTCTTGCGCCAGTGCCTCCAGGAGCAGCCCGGCCGTCACGATGCATGGCAGCACGAGCGTATGCCTGAGGAAAATCGTCTTCCACCGTCGCATTTGAGCAGCCATCTCGGAGGTTGGCCAGCATACTACACGGCTTTAAGTAAACGGGTGGTAATCAATGGATGGCATATCCGCCTTAGATAGACTGCGCAGGTGCAAACCCGCAGGCCAAACAAACACGATACATTTTGGCGACGCTCCCACTTTAACGACGTTGCTCGCGGTATAATTTAAGGATGGCTTCTGTGGGACGTAATCCATCCGCGCTTGCTGGTTCACGCGCCGAGTGTGGAGTGACGCCGAACCCGGCGCGCGTGCTGGCGATTGACTATGGCCGGCGGCGGCTGGGTTTGGCGCTGTCAGATGAGCTGGGGCTGACGGCGCAGCCGCTCACAACTCTAGCGCGCACGAATCGGCGAGACGACTTGCGCTGCCTACGCGAACTCGTGCGCCGGCACGGCGTCCAGCGCATCATTGTCGGCCACCCGCTGCATCTCGATGGCAGCGCGGGCGAGATGGCGGCCGAAGCCGCGCGGTTTGCCGCGCGCATCGAAAAACAGTTGAGCCTTCCGGTCGAGCTGGTAGACGAGCGGCTCAGCAGTTGGGAGGCGGAACAGATGCTCGCGGTCAAGGAAGCATATTCAGCCGAGCGCCGTGGCTTGGCCCGCCGCCAAGGCGGCCGAGGAGTCCGGAGGCGGCGTGGCAGGGGAGTCCGCATTCAAGAATCCCCGAAAATTGACCAAATGGCTGCCGCAGTAATCTTGCGGGACTATCTGGGGCGTGAACGCGCTCGGGCTGATTCCGCTGAGTCTGCGGCAACTATACCGACACAACAAGCGCGCCACAAGCGCGAGCAGGCGAGGAGCTGAGATGCGACGTATCGGAGTAGTGGTATTCTTGCTGGGGCTGGTTGGGGTGGCGGTGTGGTTCACCGCATCTCTCTATCTGCCGTATCAAAGCTTCCCGAAGGAGGGCGTCTTCGTCGAGGTGCCGCGCGGCGCCTCCGGCAGAGTAATTGCGCGTCTGCTGTCGGAGAAGGGAGTGGTGCGGAGTAGCTTGGCATTTGAAGCGCTGTGCCGGTGGCGCGATCGCTCCAAGCTGGTAGCCGGCGACTATTTCTTCGACCACCCGGGGACCGCCTTCGACGTCTTTCGCGTCCTTTCCGAGGGGCGCGTCTACGTGAAATCGGTCACCGTGCCCGAAGGCCTCACCATGTTTGCGATTGCGGACTTGATGGAGCGCGAGGGATTCACCACCCGCGCGGCGTTTCTCAAGGCCGCGCGAGATACCACGCCGATTCACGACCTAGCTCCGGCTGCGGGCAGCTTGGAGGGGTTCCTGTTTCCGGCGACTTACCAGTTTTCTCGGCATTCCACCGCGACGGAAATTGTCAACGCGATGGTTGGCCGCTTCCGCGAAACTTGGAACTCGCTGCCTGAGGCGGCCAGGAATAACAATGCCCGCCCCGTGGACGCCGTGGTGACGCTGGCCTCGCTGGTCGAGCGCGAGACCGGAGTGCCCGAGGAGCGGCCTATCGTAGCCGGCGTCTTCACCAACCGCCTGCGCCGTGGCCAGGCGCTTCAATGCGACCCCACGGTAATTTACGCGCTCGAGCTCGCCGACAAATACAGCGGGCGACTCGACTCCGGTGACCTCCACTTCGATTCGGCTTACAATACTTATCGCCACGCCGGGCTGCCGCCCGGTCCGATTGGCAATCCCGGAGAAGCCTCGCTGCGGGCGGCGCTTCAACCGGCGCCGGTGGACTATCTCTTTTTCGTCGCCAGCACCCGGGGCGGGCACGTATTCAGCAAGTCGCTACAGGAGCACAACCGAAACGTAGCTCAATACCGTCGCCTGTTGGCCCAAAACACTCACGCGTCAAACGGGGGCGACGCCCCGGCCGTCCAAACGATGAACACGCCGCCGAAGAATGCGAGCCGCAAGAGGTTCCGATGACGCGCGCCGCGCATCCCACCAAGAAAACCTTGATCCTGGAAATCGCGCGCGGGTTGGGCGTCCCGCGTTTTACGCCCGCCGAAGTCGAACAGATCCGCCGGCAATTGATCGCTCGGCTGGGCGCAGCCGGAAAAACCTCGCCGGATTACATCGCCGGGGTGCTGGAGACGGCCGGGCTGCGCCTGGCCTGGTCCACGCGCGCCGACACCGAGGGGCGTTACGAGGAAGAGTTCCAGGACTTGCTGCACTTCGCCACTCTCGATGAGGCGGAGATGTGCCTGGTGCGCTTGGATGAGCTGCTGCGGAAGTTTCAGGCTGAGGGCGAGCGCGCGGCCGTTGAGCGCGTGCTCGAGGTGGCGCGGTTGGGCCGGCGCCGCGCCGAAATGATTGCGCGCAACCCAAAAGTGGATGCGCAGAAGCGCGCAGAAAAAGAAGAAGTGATGCAGTGGTTCCGCATCTGGCTCGACACGCCGGGAGCCTTCTTCGACTGGTTGGAGGTGCGCAAGCAGTCGCCGGAATTCCAGCAGCGCTTTGCCGGGTTCCCGGAAATGAGCGAGTGAAATGCCGGTGGATCCTTCGCCCTACGTGCTCGAAGTGGAACCGCTCTATCTGGGCGCGGACGTAAAGGCGGTTGGGCTGGAATTGATCGATCGAGAGAGCCGCGAACCCGCGCGCGGTGCCGATGCCGCGCGCATCTGGGCCGCGGCGTTGCCGGTCCTGGCCGGCGCCGAGCCGTGGGTGCTCGATTTTTTCAGCCATCTGGAACGTCTCCGCGAATTCTGCCGGCGGCACGAGATTGCCTTCCGTGAGGCCGCGAACCGGTGCGTCGTCATCGCCCCGCCCGGCGCGGAGCCGCTCGCGGCGCTCGTCGCGCGCTTCGCGGGCGAAACCTTCGGTGTACGCGCCGGCGAGCCGTTGCTCTCCGTTGACACCGCGCTCGAAAACGATCTGGCGCGCCGCGGCGTGGACGCCTATCATCCCGTCTTCGCCAACTATTTCTTCTGTGCCGTTTGCGATTTCGAGAACGGCTTCCTCACCCTGCTCAGCAACCGCCTGTGGTCGAGCGAGGTGATCCGGCGCGTGCGCCCCGTCCTCGATGGCCTCCTCGTCGGCATCGCCAGGCCCCAGTAGCCGCTGCCTCGCGCGAACGGCTTGCGATGCACTTGGTTGACACGCCCCCAAGGTGGCTATTAAATGGCTCGGTTTGTCTTTCTTCGGAGGAGATTACTGAGAGGTCGTCGCCCAATCTGGACGCTGTGGCTGGCCGTTTTGCCGCTTCTGCTGTCTGGCTGCGCGGTGAGCGAGAAGCACACTGTGCCGCCTGCTCAGGTGCGCCCCGCGCTCGAGGCCACAGCGGACCAGCTCATCGCGCAGTACAATCAACAGGCTCGCGCGGTGCGTAGCATCAACGCTGGCGTGGAGGTTGTGCCGGTGGCGGGTTCGTCCTACAGTGGTGTCATCGAAGAGTATCACGACGTCCGAGGGTTTATTCTGGCGCAGAAGCCGGCGCACATCCGCATGATCGGCCAGGCCCCGGTGGTGGCGAAGAACGTCTTCGACATGGTCAGCGACGGTGAAACGTTTCGCATCTTTATCCCGCCGAAAAACAAGTTCATCACCGGCCCGGCGGCGTTCGAGCGGCCCGCAAAGAAGCCCATCGAGAATCTGCGCCCGCAGCACTTGCTCGACGCGCTGTTCTGGCCCGAGCTCGAGCCCGGCAAGACCGTGCTCTTCGAGGAATTCAACGCCGAGCCGGCGCGCTACTACGTTCTGACGCTGCTGCGCGGCTCTGCGACGCTTGAGATCGCGCGCAAGATTTGGTTTGACCGCACCGACCTGAGTATTACGCGCGTCCAACTCTATGGGCCGGGCGGCCGGCTGGTCTCCGAGATCCGCTACGCTGATTGGCAGCCAGCGGCCGATGTGCGCTATCCACGCCACATCTGGCTCGAGCGGCCGCACGACGACTATCGGCTGGAGGTGCGCATCACGCGCCTGCAGCTCAACGAAGAGATCGCCGCCGAGCGCTTCCGGCTCGAACCGCCTCCGGGCGTCGAGCTGGTGCGCATGGGCGAAGGCGATGCGGCGGAGAAACCGTGATCTGGCAGATGATTGTGCGCAACGTCCTGCACCGGCCGGTGCGCACGGTGGTGAGCGTGCTGGCGGTAGGCGTTGAAGTGTCGCTGGTGATCGTCATCGTCGGGCTTACCAGCGGCCTGATGCAGGAAACCGCCAAGCGCATCGAGGGCATCGGCGCCGACATCATGCTCCAGCCGCCCTCGGCGTCGGTGTTTCTCGCCTTCAGCGGCGCACCGATGCCCATCAAAATCGGAGAAAAGCTCGCAGAGTTGAAGCACGTGCAGGCGGTCGCGCCGGTGCTGCTGCAATTCAGCTCCTCGGGCGGGGTGGACGTGATCTACGGTATCGAGCCGGAGAGTTACCGCGCCGTCTCGGGCGGGTTCGTCTTCCTTCAGGGGCACGACATGGAAGGGCCCGACGACATCTTGGTGGACGATTGGGCCGCCAAGGCCAAGTCGATCAAGGCGGACGGAAATTTCCGCCTGCTGGACCACGACTTCCACGTCGCCGGAATCGTCGAGCACGGCAAGGGCGCGCGCCTGTTTGTTCCCATGCAAACCTTGCAGGAACTTTCCGGGGCCCGCGACAAGGCCTCGGTGTTCTTCCTCAAGTGCACCCGTCCCGAGCGCACCCCCGCGGTGATCGCGCAGATCCGCCAGATCTTCCCGCGGTACGAGATCCGCCCGCTCAAAGATTTTCTCTCCTTGATGACGGCGTCAAGCCTGCCGGGCCTCGACACCTTTATCCACTCCATGATCGCGCTGGCGGTGGCGATCGGATTCCTGGTTATTTTTCTCTCCATGTACACCACGGTGATCGAACGCACGCGCGAAATCGGCGTGCTCAAGTCGCTGGGCGCGTCCAAGGGCTACATCGTTAAGGCGCTGCTGAGCGAGACCTCGCTGATTTGCGGCATCGGCATCGTCGCGGGCATTGGGATGAGCTACGCGGCGCGCGCAGCTTTCCTTTCCCTCTTTCCTACGCTCTCCATTCTGATCACCGTCGACTGGATCCTGCGCGCGGCCGTGATCGCGGTGGCCGGCAGCCTGGTTGGCGCGTCCTATCCGGCGTGGCTCGCCAGCCGCAAAGACCCCATCGAAGCCCTCTCCTACGAATAAGGAGTGCACCGCCGCTTGCTTAAACAGCTTGTTGAGAAACTCTTCGCGATGTCATTCCGAGAAGCCAGGGGCGGCGAGGAATCCCCTGTTTTCTTCGACTCTTGTGAAAAAACAGATTCCTCGCTTCGCGCGGAATGACAATCAAAAGCACTTTTGTTGTGGACAATGCGATGCGCGTGCTCGCGCGCTTCATTTGTGTGGCAGTTCTATCCGTGGCCTCCTTCATTCCCTGCGCCCAGGCGCAGCTGCGCGCCGGAGTGGCCAAAGCTGTGATCACGCCCGACGTCCACAAGAACGCAGTCTACCTCGCCGGGTTCGGACACAACCGCGTAGCCACTGGAGTCCATGATGACCTTTACGCGCGCTGCCTGGCGCTGGGCGCAGGAATGGATACCGTGGCGCTGTGCTCGGTGGATGTCATCGGACTTTTCTACGACGACGTATTGAAAATTCGCCGGCAAGTGAAGGCGCAGGCACCGGAGGTCTCCTACCTGATTGTCTCTTGCACCCATGTGCATGCGGGTCCGGATACCCTGGGCCTGTGGGGCCCTACTCAACTGCAAACCGGGATTAACGAAAACTATCTTGACTGGCTGGACTCGCAAATTGCCGCCACTGCGGTGGAGGCGTTCCGCTCCATGCAGCCCGCCCGCATGGAGCTGTCGCGCGATGACCATCCTCTGCTGGGGCTGCTCCAGAGTGTTGGGCGTCCTCCTTTTGTCAAGGACCCATACTTGTTCCTGATGCGCCTCACCGCTGCTGGTTCGGGTGAACCGATCGCCACTCTGGTGAACTGGAGCGATCATCCCGAGACCCTGGGCCGCAAGAACACGGAAATCACCGCCGACTACCCGCATTGGCTTTGCCAGTATGTGGAAAATCAACTGGGCGGCACGGCCGTCTTCGTCAACGGTTCGATCGGCAAGGTTTCGTCGCTGGGAAGCGAGGTTGCCCTGCAAGATCCCCAGACCGGCGAAATCGCCCCAGACGGGACCTGGAGAAAAGCCGAACTAATCGGCACGACCATCGGCCAGCTCGTGCAACGCGCGCTGGCGTCGCCGGAACCTGCCAATGTGGATTCCATTGCGATTCGCAAGTCAGTGCTGTTCGTGCCTCTTCAGAACGACCGTTTCCGAATTGCCGGAGGTGCCGGCGTCTTCGCTGGCCGCAAGCCTCTTTACAGTAATGGCGCGTTGGACCGATCGTCCGTCGAGAGGGAAGTCCCAGGTGTGGGCAAGATTCAATTTTCCACCGGACAGGACCTGCAGACGGAAGCCGGCTATGTCCAGCTTCGCAGCCGCGGCCGCGTGGTGGCGGAAATTGCTGCCATCCCCGGAGAGATTTATCCGGAGCTGACCAACGGCGGCATCACCCGCTATCCTGGAGCAGACTTCCCCGACGCCGCTTTTGAACCCACACTGCGCGCGCACCTGAAGAGCAAGTACCAGTTCATTCTTGGCCTGGCCAACGACGAACTCGGCTACTTAATTCCCAAAGCCGAGTGGGACGACAAGCCTCCTTGGCTGCTCAACAAACCCGAGCGCTGGTACGGTGAGGTCAACTCCCCAGGGCCCGATGTCGCCGGCGTCGTGCTGCGAGCTCTGGTGGCGCTGATCCAGCAGAACTAGTGTCGTGGGTTAGAGATTTGCTGACAAAATCCACCGACGTTGGCGAGGATAGGGGGTCGGACCTCTAGCAGGTTGCCGAAGAAAGGTTTCAATCTGTCATTCCGGGCCCCGCCAGGGGCGGGATAAACTCCGCGAGGAATCTCTCTGCTCACGAAATCAAGCACTTAGAGAGAGAGATTCCTCGTCGCCTTCGCCTGTCCCGAGCGAAGTCGAGGGGGCTCCTCGGAATGACGGCATGATGAGTTTCTCAGTAGCCTGTTAGGTCCGACAACAGAAGCTGGTCGGGCGAGGGGCTTTCAAGCCCTGTTAAGCGAGTGAGGTTTTCGATCTTGCGATTTTCCACTCCCCAGGACGAGTTGCGCGCGCAGAAAGACGCGAATGACCTCGAGCGGCTGGGCTACGCGCAAGAGCTGTTGCGCAGCATCGGCGGATTCTCCAACTTTGCGATTTCGTTCTCCATCATTTCCATCCTGACGGGCGCGGTGACCCTGTTTGGGTATGGCTTGACCATGGGCGGGCCGCTCGAAATGACGCTGGGCTGGCCGCTGGCGACCGCTGGAACCCTGCTGGTCACTCTCAGCATGGCGGAGCTGTGCTCGGCCTTGCCTACTTCGGGAGGGATGTACCACTGGTCGGCCGAGCTCGGCGGCCCCACCTGGGCATGGTTCACGGCTTGGCTGAATATCGTAGGTTTGATCACCGCCATTGCGGGCATCGATTATGGCTGCGCGGAATTCCTGGTACCGATGCTTGGGCTGGGGTCGAAGAGCTCCACCATCCTGATCGTGTACGGATTGCTGCTCCTTTCCCACGCCCTGATCAATCACTACGGGATCCGCTGGGTCGCTTACCTGAACGATTTCAGCGTCGCCGTTCACATCCTGGGGGTGGCCTTACTGATCGGCGCGCTTTGGCTCTTTGCGCCCAAGCAGCCCCTGAGTTTCTTGCTGCGGGCCACTTCTTCAAGCTCCATGCATGCCCCCTATTCTTGGCTTTTTTTGTTGGGGCTGCTCCAAGCGCAGTGGACCTACACCGGCTTCGACGCTTCGGCCCATGTGGCGGAAGAAACGGTAGACCCGCGCCGGCGGGCGCCCTGGGGCATGGTGACCTCAGTGGTGGTGTCAGGCTTCTTCGGCTACTTGCTTGTCCTGTCGCTGGCCTGGGTGATTCCCGACATCGCGAGGATCGTGAACGCCAAGGACGCCGAAGGCCACCCCATCCCCGCGGTTCTGGCGATCGTCGAAGGAACGCTGGGGGGCGGCGTGGGCAGGGCGGTCCTGGTCCTAACGGTTGTGGCCATGTGGTTTTGCGGGCTTTCAACCGTCACCTCGCTCTCGCGCACGATTTACGCTTTTGCGCGGGACAAGGGGCTGCCGCTGGCCGCCCTGTGGAGCCGTATCAACCCTCGCCACCACACTCCCGCGGCGGCTATCTGGCTCTCTGTGGCCTTGGCCCTGGCAGCCATGATTTATAGCGGGAGCTACTCCGTCGTCACCTCCATCAGCGTCGTCGGCTTCTATCTTTCCTACATCATCCCGGTGTATCTCGGATGGCGGCGGAAAACGGAGTGGGCGCAGAAGCGCGGCCCCTGGCACTTGGGTAACAACAGCAACTGGATTAACGTCTTGGCGGTGCTGTGGACACTTCTTATCTGTATTCTGATGGTGATGCCGCCCAACACCCGCGCAGGGCTGGGGATTGGCGTTGTTCTTCTGGTGCTCTTCGCACTGCACAAGCTCACCGGGACGCACGAAATCCGCAAGCCCTTTTGGCCATAGCGGTTAGCTCTCCGCTGCCCGCAAGTCCCCCCAGGCCTTCAGACCCTGTGCGAAACTCAAGTTTCTCGTCAGGGCACGCCTTCAGGCATGCCGCAAGTCGGGCCATTTCCAATCTCTCTTCAGCGGCTTCAGCCGTCGAAGCCCAATCGAAAGAGTGCAGAGTCCGATTCGCGGGCGGTGTAGCGGAACGGATTCACCAGCGAACCGGTTGAATTCGTCAGTTTACCGAAAGAATCGTAGGTGTAGGTGTTCGCTATGGAGCCAGCCGCGCTGCTGAGCGAGGTGCCGGAGCCGAGACCGTCGCCATGGTAGTAGCTGGTTGCGCCACCACGAAGCATGGCCAACGGCTCATCGATGTTCTGGGTCTGCTCGTCACGGGCAACTACCCCGCCTGCGCTATTTGTTTCCTCAACGAGGTTGTCACCGTCGTAGGCGAAGATACTCGTGCCGCCCAACGAAGATTTGTAGATTCGCCGTCCGAATGGATCGTATTTGAAGGTCACCGTGCCGCCAGTGCCCGGCAGCGTCACGCTCGTCAGCCGGTTCTCGAAGTCCCAAGCATAGCTGGTTGTGCCTGTGCTGTCGGCCTTGGTCAGGGTGTTGCCGTTGTTGTCTAATAACCGAACTCGGCGCATCCGCTAAGCCAATTCTTTTCAAGAGGTTCACCTGAGACTTCCGCTCTCAGCTTCCAGATACGACAGCCGAGCTTTTCGAGTTGCTTAGGATACGGTTTGCCTTTCTTCCGTGCAGCGAACGGTTGGAAATTCACGAGCTCAATCGCGCGTTTTTGGGATGAGGCAGAAATCGTAATCTCGTACTTATACCCGAAATCTTTATTCCCCCAATACCTGACATATTCTGGCTTGAGCTGGAGGGTGCCGGGGTCGCTTAACAGACCAAGTAAGGCCGCAAGCTCCCCTTTCGGGAGTTGTTTCTTCTTGAATTCAATATGTCGAAAATCCACATTCTTCATAGAGTGCGCCTCTGCGAGACCATCGGAGTAGACGCGCAAGTAAACGAGCGTTTCGTTTCGGTCGACATCCCACGAGTTGCGGACAACTTCTAGGAGGACGCTTGTTGCCGGCTTCTGTTGGGTTGGCTCTTGCGCAAAACTAAGCACCGAGACTAAGCAAACTATTACAACGCAGAAATTCGACTGATGAGTCCGCATTTTCCCCTCTTGCTGCAGAGAGTGAAAACCTACGACGCTATGATACGAGTGGTCATCACATGCACTTCCTCGGATCTCTGGCACATGCGCAGCCGTACCCGAAAACGTCACACTCAGCTTGATAGGCCTCTCGTTCCTGATCCAGACGGCTGAGATTCGAATTTGGGGATAGGTCATTGTTGTAGCAAATGTGTACCATCTCGTGTAAGAAGGTGGATGCTACAGGTCCACACGGCCCTTTCCTGCCTTGAGCACCGAGGGGCGTGATAACGATTGTGTTCACCGCGATCGGGTTGTGAGCACCACAACCGGGTCTCGACGGATCGCATTTGATCTCAATTTCGGGGAATTTAAGTAGGCAGTCCTTATACTTCTTTGCGATTCGCCCACGCATCAGCTGGGCGTTGTTCAAAGCGTTTTCCAGCTCTTTCTTTGCAATGTCGATGTTGTTTTGGCAGCAAGTCTGGGGGCCTTTGGCCTTTTGGTTACCGGACGGATCACGGAAGTTCAATGGAGAATTATCGACATATGTGTAGAAATCGTAGGTGCCACTGGCGAACCTTGCGGAATCCTCACTCAGGAGCCTGCCACCGTTCTGATCGTAGTATCTGGCCCTCAGGAAGTAGAGATTCGTCTCGCTGTCGAACTCGCGTCCTGTGAAGCGGAACGGGTTCGTGAGCGAGCCGGACGAGGCAGTTTGATTCCCGAACGAATCGAAGCTGTATGTTTGTGCCAGCGCACCGGTACCGTTGGTCAGTGACGTCACCGATCCGAGACCGTCCGCGTGGTAGTAGCTCGTGCTGCTGCTGCGCAGCATTGCCAGTGGCTCATCGATATTTCCGGTTTGAGCATAACGGGCAACCACTGCGCCTGCCGCGTTGGTCTCTTCGATGAAGTTGTCGCCGTCGTAGGCGTAGATGCGGGTTCCAGCAGAGGAAGATTTGTAGATGCGGCGGCCGAACGGATCATATTTGAAGCTGACCGTCCCGCCAGAGCCGGGCAGAGTGACGCTCGTGAGCCGATTTTCAAATAGCTGCGCTTGAAGCAACAGGCTCCCTTGCGTATCCCACTCCAGAGACGTGGGAAAGAACTTCCACCTCTGTGACCTGGAGGTCCCGAGGAGCCGGAAGGTGCTTCCAGTCTGTGGAAAGAAAAGATGTCTTCTTTATTCGCGCACAATCGCCAGCGGCCAAGCTCTTTATCTTGGCGAGATAGCCCCCATTGATCCGAACCAGAGCTCCGTCCCAAGGTGCCACTCCCCGATTGCAGACGGTAAGTTCCTCCCGGTCTTGGGTAATCGCTACATTCAAGGACATCTTAGCTGCAGGAACAACGAATTCGTCCCTGGGCTGAGTTAGGAATCGGGACAGGAATTGATCAGCCCACGTCTTTCCCCCAGCAAACCACAAGAGTGACAACAGCACGAGGACGACGAATACAACCGACAAGGTTCGTTTGAGACTTACCATAGCTCGTCCATCACTCCGATCTTCTGCCGATTAGTGAACTTCCCCATAGAAGCCACCCCAGAACGGGAAATACACGTTTCCTCCACACGAGCTGATTAGGTCTTTAGCGAACTGATTGCTGTTGGCTTTGATGAAGTGGTAGTCCGGCAGAGCTTGCTGGTTCGTGAAATAGAAACTGAACTGCTTGGCGATACAGTTCTCGAATTTGCACGAGGAACAGTCCTTCGAGTCCTTCGGGGGCTGAACGGGTATCCGTGGATTGGCAGGCCGAGACGGATCAAAGTTGTCCGCCCGTGGGTTCCCATGCCTCGACCCCGGGCGAGGGCCTTCCAGTTCGAAAGTCTTGTCGAGGGAGTCGCACTTCGCATGGACGCGGCAGTGTTTGGCCCTGCGCCAGTACCCCAGCCAGTACTGCGTGATCGGCTCGCACAGGATCTCCACAAAGAGACCCGATGGATCAAGGTAGATTGTCGGGTTGTTCAACGCATACTTAAAGAAATTTTGATTATCGTCGTACCGCGCAGGGTCCTCAGAAATGAACCTGCCCACACTCGGGTCGTAATATCGCGCTCTCGAAAATTGCAGGTTGATCTCTGTGTCAAAATCTCGCGCTGTGTACCGGAACGGATTCACCAGTGACCCCGTTGAGTTGCTCAGCTTGCCGAAAGAATCGAACTGGTAGGTTTGCGCCAACGTTCCGGCTGCTAGTGGTTCCGCTGCGCAGCATCGCCAGCGGTTCGTCGATGTTCAGGCCTTGCGAGTAACGCGCAACCACTCCACCTGATGCGTTGGTTTCTTCGGCGAGGTTGTCGCCGTCATAAGCAAAGACGCTGGTGCCTACGGACGAAGATTTGTAGATGCGTCTGCCGAAGGGATCGTATTTGAAGGCGACCGATCCGCCGGAGCCGGGCAGAGTGACGCTCGTGAGCCGATTTTCAAAATCCCAGGCGAACGTCGTCGTTCCTGAGGAATCGACCTTGGTGAGGGTGTTGCCGTTGTTGTCGTAGGTGTAGGTCGCCCCGGGCTTCGCGGTGAGCTGGTTCGACACGTTGTAGCTATAGGGAGAGACACCCAGCGAGCTCAGCCGGTTCCCGACTGGGTCGTAGGTGTAGCTCTCGGTTGTGTTCGTGCCCTGGGTCACGTTCGTCAGCTCGTAAATCGCGTCGTACGCATAGTTCGACGTCACCCCCGCCAACCGGTCCGTTTTCGATGTGCGGTTCCCCGCAGCATCCACCGTGTACGCCGCCCCGTCAATAGTACTCGCCCCCGCTTGGTGCAGCACCGATA
>Ga0209055_1000605_pt1 | contig 25008 bp, 19 predicted proteins | sample GraSoiAngelo_110_FD_185875 | JGI IMG/M metagenome (GOLD analysis project Ga0209055, IMG submission 185875) | Grasslands soil microbial communities from the Angelo Coastal Reserve, California, USA - 14_0903_12_30cm (SPAdes) (version 2) | ecosystem: Environmental > Terrestrial > Soil > Grasslands ... | reverse complement strand
CGCGCTCTTCATTGCTTTCGCCGTCGGCAGCTTGGTGAGTTTGGAGATGGTTTTTGAGGTCTACGCCCTCGCCAAGCTACACCTGAATTGGGTGGAATTGCAGAAGCTGGCGACAAGCAGCGCGCTGTTCATCGGCGCGCGGCAGGCAGTGTGGTTCGGCGGGTTGATGCTTTACCTTTATCTGATGGTGCGGCTGCGCCACCACGCACCTTTCTGGCGCACGATCGGTTGGCGACCCCTGCCCCCGCACGCGCTGTCCGGCGGCTTTCGCTACGCAACCTGCGTCACCGGAGGCGTCGGGCTGGCTTTCGTCAACATGGTTGCCAATAAGTGGATCCCCACCAAGGGCACGCCACCCATCGAGAAGCTTTTCCACGACCGCCAGGGCGCACTTGTGATCATGACCCTGGCGATCCTTGCCGCGCCGCTGGTGGAGGAAACCGTCTTCCGAGGCTACATCTATCCGGTGCTGGCGCGCAGCTTCGGTGTCCCGGCAGGCGTATTCGTCACCGGTGTATTGTTCGGGTTGATTCATGCGGAGCAATTGCGGGGCGCCTGGGGGCAGCTCGCGCTGCTAATGATTGTGGGGATCGTGTTTACATTTGCGCGTGCACGCACGGGCACGGTGCTCGCAAGCTACCTGCTCCACCTGAGCTACAACAGCACCCTCTGCATTGGGTTCTACTTTGGCACCGAGGGCCTGCGCCGCTTCCCCGACGCCTTCTGGACATTCTGTTGCGTTCTCACAGCATGATCAAACCCAGGCGGACCCCGAGGGCAACGGCTTCGGTACGGCTCGACACATCCAGCTTGGTAAAGATCGAGCTGAGGTGAAACTTCACGGTATGTTCTGAAATGCCCAAGCGCCACGCGATCTGTTTGTTGCCCAGACCCTCGGCGAGCATGCCCAGTACCTCAACTTCGCGAGAGCTCAGGGGCGGATGCGGGGAGGCCGGCATCGAGCGTGGAGAGGGTGGCGCGGCGGGTAGCAACGCTTCCACCGCGTCAGGGTGCAAAGCCACCAGGCCAGTTGCGGCAGCTTCGACGGCGGCCACAATCTCCTCGGGCGCTGCCTCTGGCGGCAAGACCGCGCGTACGCCGGAGCGTAAAGCCTCGGCTATCCAGGGACCGTATGGGGGGTCCGCCAGCACCACGATAGCAGGCGCGCCAGGACCTGGACCAAAAGCGGGCAGATGACGCGCAACCGAGTCGTCTTCCTGCGGCCTCAGTTCCAGTAGTACGACGTCCGGCTGGAGGTCTTCCAGCCGCTCTGCGAGCGTGGTCGCATCGAGTGAACTGCTGCCTACCACCGTGAGATTCGGGCTCGCGGCGAGAAGTGTCTCCAAGCCTCTGCGAACGATCCCAGAGGTGGCTGCGACCAGAACGCGGGTCACGCCGCCTCCGTTGCGTCCCCGCACTGGCGGCCCAGGCCACGGAGGAATCGCTCCACCTCGTTACTCGGGATGGCCAGGGCCAAACCCCCAGCGACCATACTATTGATGCCGATGACGCGGCCGCGCGCGTCTGCCAGCGGCCCGCCAGAGTTGCCCGGCGCCAGCCGCACGTCGGCCTGGATGCAGCTCGGCCTGTTGCATGCGTAGATGGGACCGACAGCATGGACAATCCCGGCAGCAACCGCGCCGACAAGTCCCCAGGGATTGCCAACCGCGAGCACTAGTTCACCGACGCGTATTCCGCCGGAGTCGCCGATGTCGGCAGCGGGCAGGCCCGCAGCCGGTACGCTGAGCGCGGCTAAGTCGCGCTGCGGATCTGTCGCTCGGACCTCGGCGTAAAGGAAACGCCCGTCCGGAAGCACCAACCCCGCGCGCGGGCCGCGTGCCACATGGGCATTGGTAATAATCCAGTGGCTTCGCGGGCCGTCCGAGCACCAGAGGACACCCGCCCCGCCTCCGCGCCCGCCGCGGACCTGCACGGTGACGCGGCGCAACCGTTCGACCACGGCGGCGATTTCGGCTGCAAGAGCGGAGCTTGCCTGTGAAGCAAACCTGTCTGCGCTCGCCATGTTACTTATCTTTCCGCGGGCGCTCGCCCACCTGGATCACTAGCTCAGCCACAGCTCCCCCACGAAGAATAGATGCCGTAAGCTCTTTCCCGATATATTCCCGGCCGAGCTTGGCCTGTACATCATCAGTGTCGCTTACCGGGGTCCCATCGAGCGCAACCAGCACATCGCCAATTAGCGCGCCGGCTTTCTCCGCGGGTCCGTCGGGCTCGACGCTGACGATGATGAGCGCGGAATTGCTGGGCAATCCGAGCTTCTTCTGGAGCGCGTGGCTCAGAACCACGGGTTGCATCCCGAGACCCAGATATCCGCGGGCAATGTGTCCTTTTACCAGCAGCTCCTCGGCAACGCCATTGACTGTCGAGGTGGGAATGGCCAGAGCCATTCCGCGGGCCAGCCCCGAAGTGTTGAGGCCCACCACCCGGCCGGATGCGTCGACCAGCGCGCTGCCGGAAAATCCGGTGTAGATCGCCAGGTCGAGGCGCACGAATTGATCGATGTGGCCGCCGCGCCAGGTGCGCCAAGCGCCGCTGAGTGTGCTGATGACGCCCAGGCTGGCACCGAGACTATCCCCCCCAGACCGCCCGAGCGCGAGCACTAGATGCCCAACTCTGAGGCTTGCCGTATCGCCGATCTCAGCGGCGGGCAGGTCGGCGTTCTGCAGTTTCAGCACAGCGAGGTCCGTACTGAGGTCGCGACCCGCCAACGAAGCGGGCACCGAGCGCCCGTCCGGAAGAGTCACGGTGATTTCCTCATCGCGCTTGATGGTGTGATCTGCGGCGACAACCACATCTGGGCGCCAGAGGATGCCGCTCGAGGGAACGCGCGGCCGGGCGTAGATGGCTACAACCGCGCGGCCGGCCCGCTCGACCGCTCCGGCCAGATCGTTGGACAGCGCCAGCAACGCGCCGGCACTCTCCCCGGGGTTCTCAGATGACGCTCTTTGCATTCTTTTCCTCCAAGAATCATGACGTTCGGCGGGAGAAGCGATCCCGCCGAGAGCAGGATGCCGCAGTCCGGTGTTCGGCCGCATCGGTCAATTGGCTAGGTGAGACCCGGAAAATCGGCTAGTGTCACATGCCTGGGCCGCAACGGCGCCCACCGCCGCAGCACGAAGTGGGACGCCGCAAGACACGGCTTGCGGTAAGATAGTCATGCACAAATCAGGGGAAATAGATTGAACGTTGCGCAACCCATCCGGTGGACGGACGAAGGTGTGGTGATGCTCGACCAGCGGCGGCTGCCTGTCGAAGTGGTCTATCACACCTACACCTACTATGGCGAGGTCGCGGGCGCCATCCGCGAGATGGTCATCCGGGGCGCGCCGGCCATCGGCGTGGCCGCAGCGATGGGCGTGGCGCTGGGCGTGCAGCGCTCGACCGCGCGCACGCTTGACGAGCTGAAGGCGGAATTGGCGGCGATCTGCGACACCCTCGCCCGAACACGTCCCACCGCCAGGGACCTGTTCTGGGCCCTCGAACGAATGAAGCGGCGATTCGCGGAGACAGCCGGCGCGGCCGGGGTCGCAGGCAAAGGAGACCTTGCGGGCATCCGGGAAGCGATGGTCGTCGAGGCGCAGCAGATCCATCTCGAGAAGAAGACCGATGATGAAGCCATCGGCCGGTTCGGCGCCGAGCTGATGCCGACCGACGGCCAGGTGATGACGCAGTGCAACACCGGCGCCCTGGCCACTGCAGGCATCGGCTCAGCGCTTGGCGTGATCCGCGTGGCGATTGCGCAGGGTCGCAAGCTTCGGGTGCTGGTGCCGGAAACACGGCCCTACTTGCAGGGCGCGCGGCTCACGGCGTGGGAGCTAGCCGAGGCCGGCATTCCCCTGACGCTGATCACCGACAACATGGCGGGACATTTCTTGAAGACGGGCGGAGTTGGCGCGGTGGTTGTCGGCGCGGACCGCATTGCCGCCAACGGCGATACGGCCAACAAGATCGGTACCTATCAGATTGCTGTGCTGGCACACGAAAACCGCGTGCCGTTCTACGTGGCTGCTCCGACCTCTACCCTGGATCTTTCCATTCCTTCCGGCGATCATATCCCCATCGAGGAACGCCCGCCGGAAGAAGTGACTCACTTCCAGGGAGTGCGCATCGCCCCGGACGTGGCTGCAGCCAATCCCGCGTTTGACGTTACCCCGGCGCGCTTCGTGACCGCAATTATTACCGAGCGCGGCGTGTCGCGGGCTCCCTACAGCGAATCCCTGCGTCGCCTGCTGGAATCCGCCGGCCCCAACTACCCGCCGAGGTTCGAAGCTCGAAAAGCGAAGCTCGAAGCCCGCTGAAAGGCTAGCCGAAGCGTGCGACGGCTCCCGAACCGCCGCAGCATGGAACGCTGGCCTCAACCTACCGCAAAAACCTCCATTTCCGCCCGCTACTGCTTTGGGAAGTTCGCGTCGGCCTTCACTTCCTTGATCTGCGCGAGGTGGCGCTCGGTATGCGCAGAAATGAACAGAATCCACTGGTAGCCATCGAGCGTCTTGCCCATCGGTGTATCGATAGCGTGCGCGCGCAAGTCCGGGGTCGTCTCCAGGAATTTCAGTGTCGTGGCCCGGCTGTCGAGGAAGTGCTGCACGGTATCTTTGGAGGACCAGCGCGCCTTAGGCACCAGCGGTTCCGGCGCCTTAGCTTTGTTTGTCCGATCGGGGATCGCGGTGAGCACCCACTGGTCTAGCGTTTTTATATCTTCTTTTCTCTCCGCAGGCGCGGGAGCTTTCATGACCTGGTCGGTAACGATTTTGAAAAGAAAGTCCTCGGCCAGTGCGATGTGTTCGGCACATTCCGCCACGGACCACCGATCCGGGGCTTGCTTAAAGTTCCATTGGGCTTCCGAGAGCCCTTTGGTGGCATCGAGGAATGCCTTACGCGTGGTTTGCAGATGGTTGATCGCGCGGTCGCGCTCGGCCTGGGTCAGTGTTTGCGCGGACGCGACGCAAACTGTGGCTAGCAACACGATCAGAAACCTTTTCAGCACAACTCATCTCCTTTCAAAGTGCCGGCGGGTTCTACCCGCCGATTGGGGCCAAATTGAGGGGCCTGTCGCCGGGCACAGTGAGCTGTGCCCGGCCGACCCCTTTCCATGACTACTCATCCAAATGGCGCTTAGGCCGTGGCCGGTTTTGAGAAAGCGGCCGCGGCTCGCTTGCTGATCTCCGCCTCAGTCAAATCTTCTTTGTGCGTCGCGACCGACCATTCATGCCCGAACGGATCCGTCAGCTTTCCGTAGCGGTCCCCCCAAAACATGTCCTGCACGGGTGCCTTCGAAGTCGCTCCGGCGGCAACTGCCTGTTTGAAGGTGGCATCCACGTTTTCGACATAGAGAAAAATGCCCACAGGAGTCCCGTTCAGAGCCTGCGGCGACCGCGCGCCCATCTCTGGGACCTCGTCGGAGAGCATGACGATGGAATCGCCAATTTGGATCTCAGCGTGCATGATCTTGCCGCCCGGGCCGGGCATGCGGAGGCGCTCGAGGGCACCGAAGGCGCGCTTGTAAAAGTCAAGAGCGCGTGCGGCGTCGCGCACCACCAAATAGGGAGTCACCGAGTGGAAACCTTCTGGAATGGGCTTCACTTTTCCTGGCATGTATCTTCCTCCTTGGATTTGGGCAGAAGCTGTCTCATCACCCGAATGCGGCCAAAGGCATCGTCATCCCTCACCTGCCGCGGGGGCGAGGAATTTCTCTGAGCGAATCTTTCCGGCAGGGTTTACCCTCGGGAGACCTCACCCTGAAGGGCCGGAGTGTTCGATCACGGTTACCCCGACGCCCCAGTCGCGACTCAGAATGACGACGCGCCCCGTGGGTTATGAGTCAGCTTCTATTGTGCTTTCTATTTTGCCGGTATTTCTGTCGTATCTCATTACAGCGCTGCGGTGAGCGGCAGCACAGACCCGAGAGCTTGCCTCAGCAATACGATTCTGCGTTGCGACGAGCTGCGAGCCCAGTACTTTTCGTTGCTCGGCAACTGAGGCTCCGTGAAACGCGGAGCCTTCGCTTCATGCCGCACCCGGGAGCGTGTAGTTTCGCACACCGAAGAGCCAGAGCGCCACACAGAAAATTATTCTACGAGCGCGCGCCGGCCGCCTGCGGGCTGCTCCCGAACTTCTGCGTGGCATATCCGACGATGACGCCTAAGAGGCCACCCGGCAACATGATCTCGAGATAGTACTTCCGTTGCATCTGCGCGACACCAAAGGCCAATAGCAGGCCTACCCCGAGCCCAAAGAGGATTCCCAACGGCAATGAGTTCACCTTGCGCGCGAAGAACCCGATAAGGACGCCGGCCAACAGCCCCTTTATCGTCGATCCGACCACGATTTGAAGAATCGCGGACCTGACCTCGGGAGTGAACCACGCTGTGAGCCCATCAAAGATTCCCAAAATCCCGCCCAACATCAGACCGAGCAGTGCCTTGTTCATCGGGTTCCTCCGCGGTGCAGGGACTCAAGTCCCGGCCCACTGTTCTATTAAACTTTTCTCCGAATTCCTTTAACGCCGCTGCCAAGCGAGCAGCAGCAGGCGCATCAGCAGGTAGCCTAGCACCAGTAGAACTGCCGTACGGTGCCGCGCGAAAAGGCGCGCAAGTTTCCCGAACAAGCCTTCGGGATAGGCCGACACCGCCAAGCCATCGAGGTAATTCGACAGGTCTGCCGCCAACTCCTGAACCGAGGCGTACCGACCGTTGGGGTCAGGCGACATGGCCTTGGCGCAGACAGCCGCCAAAGCACGCGGTACGGCACTTCCCGCTGCTTCCGGGCGCGCCGCGGATTCGCTGGAGGCGCGGACCGGTGACGGAGCGATCGTGGCGTCGCGCGCTGCGTCCGGGGTCAGCAAGAATCTCAAGATTGCGCCCAGCGCGAAGACGTCGGCGCGCTCGTCAAGCCGCTTGACTTCGCCGCGCGCTTGTTCCGGCGCCATATAGCCTGGAGTTCCCAAGACAACCCCGTGGCCGGTTTGCGGCTGTGAAGCGTCAACTGAAGGCAAAACCGGCGAGACGGGGAGGCGCGTGGACGCTGAAGACTCCTCGGCTGAGGGAGTGGGCTCCGGAGCCGCCGCGCTCGCAGTCTCTGCGGGGTCGTGGAGGATCTTGGCCAGGCCCCAGTCCATCACCAAGACCTCGCCGAAGGGACCAACCATGATGTTTTCCGGTTTCAGATCGCGGTGCAACACGCCGCGCACGTGCGCAAACGCCACGGGCTCACAAATCCTTTGGAAGAGGCGCAACCGGTCCGGAAGCGACCGGACATGCTCAAGATGTTGATCGAGGCGCCGGCCCTCGACGAACTTCATGGTGTAGAAAACCCGTCGGTCGGCCAGCGTGCCCACATCGTGGATCGGCACGATGCCTGGATGCTCCAACCGCGCGAGGATGCGCGCTTCACGGAGCAGCCGCGCGGCGAGCTCACCCGATGCGTCCGGCACGTCGAGGATTTTCAACGCCACGCGGCGGCCGAGCGCCGTATCCTCGGCCAGCCAGACCGCGCCCATACCCCCTCGGGCAATGTGGCTGATCAGGCGATAGCGAGTGCCGGCCAGGTCGGGCGCCTGGGCTGCGACGCGCAGGCGCTCCACTGTGCGGTCGGAAAGCCATTTCATTCCGGGTCCACCCCGAGTAGCGTGCGGGCCTCGCGGCGGAACTCTTCTTCGTTCGCGGTCATCTCGCGCAGCGTTGCGAGGGTGATGCGGCGAAACTCGCGCCGGGCAAAGGCCAGATGGTTTGTGATGTCGGTGACCGCGAGGCCGAACTCGCGGGCCAAGTGCTCGTAGGTGAGCCGCGACTTGCGCTCGCCCTCCAAGTCGTAGAGCTCGAACAGCCGAAAGTGGATCGCTTTGCCGCGCGCCTCGCACTCGGCGCGCAGTCTTTCAAGCGCGAGGCTGAACAGGTTGCGTATCCACTCCTTCTCAAAAAACTCCTCCATTGTGCCCGGAGCAGGCGGCTCGCTGCGTGCCCTTTCTCCATCACCCGGGCGAAAAACTCCTGTGTCAGGTCTTTGGCGTCCTCGTTGGTCTTGCCCCAGCGGGCGCGGATGTACTTGTAGACCGGCTTCCAGTAGGCGGCGACGATAGTCTCGAAAGCACGGGTGCGCTCGGCGGGATCGTCACCACGGGCCGCCACGATGGCCGACCACCGCGTGGGTGGAAACCTGCCGCTCGGGCCACCGATCTGTGTGTCGTCTGACATCCTATCTCGTGCATCCTGAGCCCGTCGCATAGGTTATGAAACAGACGCTAGACAGCCTCCTTGATGAGGTCAGCAGCCTTCTCGGCGATCATGATCGTTGGGGCGTTGGTATTGCCGCCGACAATTGTCGGCATGATGGAGGCGTCAACAACCCGCAGACCTTTCACGCCGCGCACTCGCAGCCGGGCGTCCACTACCGCCATCGGATCGCTCCCCATCTTGCAGGTGCCCACCGGATGATATTGAGTTTCGATAATGTTGCAGACGTATTCCGATATTACCTTCTGGCTTTGTGCCTGCTCACCGGGTAAGACCTCCGCGCCGCGGTACGCATCGAAGGCTTTCGCCCGGGCGATCCGGCGGGCCAGTGCCACGCTTTCCACCAGCACCTGCCGGTCAGCATCGTCCAAGAAATAGTTGGGCTGAATCAGCGGCGGCGCAAGCGGATCGGATGAAAGCAGAGCGATCCGCCCGCGACTTCGGGGGCGGATCAGCGATGGCCCGACGGAGAAGCCGTGGCCGGTGGGCCGCGTGAAGCCGTGGTTGACGTAAAACACCGGACCGAAATTGAGCTGCAAGTCAGGTGCCGGCAGATCCGACTTGGTCTTGAGGAATCCCCCGGCCTCGCAAACGTTGGAGGCCAGCGGCCCTGTCTTGAAAAGCATGTACCGCAGGAGATTCCCGAATGTCTCTGCGGCCGCCAAAGTGATGGGTTGCTTACATTCGTAGGCCACACCCAGCAGGAGATGATCCTGCAGGTTTTGTCCCACCCCCGGAAGATCGGCGACCACCGGAATTTCGAGCGCCGTCAGGTGATCGGCCGGGCCGATGCCGGAGAGCATCAGCAATTGCGGGGAATTGATGGTCCCGCCGCAGAGAATCACTTCGCGGTCCGCGCGGACCCGGTCCACAGCGCCGTTGCGGATGTACTCGACTCCAGAGGCGCGCGTCCCTTCGAGTAGCAGCCGCGTCGCCTGGGCGCGGGTGTGCACGATGAGGTTCGGCCGCTTCAGGGCGGGCCTCAGGTAAGCATCCGCAGCGCTATGCCGCTTGCCGGCCTTTTGGGTGACCTGAAACATGCCCACGCCCTCCTGCTCGGGCCCGTTGAAATCGGAATTCCGTGGCAGGCCCACTTCGGCACAGGCGTCGACAAAGGCGCGGGAGAGCGGGTTGACGCAACGCAGGTCGGCTACATTCAGAGGACCCCCGGCGCCGTGGTATTCGGAAGCGCCGCGTTCTTGATTTTCCGCTTTCTTGAAATATGGCAGTACTTCGGCATAGCTCCATCGGGCGTTGCCGAGCCGGCACCAGAGATCGTAGTCGTGCCGGTGACCGCGAATATAGATCATGGCGTTGATCGAGCTCGACCCGCCCAACACTTTTCCGCGAGGCCAGTACATTCTGCGGTGGTTGAGACGTGGCTGCTCTTCGGTGTAGTAGGCCCAATCGTACGCGGTCTTGAACAGCTTCGAAAACGCCGCGGGAATCTGAATCTCCCGCCCGTCGTCCGGACCACCCGCTTCGAGCAGGAGCACTTTGATTTTGGGATCTTCAGTGAGGCGATGGGCCAGCACACAACCCGCTGACCCCGCGCCGACAATCACGTAGTCATACATCTGCGTTCAGTCTGATGCCTTCCCAGCGCTGGCCTGCTGGTTCCGCATTAGCCCCTTCGGGCCGGCGCCGGCGCTCCCAGCGAAGCACACAATCACAAGCAACAAGGGTGACGCCGTATCGAACCGCACGTGCACGCCAGACATCGTCGAGCCCATTCGGGACTGAGTATCCTACATCATTACTGGAACACTGATCGCTGAGGGCTAACTAACCGCGGAGAGTAGCACGAGCAGACAGGCAAGAATGCCTGTCCTAAACTTATGAGGGCTTCGATGGGCAGAGGAAGGTCTGACTTAACTTTTAGCTTTCGACTATTGACTCACCGCGAGGCGGGCCGCGCCCGGGTGGCATAGTAGCCACTCTTGCTGAGCACGACGTAGTCTTTACCCTTGGCCCCGAAGCTGGGCTGGAGCCGCAGGTTGAGTTTCCGCAAGCTGCCATCTGCGGCAGGACGTGTGGAGTAGAAGCCGATGGTGTAGCGCGTTTTCAGACGCTCAATCAGCGCCTGGAAAGCAAGAAAGAGCGAGCCCTCCTTCTCGACCTCGAAGATTTCGCCGCCGGTCTCCGCAGTCAATTTGCTGACGTTGACGAGGCCGCGGCTGCCAGCCGCCATACGCGCGACCAACGGGTTGTCGCCGGGCACCTTGAGGCCATAGACCGCGGCGTCGGCTTCGAGCGCAGCGTCTGCCACTTCCTTCGGGCTCAGGCCGTCGTTCACCGTGGGCACGTTGTCGCTCACCAGAACGATGACGCGGCGCGCTGCCGGAGCCGCGTCGCGGAGGTAGCGCGCGGCGTCGTAGACGGCGCGGTTGATGTTGGTGCCGCCGCCGGCGGTGAAGAATTCAATCTGGTCGGAGACCTCGCGCTTGTCGCGGGTCAGGCGGGCGCGCTGCTCGACGTCGCTGGTGAAAGTGAACAGCGCGACTTCGTCTTCGGGTTTGAGCGCCTTGAGCGCAGTGGAAGTCGCGTAGCGCAGCGGGCGGAGAAACGGCTTGATTGAGCCGCTCAGGTCCACCACCAGGGCCACAGCCAGAGGCAACTGGTCGCGGCTGAAGTGGGCGACCTGCTGAGGGACTCCATCCTCGTCGAGCACGAATTCCTCTTGCTTGAGGTTGCCCATCACACGCCCCGCCTTGTCCTTCACCGTGGCCTCGAGCAGCACCAAGCTGACGTCGACGCGAATCCGCGGCTCGCCCTGGCCCTGCGCAGCCCCCAGGGGTGTTTGGCCATACGCCCCTGCGGCCATCGGCGCCCAGCCAATCCATAGGGAGAGCAGGGCTGCGACAACTTGCCGCACTCGAAGCGCCACACGCAAAATTCTCGCATCTCGGCTGGACATGGCCGTCGCCTCCTGTGCGGGTCCCCGTCCACAGATTAAGAGCCGGGGCAACCGCGCTGGGTTGCTTGGGAGTGCGGCGTCCTGATCCTCAAACTCCGGGACTCACGACGCCGGCACTTTTGTGGCGATTCTGCAGCTGAAACACCGGACCACAAAGCGACAGCAAGCTCACCCCACTCCTAAGTGTTGGATCCCGCTAAGCTGGAAGAAGGCGCAACACAGCGCTTGCAGATGGCGCAGGTTGAAAAAGCCCAGCTAAGGAAAGGGCCACGGCGGGGTTTTGCGTTCCCCGCCGCGGCCCGAAGGAATAGCCGCTGATGCGTGGCTGGAACTAGAAGTTGACCTTAATTCCGAACTCGAGCGAGCGCGGGGCGCCCAGCGCAAAGACGCCGGAGCCCAGCCCGATCAGGTTCGTGCGGTCTTTCCTGGTCGTCCCGTTCGCCGATCCCACTTGGCCATTGAGTTCCCCGCTCAACGGCTGTCGCGGCGAATCGAAGTTCTGGCGGTTGAACAGATTGAAGAAGCCGACCTGCGGTTCAATGGTCAAGTGTTCAAACCGCTTGATCGGTTTAAGGGCCCAGCTCAAGCGCAGATCGAACGTGAAGAACGCGTCCAGACCGACCTGACCGGGCGGCGCCGGACTTACCGACGGAATAACGGCACCCAACGTAGCTAATTGCGCCGCCGTGAATAACCCTGCATTGACCAACGCCTGCCCGGCAGGCGTGAGCTTACCGCCGAACGAAGTGTTAAAAGTGGCGATGGTGCTGTTCAAATCGCCCACTTTGACATCCCGCCCGAACGATCCAATGTTGGTTCCTGTCAGGATATCTGCTGTGGTGCCGTCCCCGGTGAGGTCTGTCCGGAAAATCTCGCCAGGATCGCCGCTCGCCGAAAGGGTGAGATTAGCCGGCAGCGCGGTGTACCAGTGGGTGATGAAGCTGATCCGCGTGGCGAGGGGGAGTTCCATGATTCCGCCCACGGAAAGTTGATGGGTGCGGTCCAGCCCGTTCGGGCCAATGCGGCCGGTGGGCTTGCGGAAATCGCGCGCATTGTTGATGAAGTCGACGTCCTGCGCCATGCTCTCGAAGCGGGACAACGAATAGGAAACCTGCCAGTTCAAGTTTCTTATCCCGCGAAGGGGGCTCGTGAGGTTCGACCGCAAAGAGACCTGGAGGGCGTTGTACACGGAGCGACCGATGGGGAACAGCATCTCGTTCTCGCCTACATTCGCGTTGATGCCCGGGAAGGCGGCGCCCGTGTCTGGAGTCAGTTCGTTAAACACGGCTGGGGTCCCACCCAGGAAGCTCTTTCCCGAATCCAGTCCGTTGCCTGCATAGTCCACGATCGTGGCGCCTGCGGCGATGGCGCAGTTGATACCCGCCGGCCCTGCTGGGCAGTTAAAACTAGCGTTGGTTGCGCTGATGGCGTTCAGCGCGGCAGCGGTATTCAAGAAGCGCGAATCCCCGACGTGGTTGCTGTCGAACGCGAGCAGGGAGTGCAGCCCCACATTGCGTACGTAATTGACCTCCATAACCGTTCCTGGGCGAAGCTGCCGTTGCACTCCAATATTGAACTGGAAGGAGTATGGGGTGCGGTAATCCGGAGCATAGAAGTTATTGCCCGTAGAGTTGCCCCCGTTGGCCAAGACACTCCCAATAAAATTGGGATTAGCGGCAGCGCCTGCGGCCTGGGTCGCCTGTTGGAACCGCTGCTGGAGCGCGGTGATCTGGCTGGCCACCTGACCGATTGGTTTCCCGCAGAGGCTCGAAGTATCGACCTTCGTTGGCGGATTGCCCGGAAGAAGCAGTGTGCCTGAGGGGCAAGGGAAAGCCAGACCGAAGAACAAGCCCTTTGCTAGGCGGTTCGGGCGATCGAAGAGAATGTTGTTGAAGACCGCATTTTCATAGTAAATGCCCGTGCCTGCCCGGATTGAGGTCTTGCCATTCTTGAAGGGATCCCAAGCGATTCCAAGTTGTCCGCCAAAGTTCTTGTCGGGTTGGCGCACTCGGCTGCCCAACCCGGGCCCAAACTGATCCAACAAGTTGCCGGTGCAGGAGATCAGAGTGGTCGCGGAGCAAGGAATGGGAGCCAGATCGCTATCGCTGCGCCCGGTGTCGCGGACGTAGCGGAGGCCGCCGGTGAGCGTGAAATAGGGTCTCACCTTCCAGGTATCACCGACGTACGACTGCACGCGCGTATCAAACTGCCCGCCGGAAGGCAGCCCGAATTCGGGTTTCTCGGTGAAAAAGCCCTGGCCATTCCCCAGGAAGATGGTCCGCACTGGGTAATTCAGCGGATTGGTATCACCTCCGGGGAAAGGTCCCGCCGCCGCAATATCACGCGTTGTGCTATTGAAGCTCGCGCGGACGGCCGGGGCAAGTCCAAAGAACTTCGCAAAGCCTCCGCCCAGGATGCGGTTGATTCCGGCGCCGTAACGAATAATGTGAGATCGATAGACGAAGCTCCCGTCATACTTGAATTGCTTGTTGGTTTGGAACGTCGCTTGGGGAGCCAGAATGTTTGGCCCTGAGCAAAAGGCATCGGCGCCGGCGGCAAGGCAGGATGTGCTGCTGCCGATCGCCAGAGAAATCCCAGGCGCCGGGTCAGTAATGCTCGTGCCGGCCACCGCGTCGGTAATGCCATTCCGGAATTTGGTGTATCCGGCCCGGACGCTATGCGTAAAACGTCCGGTAGTGAAGTCAAAGCCCACGGCGTGCACGGGCGTATGGTCCACGTTAGAAAACGGCTGATAGCTGTTCGGGATGAACCCCGAGTCATTTCGGTTTTGCTCAAAGGAGAAGCGATAAAATATGGTCCAGCCTTGCTTAACCGTCCAATCCAAACGGCCGATGAATTGGTTGTCGAAGAACGGGGAGTTGAAGCTGCCGGAGAGAGCGGTAAAGGGAGCAGCCAGCACGACGCCGGCTTGCAAGTCCTGTCTAGTACGCTCCCAGCCCCCGTAGAAGAAGAGTTTGTCATTGAGAATGGGCCCGCCCATGCTCAGGCCATACTGTTTGCGGTCAAACGGCACTGGGTTCGGGCCCAGCTTTGCGGATACTTGGTCGCCGCGCCAGTAAAAGAACCCTTGCCCGTGAAAGTTTCTCGTCCCCGACCGCGTAACCACGTTGACCGAGCCCGAGGAGGTCAACTCGGTGGAAAGGTCGAGGGAGGACTGGCTGATCTGAAATTCCTTGATTGCGCTCAAGGGGACGTTTTGTGTCGTGGTGCCGACAGTTTCGTCGCTGATATCGAGACCATCCACCTCGATGCGCGCAGTGCGTCCGAAACGGCCCCCAAAGGAAATCGATGAGAAACCGTTCTTGGTTGGGTCGAAGTTGCCGCCGTCTTGTATTTGCACACCGGGTTCGAGCTGCGCCAGATCCAGGAAGTTCCGCCCGTTGATCGGCAACTGCTCGATCTGCTGAGTCGTCACTACACCCTGCACCGCGACCTGCTCGCTATTCACCTGCACGGTGGAGGTCTCGACGGTGATGACCGTGCTGCTCGAGCCGACCTCCAGCGAGATATTACCCGAAGTGACCACGCCGACTTGGACGTTCACCTTCATTTCGACGGCCTTGAATCCCGGCACCTCCACCCGCACCAGGTAGTCTCCGGGCAATAAGGCTCCTGAGCTGTAGGTGCCTGAGCTCATGACCTCCGGAGCAATCTTTTGTCCGGTCGCCTTGTTTGTTATCGTGACCTTGGCGCTGGGAACGACTCCACCCTGCTGGTCCATAATCGTCCCCTGAATACTGCCAGTCGAAATCGTCGCCTGGGCGGCCAACCGCGCCGTCCCCACGCCGAATGCGACCCCCAGGACTATAAGCAGAACTAGAATATCTTTGGTTTTCATGTCATCCCCCCGAAGCGCTTGGTGTCACCAAGCGAAGCCACCACAAACTTGGCTATTGGCCCGCAAGTCCTTAGCCAACTTAAGGGATAAAGATTATCTCTTTGCAATCTATGGTGTTGCGGTAAAGAATATCAACTGACCCCGCCAGATTTACATACAGATATTCATCAAGTCCCTCCAGATTTTGGAATCTTGGAGAACGCTAAATCGCGTGAACGCTTGGCGATCAGCAGCTAGTTGAGACTACAAATCCGGGCGGCGGCGGTGGAAGTCGGTGGCGGACTGGTAGGCGATTGCGAACTCGAGGCAAATGTCTTCGCGCAGGGCGTCAGCAACAAACTGGATGCCAATAGGCAAATTCCTTTCTTTGGTGAAGCCGCAGGGGACCGAAATTGCCGGCAGGCCGGCGACGTTGCTCGACCCGATGACGTTGCGCGTTTCCAGGTTTTGTGGTGGTGTCGCGGGACGCTCGGGTGCGCCGGTGCGCGGAGGGGGCGGAGCGGTCAAGTCCGCGTCGAGGCGCGGCGCAGGGGTGATGCGGCTGGGGGAGACCAGCGCGTCGAACTTCTCAAACAGTTTGCCCAGCGCCGGGAGGATCTGGGCACGCACGCGGAAGGCGTCGAGATAATCCTTGGCCGGCAGCGAAAGGGCGGCGATCAGGCCGGCCTTCTGAAACTCGTCGAGCAGCTCCATCACCTTGCCGCTTTCGATGAACGGACGAAAGATGGACGCCGCTTCAGCAGTGTAGAGCGTGACGGCGATGGGGCCGTAGGGAAAATCGGGCAGCTCGGTTTCTTCGAGTTTGGTGCCCAACTCGCGCAGCACGTCGAGCGCGGCGGCAAACGCCTGGCCGACCTCCGGGTCGCCCTGGCTCGAGAAGTCAGGCTGAATCACGCCAAGGCGTTTCCCGGCCAGCAACTTTGCCTTGTTTGTCCTTGCAGCCGCCGGCGGCCACCAGGTGAAACTCGCGTCGAGTGCAGTGGGATCGGCTGGGTCTCTTCCCGCGATGGCATTGAGCACCAGGCCGCAGTCCAGGGCGCTGCGGCACATGGAGCCGACCTTGTCCATCGTCCAGGAAAGAGCCATCGCCCCATGGCGGCTGACGCGGCCGTAAGTGGGCCGCAGGCCGGAAACGCCAGAAAACGCGGAGGGCGTGATGATCGAGCCCAACGTCTCCGAGCCAATGGCGAAGCCGACCAGCGCCGCCGGAACTGCCGCGCCAGGGCCACTCGAACTGCCCCCGGCCCAGTGGTCGAGGTTGTAGGGACACCGCGAAGGGCCTTGGAGCGAAGCAGAGGCGCTCGAGTAGCCGCCGCCACCGGCCAGCTCGATCATCGAAAGTTTGGCAACCAGGATTGCGCCGGCCGCGCGAAGCTTGCGGATGACCGTGGCATCAAAGTCGAACACCTGGTCGCGAAACGGCGGGGCGCCCCAAGTGGTCTTGATGTCGCGCGTGGCCAGCAGGTCTTTCGCGCCGTAAGGGATGCCGTGCAGCGGCCCGCGCATCCGCCCGGCAGCAATTTCTTTCTGGGCCGCGCGCGCTTGCTCCAGCGCGAGGTCCGGCGTCAGCGTCGCCACAGCGCCGAGCTTCGCACCGAATTTCTCCAGGCGAGCGAGGTAGGATTCAGTCAGCTCGACCGGGGAGATTTTTTGCGCGCGCACCTGCGCGCCCAGCTCGTGCACGCTCAGATAGAGGATATCGTCGGAAAGCATTGTGTGTTTCCCCCGGCACTGCAGCGCCGGCGCCCAGCGGCGGTTTTTTCACCGCCCGGCCAGAGGCCGGCGTTACAAAGTGCGCTTCTGCTGCGCTGGGCACCGTATGCCGTGCCCTACATTTTTGGTGCGCTGCGCGGGCGCCGCCGCACCTGGAAGACAAACGCAGGCTCAGCGTCGTAGGGCAGCGTGCGACTGCGCAGCGCGGTAAGTTGCCGATCACGCCGCTCGACGGCCTTCTTCACGGCCTCTTCCTGCTCCGCAGTGAGCTTAGGCTTTGGCTCGGGCTTGGGCGCCTCGGCCTGTGGCGGCTGCACTTCGGACGGCTTCGCCGGCGTTGCCGGCTGCTCTGGCTTCTTCGGTGTCTCCTGCGTCCACGCAAGTGCCGGCACAGCCACCGCTGAAGCGATCGGGACCAGCGCCGCGCTGCCCAGGATCTGCGCGAATTGCCTCCGGTTGACGCGTTTCATACCGTCCTCCTTCGTCGCTAGCGGCTTGTCCTGGCGAGTTTCGTTTCTCGAGAATTGAGATTCGTCGCCGCGGTCAAAATTCCAGTTCCCAGGTTGCGTTAATTTCGATAATCGGCCGCACTGTGACCATCTGGCCGGGCCGCACGGGTTCCGTGGGTCGCAAACAAGAAAAATACGCGCACAATTCCCTCCCCCAGCGCTGGTTGTGAAAGATGGCGCGGCGCAGCATACCCCAATTGACCTCGCATGGAGAAGCAGGACTTGACTTGGCGCTCACCCAGAGTTTTGCCATGGAATCTGTTGCCGCCAGGCCCAAGCAATCTCATAGCGCTTGTGGAAAACCTGCGCGCTGAGCGCTTGACAGTGGAGCAGGGCGTCGCTATACTCTCCGATTGCCTGTAAGCCTTTCTGCATGACAGGGGGGCCTGCTCTTTGACAATCGGATGATACATGCCAGAACCCGTTCGGTAACTTCCCTGGTTCTCGCTTCGGCGAGAAGCGGGGATAAAGAGTGAACCGAGCGACAACAAGTTCGTTCTGAAGGTCTGGTCCCGATGCAAATCGGGACTTTCGATTTTCAGGACAACCAGTTTCAAATGAGAGTTTGATCCTGGCTCAGAGCGAACGCTGGCGGCGTGCTTAACACATGCAAGTCGAGTGCGCAGTCTTCTGTAGCAATACAGGGGGCCGGCGCACGGCGCACGGGTGCGTAACACGTGGGTAACCTGCCCTGAGATGGGGGACAACCCCGCGAAAGCGGGGCTAATACCGCATAACACTCCGACGATTTCGATTGTTGGAGTCAAAGCCCGCAAGGGCGTCATGGGAGGGGCCCGCGCCCGATTAGCTTGTTGGTGAGGTAACGGCTCACCAAGGCTTTGATCGGTAGCCGGTCTGAGAGGATGGCCGGCCACACTGGAACTGAGACACGGTCCAGACTCCTACGGGAGGCAGCAGTGGGGAATCTTGCGCAATGGGCGAAAGCCTGACGCAGCGACGCCGCGTGGGGGATGAAGCTTCTCGGAGTGTAAACCCCTTTCGACCCGGACGAATGGCCCGCAAGGGACGCGACGGTACGGGTAGAAGAAGCCCCGGCTAACTACGTGCCAGCAGCCGCGGTAAAACGTAGGGGGCCAGCGTTGCTCGGAATTACTGGGCGTAAAGGGTTCGTAGGCGGTGCGGCAAGTCGGAAGTGAAATCTCTGGGCTTAACTCAGAGGCTGCTCCCGAAACTGCCGTGCTCGAGTGCGGGAGAGGCGAGTGGAATTGCAGGTGTAGCGGTGAAATGCGTAGATATCTGCAGGAACACCCGTGGCGAAGGCGGCTCGCTGGACCGCAACTGACGCTGAGGAACGAAAGCTAGGGGAGCAAACAGGATTAGATACCCTGGTAGTCCTAGCCCTAAACGATCAGGACTTGGGGTGCATCCCGTTCGGGGTGCGTCCCGGAGCTAACGCGTTAAGTCCTGCGCCTGGGGAGTACGGTCGCAAGGCTGAAACTCAAAGGAATTGACGGGGGCCCGCACAAGCGGTGGAACATGTGGTTCAATTCGACGCAACGCGAAGAACCTTACCTGGGCTCGAAGTGCCGGTGACCGCGGTGGAAACATCGCTTTCCCGCAAGGGACACCGGTAGAGGTGCTGCATGGCTGTCGTCAGCTCGTGCCGTGAGGTGTTGGGTTAAGTCCCGCAACGAGCGCAACCCTTACACTTAGTTGCCACCCGCAAGGGGGAACTCTAAGTGGACTGCTCCGGATAACGGAGAGGAAGGTGGGGATGACGTCAAGTCAGCATGGCCTTTATGTCCAGGGCTACACACGTGTTACAATGCGCGCTACAAAGCGTCGCGAACCCGCGAGGGGGAGCTAATCGCAAAAAAGCGCGCTCAGTTCGGATTGCAGTCTGCAACTCGACTGCATGAAGCCGGAATCGCTAGTAATGGCGTATCAGAACGACGCCGTGAATACGTTCCCGGGCCTTGTACACACCGCCCGTCACATCACGAAAGTGAGCTGTACTAGAAGTCGCCCAGCTAACCGCAAGGAGGCAGGCGCCCAAGGTATGGCCCATGATTGGGGTGAAGTCGTAACAAGGTAGCCGTAGGAGAACCTGCGGCTGGATCACCTCCTTTCTAAAAGAGCGGCAGTAGAGCCTGTGCAGGTGTGCAGGCCATCGCTGCCCACCCTTTCCGGCTCTCACGGGGCGGGAAGGAAGTTAACTCGGCTCGCTCGAGCCAAAACGGGTTCTGGCAGGTTTCATCCGAGAGTCAACGAGCAGTAGGTAGATACTTAGAGGGTCGAGCGGAATTAGCGCTCGGCCCTTTTTGCGTTTATAGAGCTGCGATGTGGAAGTGTTTTAACATTTCGGGCTCAACGTGAATCAGACAAGGGCCGTCCATGGCGGCACTGGTGTTCTTCCATCGTGCACCCTACTGCCTGCATCTCGTGTAGGATTGGCGACCGTGTACAAGAGGAATGCGGTGTGAGAAACCACTGGAAACCTTGGCTGGCCATGCTCTTTCTGGTCTTGGCGCTCGCCACCTGTCTGCTGGCTTGGGGCAGCCATGATGCAGGCCGCCTAAGCTTAGTTTTGGCACAGGGTGGCGCGTTTGACGCGGATTTTACCGGGCGGACGATGCGCGTGGACTACTTCCACAGCGGCACGGCAACCGAGGAGCACATCTCTCTCGACCGCATCGTCGCGGACGGGCCGTGGCCCGGCAGCCGCACGCGCCTGATCGATGACCTCAATCTCGGCAAGTATCTATTCGAGGTGACCGACCGGGCCACCAACCGCCTGCTCTATTCGCGCGGCTTCTCGTCGATCTATGGCGAGTGGGAGACTACGGGCGAGGCGAAGAAAATCTGGCGGACGTATCACGAGTCGCTGCGCTTTCCTTGGCCCAAGCGGCAAGTGCAGGTGACGTTCAAGAAGCGCGACGCCGAAAAGGTCTTCCGCGAGATCTGGGCCACGGCGATTGATCCCAACTCGCGGTTCGTCGTGCCGGCCGACGCGGTGCCGGCCGGGCGCGTCTGGACTATTTTTGAGAACGGGCCGCCAGCGGACAAGGTGGACCTGCTCATCCTGGGCGATGGCTACACCGACGCCGAGATGGAGAAATTCCACGCCGACGCGAAGCGCCTGGTGGATGCGCTGTTTCTCGAGGAGCCATTCCGCAGCCGCAAAGCCGATTTCAACGTTCGGGCAATTGATCTTCCATCGGCGCAGAGCGGCGTCAGCCGGCCGCATGCTGGAATCTTTCGCCGTTCGCCGCTTTCGGTTCATTACGGCAGCTTCGATTCCGAGCGCTACATCCTCACTTACGACAATCGCACGCTGCGTGACGTGGCCTCCGCTGCGCCATACGATTTCCTGGCGATCCTGGTGAATGAGCGCACTTACGGGGGCGGCGGAATCTTCAATGCCCAGACCACCGCAGCGACGTCGAGCGCGTTCGCGGTGTACCTGTTTGTGCACGAACTCGGGCACAACCTCGGAGGCTTGGGCGATGAGTACTACACCTCGGACGTGGCCTACGAAACCGGGGCGCCGGAAAAGCCGGAGCCCTGGGAACCCAATCTGACCGCGCTGCACGACCCCGCGCAGCTGAAGTGGAAAGACCTGGTTACCGAAGGCGCGCCGATCCCAACACCTTGGGACAAGGAGGCCTTTGAGAAGGAATCGCGAGCGATCCAAGAGCAGCGGCGCAAGCTGCGCGCTTCGGGCGCGCCCGAAGAGCAAATCGAAAAACTCTTCCGCGAGCAACAGGCTTCAGAAACCAAGCTGCTGGCGGGCATGAAATACGCGGGAAGGGTCGGCGCGTTCGAGGGCGCTGGGTACGAGGCCAAGGGCCTCTACCGGCCGCGAATCGACTGCATCATGTTCAGCCGCAATAAGGTTGGCTTCTGCCCGGTCTGCCAAAGGTCGATCGAGCGCGTCATCGACGAATACAGCCGACGATGAGTCGGGAAACCCGGCCCCTGTCGGGATGGGGCATGATTTCCTCTTGGACCGCACTGATCCCCGCGGGCACGGCGTGCCGCGCCCCTACCGACGACACGGTATCGGTCCTGATGGGCGGCCTGTCTAGGCAGGTACGGGCCGGCTGCCGGCACCGGGCTGAGAGGTCGGACCTGAGCGCAGCAGGCGGACCAGCGCGGCTGCCGCGTGCGACATCCGGGCACCCCGGCGCGAGATGAGATAGAGGTGCCGCGGCATCTTCAGCTGCCGGAGTTTCACTTCGACCAGCAGCCCGCGCTCGACTTCCCAGCGCACGCACATCCGCGGCACAATCGCCACGCCCACCCCCATCTGCACGAATCGCTTGATGCTCTCGATGGTGGGTAGCTCCACGCTTATATTGAGCGGCACGCGGTGCTTCTCAAACAGTTGGATCACCCGCCAGCGAAACGGCGATTCGACAATGTGCGCCACAAACGTTTCCCCACCCACCTCGGTGATGTCCACCGAGCGGCGGCGCGCCAGCGGATGCTCCGGATAGACAACAAAAGCCAGCTCGTCCCGGAAGATTTCCACGGCCGCCAGCTTTTCCTCCTGGGGAACAAAAGAAACCGCGCCCAGATCCAGTCGGTAGTTCAGAACTTCCCGGGGGATGTCGCGTGAAAACGTGCGATGGACGGCGATATGCACGCCCGGGTAAAGTCGGCGGAAGCGGGCCAGCGCCGGCAGCAAGGCGTGAATCGAGCTCTCATTGACGCCGAAGGAGAGCTGGCCGCGGCCGGCGCCTTTTAAATCCTCCATGCCCTTCTGGATTTCGTCGCGGAGGTTGAGCATGCGCTCGGCGTAGTCGCAAAGCAGGGTCCCGGCGTCGGTGAGCTGGGCGTCGCGCGCTCCGCGCTGGAAAAGCGGCTGGCCGACCGACTCTTCCAGCTTGCGGATGGTGATGCTGACGGCGGGCTGGGTGCGGTAAAGCTTCTCGGCGGCGCGGGAGAAGCTGCGCTCCCGGGCCACGGTCAGGAAAACCTGAAGCTGCGCAAGGTCCATTTGACCTCCGAGCGCCGTCCTTTTCGCGGGCAGGGCGACGGATTCATTCATAAACTATTCTTATAAAATCTACAAGAAATATAAATTTGACTCCCCAGCCGCTCTGGGATTAGCTCCCAGCACTGCCCAAAGGAGCAGCAGCATGGACACCGTCCACATCTTCGACACCACTCTGCGCGACGGCGAGCAATCCCCCGGCTTTTCCATGAACGTCGAGGAGAAGCTGCGGCTGGCGCGGCAGCTCGAGCAGTTGGGCGTCGATGTGATCGAGGCCGGCTTCCCTATTGCTTCCCCAGGGGACCTCCAGGCCGTGCGCGGTGTGGCAAGCGAGATCCGGGGCTGCCGCGTGGCGGCGCTCGCCCGAGCAAGAAAGCAAGACGTGGACGCCGCGCTCGAGGCGCTTCAGCCAGCGCGCCAGCCGCGCCTGCACATTTTCCTGGCCACTTCGGACCTGCACCTGCGCTACAAACTGCGCATCACCCGCGCTGAGGCGCTCGAGGCCATCACGAGCATGGTGCGCTACGGCCGCGAGGGATGCCCCGAAGTGGAGTTTTCCGCCGAGGACGCCAGCCGCAGCGACGTGGAATTTCTCTGCGACGCTTTCGCAGCAGCGAAGGACGCCGGCGCCACCATCTTGAATATTCCCGATACGGTCGGCTACGCGGTGCCTGAGGAGTACGCGATGCTTTTTCATCGCGTCCGCGAGCGCCTGGGCGACCCGGCTGGTATCACGCTCAGCGCCCACTGCCACAACGACCTGGGCCTGGCGGTGGCCAATTCCCTGGCCGCCGTCCGCGCCGGGGCCCGGCAGGTCGAGTGCACAACTAACGGGATCGGCGAACGCGCCGGGAATGCCTCCCTCGAGGAAATCGTGGTGGCGCTGGCAGTGCGCCAGGCGAGCTTCGGTGTCCGCACCAATGTGCATCTGGAGAAGATCTATTCAACCAGCCGCCTGCTCTCGTCCATCACCGGCGTGGCCGTGCCGCCCAACAAGGCTGTGGTCGGCGCCAACGCCTTCGCTCACGAGGCCGGCATCCACCAGGACGGTATTATCAAGAACCCTTTGACCTACGAAATCATTTCGCCGGAGGCCGTTGGGGTGCCGTCGCGACAACTGGTGCTGGGAAAACATTCCGGGCGGAACGCACTGCGCCTCGAGTTGAAGGAGTTGGGCTACGAGACCAGCGACGCAGAGCTGACCGAGTGCTACCGGCAAGTGATCGCCGTGGCCGACCAGACCAAGCAGGTGCGCAAACGCGACCTGCTCGCCATCGTACACCAGGTGCTGCGCAAGCGGCCTGCGGCAGCCGCCGCAGCGGTAGCGCGGGATACTCCCGCAGCGACCTGACCCGTGCGGGCAAGAATCAAGATGGGCTACGCATGACCCCCGCGATGAAGAATGTGACCAAGACAATCGTGCTCTTGCCGGGCGACGGCATCGGCCCGGAAGTCATCCGCGCGGCGGCCGGCATCCTGGAAACCTGCGCCGCCGAATTCGGCCACCGCTTCGAGCTACCTGAGTTCCCTATCGGCGGGACAGCCATCGACGCCACTGGCGCGCCACTCCCACCAGAGACCCTGGAGGCCTGCAAGACGGCGGACGCCATTCTGTTGGGCGCGGTCGGGGGGCCGCGCTGGGATGCGCTGCCGCTGGGCCGGCGCCCGGAAAGCGGCCTGCTGGCGCTGCGCAAAGGGCTCGAGCTGTACGTCAACCTGCGTCCGATTCGCCTGCTTGAGCCGCTGCTCTTCGTCTCACCGCTGAAACCCGGGCGCGCGGGCCGTATCGATCTAGAAATCGTGCGCGAACTGGCCGGCGGAATTTATTTCGGGGCGCATGGGATTGAAACGGTCAATCGAAACGTGTCGCCTGCGGCCACCGACAGCGAGGAACGCGGTTTCGATACGGAAACCTACACCACTGGGGAGATCGAGCGGATTGCGACCTTCGCCTTCGGGCGCGCCGAGAGCCGCTCGCGGCGGCTGACCTCGGTGGATAAGGCGAATGTGCTGGCCAGTTCCGCACTGTGGCGGAAGACGGTGACGCGTCTGGCAGCCGGCCACACCGGCGTGACAGTCGGTCACATGTACGTGGACAACGCCGCGATGCAACTGATCCTGGCTCCAGAGCAGTTTGATGTGCTGGTGGCGTCGAACCTGTTCGGGGACATCCTGAGCGACGCTGCCGCTGGGTTGGTAGGCTCGATCGGGCTGGTGCCCTCGATGAGTTGTGGCTTCGGCCCGCCTCTCTACGAGCCTATCCACGGGTCGGCCCCGCAGCTTGCCGGGAGGGATTCTGCGAACCCTATTGGTGCAATCCTGTGCGCCAGCCTGATGCTGCGGGAAACCTTCGGGCTGGCCGCCGAGGCGGAGTGGATCGAAAGGGCGTTGGACCACGTGCTGGCCCGAGGCTTCCGCACCGCCGACATCGCCGAGCCGGAGAGCAGCGTCGTGGGCTGCTCGGCCTTGACCCAGCTCATCCGCGAGGAAATGCAGGCCTCGCTCGAGCAGGTCGAGCGCTACGGCTGGGGCGTTTGAGGGAATGCGGGTATTGCTTAAGGAGAACTGAGGGATGGAGTTCAGGCATGTGTCGGTGATGGCCGCGATTGTGCCGGTCTTCAGCCGCGGTTCGGTCCGCCACGCTAGTTGAGCACAACGGGACGGCCCCCGTACCCAAGGTACGGGGGCCGTTTTGTCTAGGGCATCATGGTGCAGAATGTAGATACAAGCACCACCCTTTAGGGGCGGCACGGCTGCCGGCACCGCGACCCCCGGGGGCCCCAGCCGTTTCGGAACAT
>Ga0209055_1000602_pt1 | contig 25063 bp, 15 predicted proteins | sample GraSoiAngelo_110_FD_185875 | JGI IMG/M metagenome (GOLD analysis project Ga0209055, IMG submission 185875) | Grasslands soil microbial communities from the Angelo Coastal Reserve, California, USA - 14_0903_12_30cm (SPAdes) (version 2) | ecosystem: Environmental > Terrestrial > Soil > Grasslands ... | reverse complement strand
AAGCTCCCCCAAAACCCTTGATTTCCGGCAAATTGAATTCAAATCGTTCCCGGCGTAGACTGCACCTAAGCTCTTCCGAATCACATGCTTGGCTAGATCTCGTCAACTTTTCTCCGGACAGCACTGATATTGCATATATTGAACAGACTGACATCAGACTTCCGGAGATATCGGGTGGCCTTACGCTCGTGAGGACATAGAATAGCGGAATAGCGAGCGAACGATTCCAAAAAGCTTACCTTGTACCATTCGAAAACGCGAGGAGTGTCACCTGGGCGTTATTCCGGTACATGGTTTTGTGCCGGGCATCGATCACCAGTTCTCGCGAATTGTTGGCCCATATCCTCCAGCCTTCTTTGTGCGTGCTTCGTGGAGAAGTCCACATGCAACGCCTTCGTAGAAGTCACCGGCTGTGGGTTCATCGAAGTCCCCGGCTAGGAAAGCGATGTCCCAAACTCAATCCAATGGCACGTGTGTCATTCAAAACTGTCTCAGCATGGGGGTTCACCCCAACACGCTTCTTCCAGCCCGGTGTGCCGTAGGTGTGCCGTACGCTTCGAGCCGATGCGAGCTAAATCGAGCCTTTTCAATACCACGTCAAAAGTGCTTCCGTGCGGGCTTTGTCTGGGGCAACTCATTGAAAAGAAATGGTGAGCGCGGAAGGAATCGAACCTTCAACCTACTGATTAAGAGTCAGTTGCTCTGCCAATTGAGCTACGCGCCCTTCTGGACCTTACGAGGAAGGCTCTCGGATGGTTGCAACCATGACGGCAGACAATTCTGCCCGCCCGATTCGGCGAGGACTATTCATACTATCTTAGGTTTCGCTTACGTCGCAACCCGGGCTACCCGTCGATACCCCGTCGATCGTGGCTGAAGATTCAGCCACCACCCACCCGTCGGACCTGGGCTCTCTCGAAGACACTCTACTTTGAGACGAGGGTTGCCCGCGCGAGGCGTTAGCGGCGGCGAGAGAGACAGGTTTTGTCTCTACTATCCCTGCTGGCCCGCTAAAGGTGTGCGCGCCGATTCGGCGACTCCCGCCGTTCCCTTCCTGGGAAGCGGGGTTTCATCGACCATGATTGGTGGTCTGCGCTCTACGGTCCCGATGATCGGTGTTTCATTTCTGTGTCGTAAAGCAATGAAGCCGTGCGAAGCGCATAGAGTATCGATCAGGTTCTGTTGTCTACCGCTAAGGACTTGCTGCGGCAAAACATCGAAGTGCCGAAAGATCCAGATCAAGTAAAGACGCTGCCAAAAAGTCAGTTTTTGGATGTAGCGCGGTCCGAGCGGGGTCATCACACGGAGCACTCCATCGGATAGTTTCTCCATCCACATGATCGTGCCTGCCTGAGTTTTTGAGATTAACCAGAGACTACCACAGCAATTCAAGGGCCGCCATTATTGCACCCCGCCGCCATGACTGGGAAAGTTTATTTTTGACTCTCTCTCAGGGTCGGCAGTCACTAGTCAGGATATTTCTTGCACAAAAGGTAGTGCATTTAAGGGGTTTGCTCTAAGGCGAAAACTGCCTCGCGCACAAGCTCTCCCGCCTTCTTCCGATTTTCCTCTGGGTCAATGGTCCACCGTATCTAGATTTCGGATAGCACTTCGAAGCGGTCGATCTTGGCGGCTATGCCGAAATTTCCCTGGGCTGGACTATTTTCCACACGTACCACCGAGGCTTGGCAACAAACCCAGCGTCTTTCACCGAAGGTTAGTTCCGACGGCAGAACCAGAACCATCTCGAGCTGCGAACCCTCAGCGATCTTGGAAGAGGTGTACAAAAAAACTCCCCCCGAGCTCAGGTCGCGCGTATGTGCGTTTTCCTGGACAGTGCCATCATTGGACTTGATGGAAACGGCAAGTTGCACCGGTACGCGTTGTCGCGCCCGCTTATCAGTCGACTGCTCCGCCATAGAAAGTTGGCCAAGAGGCTAACACGAGGAAGAAGGAAAACCAACTGCTGGCGAATTAAATTTTCGAATTCCGGAATCGAGGATTACAGAACGCACGCCCACGACGATCCCTGGCCGCTTCTAGAACGTAAACCTGACCGCGATTTCGATATTGCGTGGACCGCCACCACCTAAATACGGGTTCTGAGCGCCCACATCGGGAGTCACCGTAAGCGGCAGGTACCCCTGACCCCGCCCGGACGTGTCCAACCCGTTGCTCGTCCAATCCACGACGTCGTTCGGGTTCAGAGGATTCGAGAAATTGGGATGGTTGAAAACGTTGAAGACGTCTGCCCGCAACTGCATGTTCAGCCGTTCATTGATCTTCGTGTCCTTGGTGAAAGCCAGGTCGAAGTTGCGGTAATGCGGTCCGTAGAACTTATTCCGGCTCAGCGTTCCAAAGTGTGATTCCCCCAGGCACTCGCCCACCCCGCCTATAAATACGTGAGCCACTGAGCATGGTGCTTGGAACGCAGAGAGGTTGAGAAACGCATCCGGTGCATGTGTCTCCGCAAAAGGATTGCCCACCAGGTCGGGGCGCTCGATGAATTCGCCGATCGGCTGGTCCGGAGTCAGCTGCTTCGTATTGAAGACATTGAAGTCGTTAACGTTGAACGGCATGCCGGTGGACAACGAGAGCATTCCGTCCAGGCCCCAACCTGAAGTTAGCCAAGGTGCCGCAGGGCTTTCGGGAAACCGGTAATTGAATAACCACGCAAACCGGTGTCGCGCGTCGAAATTCGAGTTGCCCCGATTCGATTTGGCGCTGAAAGAATTGTCGGGCAGAGCAGCATTGGGCACATAATCCTGGCCATCGCTCGCGCTATCGATGGAATGCGAGTACGTGTAGTTCAGAGCGGAGGAAAGCCCATGTAGGTTACGCACGCTGAGCCGCGCCTGCAGCGAGTGGTACGCGGACGATGCGGAAGACTCAAACTGATTGACTACGCCAAATTTCCCTCCACTGGGCGTGAACGGTCCCAGGTCGAACGGTCGCACTCCGGTCAGCGGGTTGGGCTGGTTGATATCTCGAAAGCGGAACAGCTTGCGTCCTTGCGATCCCACGTAGCCTATGGTCGCTGCCGTCCTGGCTCCGAGTTGCTGCTCGAGGTTGAGATTGTAGTTTTGCACGTACGGGGTGCGCAGCTTCTGGCTGACCGTGAACACATCGCTGGCCGTGAAGTCGGTAAACACTGGGCCCGTGCACGTAGGCGAGCTCGTGCCGGGCACCGGGATCTGGCCAAGCCCGCACGGTGCCGGACTTACTTGCAGCGCTTTCATGTCCGGAGCGTTGGCAAAGAGAATCGGACGTGTGCCTATACCATTGAACACCGGGCCGGCATTCGACGTGTTAAAAGGAAGCTGCCCGGCGAAGAAATCTTGCGAGAACGAGTCATAGGCCACACCCCAGCCGGCCCGCAATATGGTTTTACCGCTGCCGAACGCGTCGTAGGCCACTCCGATGCGCGGCGAGAGATTCTTGTGATCCTTGGGATACAGGCTGCTGGGAGCGCCGCTAGCGCCTATCTGCTCCAATCCGATACTCGGGCTGAAGATGCTGAACAGACCGTTTTTCTCGCCAATCACGCCAAAGTAGTCCCAGCGAACACCATAGTTGACGGTCAGCTGATGCGTGTAGCGGAAACTGTCCTGCAAATAGAAAGCATGATTGTTCTGGAAGGTGTTGCGATGAGAATCGCCGGCCACACGGCTGCCAGCCGTAATCTTACCCGCCAAGAAATTATCCAAAGCGGTTGCTGTAACGATGCCGGTATCGGGAGCTACGCTGTCGCCGAAAATGAGCTTGCCGCGGTGGTTGGCATCGAAAGACTGGACTACCGAAGTTCGCCGCCATTCATAACCGAGTTTCCAGTTGTGTTTTCCGGCGCTGTAGGAAAAATTCGTAAAGAACTGCCCGTTTGCATCCACGCGCCCGCGCGGCACCGACTTGTTCGCGCCGATCTGCGCGTAGGGGCCGACCGCAATGACTGGCAACCCGAAGTCATTCGGGTTGTTTGTTGTATTCAGGCCCAGCCATGCTGGATTGAGTGTATTGTCCTCTGGGGAGAAGGTCTCCTTGAACTGGTTCCAGCCGCCTCGTACCTCGACCAACGCTCTCGCCGAAATCACATGGGTCAGCGAAAGCGACGCTACCTGAACCTGCGTGGGAACAACGGTGTTGTATCCAGGCAACAGGTTGCCTCCCACAATAGCCAAGGGCGCGCTCTGATTGCTCTTGCCGAAGAAATAGCGCCCTGTCACCAGGTCATTTTTCTTCAAGTGGTGATCGATTTTGGCGATTCCGCTATGCAGGCGATTCCTGGCAAGGTTTGTAGTCTCGACGGTCTTTGGCGTATCGCTGCCCGGACCACCATCGCCAACGGCTGGGTAGGGCGCTCCATTAGTCCACGGATTCAGGTTCAGAATGTTTTGAATAATTGGATTAATTCCACCAGAGGGCGTATGCGACGCAATCTGCTCCTTAGTGGGAATGGTCGCGTGCGCCGGAATCCCGACCTTTTCCTGCTGTCCTTCATAGGCCAGAAAGCCAAATGTCCGGCCTCGCAAGATAGGCCCGCCCAGCGAGCCGCCATATTGGTTGTTGTGAAAAATATTGGCCGAAGCCGGCTTCTGGTTGAAGTAATTGCGCGCATCGAGGTGATGGCTGCGGAAATATTCGAAAAGACTTCCATGCACCTCGTTGGTGCCCGACTTGGTCACAATATTGACGATCGACCCCGAGTTGCGCCCATACTCGGCCTCCGTGTTGTTCAGGATTGCCATCTCTTGGATCGCGTCTACCGGCAGCAGGGTCGCGGGAATGCCAAACACTCCCCCTTGGTTGATGGCCGGATCGTTGCGGAAGCCATCGTTCATGTCAGTGCCATCCAGCAGAAAATTATTGGAACGTCCACGGTTGCCGTTCACGGAGAAGACACCAAATGATTGCGGCGAGTCATTGACCCCGCTGGGATCGGCATTCGATCCCGGAATCATGGTGAGCAACTTGGTGTAGTCCCGGCCATTCACCGGCAATTGAGACAGTTGGGATGTTTCCAGCGTGCCTCCCAGCGTGTTGGTGGTAGTTTCAACCAGCGGCACCTCAGCGTTCACTTCGATCTTCTGTTCCACCTGGCCTGGCGTCAGGGTGACATTGATAGTTTCCGGATTGCCCACTCCGACATGAATTCCGGTCAGGGTTTGAGTTTGGAACCCCTCCCTGCCGACCGTCACCGTATAGTCGCCGAGCGGGAGTTCGGGGAAGCTATAGTCGCCGTTAGCGCCGCTAACCGTGTCGCGGGTCAGACCAGTGCCCACATTTGTCGCGCGTATCCTGGCATCTGCGACCGCAGCGCCCGTGCTGTCGGTCACGGTCCCCACAATGCCTCCGCGAAACGTCTGCGCCGCTAGCGCGGCTGTGGTCAGAACAACGAAGGCAAGTATCTTCCCCATGGTCATGAATTCCCCCTGAGTGCGCACGAAACCAAGAAGGTGCCCGGTGGCGGCTGCAACGTCGGGTTTGGCTTTTTGTGAACTGGGAATTATATCGTTCCCATCGGAACCAAGCTTGCCTGGAACAGGTGAGGCAACGCTGGCATTTGATGCGGGCTGAAAGGCAACCTGCGGTGAAGAAAAGGGCTCCTTGTAAGAATCCTAAGGAGCCCGCAACAATCGATCGTCAGAACGTGAACTTTGCCGCCAGCTGAATGCCGCGCGGCCCGCCACCACCCAGGAACGGGTTGCCGACACCGACGTCGCCGGTGGCAGTCAGCTGATAGAAACCGCCGTGACGTCCGGTCGCAGCATCAGGGCTCCCGATATCTGCGGCAAAGAGCGGCAGAATCGGGCTGGAAAAATTCGGGTGATTAAAGAGGTTGAAGAACTCGGCGCGCAACTGGAGGCTTACGCGCTCGGTAATGGCCGTGTTCTTGGACAATGCGAAATTCAATTCCTTGAAACTTGGACCGCGGAGCGAATTTCGTCCCAGGTTGCCGAAATGGCGTGTTCCGGCGACGCAATTGCTCTCGTCAGTTGCCCCCTGATTTTGATTCGGATCCCAGGTACATGGCGCCGCAAACGAGCTCAGGTCAAGGAAGTTGAGTGGCAGACTGCCATAACGGATGGGTCCGATTACGTCCGGCCGGTCAAACCCCTGCCCTGCTCCAGAATAATCCCCTTCGAATAGATAGTTGAGATGGAACGGTTGGCCATCCTGCAGGCTGAGCACTCCGTCGAATCCCCAGCCGCTCTTCAGCTTGGACAAAGGTCCACTCCATTTGGGGAATTGATAGGCGAAGTTCCAGGTGAACCGTCGCCGAATGTCGAAGCTGGAATTGCCACGCTCCCCGGCAGGATTCCAGCTATTGGTGGGCTGCGCCTGGTTAGGGATGAAGTCCTCGCTGTCGCTAGCGTCGTCAATCGCGTGCGACCACACGAAATTCGCCTGCGAGTTCAGGCCGTGCCACTGGTTCAAGCGCAAACTGGTCTGCAGGGCGTGATAAATCGAGCTGGACTTGGATTCCTCCAGGTTGACATAGAAAGGCCAAGCATTCGGATAATGCCGAGGCACGCCAAAGCTGCTCACGCCGTTGGCCAGATCCGCCGCCGTGATCTCCGCCTGGGTAGGTTGGTTGATGTCGCGGAAGCGGAAGAGTTTGGTTCCTTTGGACCCGACATAGCCGACCTCGACCACTGCTTTGCCGCCCGCGGCTCGTTGAAAATTCAAATTGAAGTTCTGCACGTAGGGCGTGCGCAGCTTGGGATCCGCACCGAAAAACTCCTGATTGGGCGAAGCGCTAGCGGGGTCGTACACAGGCAGGTTGGGGTCAAGCGAACCGCCAAGCAGGGAAAGGGAAGAAATGGCGCCAGGTCCATAGCCCACGTAGGCGGGTCCCGGACAGAAGAAGCAGTTCCAGGGGAAATGCCCCAGGAAGATATCCTGTGCGAAGGCATCATAAAACATGCCCCAGCCGCCGCGGACAACCGTCTTGCCTTTGCCTGTCATGTCGTACGCAAACGCCACGCGCGGAGCGAAGTTGTTGTAATCCTTGTCGTACAGCTGTCCCGCCAGTGGGGTGTTCAGAACGGCTGGATCCGTGGCGTTAGGATCAAAGCGATAGAACAGCTTGTCCTTCTCGCCCACGACCCCGAAATAGTCCCAGCGAACACCCAGATTCAGGGTCAATTGCGGCGTCCAGCGGAAGCTGTCCTGGATGTAAAAGCCATGGCTGTTCTCAAACGTGTGGCGGCGCGTGTTGCCTTGCCTTTGAGAGCCGCCCGAGGGTGTACCTTGCAGGAAAGTGGTCAAGTCGTCGAATGACAGTTTGCCGCGGAATGTGTTTTCTAGGACCTGCATGATGGTTGTGCGGCGAAATTCGTATCCAAACTTAAAATCGTGCCGACCGGATTTCCATGAATAGTTGTCTACGGCATGCCAATTGGAATCGACACGATTTCGTGGAACTCCGTTCGTGGCGCCGATTTGAGAGAAGCCGCCCACACTTATTGCTGGTAGGCCACCCTCATATGGACCGACTCCTGTATTCAACCCAATGGACGACGGACGAAAGGCCTGGTCTTCTGGAAAAAAACCCTCGGCGAAGCGGTTCCAGCCCAGGCGAACTTCATTCACCTGGCTTGAGTTGACCACTTTGACATAAGAAAGCGCTACCATTTGCACGCGAGTCGGGGTGACGGTGTTGAAGCCCGGCAGAAGGCCGGCGGCAAGCTGCGCGAAGGGGAAGCTCTGATCGCTGTCACCCAGGTAGTAACGCCCGGTCAGCAAATTACTAGGGTTGAAATTGTGATCGATCTTGGCAATCATGCTGTCCACACGGTTTCGGAAAGGCGTAGCCGTGGCCAGATTGTCGCCCGTTGGACAGCCAGTTTCGTAATCCAGGCTAGGATCCGAGGGATTGTAGAGCACTGGGATGTTGGGGGTGGGCCAGGGGTCCCTCACCAGCAGATTTGCTACCACCGAATTTGAGGCTCCGCCATCGAAAGCCATCTGGCGTGGATCCGGCACGCAGCTCGTGCCCGATTGCTTTCCTGTCTCCCGTTGCCCTTCATAATTCAAATAAAAGAATGTCTTATCTTTAACAATCGGCCCACCAAAAGCCCCGCCAAACTGGTTATTCAGAAATGAGTTCTTTGGAGTGCCGTCAATGTTGAAGAAGTTTCGCGCACCCAACTGTCCGCTGCGCCAGTACTCGAGCACAGATCCGTGCCAATCATTTGTCCCGCTCTTGGTGACAATATTGACGATGGCCCCGCTATTACGCCCATACTCCGCCTCGTAATTAGAGAGCACGCGCAGCTCGGCCACAGCATCAACCGGAAGGATCGTAGCCGGAGTGCCGAAAACACCCGCCTCGTTAATGGCCGGATCGTTACGATAACCATCATTCATATCCGTGCCATCGAGGAGGAAGTTATTGGATCGCCCGCGCGAGCCGTTCATGGAAAATGTGCCGAAGGATCCAGCCGAGTCCGTGATCTGATCGGGCGACCCCGCGATTCCGGGATTTAGATAAATCAGCTTCATGTAGTCGCGACCGTTGACCGGCAGATTCTCGATGGTCTGTGTGGTCAGCGTACCGCCCAATTCAGCGGAAGTAGTTTGTACCTGTGGTAGTAACTCTCCAGAAACTTCCACCTTCTCGCTCACCTGCCCGGTCTTCAACTGGGCATCTACTCGACGCTCTGTGGCCACGTCGACCACAACTCCAGTTGTGACCGCGGTCTGAAACCCGCTCTGCGAGACCGTAACCGTGTAGGTGCCAATGGGCAACTCTGGAATGCTGTAGCTGCCGTCAGCGCTGGTCTGGGTAGTGCGTTCTAGTCCTGTAGCGACATTTTTCGCCGTGACCCTGGCGCCGGAAACAACCGCGCCCGACGGGTCGGTCACTGTTCCAAGGATAGTTCCGCGGAAGGTCTGCGCTGCCAAAGTCGCCGCAGCCATTACGACGAAGGCCAGCATCATCCGTACTCTCATGACTCGTCTCCTTTGTCTCACACAGGTCACGGCCAGCAGTCGCAATGTTGCGCCCGCAACCCACCCAAGCCCTCTATTGTGATTCCGGGAATTATATCCTCAGAAACATGCATTTCAGCCCTAAGCCGAAGAAACAAAATCAAGCAACCGACCCAGTTTCCCAAATTGGGCGACGACGGAAGCTAACACCACTCAATGAGAGGGGGGAAGATTATCCAAGGCACAGCGGTGAGTCAACGCTTATACCTTGTCGTCTTCCGGAATTTGTTTGGCGAGCTTTAGAAAGTAAAGGCGACGCCGCCACGCACCGATCTCGCGGATTGCACCAGGTAGACCGTGCGTCCGTCGAGGCCAAGGACAGGCACGTAGCCCTGGGCCAGCAGGTTGCGGATTTCAATCAGGGCTTCCATGCGGCCGGGCAGGAATCCAACCCTTGGGATGGGCTGGCGAATGAACACATTCAGATAGGGATCCGCTTGGCCTGGGGAGACATTGAACAGATCCACAGGAGTGAGGGCCTGGCCATTCGTCCAGCGATAGGAAGTAATCCAGTGCGTCTTAGCATGTGGCACCCCTCCGCTGAGCTTTACCGCCACTGCCTGACGCGTCGCTGTATGTAGCCCGGCGCGCGCGTTCTGTAGATCCCTTTCCGAGCGGTCTAAATCAAGCACCCCACCGTAACTGTAGTCCAGAGTCGCCGTGAGATCGGCTCTCAGCTTGCGCTGCACTACCGCTCGCATCCCGCGCGTCTCAAGGGCCTTGCCCTGATAAGTAAAAGTGCCTGAATACGGATCGGGAAGTACCTCGCCGCTGTCTGAGGTAACATCACCGACGCCGACCAGAGCTGGATTCAGAACTCGGTCGGAGAAGCCGGCTACCTGCACATTCGTGTTCCCGATTCGCCGCGACAGGGAAATTTCGTGATGACGCGCGCGCTCCAGACTGGGAGAGAATCCGGCGACACTCACACGCGGATTGGTCTCACTCAGATCGGCAGGGGCAGAATCGAATCCCATGGCCATGCGGCTGTTGGGCACCGAAGTCGCGTAGCGATACTCCAACAAAGTATTCGTAGAAAGGTGCAAATCGGCGGAACCGAACGGCCGGAAGGCATTGACGCGGCCCATGAACTCGATGGTTTGAAGCTCGCTACCGAAGTTCAGCTCCAGTAGACCACCCAGTGTGACCGAGTCCGACATTGATAACGCCAGAGCCTGTAGGGCGTGCAGGTTTGCATCGGGCGAGGCAAAGCGGCGCACGGTCAGCGCGATCTCCGGACGTGAACCGTCCGGCAGAGCATGCGCGTAAGAGGTGCGCAAAACCGTCGACGGCACCCCCGCTCCATGCCCAAGATTTCCGTCAACGGCTAGTGTGCCGGCGGAGAACAGCGAATGTTCCAGGGAAAACCCGGTGCTTACGTCCGAGGAACTGCCAAACCCTTTGGAGCCCGAACCTGCCAGAAACGACAGCTTGCCCTTGAGTGAACCATCTTCGTTCTTTTCGCCTTTCGTGACCAGGGTAGGCGCGTTATCAACGACCCGCAGCACTGGCCGATTGGCTACGGAGCGCAGAGTCCATTTCCAGTCATCTTCCTCGGCAGGCCCATGACTCGGAGCCAACTGGAAAGCTTCGAAGATGGTGTTGAGCGTGACGTTGATTACCGTGCTGGCGCCTGGACGCAGACCCACGCCTTCCCGCAGGACAGGAAGGAAGGACGGTGCCGAGACTCTGAGATTGTAGATTCCAGGAAGCAGACCCGCGGCGCTGTAGAAGCCTTTTTCGTCAGTGAAGACTCGCAAAGTCTGCGAAGCGGCTCCAAGGACTTCGACGACCGCACCCATTTGCGGAACGCCCGCCCCATCGCGCACGTACCCAGAGATGGTACCCGGCTTCCCCGCCGCCGCTACCGGAAGCACGACGCTCAACACCAGCACCACGCAGCCGAGCTTTTGGAGCATCACTCCACCTTGGGATGAACCCAGCCTACGGTTACTCGACGGTGTTACTCGACAGTAAAGGTCGCTGACGGGTCAACCGTCTGCTTGGAGATATTGTCGTTCACCTTAATCTGCAGTTTGTAGACGCCGGGCTGCAGATTAGCAGCTGACAGCGTTTTCTTCAACGTCAGTTGATCTCCGACATTACCCATTTGATCCGTCGATTCGATCGTATGAATCACGGGCTTGTTCGTGGTCGTGTTCACGACATCGTATTGCACCGTCGCAGATGGCTTGTGAGTCTTTTCGTCCACACTCAGGTGGTACACCTGCATCCAGAGATTCAGGTTCTGGCTGCGCTTAAAGATCGCAGGCCTGCCATCTGCGGGCGGTACTCGCGGACGTACATAGGTGTCACCGATGACGAAATTCCCCGTGCCGACGTTTCTGGTAGCCACGGGATGCATGTCGTCAGCCAGGACAAGAGACGAGGTGGCCAGCCGATCTTCGTTGTAGTCAGGCACGGGCACGCTTCTGCGCCAGGTTCCTACTCTGTCGCCGTTCACGTCCTTTACCACCAATTCCAGCATGTACCGGCCTGGAGTCCGCAACGGCACCGACTTCCAATATACCGACGCATTCTCCGTTGTTTTTGGCAACAACTCGGGAGGAACGTCGACCTGCACGGTGTCTTCGAATGTTTGCGCTACGCGTCCGGCGATAGTCGTAATTCGGCCAAAAATATTCACGGTGCCGCGTGACACACCATCCTTGTTCACGAACGTGATGTCCTTATTCTTGATCTGAATCGTAATGGGCACCAGGACGGTGTCGCTGGTCACTTTTACAAACTCGGTGACAACATCGAACGGCATCAGGTTGACGCTAATTTTGTGGGTAACGACTTCTTCCAGATCCTTGAACTTGATGGCCGGCGGCTTGTTCAATTTGGCAAATGTCTCGAGTCGGTCGAATTGCTTGGTGGTGAGATCCTGGTTGAACGGTCCCGCCCCAAGTCGCTCCAAGCCTCCGTTAAAACGCTGCGCCTTGCTGGACATGCCCATCTGCTCGTAAAGCGTAAGCCCGGCATTGGGGGTGTACAGCAAGGCATCTTTTTCGGAGCGGTCGATGGTCATGTGGTAGTCGCCGCACATGCATGTGTCGACGAACTCGATAATGACTTCCTGTCCCACGCCCTCGAGATAGCGATAGCGCCACTGTTCAAAAGGATAAGTGGAGGTAGTGCCGCCCCCCTCTTCCATGGGACGGTCATAGGTGCCGCCCGAGGGATGCGACTCAATTTCATCGGCGGGGCCATACATGATGTACATGCGTCCGCGGTCGGTCTTCCAGCCGGGGATGCCGGCAGCAAAATGCTCATTGGCGTAGGCAATACGCCGGTAGTGCTCTTCCTTGAATTCATTCTCCGGCGTGTCCGGGGTGGGATCACGCCGTGCCCAGAACGCCTCTATGAACTGATCGCGTTCTTCGTCGTTGGAGAGCTGCTTGAACACCTGGCGCTCCTCGTCCGTGATAATCCAGCGAACATCCTCGTCCAGCCACTTCTTGTAGGTTTTGCCTAATTCCTGGCGTAGTGCCTTGGCATTGGCCTTCTTCTGCTTTTCGCTGAGGGGACGCTTCAGTGGGTCGATTTCCTGTTGTTCGGAGGACGTGGCCTGGTCGCCGGAACTCGGTTTTCGTTCCTGTGCGAAAGCCGAAAAGCCGAGTAGGCAAACCGAAGCAAGAGAGAAGGCGCCGACAAGACGCTTGCAGAAACCCACCCGGGACATAGAGGAGGTACTCCTATCCAACACGCGTTAGTGGCTCCTTATTGTATGTCGTTGGATGCAGCAAGGCAAGGTTCAGGTAGCCGTTCAGGTAGCCGTCTCGCCATCACCTGCCCGGTACCTAAGTCTCTCAATGTTGGACCGTTACGCACTTGTGTACCAGACAAAGACCCCTTCTCCGTTTGCTACGGCCAGACCGCGACCTGCACGCTATAATTGGTTCTCCCGCTTCGCTTTCCGGCCCGGTGTAACCACCTGCTTTGAAGTCGGAGCTTTGGGGGAACTTCCCACGGTCCCGCGACGTATCTGCTGAGGTGCATCCGGTCATCCCGGAACGAGGGGAAATCGCCGTGCGGCGTTGCGTTTGTGACCCACAGCACTGCCAATCGCCGAGGACCTGTGGGACGCTTAATTGAGGCTCGCCTCCGGAGTGTGACAGGAACGCAATGAAAACGTGGGCAAAAATTGTAATCGGTGCCGCAGCGCTGTTGCTGGTGATGGGAATTGTTTTTGGAACGATCTACTTCAGCGGTCGTAACGTCGTCACCCTACAAACAGGAAAGGCGCAGAACCTCGACCTGGCTGCTTTGGTGACAGCCTCCGGGGAAATCAAGCCCAAGACTTACGTCAACGTGGGAGCCAATGCTTTTGGCAAGATCACTCACTTGTATGTGAAGGAAGGCGATCGGGTGAAGAAAGGACAACTGCTGGCGCAACTGGAGAACGTCCAGTCCTCCGCCGATGTTGCGGCTACGCGTGCGTCCCTGGAAGCGGCCCAGACCGATGCCATCGCCGCGGAGGCCGGATACAAAACTGCGCTGGCCGATTTGAATCGTGCCAAAGCTGATGCAGAACGCACCAAGCTCGATTGGGAACGGGCCCAGGGTCTCTACAAGGAAGCCCTGATCGCCAAGGCGGAATACGACAGCCGTCAGAATGCGTGGCTTTCCGCCGACGCAGGATTCGCGCAGGCGCAGGCCAGAGTAGCCCAATCGAAAGCCCAGGTGGACTCAGCAGAACGCCGCGTTACGCAAACTCGCGCCAACCTCACTCGCGTAGCCGATGTCTTACAGAAGACCACCTATGAAGCGCCCTTTGATGGCGTAATCACCAATCTTCCGGTGCGCGAAGGGGAGACGGTCGTTATTGGCATTCAAAACTCTCCCGGAAGCACACTCATGACCATTGCCGATATGTCGGTCATCACCGCTGAAGTCAAGGTGGATGAGACTGACATCGTAAACGTGAAACTGGGTCAGCCGGCCGAAGTAAGCATCGATGCCATTCCCAGAAAGACATTCAGGGGCGTGGTCACCGAAATCGGCGACAATGCCATCGTGCGTTCCACGGGTCTCGCTACCTCGCAGCAGACCTCCGCCAGCCAGGAAGCAAAGGATTTCAAGGTGGTAGTTACGCTGCAGGACCCGCCGGAAAACTTGCGGCCAGGTCTTTCCTCAACGGCGAAGGTCACGACCGCGACGCGGACTAACGTCATAAGCATTCCGATTCAGGCATTAACCATCCGGAGCCGCGCCGACCTGGAAAATGCCAAGCCAAAAAACAAGAGCACAGTTCAGGCTGCGGCTCCGCAACGCGACGCATCGAAGGAAGATAAGGGCAAAGAGGAAATTCAGGGTGTCTTTGTTATCAGGAAAGGTAAGGCTGAATTCGTCCCGGTAGAGACTGGGATAGCTGGAACTACGGACATTGAGGTCACAAAAGGGCTGCAAACCGGTGACGAAGTGGTTACCGGCAGTTACAAAGTCTTGCGCACGCTCAAGCCGGGAGCCAGCGTCAAAGTTGATAATACGGCTCCTAAGAAAGAAGAAACCTCATAACCGAAACAAAGTAGTCTCGTCTAACAGGGGAGCCTGGAGGATCGGAGCAGGTAGTGTCCGCTGAGGACAAGGAGAAGAGGATGGCCACCGCGCAAGTAATCAGCATCTCGCAACCGGAAGTGTCAGCGCCCCCTGAATCGTGCATGATCTGCACCGAAGACCTGTGGAAGACCTACGACATGGGTTCGGAGCAGCAGGTGCACGCCTTGCGCGGCGTCAATCTGCGAATTGAGCGCAACGAGTACGTCGCCATCATGGGCCCGTCCGGCTCTGGTAAATCGACCCTCATGAACCTGATCGGCTGCCTCGATACTCCCAGCAAAGGCCGCTACTGGCTCAATGCCCAGCTCGTGAGCGAACTGGATGACGACGAACTGGCCCGCATCCGCAACAAGGAAATCGGGTTCGTCTTTCAGACCTTCAACCTGCTGGCTCGCGCGACTGCGCTGCACAATGTCGAGCTGCCCCTCATTTATGCCGGTGTTCCCGCCGAAGCCCGTGTCGAACGAGCCAAGGAAGCTCTCACCTCAGTTGGCATGGAATCCCGCATGATGCACAAGCCTAACGAGCTATCCGGCGGCCAGAGACAACGCGTCGCCATCGCCCGGGCATTGGTTTGCAAGCCGTCCATCATCCTGGCCGACGAGCCTACCGGCAACCTGGATTCTCAGACCGGCAACGAAATCATGGCACTCTTCGATCGGCTGCACGCGCAAGGAAATACCATCGTGCTCGTGACCCACGAGCATGACATTGCCGAGTATGCGCATCGCAGTATTCACATCAAGGACGGCGTGATCGCCGGAGACGAGCGGAAAAAGAAGAATTAGACGTCCCCGCCATTCCAGAGCAACTTCCAGCTGCTGAGGAATCTGTTTTTCTGGTTTCAATACTCTTCGCATCGGTGCCCTGCAGCTCGGTGACCCACCGCTACGCTAACGCACTGTCCTCTCGCTGCCAACGCTTGTGTGTTAATATGCGCCCCAATTGCCACAGGATCGTGCCATGACATCCCAGCAGAGTGGCCCCGCCTCCAGATCAGGTCTCAAGGCCTTTCTTGCCGCCCGCGACTTCCTTCTCCAACACCGCGAAGACTACGACACTGCTCGCTGCGAATTCCGCTGGCCCGCCCTGAGCGAATTCAATTGGGCCCTGGATTATTTCGACAACTACGCGCGTGGCAATTCGAAGCCCGCGCTATGGATAGCCAATGACGATGCCAGAGAGTGGAAGCTGAGTTTCGCCGAGATGTCGCGCCGCTCCAACCAGGTTGCCAATTTCCTGCGCCGTCACGGCGTGAAGCGTGGCGACCGCATGATCGTCATGCTGCCCAACGTTGTCGCGATCTGGGAAGTCATGCTGGCCGCCATGAAATTGGGAGCGGTTGCAGTCCCGGCCGCAACCCTTCTCACCCGTGCCGACCTCGCTGACCGTCTGGAGCGCGGCATGGCGAGGCATGTGATCGTCACCTCGGCAAACGTCGAGAGGTTTTCCACGCTTCCCGGAGATTACACGCGAATCGTGGTCGGAGACCGGACGGAGGATTGGATTTCCTACGACGACGCTTACAATGAGTCTCCCAACTTCTTGCCGGATGCACTCACCCGGGCCACGGATCCCTTTCTTCTTTACTTCACCTCCGGCACGACGGCTCTGCCCAAGCTGGTGCTGCATACGCATCAGAGTTATCCCGTCGGTCATCTCGCCACCATGTACTGGATCGGCATCCGCCCCGACGATGTGCATCTCAACATCAGCTCACCAGGTTGGGCCAAACACGCGTGGAGTTGTTTCTTCGCGCCCTGGAATGCGGGTGCAACCATTTTCATCCACAACTACGCTCGTTTTGACGCTAAGAGAACTCTGAGCGAAGTCGTCCGCTGCGGCGTCACGACTTTATGCGCTCCGCCAACGGTATGGCGCCTGTTCGTGCTGGAAGATTTGAAATCTTTTCCCGTGAAACTGCGCGACTTGGCCAGCGCCGGAGAACCGCTCAACCCAGAAATCATCGAAAGAGTCCGCACCGCATGGGGTATCACCATCCGCGATGGATTCGGGCAAACCGAGAACGTCTGTCTGTTAGGAAACTTTCCGGGCCAGAAAGTGAAGCCCGGAGCAGTGGGCAAACCGTCGCCCGGACACGAGATTGCTTTGCTCGATGCGCAAGGCAATTTGTGCGACGACGGGGAGATCTCGGTCAAACTCGACCCACGGCCCCTCAGCCTATTTGACGGGTACGTGGACGATCCCGAGCGAACTGAGCGAGCCATGGAAGGGGGCTATTATCGTACCGGCGATGTCGCGCACCGTGATGCAGACGGCTATTTCACCTACGTGGGGCGCACCGACGACGTCTTCAAGAGTTCTGACTACCGTCTCAGTCCGTTTGAACTGGAGAGCGCGCTGCTGGAACACATAGCCGTGGCGGAAGCTGCCGTCGTCCCTAGCCCCGACGAAATCCGCTGGAACGTGCCCAAGGCATTTATCACCTTGAAACCGGGACTGGTCCCATCCCGCGAGCTGGCTAAAGATATCTTCAATTTCTGCCGCGGCCGCCTGGGCCCGTACAAACGAATTCGCCGCCTGGAGTTCTCTGACCTGCCTAAGACAATTTCCGGAAAGATCCGCCGCGTGCAGTTGCGTGCCGTCGAGAAGGAACCAAGGGGCCTGGGCACCCGCCGCGAAGCCGAATATTGGGAAGACGACTTTCCGGAGCTCAAGTAAGTCTGCGTATTCTTGCCATTCTGTCAAGCGAGGGATTCAGCCCGAGTCGGAGAATCCCTATTCGTTCTCACACCTACGCCGTATCGAGGCATTCTCACTCCAGACTGCAGGTGAGAGAGCCTGTGCAGAGTGCGAATACCGAGCCTCCCTGCGCTCATCGAAGCAACTCGTCGCCGACCGCCTCGACGTGAGTCTCAGTCGGGTCGAGAAGGTTGATATCCAGACTCTCGGAACCACGCAACGGAAGCGGCAGCGACGTTCCCGCCAGGAGTATTGGTCCACGCATTTTTGGAACGGTCGTTATGGCGTTGGTCTGTTCTCTTCTCGCCTGGGCCGGGGCGCACGTCAAGGAAGCTCAAAACCTGAGCGATGGCTGCCACTTTGAGTTATTGAGGTAGTCAGGCCCTTACCTCTGTAACCCTTTGGTTACGGGTGCAAAGACCGATATTTCGTAACCATCGGATTTGTGGATTTTGCCTCCCACTCCGCAAAGCTTTCGAGCTGTCGCGTTCTCAAAGTGTTAACATTTTTGCGCGCTGCAAGGGTTCTAGGAGCTTAAGAACCTAAGGGAGGCACGATGATGCGTCGAACAATCACATCTGCTGTTATGGCTTACGTTCTTTTCTGTATGTCACTGGGGTCCGCTCATGCGCAGGTACGAAGCCGCAATCCCAGGGCTGATGTCAAGCACTCGGACAAAGGGTTGTTTGCGCAGGCCCAGAAGGCCATGACGAAATCCAACTACGCTGAGGCGCGCACCCTGCTGAAAACCCTGATCAACAGTTATCCGAATTCGGATTATGTCCCTCGTGCGAAGCTCTGCCTCGGCGACGCCTGGTATGCGGAAGGCGCTTTCAAGCAAGCGGAAATGGAATATCGGGACATCGTTGCATTTTTCCCGAACCGGCCAGAGGTGGCGAAGGCGCAAATGAAAATCGAATCTATCCAAAAAATGGCAAAGATCTGACGCAGGGGTAGAAATTCCTTTTTTGAGGCAAAAGTTCCGAAGGTTGCGCACAACAGCCCCTTGGCAACCGAGATTCCTCACCGACTGAAGTGGATTCGGAATGAGAAGATTGTTGAAAATACAAAGACCTCTCGTGCGAGAGGCCTTTCTGAAAGCCGACACCTGAAAGCTTTACTGCGTAACACCCACCGCCGAAGTCCCTGCCGCGTTGGTCGGCAGCGCGGGACGGCCGGCAAAGAAGCTATGGTCGTAAAGATTGCGGTACAGGCGGCCGGCAATTTCGGCGGCTTTCGGTCCGTAAGTTGGCCGCCCGCCCTGGAGAAACACCACCGTCACGATCCTGCCCACGTTAGTGTTTGCGTAGGAGGCAAACCACCCGTAGCGCGTGCCTGCGCGGGAGCAAGTGCCAGTCTTGCCAAGAATCGATTCTTCGTTGAAGCTGTAGCGCACGCTGCGAGCTGTGCCGTATTGCACCGCTCCGGCCATGCCGTCAGAAAGTTCAGGGATGAGAGGCCCAATGTCGAGATGGCGTTTCACGCGCGGCTGGAAGTTCGCAACTTCATCCGGTGAGCTCGGATGCTGCACGTAGTACAGCGTTCCGCCATTCGCAATGGCTGAAACCAGCGCCCCCAGCTGCAACGGCGTCATCGAGATGCCTTCACCGAACGAGCACATCTTGCCCACGCCGCCCAGCTTCGACGGAATCTCCTCATCCGGATAAGTGCCCAGGTGTTCGCCGGCAATGTTGTAACCCGCTAATTCACCCAAGCCGTATTGGTGCGCGTAGTAACTGACCTTCTCAAATCCCAGCTTTCGTCCCAACGCTTCGAAGTACGCGTTGTTGGAATGCGCCAAGGCATTGGTCAGATTAATTCGGCTGCGGCGTCCCAAGCGCATTTCCGTATCTTTGGTGATCAGGTTCTCGCTGAGTGCCGCCAGCGCTACCGACAGTTTGATGGTCGAGCACGGCTGCGCGCCGCTGGAAAGCGCCAGCTTCTGATTAACCATGGCCAGGACGCGCCCGCTGGTCGGCTCAATCGCGACCACGGTGCCATTCATGTTTCCGAGGGCATCCACGGCGGCCGCCCGCACAATGGGATCCTCACCGGCGGCGGCGTCGCCATAGGTAATTTCATCGGCGAAAGAGCTGGTATTGAAGCGTTCGTAGTAGCGACGACGATGCTTGCGGCTCGCATAGCGAGTACGAGGCGCGCGGCTCCGGGCCAGACGCGTCATCTTTTTTCTAGCGCGCTGATTTTCGTTGAGGGACTTTTCCTTCGACTTGCTGGTCAGCGTTCGTGTGTTTACCGTCGCCGCCAGACCGCTAGCAGTCAGCAACCAGATCGCACCCAGAACGGCCGCCAGATATACCGACCAAAACTTTTTCGTCACTCGCTTGCACCTATCCCCGGAGTTCACCTGATTAGACATTGCAAGCCAGCTTCCACTCTGGATGTCGCCACAACCAGAACGCTCGCAACTTTCACGATAATAAGAGAGTTGCTGTTTTTTCCGCAAGGATAAATGACTTGCAGAGAAAATAAGCGCCTACATACCTAAGCGCCATAGGATGCAGACACTTACACCTATGTTGCCGGACGGGATGGCACTTTCGTAATTGTTCTAGGGGTTACTCCAAAGACACCTGTGGCTGTGCAAATCTTTTCCGCCGGCATCTAGGTTGCCATTTTTTGGAAACCTTGTCTTACTTTTGGATGTTTACCTCACCTTTTACTCCGGAATGGGTCCAATTGCTTGTGCAACTGCCCTGTCCTGGTGAACCTTGTGAAGGCGGTATGCGTAAATGCATTCGTACGATCCCAATGCAAGTCCCCGGGCAGACCGCTGCGCTTGTCGCTCTCATCTGGTTGGGTACTGTGGCCGCTCATGCCGCCGGCAGTGTCCGGATTCCGCGCATCTCGACGCCCCCGCGCTTCGCGGATTTCGAGAACATGGAGCCGCACGGCAGCGCACGGGAACTGGCTAAGATCACCGGCTTCATCCAGGAGTTCCCTTCCGACGGACAGCCGGGCACGCAGCGAACCGATGTCTACCTGGGCTACGATTCAGCAAACTTTTACCTGGTCTGGGTCTGCCGGGATTCGAACCCGCATGCGATCCGCGGACACATGACCCGGCGGGAAGCGGTTACTCCGCCGGACGACGACTACGTCGAGCTCACGCTCGATACCTTTCAAGACCAGCGTCATGGCTTTCTCTTCGACGTGAACCCGCGCGGGGTGCAGGCTGACGCATTATGGTCAGAAGGGGGTGGCGCCGATTACTCGTTCGACACCGTGTGGGATTCCCGCTCCCAGGTAAACTCGCAGGGCTTCCTAATCTGGATGTCGATTCCCTTCCGCAGCCTTCGCTTTCATCCAACCGCCGATCAAGTCTGGGGCGTAACGCTCATGCGCTACATCGCGCGCAATGATGAGGAAGACTATTGGCCGCGCGTCACCAGCCGCATCTCCGGGCGTCTCAACCAGGAGGCGACCATCACCGGTTTCGAAAATGTCTCTCCGGGCCGCAACCTGCAATTCATTCCCTACGCGTCCTTCCGCAACTTCCGCGCGGTGGATGACCGCGACCGCATTCAGCCGCGCTTCAACCAGATCAATGCCCAGGGCAAGGCGGGTCTTGATTCCAAGATTGTTTTCCACGACAGCCTGGTTCTCGACACCACCATCAACCCCGACTTCGCACAAGTGGAATCCGACGAACCGCAGAACACAGTCAATCAGCGTTTTGAGGTCTTCTTCCCCGAGAAGCGTCCGTTCTTCCTGGAGAACTCCAATTTCTTCGGCGATACCAACAGTGGCGTTTTCGATCGCTCGCGGCTGCTCTTCACTCGCCGCATTGGCGCACCCACCTTCGGCAGCCGCCTCACCGGCAAGCAAGGCCCCTGGAATCTCGGGTTCTTTGTTGCCGATGACCGTTCTCCCGGCTTAATCGTTCCGGACTTCAGTGCTCTGAGCGGCAAGCGTGCCTACTTTGCAGTTGGCCGCGTTAGCCACGATTTTGGCCAGCAGAACAGCATCGGTACGATTTATACCGACCGTGAATTCAATGGCTTCTTCAATCGTGTGGGCGGGTTCGACGCCAGCTTCCGGTTGGGCAAGAATTGGACGTCGTGGTATCGCGGTGTGGTGAGTTCTACATCCGATCCGAAACTCGGCTATCTGTTCGGTCAGAACCACGAAGCCACTCTCGACGGCAGAGGACGACGCTTCTACTACGAGATGGTGTTACAGGACATCACGCCGAATTTCCGCACCGAAGCCGGTTTTGTCCCGCGCACAGACATCCGCAGTGTGAGCCAGTACTACCATTTCTATTGGCGGCCGGAAGGCAAGCACCTGATCCTTTACGGCCCGGAATTCCAAGTTCGCAATCGCTGGGACCACAACAATGTCCCCATCCAGCAGATCTACAACTTTGATTGGGCCTGGGATTTCCGGCCGAACGTTGTCATTGCTCCCATCGTTGCTTACCAGGTAGATGTTCTGCGCCCGATAGACTTCCTCGGCTTACCCAGCAATCGTAAGTACGTGCAAGACTTGATAGCGCTCGTGTTCAAGGGCAGTCCATGGCGCATGCTCACGTTCAACTCGCAAATCGTCCGCGACGGAGGCGTGCTCATCGACGTTCCCGCCGGAGAGCTTCCCATCACGGGGGATGAGACCGCGACTACACAGACACTAACGCTGAAGCCTACTACGCACCTCGAGATCGACAACACCTACATCTTCGACCGTGTGCGTAACAGCGCTGCTGACCACGCCGCCTTCAACTACCATATCTTCCGTTCGAAGTGGAATTACCAGTTCACTCCGTCCCTGTCACTGCGCGTGATAACCCAATACAACGGATTGCTAGCCAATACCCAGTACAGTTCATTGACAACAGCCAAGAATCTCAATTTCGATTTCCTGATTACCTATCTGGTCCATCCTGGCACTGCCGTTTACGTCGGTTACAACAGCAATTTGCAAAACCTGCTTCCGGGGCTCTGCCATCGCGCGCCAGGCTCACTCCAATGCGACCCAAACGGCATCGGCCTCGTCCACAGCGACAGCTTTATCAATGACGGGCGGCAGTTCTTCGTGAAGCTGAGTTACCTTATCCGTCGTTGAAGCAGGTGTAAGGCGAGTCAAAGATCCGCCTCCGCACAGCCCGTTCTACTGCACTTTTTCTCTCTCCTTCCGGTAGGTTCCGAATTTCTGTGCTACCGGCTTCAGCGTGGGATAGAACTGTACGAACGTGTGCTCCACCGCGGCATGGTTCTCATGGCACTCCCAGCATCCTTCCTTGGGATTTGCTTTCGCGGATTTCGTATCCTCGCCAAACCCGAAGTAGGCCCATCTCTCAGGAAATCGTTTTTCGTCCTTCACCTCAACGCCTATGCCCATGGTCGAGTCGGCCTGATATTTGCCGTGTTTGTTGATGGACCCCCGGCTTTCGGAACCGCGCTCTTCTACGACAAACATGGTTTTGTCCGGCCACTTGCCGGACTCCAGGAACTCTTTGTAAGCCCAGCGCGGCACGAACACGTTGGTAAACATTTCATGATCGCCGGGATTCTCGCTGTAGCTCATGCCCAGTCCGGAAGAAAGATAGATCCACTCGCGGTATCCGTCAGGTCTCAGCAGAGCGTTATCGCTGGTGTACTGCGGCGTGTCGGAAGGTGAGTCGGGCGCCGCCGCCAACCCGCACACCGAAATCAGAACCACCACTCCCAGAATCTTCCTCATGAACCGCCTCCCAAAAAAATCTCCCGCCTCAAATCGAGCTCTACCTGTACGTGCGCAATCGGAAACTAAATGATAGACGTGCGAGAACAAGAAAATATTCAATCAGAATCTGAGGCTGCACACGATAAACAACAAGACAGCGGGATTCTGTCTTTGCACTCGGATTATGCGGTTGCCATAGAATTCAGTTCGTGGAGGTCTTATGCCAGGCAGTTTTTCATGGTTTCTCCCCCTTGTTCTGATCGCGACTTTCAGCTTCACGCCCAAGATTCATCGGCAAGAAAATTCGGTAACACCTGTGCCGTCCAAAACCGCTGCCGGAAGTTCAGAGTCGTCCGCAAATCAACGGGAACTCGAAGCGATGAAGGCGGATCTGCAAAGGATGCGTTCGCTGCTCAGCCAAATGCAAACCAACCTGGCATTTGTGGGGAGCACGACGACTCCGCTTAATCACGAATTCGAATTGCAGATCGACATGTGGCGAGTACTTATCGGCCAAACGGAGAGGCACATCCAAGAGATGGAGGAGACCAGCGGGGGAAACAAACCCAAGTAAACGGACTTACCGCCGAACGACGCCGAGGTCACGGAGGAGTTGACACTCGGTGCTCTCCGCGATCTCGGCGGTGAACTTTTTCTTTGTTACATCACGTCATTCCGTTTCCGCAGGAATGCCGGAACATCCAGATCCTCCTGGGGCATCGCCGGAGGCATCAGGTTTGCGGTCGAATCCACAGGCACAACCTGAGCACTCTGTGCTGCAGGTTCCATGACCATGGGTGGTTCCGGCGTAGTCTCCGCTTCCGGCTCATCAAACTCCATCCGGCCGCGAGGGATGAACGACGAAGATCTCCCATTCTCCTGCCGTCGCCGCATGATGTCCGCATCCTTGAACCCAGTGGCGATCACCGTGATCTTTACCGAGTCCTTCATCTTCTCGTCCAGCACTGCCCCGAAGATGATGTTGGCATCCTCATGAGCGGCACTCTGGATGATCGTGGACGCTTCATTGACTTCTGTCAGCTTGAGCGAAGCCGAACCCGTGATGTTAATGAGAATGCCGCGCGCCCCGTCAATCGCCCCGGCTTCGAGCAGGGGAGAAGCAATCGCCCGCTGTGCGGCCTCGATCGCCCGCCGCGATCCGCTGGCCGCTGCCGTGCCCATGACGGCGTAGCCCATTCCTTGCATAATCGCCTTCACATCGGCGAAGTCGCGATTGATGATACCGGGAATGGTGATGATGTCCGAAATGCCCTGTACGCCTTGCCGCAGGATGTCGTCGGCCACCCGGAAGGATTCGAAGAATCCGGCATCCTGAGCAACCGCGAGCAACTTCTCATTGGGAATCACGATGGTGGTGTCCACTGAGTCAATGAGATCGGACAACCCGCGCTCCGCCTGCTGCATGCGCCGCTTGCCTTCGAAGTTGAATGGCTTGGTCACGACCGCGACTGTGAGCGCACCCATCTCACTGGCCAGCGAGGCAATGATCGGAGCCGCACCCGTGCCGGTTCCGCCGCCTAGGCCGGCGGTGACGAAAACCATGTCGGCGCCTTCCAGGGCTTCAATGATTTTCTCCGAGTCCTCGAGCGCAGCCTTGCGGCCAACTTCGGGATTGGCGCCCGCACCCAGGCCGCTCGTAAGCTTGGTGCCCAACTGAATCTTCTGCGGAGCCCGAGACATGCGCAGTGCCTGCAAGTCAGTATTGGCAACCACAAATTCGATGTCTTTCATGCCGGCGTCAATCATGCGGTTCACAGCATTGCCGCCGCCTCCACCCACACCGATGACCTTGATCTTGGCGTCGTTGCGGGCCTCCTCATTGAAGCTGATGCGGATACCGCTTTCTTTATCCTTATTCTCCTTATTCATATTCACCGCCATTCCCTGAATTTAGTTCCCTGCTGTGCCGCGCCGCCCTTACTCTTGCCGTTCCGAGTTCTGCACCCTTGTCATCCCTTCCACGCCCGTGTCATTCCGAGCGCAGCGAGGAATCTGCTTTTTTCTCAATCCGGGCGCACGCTTCGCACCCGAGACTCCCTTTTACGCCCCTTTCAGGGCAAACATTGACTTCAACCGCGCACTCCAGCGCTCGTCCTGTATC
>Ga0209055_1000597_pt1 | contig 25241 bp, 23 predicted proteins | sample GraSoiAngelo_110_FD_185875 | JGI IMG/M metagenome (GOLD analysis project Ga0209055, IMG submission 185875) | Grasslands soil microbial communities from the Angelo Coastal Reserve, California, USA - 14_0903_12_30cm (SPAdes) (version 2) | ecosystem: Environmental > Terrestrial > Soil > Grasslands ... | reverse complement strand
TCGAGCGCTCGGCCGCCACGTAGACGCTCCAGTGGCGCGTCAGGTGCACGGTTCCAAAGCCTTGGTAGGTAACCAGGCGTGACTGAACGCACCCTGTATCGCCGAGTTCCGGCCCGACGGACACGGACAGGTCAGTGCGCGAGTTCGGATGCACCGCAACGCCGAACAACGCTCCATAGTGAGTACAGGAGACCGTGGCCCCGTAGCGATGGATGCCATTCGCCGCGGCCGTCAGAGCCCACCGCCGCGAAACCGCGTGTTGCATTCCCAGCGTGAAGTTGCTTCGGTTGACGTGGATCTTCGAGCCGGGCAGACCGGTGCCGAATGAATTCGTGTAGTTGTGGCCTCCGGTGAAGTACATTTCATCGCGGACGCCTAACCGCCAGTGCAGTCCCAGAGTCGCATTCGAGTCCAGCCGATCGGCGGTCGTACCGAGCAGGAGGGTCTGTGGATTCACGGCCGAGAAGCTGCCTACCGCGCTGAAGTGATACGGCGAAAGCAGGCTCGCGGCAAAAGAACCGTAGCGGCTGGCCAAGTGAAAATCCCAGCTCCATCGGTGGCTGAAATCGCCGCGGGCGAAGATCTCGCCCTGATGGCCGACGAGCCGCCCCACGGCGGGATCGTTGAAATACCCTACTGTCGGAGCGTATTGGATGAGAAATTCGCCCCGGGGCTTGCGAGCGATTAGACCCACGTGCGGATTCCACAGCGTGTACCCCACGCGGGTGGGTTGCGCCGAAGGAACAATCCCGTCATCGTAGCCCCCGGTCAGGCTCATTCCGTATAGAAAACGATAGCGCGCCTCTCCGTTCAGCGCGATCACTTGGTTGGTGTTCAACAGCTGCACATAGCGAGGCGGCTGGCTGGCGGCGGTCGCCGCCTCCGCCGCACTGGAGCTCTCTCCGGCCGAAGGTCCCGGCGTGCCGGTCTGCTCCTGCCCGCGAGCCACGGTGCCCGCAGCAAGCAACGCGCCCAACCCCAGCAACAGTCCAAACCGATGTAGCATTGTTTTCATGGGGGCTCCTTAAGGGACTACCACTGTGTCGCCCGGGCGCAGCTCAATATTCGAGTCTTCCTTCTTGCCTCGGAGGACATCCTTATAAGGAAACCGCAGGCGCACGGACTTCCCGTTGACATCCCGCAGGACAAAAATCCCACCTCGATTGGCATACGGGGACAATCCGCCGGCCTTCGCGATCAGTTGCACGACGGTGGTCGGCATCAACAGCGAATACGCGCCGGGGTGGGCTACCTCACCGGTGATGAAAGCGTTCTTGCTCCGCACATCGCTCACCGTCACCGTCACCTGGGGATCTACAATGAAAGCCTTCAATCGGGTGGTCAGCAGCGTCTGGATTTGCGTCGGGGTCATGCCGCTGACTTTCACCTCGTTCATCAGGGGGATCGAAATCTTGCCGTCGGGCCGCACCACCACTATTTGGGAGAGCTCGGGCTCTTTCCAAACGCTGATGTGCACCAGGTCGGATTCACCGACGATATATTCATCGGGATTGACTAGCGGCACACTCGCCGCGGCCGGCGCCGGACCGGTCTCCTTGGCCAGCATCATCCCGCTGTCCTTAGCCTTGCCCTTCTTGGAGGAAGACTCCCAGGACGAACCTTGAGCGCGCGTCGGGAGGGCCTGTGTCAACCCGGCCATCAGGACGAGCATCACTGCCACCGCGAATCTCTTTTCTTGCGTCATAACTGGTTTTTCCTTGTGTCCCCGGCGGAGTCCCTAACTCGCGCCTCGACTTTCTGCCGTCTGGGGACGCTTAAATCTGCTCGGGAATGTGAAAGCAAGTTGCCTGCCAAGTTGATCCGGCATCATGTCTGCAACTCTTTGCACTGCAACTGGTTGCAGTATTGCCTTTCGATTCCGGGTCGTGAACCAAGAAATGTGCAAAGTTTTGCCCTTTGCTGAGTACCGTGCTTCCTCCTGGAGAAACGACAACCAATCGACACCTCATCCTGAACCACTGTTGGGCGAGAACCACTACTTGGCGCCTCGGCCAAGCAGCATTACCTTGACCGTTTCAAAAATGATGGCTAGGTCCAACAGAGTGGAAAGATGCTTGATATAAAACAGGTCCAGTTCCAGCTTCACCTTGGACTCTTCCAGGCTAGCCCCATACTGGTACTTGATCTGCGCCCACCCGGTAATACCAGGCCGCACGGTGTGCCGCTGATCATAGAAGGGGATGCTCTGTTGGAGCAGGCCCACGAAGTGAGGCTGTTCGGGGCGCGGTCCGACTAAGCTCATGTCGCCACGCAGAACGTTGAACAACTGCGGAAGCTCGTCGAGGCGAGACTTGCGGATGAAGGCGCCTACCCGGGTGATCCGTCGATCGTCTTGGGCCGCCCAGGCAGGCCCGCTGGCCTCGGCGTTTTGATACATGGAGCGAAACTTAAGAATTTGGAAGTGACGCCCAAACAGCCCGGTGCGGGTCTGCCGGAACAAAATCGGCGAGCCGGTCTCCAACCAGATTGCGACGGCCACTGCGGCCATCACCGGCGCGCTCAGGACCAATCCGAACAGCGCCGCGATGATATCCGCCACCCGTTTGCACGCCAGCACGAATGCGGATTTGCGGAAGCCGCTGGAGAGAATCAGCCAGCTTGGCGAAAGACGCTCGAGCAGGATGCGCCCGCTGATCCGCTCGTAGCAACTGTGGGCATCCTCGACGGGGACGCCGGCAAATTTCAGGTGCAGCAACTGCTGCGAGGGCGTGCAGCCGCGACGCTCGGCCAGCGAAAGAACGATCCGATCCACCTTCTGCATGTCGGCAATAGAGGAGACTTCGCTCACGGCCCCGATGATCCCGGGGTTCACCAACGATTTGCCGATGTTCTCGCCCTTTTCATCCAGGAAACCCACTACCTTCAGATTCAGCTCCGGGCGGGAGATAATCTCTCGCGTCAGTGAAATCCCAGCGGGACCGGTCCCCACGATCAACACGCGCTCGGGGCGATGCAGCAACGCGTCTGCCTTGTCCAGTAGTAGGCGCCAGCCGAGCGAGAATGCCAAGATCGTCGGCGCGGCTAGCGCGGCGATGCCCCGCCCGAGACTTAGCGGCGGGTGAACGTAATAGCAGAGCGCCAGCACCGCGCAGGAGATGCCGAAGGCCTGCAGCAGCCGGGCAAACATTTCGCTGTGTCGCTTCAGGATTTGGAAATCATATAGATCGTAGTAATAGAGCGAGAGCTCACAGACCAAGACCACCACGCCGAACCGCAGCACGGTTCGCATTCCCTCGAAACCACCCGAGAACAGTCCGCTCTGATACAGCCGCAGGCCACTGGCCAGCAGCAAACCGATCACGATGAGCACGCTGTCGGAGAGCACCAGAAGAACAGTTTTGTGGGGTACCCTTTGGCCGCCTATTTTCAGCATTGAGTGGTCCGTTACCCGGAGTGCGTTTTTCCTCTCTCGTGGGCCGAGTGGCAGGAAACCAATCGGCCTTCGTACTAAACCCGGCCTGTTATCCGGCCGGTGCGCAGACAACCGCAGGCTGCTCGCCGTGGCTGCTCGGATTGCATCAAGCAACCTTACTGCCAGTGGCCAGGTTGCTAAGCCCCTCTTTTTCAGTGGCCGGGATTCATTTCCAGTAGAAAATTCCCGTTCAGTGAAAACTGTTTCACTTTCCCGCCCATGTGGTTCCTAGTAGTCCTGATAGTAGCCTCCCTACCATGACGGATCGGGTCCCGATGCTGGTTGAAGCGGAAAGTCGGATCGGCATGAGTAGTGGCGAAGGAAAGTTCTCTACTCTTTATGAGAATTGGACCTGTAAACTACTTGGCAGGGCTCGTGGATTTCTGCCGAGGGCTCATTCGGTCGGGATCACAACATCGTTGCCCCCAGCCAGGTCGGGCGGGTTGGGCGCCTTTTTTTCTGCGCTCTGGGCGCGCTTCCGGGGTAGTCCCGCTTCACGAATCTTATAGAGCAGGGCGCGGTAGCTGATCTTCAGCACTGCCGCGGCCTTGCGGCGGTTCCAGTGGTTGGCCTGTAGGACGCGGAGAATGAGGCTTCGTTCCATCTCGCGTACGGCTTGCTTGGCGATGCGTTTGAGTGGGATCGAACCGTCTTCGGCGACTTCAATTGGGATTGGGCCGACTCGCTTTTGTGAAAGCTCGTTGTAGATGGCTTCTTCCGAACCGAGGATGATGTACCGCGCCACACAGTTTTCCAGTTCGCGGATGTTTCCCGGCCAGGTGTGCTGGCAAAGCAACTGGAGAACTTCACGCGAGAAAGGACGCCCGGGCCGGTTGTGCCGCTGGCTGTAGGCCCGCAAAAAGTAATCGGCTAGCTGGGGGATATCCACGCTGCGCTCGCGCAAGGCGGGCAAGTTGATGGTGACCACGTTGATGCGGTAGAAAAGGTCCCGGCGGAAATGGCCCGCGGCGATTTCGGCTTCCAGCTTCCGGTTTGTTGCGCAGATGATCCGGACGTCCACCTGGCAATCCTGCTGTCCGCCGATCCGGCTGAACTGTCCGTCCTGCAATAACTGCAGCAGCTTGGCCTGCAGCGACATCTCCATCTCACCGATTTCGTCCAGGAACAGCGTTCCGCAGTGTGCCATCTCGACCCGCCCGGGCTTGGTACTCCAGGCCCCAGTGAAAGCTCCCTTCTCATATCCGAACAGTTCGCTCTCCAGCAGCGTGCCCGGAATGGCGGGACAACTGACCTTGACGAATGGACCTTGGGACCAGGGGGAACGGCGGTGAATTTCCTTGGAAATGATTTCTTTGCCCGTGCCGCTCTCTCCCAAGATCAAGACAGGCACGCTGGCCGTCGATGTCCGCTCCACAGTGCGGCGAACCGCCTGCATAGCCTCCGATTGCCCGAAGATGATTTCTTCGGGGAGGGTTAGCCGGTCGGCAAAGAAGGAAGCAAGTTTACCGTTCTGCTTAGCCATTCCTCTCCTTCTCCTCCCGGGGACAACGCTGGGCGGCTCTGCCCAACACGAACATCGGTGCTCTACTTTGCACCTGTAACGCCACGATCCCGAACAAGTAAGTCTCTGCCGGGGTTGGTCCTAACTGCCTGCATTTCAATCCGATAGAGGCGCGGAGCTGACTCTTCCACAAAGTCGCTAACCTTGCTGGAAGGGAAGAAGCTTTCACACCGTGGAAAAAAGTTTTCCCAGAGGACAGATGAGCCTCTTCGCCAAAGTTTCGATTCCAAGAAACTGTTGTCGCGCAACTCGTCCATGGTCGGCTACTCAACCGTAACGCTCTTGGCGAGATTGCGCGGCTGGTCGACATCGCACCCGCGCAGCACGGCGATGTGATAAGCCAGCAGTTGCAGTGGCACTACCGCCAGCAAAGGCAACAACAGGTCCTGCGTTGGCGGAATTTCGATTACTGCGTCACAGCGGCTCCGGCCTTCAAGATCCCCTTCGTTGAGCAGGCCGATGACCTGGCCAGCGCGGGCCTTTACCTCTTCCATGTTGCTTAGCGTCTTCTGGTAGCGCAACTCCGAAGCCGCTGACCCCGGCTCATAGCTGGCCAGGAAGACGACTGGGAGTTGGTCATCGATCAAGGCGTTGGGGCCATGCTTCATCTCCCCGGCAGGATAGCCCTCGGCGTGGATGTAGGAGATTTCCTTCAGTTTAAGAGCGCCTTCCAGGGCAATCGGGTAGTGGACACCGCGTCCCAGAAACAGGAAATCGCGGGCGCGATAGAAGCGACGGGCTATGCTTTCAACGATTTCATCTTTCCCCAGGAGTTGCTCGATCCGCGCGGGGATGCGCATAAGCTCTTCAAGCAGGGAACGTCCCGCGGCCGGGTCCAAACGTCCCTTGTGCTGCGCCATCTTGATCGCAAGCAACAGCAGCGCCGTGAGTTGCGCAGAAAAGGTTTTCGTGGCGGCAACGCCGACCTCGGGGCCTGCCTGCGTCAGGATCGTGCCATCGGATTCCCGCGTCAGCGTGCTGGCCGGTACGTTGCTGATCGCCAGAGTGCGCGCGCCCTTCTCTCGGACCTCGCGGCCCGCCGCCAGCGTGTCGGCGGTTTCTCCGGATTGGCTGATCAACACGCCGAGTGTGCGGGTGTCGGCCAGCGGGTTGCGGTAGCGGTACTCGGAAGCGTAATCGATCTCGACGGGAATCCCCGCTAGGCTTTCCATCATCCACTTGCCAACCATCCCGGCGTGCAGGGAAGTGCCGCAGGCGATGAGGTGAATGCGTTCGATGTGGGCCAACTCATCAGCCAGCACGCCCAACTCGCTCAGGCAAACGCGGCCGCCCTCCGGCGCGAGGCGTCCTCGCACGGTGTCGCGGATCGCACAGGGCTGCTCGTAAATCTCCTTCTGCATGAAATGACGGAAGCCGCCCTTTTCGGCGAGTTGCGCGTCCCAGCGAATCTGCTGAGGCGCAGGCACGCGGGGTGTTCCAGCGAAGTCGGAGATTTCCACGCCGCTCCGGCGCACAACCGCGATCTCACCGTCGGCGAGGTATATGACGCGACGGGTGTACGGCAAAACGGGAAGAACATCCGAGGCCACGAAGTTCTCGTTCTCCCCCATCCCCACGATGACGGGGGCCCCCAAGCGGGCCGCTACGATCTCCTCGGGGTGGGTACTGGAAACCACGGCCAGGGCAAAGGAGCCCTGAAGCTCGGCCACGGCCTTGCGCACGGCGGCAGCCAGATTTCCGTTCAGGTGGCTTTCGATCAGGTGGGCGATCACCTCAGTGTCGGTGTCGCTGGAAAAGACGTGGCCCGCTGCACGGAGCCGCTCTTTCAACGCAGAATAGTTCTCGATGATTCCGTTATGCGCCACCGCGATGCGCCCCGTGCAATCGCTGTGGGGGTGTGCATTGCGCTCACTCGGCCGGCCGTGGGTGGCCCAACGGGTATGGCCAATGCCGTAGGTGCCCTCCGGCGGAGCAGAGGCCAGCAACTGTTCGAGCTGTGCCAGTTTCCCCTGTGCACGGCGCAGGACTAGACCGTGTCCGTTTCCGGCGATCGCAACCCCAGCCGAGTCATAGCCCCGATACTCGAGCCTCTGCAAGCCGCCAACCAGCAGCGGCACAACCGCACGCGGTCCAACATAGCCGACGATTCCGCACATAGCTTGGTGACTCCTAAGCGCTCTTGCTTGAGCAATTTGTTCTCCAGGCTTTACGGCGCTCTCAGGAAACATGCTGCAACTCCTTGAGAAATAAATGGTTAGCAACCATTTGCGCGGTAAGCCGCTAGCCGCACAGTTTTGCGGTGTGCAGGGAAAAACCCTTCGCATTTCCGGCGACTGGCTTCTTCGAGTTCCAGTTGGTGTTTCCAGGTGGGATGCGCGAGGAGCAACTGGAATCGGGCAAATGCGGGGTTGCCACTTAAGACAGTTTTCGAACGAGCGAGCTTCCGGGGCCGAACTAGTTGAGCCTAAGCTCGGGGCATACGTTCCGCATGGGCGCTACAAAGAAAACTCGCCGGTACCCCCGCGTGGGTTTGCCCAAAGAAATGCTGGTGGCTTGGCAGAGCGGCGCCGAACGGATCGTCTCGCGCGTCGGCACACTCGGTCTGGGAGGGCTGTTCATCTCCACGCCCGAGCCGCCTGCGGTCGGAGAGATTGTGAAGCTCTTCTTTGAAGTGCCAGGAGGAGAAGTGCGGGCCCGAGCTGTCGTGCGCGACGCCCAGCCGGGCAAGGGCATGGGCGTGGAATTCACTGCGATGGGAATGGAAGCCCGGGGGCGGCTCCAGCGGCTCCTGAAGCAATTGTTGCAAATAGCTTGACTGGAGGGCGCCGGCTGCCGAAGCGCGGCACTGCCCAGGAGCGCTGGACTCTAGCGCTGCGGAAAGATAAAAGCCTCGAGCATATCCGCACGCGCCTTCTCGTCCGAGGCGATCAACTGCAGGAGGTCCGTCACAGATATCATGCCGCGGAAGTTGCCGGCTTTTTCCAGCACAAGGAGGTGGTAGATGCCGTGCTTGTCCATCAGGAGCGAGCATTCCTCGAGCGACATGTCCGGCGAAACGGTCACCAGAGCGGTGCTCATGATCTCGGAGACGCGCATCCAGGCTGGGCATTTGTTTTCCGCCGCGACCTTGTCGGAAATATCGCTCTGCGACACCACTCCGACCAAGCGGCAAACGGCATCCAGCACTCCCACCGCGCGCACACCCTTGTCTCGCAGGTAGCGGGCGGCTTCGTGAACCGTCGTCGTGTCTGAGATCGAATAGATTTCCTTTCGCGATGCAATCAGGTCGTTAACTTTCATCGGGCTTCACCTCGGGAAGAGAACAGGCCCGAATAATAGGACGACTCCGCTGTGTCTTGCAACCGAAATTCGCCGACGACAGGGGGAGCGCTCGACTGGCGAGGTCATGGGCTTTCTAGTACCCATGGAAGAGGCCAAGAAGAGCAGTTCCTCGCAGAGAGAAAATTGTTGCACACTCTTGGTGCAGTATACTTTCCATGACGCTTTAGTCGCTGACTCTTCGGGGGTTACGCCAGAGACTGCTTGGCAACCGGATTGCCCGCTGCGAATACAAGCTCTGGCCAGGCTAGGTAGAGCAGGAAGGTCCATGTTCGAAACCAGTAGAATCTCCACTTCGGAGTATTTGAAGAAGATTGGTGTTGCGCAGTTGCCACCCTGCACCAGCCCCTTTGACCCCGGTTACGATCCAGCGACGCTGGAAAGCCATCTGGAACAGAGTTCTCACCTGATGTCGATCTTGAAGGTCTCCATGGCGTGCTGGATGGTGGCAAAGGAGAGCGCCACGCGGCAAAAGGTGGCGGCGGCAAAACGGCACCAGGTGCCGACCGTGACCGGTGGCGGTCCGTTTGAGATCGCAGTGGCTCAGGGCCAGCTCCCCGCCTACTTGGACCTTTGCGCTGAGCTCGGTTTCACGCGCATCGAGTGCGGCGAGGGTTTCACCGACATGCCGCTGGAAGCCAAAGACGTCGTGCAAATGGCGCACCAGCGAAACCTCGAGGTGCAGTTCGAGCTCGGCAAGAAACACGCCGGCAGCTTTACCGAAGAGGTCGTGCAGTGTCTGGTCGAGCAGGGCCAGCGATGGCTCGATGCCGGGGCGCTCCAGCTCGTTGTGGAAGGCCGAGAAAGCGCCAAGGGCGTGGGGTTGTTTGACGACCAAGGCAACTTGAATCGCACCTTTGCAGATCGGTTCGTCGAGGCATTCGGATTCCAGACGGTGATCTTCGAGGCTCCGAATAAACCTAGCCAGTTTGCGCTGCTGGACCACTTCGGCCGAGAGGTCCACCTGTGTAACGTTCGGCTGGAGGAACTACTTCGCGTGGAGATTTACCGGCGCGGCTTGCACTCGGATGCGTTTGCAAAGGCAAACTTGCGGCCCCTGGATCCATCTCGGGAACCGGCGCAAGCCTTGATTGGATGAAGAATCGCATGCCGCCGACTGTAGTGATTGATTGCTTTCCGGAGAGCGCAAAGAAGTATCGCTTCGGCTACGCAGTGGTTGCGGTGGACGTCATCCGTGCGACCACTACCGCGGTCACCGCGGTGTCTCTGGGTTGGCGATGCTTTCCCACGCCTTCGTTGGAGGCGGTAGGGCCGCTGGCGGCCAGGCTGGACAACCCACTCCTGGCGGGGGAGATGGGCGGGAATATGCCCTACGGGTTCGACATGACCAACAGTCCAGCGGAAATGGCCCTGCGCACTGACTTCCAACGCCCGATGATTTTGCTATCCACTTCAGGGACTTCGCTCATCCACGCAACCCGGGGCTGCGAAGCCAGGTACGTCGCCTGCCTCCGCAATTACAGCGCGCAAGTCCGATACTTGGTGGGCCGCCACACGGAGGTGGCAGTGATCGGAGCCGGGGGCCGGGGTGAGTTTCGAGAGGAAGACCAGATGTGTTGCGCCTGGATCGCCGAGGGTCTGATTAAAGCGGGGTACCTGCCCGGCAATCGCAACACCGAGGAGTTGGTCCAGCGGTGGAGCGGAGCACCTGCCGATGGCTTCCTGGGAAGCAAGAGCGTCGAGTATCTCCGCCGGAGTGATCAGCTCCGCGACCTGGAATATGTCCTTTCGCACATCGATGATATCCCCGCGGTGTTCACGCTTAAAGACCAGGAAATCGTGATGATTCCGGTGGCGCAATGTCACCGGTAGAAACCTTGCCCAATCAGCGCGCAGCGCAAGCACCGCCGGCTTCCGGCGACGTGCGTTTTCCCAATACCTCTGTTCCCGTCGTCGTGCTCAAAGCCGAAGACTATGGCGCGCTGGGTATCGTGCGCAGCTTGGGAAGGCTCGGCATCCGCGTCTATGCCATTGACGCCGACTCCGGGGCGCCCGCTTTGAAGTCGCGCTATTGCGCGGGCAAATTTATCTGGAATATCGACGCTGCTCCCGCTGAGCAGTCGGTGCAATTTCTGCGTGAGGTCGCCGGCAAAATCGGCGGGCATCCCCTTCTCATTCCCACCGGCGATCTCGGCAGCGAATTCCTCGCCGCGCACGGGCAGGCTCTGAGACCCGCTTTCCGGTTTCCCGCTCCTCCGCCGGGAGTGGTGCACTCACTCTATGAAAAAAAGCGGATGTATTCTCTCTGCAAACAGTTTGGCATCCCGACGGCCGAGACCTCCTTCCCACAAAGCCGGCAGGACGTGATGAGCTTTCTGGATTCAGCCGCGTTCCCCGTCGTGCTGAAAGCTATTGACCCCTGGCGGCTCCAGCAGCGCACCGGAGTCAGGCTGGTCATTGTGAAGGACAAGGGTAAGCTGCTCGAGAGCTACGACAGGATGGAAGACCTCGAGCACCCTAATCTGATGCTTCAAGAATACATCCCGGGGGGAGAAGACTCGGTCTGGATGTTCAACGGATATTTCAACGAACGCTCGGAATGCTTGTTCGGCATCACAGGAAAGAAGCTCCGCCAGTTCCCGGCCTACACGGGCATGACCAGCTTGGGAGTCTGCCTGAAGAATGAAGCGGTCGAGAAGAACGCGAAAGACTTGATGCAGGCCGTGGGTTACCGGGGGATTCTCGACATCGGCCTTCGGTATGATGCGCGCGACGGTCTCTACAAAATTCTCGACGTCAACCCCCGGATCGGCGCAACCTTCCGCCTGTTCGTGGCGACCAACGGCATGGATGTAGCGCGAGCCCTTTATCTCGACATGACTGAGCAGCCGGTGCCACCCTCGCGCTCCATTGAGGGCCGCAAGTGGTTTGTCGAAGACAAGGATCTGATTTCCAGCCTCCAGTATCACCGCGACGGCACACTCGGATTCGGGCAGTGGGCTCGCTCCTTCCGCGGCGTGGAAGAAGCCGCCTATTTTGCTTGGGACGATCCGGTGCCTTCTCTCAGGCCTGCCAGGAGCCTGACGCGTTACCTCTCGCGATGGCTTCGCAATAGGAAGCTTCATCTCAGGAGCGTAGCGAGCCGTTCTTCCGCTGGCCGGCAAGCAGGAATCTGACCCGCCTCAGCCCCATTTCCCACCCCCTAGACGCAAAACAGCAACCCGTGCCTCTCTGAGCTGCATGCCGCTTACGCAGTCCTCCAGCCCTGACTGCGTCGGGGGCCGGTCTATGCATTGCTGTTCGACAGGGACGCTAGTAGGGAAGCGCTACGCCGGTCGAGAGAAGATGTGAGTCGTGGGAACTACGGGCTCCAAAGCGCGTGGAGAGGTTTTGAGGGAGCTGGGTCAGACGTGATCCGGTTCGCCGCGGATGATATCGTACCGTTCGATCACAGCCGCGACGCCAAGATGTAAGGAGCCGTCGTGATTCTTTTTTTCCACCCGCACCACTTTACCTTGAGCGCGCACGAAAACCTCGGTACCACGGGTGATTTGTGCCGGCAGCGTGAGGGTGATGTCCAGCTCGGCACCAGCGGCCAAGTCCTGGTCGATGGTGAAATAAACACCGCGGGTAGAAATGTCGCGAGTTTTCCCGTTGCGCGTGGGGCCATCTTTGTCGTATGGCACCCGAATGATCACTGGTAAAGACAGGTCGTACCTGTGAGCCGCACGTCGCTCCGTCATACCCCTAATCCTCCCCCCACAAATCGAGACGCACTACCCCCTAAGAGAAGCCAGCAATCTCCGTTCCAGAATTGAACCGAGGAATTCTCACAGAGTGTTCGCAGCATGTTCCCAGCGGGCCCTGCGGACCACAACTTTCCCCACGCGAGTCCCCGGCAAGTCCTTTAGAAGAAAGCAAAAGCGGCAGCTCCGGCGCGCCAGAGTTGCGCATGACCTGCACCTCACACCGGCTGGACGATGAAACCCTGTGGCCAGGACAATCTTAGCCCGGGAAGGCGCGGGCAGGAAGCCTTATTCGGCAGGTCTGTGCCGTGAATGTGCAATAGGTTGCACCTGTCTAGCTTTTTCGCTCCAGTTGCGCTGCCGGCGCCGAGCGTGTCGTCCGGCCGGAATCCAGATTGAACTGACGCATCTTGTAGAGGAGGGCTTTGTAGCTAATGCCCAGCATGCGGGCCGCATCCTTGCGGCACCAATGCGTCTTCTCCAGAGCGTCGGCGATGGCTTCCATCTCTGCTTCTTCCTTCAAGCCGCGCACCAACGCCTTGAGACCTTGCTCGCGCGGGGGCGAAGGTTCTTCGCGGGGCGAGGTTCGCTGACGTGCGGCGGCCATCTCCAGCAGCTCGCGGAAGCTGCCTTCGTCGTCCTCAAGAATGACGTAGCGCTTGACGAAATTTTCCAACTCCCGCAGGTTGCCGGGCCAGGGGTAGCGCCCAGCGGCCTCCAGCAAATGGTTAGAAGGCTCCGGGGTAGGCTTTTGGAATTTTTCGCTATATTTGGTGAGGAAGTGGCGGAACAGCAGGGGGATCTCCGCCACGCGTTCGCGCAACGGCGGCACGTTGATCGACAGCACGTTCAAGCGGTAGTAGAGGTCTTCCCGAAGCTGCCCATTCTTCATTGCCTGGTGCACATCCATGTTGGTGGCGGCGAGCACGCGCACATCCACGGAGACCACGCTGCGTGCGCCCAGCCGGGAATACTGGTGGTCCTGCAACACGTGGAGCAACTTGGCCTGCAGATGCGGACTCATCTCGGCGATCTCATCCAGGAAAATCGTGCCCTTGTTGGCCAGCTCGAACTTCCCGGGCTTGCTGCGGACGGCGCCAGTGAAGGCGCCCTGTTCGTAGCCGAATAACTCCGACTCGAGCAACTCCCCGGGCAGCGCGGCGCAGTTGACCTTCACGAATGGCTGGGTGCGGCGCATCGATCGCATGTGAATCATGCGCGCTACCACCTCTTTGCCCACCCCGCTCTCGCCGGAGATGAACACCGGGACATCCACCGGCGCAATCTGAAGGATGTTCTGGCGGATGCGAACCATCTGGGGACTCGCCGCCAGGAAGCAAAGATCTTCGGTGAGTTGGTCGCAGTATTCTTTCAGCGCGGTGTTTTCGGCGCGCAGTTGCTTTTTCTGACGGCACTTCAGCATTGCGGCATCGAGCTCGGTCTTCTCAAAGGGCTTGGTCAGGTAGTCGACCGCACCCAGGCGGATGGCCTCAACCACGGTGCCCACCTCATTCGAGCAGGAAAGCATGATGATGTTCAGCGAATGATCGATCTGCATCATCTGGCGAAGGGATTCCAATCCATTCAGCTCCGGCATCAGGACGTCGAGGATGACGAAGTCGGGTCTGTCGCCCGCGCCCACCCGCTCCAGAGCTTCTTTTCCAGAGCTGACGGTTTCCACTGTGTACCCGTCCACTTCCAGCAGCGTCTGCAAGTATTTGCGGATGCTGGGTTCGTCATCCACCACCAGGATGCGTTCTTTTTCAGCCATGAGGCTCCCTGTCTCGAAATTTGATTCGTCCTGCTACTGATTGTCAGTGGGCAGCAGAAACGTAAACCGGCAACCCAGCCACGGTTCGCTATCCACCCAAATCTTGCCGCGATGCGCCTGCACCAGCCGCTTGGCGATTGCAAGGCCCAGACCCATGCCCGAGGAAGTGCGGTCCACGCGAACGAAGTCCTCGAAGATCTCCTGGTGGTGCTCGGCGGCAATACCCTCCCCGGTGTCGGAGACTTCCACCTTGACGCTGTTGGGCCGGGGAACGCGGTCGCGCCGCCGCTCGGTAGCTGGGACCTCTTCCGCGGCGCGGCGCTCCCAGAAGTGGGATTCGGCAGTGAGGGTCACGCTGCCGCCCGCCGGAGTGTGTTTGAGCGCATTGTCGAGCAGGTTGGCGACCGTCTGCTGCACTTTCTGGTAATCGAACTTCAACAGCGGCAACTTGTCGTCGAACCGAGTCTCCAGCCGCACGTGCTTGCGGTAGAAGGCTTCTTGCCAGCGTTTGGCGAGCTCGCTGAGGCAGTCCCGCAGGTCATTCTCCCGGAGGTGGAGCACCAGTTTGCCGCTCTCCAGCGCCGAGTAGTTCAAGAACATCGAAACCAGCCTCACCAGCCGCTCGCAGCTTTCCTTGGACTCCTGCAGGATGTCGCGCTGCTTTTGGGTCAATTTGCCCAGCGAGCCGGAGAGCAATAGATCGTAGTAGCCCTTGATGACCGCCAGCGGGGTCTTCAGCTCGTGCGCCGCCGAGGCCAGAAACACCGTCTTCTGTCGGTTCACCTCTTGCAGGCGTAAATAGGCGGCCAGGAGGTTCCGATAAGTGATCTCGCGCTCCTGCAGCAGCTCTTGGACGGTGTGGTGCACTCCCTGACCGTTTTCCCCCGCAAGTGTGGCCGGAACCGGCTCCACGTGGACCACCAGCCAGTCGGGCTCGGGCAGCCACTGGATGCGTGCCCGGGCTCTTCCTCCTGGGCATTCCACATGCAGGTTGACCTCGTGTTCGCCGCTCTCCATCTGGCCAAAGATCACCTTGGCCTCGATGCGCAGCAACTCGGTGAATAAGTTGAGCCGGTTAAGCGAGCCCTCCCCGGACGGGTTCAGGCACTGCTGCGCGCGCAGGTTGGCGAATAGGATGCGGCCCCCGCGTTCGGCCACCAGAAGCGGGCGATCCACCGTGTCCAGTAGGCTGGCCACCAGGCTGAGTGGGAGTGGGCCGCCCGGCTGTGGGTCAGCTACTGAATCGCGCTGCACTAAGGCCTCCTCGGACACTCTGCCCCCTGAAGAGATTATGGGGATTCATTATGTCTTCTTCTGGAATCTATTCGCGTGAAGGAGTAACGCAATACTCGCAAAAGCGGGATGGGGTGTCAATGGTAAATGCGTCCTATTTTGCACATATGTTGAAAAGACAAAGAACAATGAGGCAAGGCAAACGGCGGAAAGAGTTTTCCGCAGACGGAAAACCTATATAAGTTATTGTAAAGCAAAGAAATCTGCCGGCATGATTTCCATAGGTCTCTTGGCATCCTATATGCTCTTGAGATTAGTACTAGAGCGAAAGTACTATCGGCAGTATTCGTTGGTTGGGCTAGTTTTTCGCACATATTTGCCCAGAGAGGAGATGCGCTTGAGCCCCGCTGAGCGGCGCCGGTCTCCCCGCCTCCATTTGCAGATCCCGATGTTTGTTCGGGGAGTTGATTCCTCGGGTGTGGAGTTCCTAGATCTGATCAAAACCCTGGATATCAGCGCGACAGGCGCCTTTCTGGCAAGTTCCCGGCCTTTGAAGACTGGTTATATCGCTCATCTTACCATTCCCGCACCACCACCCGTACGCCAGGGAATGCTTCCACCGGAGACGCCTCCGATTCGGGCCAGGGTTCGGCGGCAGCACGCGGCCGGTGGTGTTCACTTGATCGGCGTCGAGTTCGTTACTCCTCTCGATTGAAGCCGCCTCGGCAATTGATCGATTCTCGGGTAATTTCCTGGGAACCAAAGAACGCACTGGCACAAAATGTGAAATGCGATGGCTCAGCCGGCGGATAGATTTCGGCGCTCCCGCGCCTGGTCGGGTTGGGAGCCACCATCTTCGCTTGGAAACATTGACTTAGGAGCCATAATTGGGAGACCCTGGACTGGCGAAACCCGCCGGCAGGCAATGGCATCCGGGTTGCTCCAATCGTGACGAGTTATTCTGCTATCCCAATTTCCCGTTGGGATAAGCTCGAGTTCGGTCGGACGGCACTGATGCCCAACCCCGGTGACTCCACCCCCACACAGCTTCCCGCCGAGGATGCCTTCCTCGGCCTGCTGATCGAAACCCTTGATAACCTGGATCGGTCGGCGCGCGGTCAATTTCTGCAGCGGTTTTTCAAGACGGTTACGCAACTCGAGCTCACCGACACACAGAGCCTGGACTACTGGGAACAGATTCTCGCTCGGCGCGCGGAACTTTCCGAAAGCATGGGCAAGCCGATTTCATTTAAGACAGCGATGGTGGATGTGTTGGCCTCCTCCAACTACCTCCGCGTGCCCATCCTGATGGAGTACGAGGAGCTGAAGAAGCTCCAGATCAATGCGGCCACCGATCCGCTGACCGGTCTCTACAATCGGCGCTTATTCGAGGAGTATTTCGAGAAGGAGTTGAATCGTGCTCGGCGCTACGGCCAGAGCTTGGCCCTGGTCATTTTGGACCTGCACCGATTCAAAGAAGTCAACGACCACTACGGGCACCTGCAAGGCGATAAGTTGTTGCAGGCGGCGGCGAGCACCCTGCTGAAGTCGCTGCGTACTTCCGACTACGCATTCCGCATCGGTGGCGATGAATTTGCCCTTCTGCTGCCGCAGTCTGACGCCGAACAGGCCGCCACGATCAGCCGCCGTGTGCGCACCATCTATGCCTCCGCGACCGAACCGATGCGGCTGGACGTGGGCCTGGACCTGGACTATGGCTTCGCTGTTTTTCCCCACGACGGCGACCAGAAAGAAGTTTTGATTCGGGTGGCCGATGAGCGGCTCTATCAGCTGAAACTATCCACTCGCGCCCACGCCGCACAGGAGCCCGAGCCCGCGCCGCCTGCCGCGCCTTCTCCAACGGCTGCCCCGGGGATCGCTCCAGGCCCCGAGAGAACCGAGGGCCCTCCGGCGCCTCCCAAGACGGGCGCGGAGCGTAGGAGGTGGGAGCGCGTTCTGCTGGCCGGCACGCGCGCTTATGCCTTGCTCAGCGATGTGCCCGAGAGAACTGCGCGCGTGCTGGACTTGGGTTACGGTGGCGTAGCCTTGCAGGCCGACTCCCCCGAGGAGATGCCAGCTTCCTTCCACGCCGTCCTGCACGTGCCGATTCTTCCTCCGGTTCGCGTTAGCCTGCAACGCGTTTATCTTCAGCGCGAGGGCATGAAGATGCGCGTGGGCTGCGCGTTCGTCTCCTGAGTGCGATTTACTGATCGTCCCTGCCTCAGTTCAATCGTCCCGCAAGAACCTAGAAGCTCCCCTAAAATGACAAGCCCAGGAGCCGAATTCGGCCCGTTCCGGAGCAAGATCGCCCAGTCCGGTAGAGCGTAAGTTAGCTGTCTGCTCGGTTCTTAAGGATTCTTCACGATGTCCGCGCGATTTTCTGGCGGAGGATGCGGGAGGTAAACAGCAACGCCTGCTGTATGCGGACGAGCCCGAGTCCCCAGCGCACCTCAGCTTGTTCGGGCGTCGCGCCGCGGGCGTACAGGAAAACTGCCAGGCAAAAACCCCATCGGCTAGGCGCCCGGAAATGGCACGCTCGAGCGCGCAGGGCGACGCGGAGCGCGTCGGGCGCAGATTCCCGCGTCAGAAGCTCGACCAGGTGTCCGGTTAGCTCGGCATATTGGCTGCGATTGAAGTTGAATTGCTCGGGTGTGAAGACCAGGTCCACTTGAGAGGCAAACTGGCAGGGCTCCATACTTGTCCCGGGAGCCGTGGCGGCGCCCGATGCGGCCCCTGAGCCCGGGTCCTGCTGTGTGAGCCAGGTTTTGCAGCGAGCCGTGGCGAAGAGCGAATCCGCACTGTTCATTGCGGTCAGAAAATTGCGCAGCGGCGGATGCTGGCGCGCCACCTCCAGCCGTTCAATCAATTTTGTATCCTCGCGCAGGTCGAAGTAGCGAATATCGGGGTTAGAGCTCTCCCAGGGTATCTCGAGCTTCTCGCTCGCTTCGTCGAGCTCGAAAGCAACCTCGACGCGCATCCCCGAAACGCTATACCTGGGGCCGCCCGCTGACAAGAAGAAACCTGGAAGCCGTCTCACAAGAGATCCGGGTCGCGCTTGCTTCAGGTTCCGCGTGCGCCCGCCTGTCATTCCGGGCCACGAGCTTGTGTGTCGAGGCGAGTCCGAGCCGAGCCGTTCAGTGAGAGACCTGCAGAGGTTTGTTCTGTTTTGTTCAGTCCCGCCTGCCCTTGCCCCTTAGCTTGTACCTTGGCAGAAAACAAGAGCGTGCAGGCCCCGACTTGGCAAGCAGAGAAAGTTCGCATATCATGGGTAATTGTTCCGTGGCCTAGCGACGCGACTGTAAGTCTGGAGCGCAAGGGTCAGCGTCTCGCCGACGGCAAAGCCCGCAGTCGAGCTCAGTCGGCCACTCGCGTTACACAGTCGTGCAGACCGGCCACGGCGAAAGGGAGCAACAGCAATGAAGCCTGGAATTCATCCGGACTACCACGAAGTGCTGGTGCACTGCGCCTGCGGCCATACCTTCAAAACACGCTCGACCATCAAGGGCGAACGCATCAACGTTGAGATCTGCTCGAATTGTCACCCGTTTTTTACCGGCAAACAGAAGCTGATAGATACCGCCGGCCGGGTCGAGCGCTTCCAGCGCAAATACGCCGACGCAAAGGCTGCGAGCGAGAAGGCCGCCGCCCAGAAAGCCCTCAAGAAATAAGCCCCAGCAGCGCCCTTTCCCCCGCGAAAATATTCTCGCGCGGGAGGTGGCGGGCTGAACCTCGCCGGTAACACGCGCCCGGCGGTCGCCGTCTTTTCGCGGCGCGCTTTATCTTGCCATACGTGCCGCCGGTATCATGCTGCGTTTCTTGGCTAGGAAGGCAGCTCGCGGCGGTGGGTGAGAAATCGCCAGCGGGACCCTGGATAGGGTTGCGCGCAGCCCGCGCGTATGTTGGCACGCGCCGTTGGCGCAGCTCTCGCACTGCGGTGTAGAATGCCGTGGGAAATGGCCACGCAACTTTCCGCATCCACGGACGCGCCGCAGGACCCCCAGATTGAAACGGCGCCGCCGCGCGTCACCTTGCGTAATTTCTTCTCCCGTCCTTATGATTCCGCCATCGCTGCCGCACGCACCTGCTACTCCCCGCGGATCATCGGTCCGGAGGAGATCACAGATAAGCAACGGCTGACGATCGGCGCGGCGACGTTTTACGGCGGCCATCACACGGTTTACCAGCACGCGCACTTTGAATTTGGGCTGGAAAACGTCAGTCGGCAACTGGTTTGGTCGTTCCTGCACGCGCACCCCTTTTACAATTCCGAGCAGCAAAGCCAGCGCTACGTGCGCTTGGACCGGGCCCAGGCTTACGTTCCCCCGGCTGGGGAGAACTTCGGGCCGGAAGAGCGCGCCATCTACGAGGCTGCGGTGGCCCGCGCCTGGAAGTACTACCGGGAGATGACCGCATTGCTGCAGGACGATGCGCGCGCGATCTTGGCCGACATCTGGCACCTGAGCTCGATGTCGCACCCCAAGCGAGCGCAAAGAGTCGAGCGCCAGGCTGAAAAGCGCGCCATCGAGGTGGCACGATATGTCCTGCCGGTCGCAGCGTTCACGACCATGGTGCACACCCTCTCGGGTATCGTGCTGCACCGGCTGTGGCGGATGCAGGCGGTGTCGGATACTCCGACCGAAGCGCGGCAGGTGATCGGCGAGATGGTCGCGCGAGTGCGTGAGGTGGATCCACAGTTCTTCGACCGCTTCGACAACGAGCCGATGGACGAGCTGCCGGAGTGGCGCGACACTTTGCAAGGGCCAGGAACGGAAGCCGCAGAAAAAGATGGCGAGGCGTTTGCGCGCGATTTTGATGCGCGGCTCGCAGGCCGCACTTCGAAGCTGGTGGATTTTTCCCCGCATGCGCCGCGCGTGGTGGCCGAAGCCTACCGCGCAGTCGTGGGATTACCCGAGTCAGCTTGCTCGGATGCCGAAGCCATCGACCGGCTGCTGAATCCCGCGCGCAATGTTTATCGGCTGCAGACGCTCAACGTCGGTGTGCACGCGCCGATGATGCGCGCCCTGCAACATGCCAATTACACCTTCGTCAAGAAAATCAGCCATACCGCCGACAGCCAAGATCAGCGCCACCGCATGGTGCCTGGCTCGCGGCCCTTGTTGGTTCTGACCGACACGCGCGAGCCTGATTTCATCACGCCGATGCTCATTGCCGGCAACCCCCGCGCCCGCGAAGTTTTTAACCGCGCCATGCTTGACGCTTGGGCGGCGAAAAAAGAACTGCTCGACCGCGGCGTCCCGCGCGAGTTTGCGCTCTACCTGCTGCCCAACGCCAAAGCCATCCGCTTGGTGGAATCCGGCTCGCTGCTCCACCTGATCCACAAGTGGACTATGCGCACCTGCTTTAACGCCCAGGAGGAAATCTACCGGGCTTCGATGGAAGAGATCGAGCAAGTCCGCGCGGTGCAGCCGGAGCTGGCGCGCTACTTGGGCCCGCCTTGCTACCTCCGCGCCAATATCACGACGCCGATTTGCACGGAGGGCTCGCACTTCTGCGGCGTCAAAGTCTGGCTGGACTTCCCCCACATCCAGCGGCGCATCTAGCTGGTATGGCCCCAAGCCTTGCTTTTCGCCCAATATGACCCGACGTGGAAGTCTGGCCTACTATCTTGCGGCCTGGGTCTGCGGCTGCTTGTTTATGTCCGTCGGCTTCTGGCTGCCAGGCGGATGGGAATCGACCCACTGGACTCCCAGCTTTAAGGGTGCTTTCGGGTTCGTGGGCTCATACTTCCTGAGTCTTGTTTTCGGGGCGTTCATGACACTGCTTTTCGCCCTTGTTCTCAGAAGGCTGACTGCCATCCTCAACTGGGAACGCCTCTGGCAGTGGGTTCTCACCGGAGCGGCGCTCGCGCCGCTGACCGTCTGGACTCTTGCATTGCTCGGACAGGCAGCCGGGGGGCGGGAAGCGCAGCTAAACCGCTGGGCCGTGATGCTGCTTCTGTTGTTTCTCGGTGGCCCGATGGACGTCTTCCAAAGAGGACTCTGGGTGGCGATTCCTGTTGGTGTCGCTACATCTTGTGTGTTGTACCTCATCCACCGGGCGTTTGAGCCAAAGCTGGATTCCGTTCAGCGTTAGGAACGCGGGACAGGCAAGAATGCCGTCCTATACTGAGCCGCATCCAAATTTTCTAGCTGCGCCAGCGGAGCGTGACCGGCCCATCGAGCGGGTGCCGCATGGGCGCGCCGGTGCGTTTGGATTCCAGGTGCGCCGCTTTCAACTGGAAATACCACTTTGCCGGGCGGTCGGCGTCGTCAATCAGCGTCAGATTGGGGCCGTGTGCGAGGCCGAAGGCCTGCTTTTCCATGGTCTGCTGGTCCTGGCGCAGGAATCTGCGCGCGAAGGCGCGAAAGATCGGAACCGCAAAAGGCACCCAGCGGAAGATGTTCCACGCGGCGACAAAGTCGATGCGGCAGAGATCGCGGCGGATAGGAGTAACTGTGGCCCGGCTTGAAAACCAGTACGGCCCACAACGGATCTGCTCAAAGCGCATGTTGGGCAGCGCGAAGTCGATGGTCGTGTTGATGGGTTGGCCATAGATGCGCAACAGCTTATAAGGCGCGCTGTTAGCCGAAGGTGCGTGCGCGCTCATGCGGAAGCCGTTTGCGATCGGCTCAAACTTTTTTTCTTTCTCGCGGATGCTGTGCCGACTCCGCCACCACCAGGATTGATGCACGAAGGGCCCGTGCGCAGGGTCCATCAGCCCGATGATCCCCTGGTCCACGTGGCAGGGCAGCTCAGCCCAGAGGTGGGTCAGGCGGTAGCGCTCGCTGAAGGTGGGCAACTGTGGCGCAGGCGGCACAGGCTCGGTTGGGCCGGAGCGAGCGGCCGGGTCGGGCATGTAGACCCAAACGTAGCCGTCGCGCTCCTCGCAGGGAAAGTGTCCGGCGAAGATGCGCTCGACCTTTAGCCTGGAGTCCGCGCTCAAGGAAGGAATCGCCGTACACCGGCCGGTGTGCGCATCGAACTGCCAGCCGTGGTAGCAGCACTCGAGCGTTATGCCGTCAAAGTGGCCGAACGAAAGCGGCATCCCGCGATGGGGACAACTATCGCGCAGGGCGAAGGCCCGGCCTTGCGCGTCACGGCCCAGCGCCAGGGGCACTTCGAGCAGCATTGCCGTGGAGAGTGCGCGGCCGCGGATCTGGCGGCTGCGAACCGCCGGATACCAGAAATCCCAGAGCATCCCGGAATCGGTCGAGGCGCTAGAGCCCGCTGACACCGATGACCGGAGCGAGGGTGTGGCGACTTCGCTCATCTGCTGGCGTGTATCCTAGTACAGCGAAGATAATCATACAATTGCTGACACTCCGAGTCCCTGCGCCGCAATCCGGATTAGTTCCACGGGGATCTCACCGAGGGCTTGGGACGCTAGGCTAAACGGAGGACACGCGAGGTTTAGGGTAGCACTGGGACCTGCCATCGTTATTTGACTCGCCCTTGTTTTGGCGCTATTCTATCCTCAGGTGTAGGTCTGATGTTCGCTGGATTCTATTAGCGACTCCCCTTCGAGTCCCGCTTGGGGCCACCTCAATGGTTGTCTGCTGCTGTTGACTCATAACTTTCGATTCTCTACTTCTGTCATTGGGTGAAACATGGCTGCCTTAACACTGTTTGAAAAACTCGAGCAGATCGAGTCGCGCTACGACGAGTTGACCCAGCAGCTTTCTTCGCCCGAAGTGTTGGCCGATTCGGCGCGCTACCAGAAGCTCGCACGAACGCATGGGGAGCTATCCGAGATCGTGGAGAAGTACCGCGAGTGGAAGCAGATAGAAAAACACCTGCGCGGCGCCCAGCAAATGCTCATCGAGGCCGAAGACGCCGAGATGAAGCAACTGGCTCACGAGGAAGAGCGGCAGCTCCTCGCGCGCAAAGAGGTCGTGGAGCGCGAGTTGAGGCGGCTGCTGCTGCCCAGGGACCCGAACGACGAGAAAAACGTCATCCTCGAAATCCGCGCCGGCACCGGCGGCGACGAAGCGGCATTGTTTGCCGCAGAACTCTTCCGCATGTATTCACGCTATGCCGAATCGCAGGGCTGGCGCGTCGAGGTGCTGGAAAGCTCGCCGTCCTCGCTGGGCGGCCTGAAAGAAGTGGTGGCTTCCATCCAGGGGCAGAAGGTCTACTCCAAACTCAAGTATGAAAGCGGCCCGCACCGCGTCCAGCGCGTTCCGGCCACCGAGCAGCAGGGCCGCATCCACACCTCGGCGGCGACGGTCGCCGTACTCCCCGAGGCGGATGAAATCGACATCAAGATCGATCCCAAGGACATCCGCATCGACACCTTCTGCTCCTCGGGTCCCGGCGGGCAATCGGTGAACACCACCTACTCAGCCGTGCGGATAACGCACCTGCCCACCGGCCTGGTGGTTTCCCAGCAGGATGAGAAGTCTCAGATCAAGAACAAGGCGAAGGCCATGCGCGTGCTCCGCGCGCGGCTCTATGAGATGGAGCAGGAGAAACAGCACCAGCAGATTGCCGCGGAGCGCCGCGGGCAGATCAAGTCCGGCGACCGCTCGGAGAAAATTCGCACCTACAATTTCCCCCAAAACCGCGTTACCGATCACCGCATCGGCCTGACGCTGCACCAGCTCACCGATGTGATGGACGGCAAGCTCGACCCGTTTGTGGACGCCCTGGTGACGCACTACGAGGCCGAACGGCTCAAGCAGGAACTGGTGGAAGCTTAAGCCGGATTCCCTGTGTCTTACGAACCCTGCAGCGCGAGTCACAGGCCACTTGCGATGGATGTCCGCGCGACATTAAAAGAAGGCATGAACCGGCTGCGCGAGGGGCGCGTGCCATCGCATACGCTCGCCGCCGAGCTGTTGCTGATGCACGTGCTGGGTTGCGAGCGTGCTTGGCTCTACTCCCGCCATGAGGAGGTTCTCGACCCGGGCAAAGTCGAACACTATTTGCATCTGGTCGTGCGCCGCATTGCTGGCGTGCCCACGCAGTATCTGACCGGGCGGCAGGAATTCTGGGGGCTGGAGTTTGAAGTCACTCCCGATGTGCTGATCCCGCGACCAGAGACCGAGCACGTCATTGAAGTGGCGCTTGCCCGACTGGGACAGGGCCAGGACAGTAGCTGGACGGGCGCGGGCATGACCGAGGACCGCGCCGAAGGTTCTCGAACCGGCACACGGGCAGCGTTAGACGCGGCAATGTACGGCGCAGGGCTGCGCATCGCCGATGTGGGCACCGGCTCGGGCTGCCTGGCTGTGGCGCTGGCGCACGAGCTGCCCGAGGCTGTCGTTGTCGCCACAGACATATCATCGGCGGCATTGGCCGTGGCGCGGCGCAACGCTGTCCGCAACGGCGTCGCCCAGCGCATCCAGTTCGTGCAGTGCAACCTGCTTGGAGCTTTGGAAAGCGGCCGCTTGCCGCCGCTTTCCAAAGGCCGGAGCGAACTCCCGCCCTCCACCAACGTAGGGGCACGGCACGCCGTGCCCTTCCGCCCGCCCGCAATGTTGCCCCGCTTCCACGTCATCGTGAGCAATCCGCCCTACGTGGGCCGGAGCGAAGCGGGGTTGTTGCCTCGTGAAGTTCGCGAACACGAACCCGCGCAGGCGTTGTTTGCCGGCGAGCAGGGCTGCGAGATTTACGCCCTTTTAATCGGTCAAGCCGATAAGTTGCTCGGCAGCGGTGGAACCCTAGTGCTGGAGATAGGCTACAACGCGCTTGACCGCGTGCGTCCGCTGTTCGATTCACACGCCTGGACAAATGTGGGCGTCACCAACGATCTGGCTGGTATCCCGCGCGTCATTGCCGCCGAAAAATTGTAGTGTCAGGGCACGGCATGCCGTGGCCCTCCATGCCGTGCGCACGATTCGGTGGCTCCCAACGCGGGGCAATCCGTGGCCCTACATGGTAGGTGCGTCATTTGAAGGCGCGGGTGTATCTTACCGCCGAGCCCTCCATGCCGAAGCTAGCCCGCTTTCGCGCGAAACACAACGCCACTGGAAGTGTGCCGGCGGCAGCCCCGGCAGCCCATGCTTCCTCTACGTCCTTTGATTCCTCTTGCTCCATTTTGCACGTAGACATGGACGCCTTCTTCGTCTCGGTTGAGCTGCTGGCGCATCCGGAACTGCGCGGCCGGCCCGTGGTGGTGGGAGGGCAGCCGGATCAGCGCGGCGTGGTATCCGCGGCGAGCTACGAGGCCCGGCAGTATGGCATTCATTCGGCGATGCCGCTGCGCACCGCGGGGCGCCTGTGCCCGCACGCCGTATTTCTGGACGGCCACCACGATCTCTACGCGGAATGGAG
>Ga0209055_1000595_pt1 | contig 25309 bp, 20 predicted proteins | sample GraSoiAngelo_110_FD_185875 | JGI IMG/M metagenome (GOLD analysis project Ga0209055, IMG submission 185875) | Grasslands soil microbial communities from the Angelo Coastal Reserve, California, USA - 14_0903_12_30cm (SPAdes) (version 2) | ecosystem: Environmental > Terrestrial > Soil > Grasslands ... | reverse complement strand
CTGGGGCGCCAAGGACGCGATGGGCCGGCTCCTGATCGCCTCGCTGTCCAGAATGGCGTCGACCGACAGGAAGACGTTCGTGATCGAGCTGGAGACGCCATTCGGCCTCGTGCTCGACGCGCTCGGAAAGCCGTCCGCGAGCCCGTCCTTCATCATGCCGGCGCGCGTGGCCGCCACCGATCCCAACGAGCAGGTCAAGGACATCATCGGCTCCGGGCCCTACCGCTTCTCGAAGGACGAGTGGCAGCCGGGCAACCGCGTCGTCTACGTACGCAACGCCGACTACGTGCCTCGCAGGGAGAACCCGAGCGGCGCCGCCGGCGCCAAGCGGGCTCTGGTGGACCGCGTCGAGTGGCGGTACATCCCCGACGCGGCGACCGCCGGGGCTGCGCTCGAAGCCGGCGAGGTCGACTACTGGGAAAACGTGCCGCTCGACTTCGCGCCCCGGCTGGAGAGCAACCAGAACCTGAGCGTGTTCGTGACGGATCCGCGGGGCAGCCAGGGCATCCTGCGGCCGAATCATCTGCACCCGCCCTTCAACAACAAGAAGGCGCGACAGGCGTTGCTGCTGGCCGTGGACCAGAAGAGTTACCTGCAGGCGGTGATCGGCAACGAGAAGTACTTCAAGCCCTGCCCGTCGGTGTTCATGTGCGGCGGCCTGCCGTACGAGTCGTCGGCGGGAGCGCCCAAGCCGGACCTCGAGCGAGCCCGTGCCCTGTTCAAAGAGTCGGGCTACGACGGTCGACCTGTCGTCGTGCTCGATCCCACCGACTCTCCGTACGCCCACGCGCCCGCGCTGGTGACGATGGAGATGCTCAAGTCGATCGGCGCCAACGTGGATCTGCACGCGATGGACTGGTCCACGATGGTCTCGCGTCGTGCGAAGAAAGAGCCACCCGCCCAGGGCGGCTGGAACGTCTTCCACACGTGGTCGACCTCCTTCGACACGATGACGCCCGCGGTGTCGTCGGTGCTCGGAGGCGCCGGCGAGAAGGCATGGTTCGGCTGGCCCACCAGCGAAGCGATGGAGAGGCTGCGCGCCGATTTCGCGCGGGAGCCGAACGAGGTCAAGCGCAGGGCGATCGCCGAGAAGGTCCAGGTCCTCGCCTACGATGAAGTGCCCTACGTGCCGTGGGGCCAATTCGTGATACCTGGCGCATTCCGGAAGAACGTGCACGGCGTGCTGCAGTTCGGCGCAACCCTGCTCTGGAATATCCAGGTGTGAGCATCGTCACGGTCGGCGCAGCGCAGCTCGGGCCGATCGCCAGGGACGAGCCGCGGAGCGACGTCGTCAAGCGCCTCGTGAGCCACCTGCACGAGGCCCGCGCGCGCGGCTGCGATCTCGTCGTGTTCCCCGAGCTCGCGTTGACGACGTTCTTTCCCCGCTGGTGGATGGACGATCAGGCGGAGATCGACGCGTTCTTCGAGCGCGAGATCCCGGGCCCGGAGACGCAGCCGTTGTTCGACGAGGCGCGGCGCCTGGGGCTGGGCTTCTGCCTCGGGTACGCCGAGCTCACCCACGAGGCCGGCGCCGGGCACCGATACAACACGTCGATCCTCGTCGATCAGTCCGGCCGTCTCGTCGGCAAGTATCGAAAGATCCATTTGCCCGGTCACGCCGCGCACGAGCCGTGGCGCCCCTTCCAGCACCTCGAGAAGCGCTACTTCGAGGTCGGCGACCTGGGCTTCGGCGTGTGGCGGGCCTTCGGCGGGCTCATCGGCATGTGTATCTGCAACGACCGCCGGTGGCCCGAGACGTACCGCGTGATGGGGCTTCAAGGCGTGGAGATGATCCTCCTCGGCTACAACACGCCGGTTCACAATCCGCCGGCGCCCGAGCACGATCACCTGGCCGACTTCCACAATCGTCTCGTCATGCAGGCCGGCGCATATCAGAACGGCACGTGGGTGGTGGCGGTTGCCAAGGCCGGGCGCGAAGAAGGCTGTGATCTGATCGGGCAGAGCCAGATCATCGCGCCGTCGGGCGAGACGATCGCGATGACGTCGTCGCTCGGCGACGAACTGATCACGGCTCGCTGCGATCTCGCGCTCTGCGCGTCGTTCAAAACAACCGTGTTCGACTTCGCGCGCCACCGCCGGCCCGAGCACTACCGGCTGATCGTCGATCGCGCAGGTGCGATTCCACCGCCGGAGGCGTGAACTCCTGCGGTCGTATCCACGAATCCACGGTCGTCCACAACGCGAAATTCGCCCAAGCTGGCGCGCGTCCGCGGGCAGGGCATGCGTTGACGCCGCGCAACCACGAGGCGTGGCGAGTCGGTGTGAATCTTCTGGCATGTCCACGAGCGATTTCGCCACGAGGATCGCGGCAGCCCCATTTCTAGCGGACGAATGCACTATTGATCGGGTCGTGAGAACTGCCCTACCGTGGCGACGCTCGCCCACGGTGAGCAGTCATGACCGAGCTTCGGGCGCCACGTGTCCTCGTCGTCGACGACGAACGTCACGTCCGCTCAATGCTCTGTGATGCGCTGGCGCTGTGGGGCTGTCGGCCGGATGGGGCCGCCAGCGCGAGCGAGGGCCTGCAGCTGTTCGTGCAGGGCGGCTACGATCTGGTGATGACGGATTTCAGGATGCCGGGAGCCGATGGTCTGGAGCTGATCGAATCCGTGCGTGACCGCGATCCGTCCGTGGGCGTCATCATGTTCACGGCGTCAGCGGCGGGCCTGGAGCGGCAGCAGCAGCGCCTCGGCTTCACGCTCATCCGGAAGCCCGTCCACCTCACCGGGCTGGAGACTGCGGTGCGGGAGGCACTCGCCTCCCGCACTCCCTGATCAGCGGTCCCGCCGTTACACCTTGCGGTAGATCTCGCTGCCCGACTGCTTGAACTCTTCCGCCTTCTCGGTGAGGCCGCGGGCCGCGTACTCTCGCACTTCCTGCGTGATCTTCATCGAGCAGAACTTGGGCCCGCACATCGAGCAGAAGTGCGCGAGCTTCGCGCCCTCAGCCGGCAGCGTCTCGTCGTGGAACTCGCGCGCGGTCTCGGGGTCCATCGAGAGGTTGAACTGGTCCTCCCAGCGAAACTCGAAGCGCGCCTTGCTGAGCGCGTCGTCCCACTCGCGCGCCCGCGGGTGGCCCTTGGCGAGATCGGCGGCGTGGGCGGCGATCTTGTAGGCGATCACCCCGTCCTTCACGTCCTTGCGGTTGGGTAGGCCCAGGTGCTCCTTGGGCGTGACGTAGCAGAGCATGGCCGTGCCGAACCAGCCGATCATCGCGGCGCCGATGGCCGAGGTGATGTGGTCGTAGCCGGGCGCGACGTCGGTCGTCAGCGGGCCGAGCGTGTAGAAGGGCGCCTCGTGGCAGACGGCGAGCTGCCGGTCCATGTTCTCCTTGATCAGGTGCATCGGGACATGACCCGGGCCCTCGATCATCACCTGGGCGTCGTACTCCCACGCGATTCGAGTCAATTCACCGAGGGTATCGAGTTCAGCGAATTGAGCTTCATCATTCGCGTCCGCTTGACAACCAGGACGTAAGCCATCCCCGAGCGAGAACGCAACATCATATTCGGCCATGATCTCGCAGATCTCGCGGAAGTGGGTGTAGAGGAAGCTCTCCGTGTGATGGGACAGGCACCACTTCGCCATGATGGAGCCGCCGCGCGAGACGATGCCGGTCACACGCTTCGCGGTGAGCGGGATGTAGCGCAGGAGCACGCCGGCGTGGATCGTGAAGTAGTCGACGCCCTGCTCGGCCTGCTCGATCAGCGTGTCGCGATAGAGCTCCCAGGTGAGATCCTCGGCCTTGCCGCCGACCTTCTCGAGCGCCTGGTAGATCGGCACGGTGCCGATCGGCACCGGGGAGTTGCGCAGGATCCACTCGCGCGTCTCGTGGATGTTCTTGCCCGTCGAGAGATCCATCACGGTATCGGCGCCCCAGCGCGTCGCCCACGTCATCTTCTCGACTTCTTCCTCGATCGACGAGGCCACGGCCGAGTTGCCGATGTTGGCGTTGATCTTCACCAGGAAGCTGCGCCCGATGATCATCGGCTCGGTCTCGGGGTGGTTCACATTCGCGGGAAGGATGGCGCGGCCACGGGCGATCTCATCGCGGACCCGCTCGGGCGCGACGCCTTCACGCAACGCGACGAACTCCATCTCGGGCGTGACCTCGCCGCGCCGCGCGTAGTGCATCTGCGTGACCCGCCGGCCAGTCTTCGCGCGCAGCGGACGTCGCACGCTCGCGAAGCGGACTCCGCCGAGCGCCGGATCGCTCTCGCGATCGCGCCGGTAGAGCGACGACGGCCCCGACAGCTCATCCACATCGGCGCGCCCGAGGATCCAGGGCAGCCGCATGGGCGTCAGGCCCATCTTGATGTCGGTGTGGGCGTCGGGATCGGTGTAGGGACCGCTCGTGTCGTAGAGACGGATCGGTGGCTCGCCGCCCGACAGCGTGACCTCGCGCATGGCGACACGAATGTCGGGGCGGGTTCCGGTGACATGGATCTTGCGGCTGGCCGGCATGTTGGCCTCCCTTCGCTGGTATTAACCAGGTCAGGTTCTTGCGGTCGGCGGCAGCAGCCGCCCTCTCAGCCCGGTGCCCCGAGCTCCCGCGGTTGTCGTGACAGGATCGTAAGCTACGCCCGACGGACGGACTTGGCAAGTTGAGGGTCTCACCACGGGCTCAGCAAGCTTTCGTGCAGCGCCGCGCACCGTGGCTCACGTCCACCGCGCTGTCGGCAGGTAGCTCTCGCGCCACGCGTCGAGCATCAGGAGCGCCCACAGAATCTTCCGGTGATCCCTCTGGCCGGCCACGTGCTCGGCGACAAGTCTCTTCACGACGGTGGGATCGAAGAGGCCGACGCGCGCCACCCGGTCGGCGGCCAGACGCGTCTCCAGCACCCCGCGCAGCGGGCCACGCAGCCAGGGCCCGATCGGGACGCCAAAGCCTTGCTTGCGACGGAGGAGAATCGACACTGGCAAGACGCCCTGGAGCGCGCGCTTGAGAATGTGCTTCGTCGTCCAACCGCGGAGCTTGAGGCCGACCGGGATGCGGCAGGCCAGGTCGACGAGGTTGTGGTCCAGAAACGGCGCGCGGACCTCGAGCCCGCATGCCATGCTCGCGCGGTCGACGTTCACGAGGTTCTGATCGGCGAGATAAAACTTGCTGTGCTGGTAGATCAGCCGGTCGATCGGATTGCTCGTTCCCGATTCATCGACCACGCGCGGCAGGTCCTCGTGAGGATCGAAGCCCGCGCACGCCGCTCGGACTGCCGGCGAAAAGAGCCGGGACTGCTCCCACGCCAGAAGCCCGCCGAGGAGGAGCTGGGTACGCAGCTCGGCGGCGTGCGGAACGCCGCGGAAGAACTGCTTGAGCAGGAACTCGAGGCTTCCATATCGGGCCGACGGCCGGAGGCGGTTCACGGACCACGCAGCCAGCGCCTGGACCGACCGAGGCAGACGGCCGATCCAGCGCGCTGCGCGGTCGGCCAGGAACGTGGGATACCCGCAGAACAGCTCGTCGCCGCCGTCTCCGCTGAGCGCTACGCCAACCGAGCGGCGGGCGAAGCGTGACAGCGCGTACGTCGGCAGAAACGAGTTGTCGACCAGGGGCTCATCGAGCAGGCCGCCGACCTCCTCGATGAGGGCGAGCATATCGTGGGGCGAGAACACGGTTTCTTCGTGCTCGGCCCCGCAATGCTGCGCGATCAGCCGAGCGGACGACCGCTCATCGAAGGTTGCGTCGGGGAACCCGATCGTGAACGTCTTGAGGGGCCGTCGGCCGTTCGCACGCGCCGCGAGCGCGACGATCGCGCCGGAGTCGATTCCGCCGCTCAGGAATATGCCGAGCGGCACGTCGCTGATCATTCGCCGCCTCACCGATGCCTCGAGCTGCTGATACAGTCGATCCGCCCATTCCCTCTCGGAGACCGAGCCGTCCGGCCGGAAGTCGAGATCCCAGTAGCGCTGAACGGTCGGCTTGCCTCCGGGCGACACGGTCAGGAGCTGACCGGGCAAGAGCTTCTGGACGCCGGCGACGATCGAGGAGGGCGCCGGGACGTACTCGAAGGCGAGATAGCGCGAGAGGCTCTCGAGCGAGAGCACGGCCGGCACCGAGGGATGGGCAAGGAGAGCCCGCAGCTCGGAGCCGAAGACGAAGCCGTCGGACCCGGCGTAATAGTAGAGCGGCTTCTCGCCCATCCGATCGCGGGCCAGCACCAGCCGCCGAGCCGACGTGTCCCAGATCGCGAGCGCGAACATACCGTCGAAGTGGGCGACACAATCGTCGCCAAAGACCTCGTAGGCGTGCGCGATCACTTCGGTGTCCGAACGCGTGTGAAACCGGTGCCCGTGCTCCTCCAGCCGCTGCCGCAGCGCCGCGAAGTTGTAGATCTCGCCGTTCTGGATGACCTGGACCGAGCCGTCCTCGTTGGCGACCGGCTGCTGCCCGGTCTCGAGATCGATGATGCGCAGCCGCCGAGCCCCGAGCGCGATCTGGGCATCGACGTAGAACCCCTCGTCGTCTGGCCCTCGGTGGCGGAGCGAGTCCGTCATCCGTTGGAGCGTGCCGCGGGCCTCTCCGGCCTGTCCGTTCACGAAGAAACCGGCGATCCCGCACATCGGGGCTACCGGCTCACCGCGCTGAACCGTTCTCGTTGCGAGCACAGAGGTGGTCGGAGCAGGCCTCACGACGGGCAGCCCAGAGAACCCTATGACAGCCCGAGACCACCATCGCATTTCTCTATACGGCGCGACCGACCGCGCGGTCAAGGGCAGGCGGCCACTACTCGCCGGGAGCTTCGCCCCCTAGATCCTCGGCAATCTCGTAGCGAAGCAGGCGTGACTTCATCCACCGGACGACCAGGAGATCGACGAGCGCCACGAACACGCGGTTCATGATGCCGTACTTGGATCGTCCGAAGCGGCGCGGCCGATGGGCGACCGGCATTTCCATGACGCGATAGCCTTGCAGCCGGAGCAGTGTCGGGATGAACCGGTGAAACCCACGGTAGAGCGTCAATCCACGCAGGCACTCACGACGGAAGGCGCGAAAGGTACAGCCGCTGTCTTCGATGCTCTCGTCGCTCACCCAGTTACGAACGCGGTTGGCCACCCGCGAAGACACGCGCCTGACGAGGGAATCGCCATCCCCACGGTTCACTCGCTGGCCGCAGACCGCGTCCCACTGATCGAGCTGGGTGAGCAGGCGCGGGATGTCGGCAGGGTCGTTCTGCAGGTCGGCATCCATGGTCACGACCATCCGCCCACGCGCGGCCTTGAAGCCCGCGTCGGTGGCCGCCGTCTCGCCGGCGTTCGCCTTGAATCGGACGAGTCGGACACGAGCATCGCGCTCGCGGAGGCGACGGATGATCTCGGCGCTCCTGTCCTGGCTGCCGTCGTCGACGAAGACGATCTCGAACTCGATGCCCAATCCTTCGAGCACTGGGCAGAGCTCGGTCCACAGTGGCGGGAGATTCTGCTCCTCGTTGTACACCGGGATGACGACCGTGAGACTGACCACCAGGTTGCCCACTATACGCCGACACCCTCGAGGAACGGCGGGGCCGTGATCTCGCCCTACAGACGCGTGGTGTGGTCCTCGCGGCTGTCCCTACGAGGGAGAACCGTCGATGCCTGTGGTATTCCGACGATGAGCATGTCCCGGCCGCGTACCCTTATCCGGTCGAGCACACGGACCGCACTCGGCGCGGTTTTCTGGACAAATACCCAGCCCCGAGGCGCGTCGATGAGGACAACAGGATGTCGGGCTTCGAGGACGAAATCGTTGAATTCTTCCGGCGTACGCAATTGCAGGACCGGGCGCGCCACATAGAAGTCGAGCGCGTAGAACCTCCCTCCGAACACACGCAGCTCGGTGCCTCGAGCCTGGCGTTCGACCGCCGATGCCAGCTTGCGAAAATCGCCGTCGCGATTCGCCCACTCGACGTGCAGCCAGTTGGCGGACGTCAGGAGGATCACGCCTCCGGCGACGACCCCCCAGACCAGGAGCCCGTTTCGAGCCGCCCAGAGGCCCCAGACGATCGCCGCGACAATGACCAGAAGGCCGATGGCAATCGGAGCGACCTGCCCCCTGGCGCCATCGAGGAAGGCCAGGTCTTCGGCTCCGAACGTGGATGGACTCAAGATCGCGGTGAGACCTACGGCGCCGACCACCAGGGCGAATCCTGCGACGACCTGTGCGCTTCGGCTGCCGGGCGCCCTGAACGTATCCGCCCAATATGCGACGAGCAATGCCAGCGCCGGGTAGAGAGGCAGAAGGTATCGCGTCCGGAAGTTGTTCGAAGACAACACCACCAACAGGGCGATTGCCACCCACAGCACGACGAATCGGACGCCAGGGTGACGCCGCTCGCGCGCCGCACGCATCGCTACCAGCGGCAACACGATCGTCCACGGCAGGAACCTCAGCGCCGCGTCACCAACACGACTCGCCAGCTTCAGCACCTCCGGCCGGCCGACGTACCACTTGAGCCAGTCCTCCCACAGCACATCCTGCGTAAAACTGCTCGGCCCATAGCCGACGTACGGCACGAGCCAGACCAGGGTCAGCAGCACGAACGCGGCCACGCCGACGCGGTCCCAAAGACGCCCGACGCCAGCGGGGCCGTATTCGCTCCACAACCACGTGCCGCCGACCAGAAGCGGCAACACGCCCAGAGGGCCCTTGGCGAACACCGCCAAGGCGAGCGCGACGTAGAAGCCGGTAAGGGCCCGAGAAGCATTCGGGTCGCTCACCGCTCGCCAGAAGAGCCACCCGGCCGCCATCATGAAGCAGGCGACCAGCATGTCGGGAAGCAGTGCCTGGGTTTCGACAAAGAATCCGATGCTCGTCGCGAGCACCAGCCCCGCCCACAGCCCAGCGCGGGCGCTGAAGAGTTGCCGCCCGAGCAGGCACGTGAACCACACGGTACCCACGGCGGCGAGGGCAACCGGGATCTGGGCCGTGGTTTCGGTCAGGCCGCCCTGGACCTTCGCGAGAACGGCGATGGCCCACGGATAGAGCGGAGGCTTCTCGTGAAATACCCTTCCGCGAACCTGTGCGTTGAACCAGACGCCGCGTTCGAGCATGTCCCGAGCCAGGAGCGGGAAGCGTGCCTCGTCCGCCGCTTGAATGACGCGCTGGCCAAGCGTCGGCAGCACGAGCAAGGCGACCACGAGCACGGCGAGACACACGAAGCGGGCCGAGGTCGTTCGCCCTTCGGAACAATAGCGCCCGGCGGCGTGGTCCACCGCCAAGTGTTATGCCACAGGCGGCGCCGAAAGCAGGCGCCTTTTTCTTTTTCCTGCGCTGTGCCCTGGGGCCTCCAGAACGCCGCGGCGCCCCCCTTGCGCGTGTTCTGCGGTGGCATGCGAGGGTGAGAGTCGTGACCCGCGCGGAGCTCAGAAAAGGCCCAGATAGAAGGGGTGGAGGAGCCGCCGATCCAGACGAGCAAGCGCGCGGCTTCGCAACGCGGCCGCTGTCGCCTCCGTCTCTCCATACACAGCCGAAGTGACCTCTTGATATATAAGAGCAATAAAATATATTTTTAGTTCTTGACAGCGGCGACGGCGAGGTCCATCGTTCTCCTGTGGTATCGCTGTCGGCGCGCCGTCGAAGCGGGACGATCGATGGCGCGCCAGCTTCAGCATTGTGACGCCCGTCGCGAGGTGCAGTGAGGCTGCGCCTCTCTGGTGCATGGTCGGCTCTCCCGTAGAGCCGTCGCTCGCGTCAGCTCCTTGCTCCTCCCGTGCTGCATCGGGCCCTCGGCTGGCCCGCACCCTCTGCGCATGACCTGCGTGCCGAGGGGAGAGGACGACCGCCGTGACCCCTCGTACATCGCCCCTGGTCGCAATCTTCAACTCGCGTGACGAGGTGATCGAGGCCATTCGCTCGGCCCTCGAGAACGACGGCTTCGAGACGGTGACGGCCCGGCTGGCGGAGATCCAGAACGGGACGCTCGACCTGGTGGCGTTCATCAAGGTCCACGACCCGGACGTGATCGTGTACGACCTGCCCCGGCCCTATGAGAATCACTGGAACTTTCTCCGATTGATGAAGGAAACGACCTCGCTGAAGGACAGGTTGTGGATCCTGACCACGACGGACAAGGAGGCGCTCGAGGCCGCGGTGGGAGCCTCCGACGTCGTGGAGATCATCGTCGGACAGCCGTACGGCGCCGACGATGTCGTCGAAGCGGTGCACGCCGCGCTGGGGAGCCTCGCTCCCGAGTAGACCGAGGGGTGACCTATGCAGGCTTCCGCATTGCGGATCGCTGACGCACCTCATCTCCATGGCGTTCGGGTACTGGTGGTCGACGACATGCCGTACGTCCGGGACGTGGTGACGGAGATCCTCGAGCGTGATGGAGCTACGGTGACCGCGGTCGGTACCGCGGAAGAAGCGCTGGAGGTTCTGCAACGCGAGCGCCCCACCGTGCTGCTGAGCGACCTCTCGATGCCGGGGAAGGGCGGTTACTGGCTGATCGGGCAGGTTCGCGCGCTCCCACCGGAGCGCGGCGGGACCACCCCCGCGGCCGCCCTGACGGCCTACACCGGCCCCGAACACCGCGCCAGCGTGCTGCGTGCGGGGTTCCAGTACCACGTGGCGAAGCCCGTCAGCATGCAGGAGTTGATCGGGGTGGTGGCGATCCTGGCGTTGAAGGTATAAGAGATTTCAAGTTAACCGAGAACGACGCGGACTCGGTGTGTCCTGTCATCGTCGGCGAGCGGGATGCTCGCCGGGCCAGTGACGGCCACGCCATCGAGCTCCACCAGTGACACTCCCCGGCTCACGCCCCGCGGGTTCTCGACCACGATGTCGTATCGGGCGGAGTGATGACGATACGCGATGGTGAAGCCCGGCCACGTCCTTGGAATACAGGGATCGATGAGGAGCCGCGTGTCGCGCAGCCGGAACCCGAGAATCCACTCGAGCCCGGCCCGGTACATCCACCCCGCTGCGCCGGTGTACCAGGTCCACCCCCCGCGGCCGACGTGCGGCGGTTCGGCATAGACGTCCCCCGCGACGACGTAGGGCTCGACCTTGTAGCGGAAGGCGGCGGCCGGCGTACTGGCGTGATTGATCGGGTTCATGAGTGCGAAGAGCTCGGCCGCTTTGTCGCCATCACCCTGTGTGGCGAACGCAATGATCGACCAGATCGCCGCGTGGGTGTATTGCCCGCCATTTTCCCGGACACCGGGCGGATAGCCCTTGATGTAGCCGGGCTCCAGCGGCGTGCCGTCGAACGGCGGCGTGAGAAGGAGCACGAGGCCGTTCCCTCGACGGACGAGCGTTTCATCGACCGCGGACATGGCCTGCTTGCTCCGCGCCGCGTCGGTGCCGCCCGAGATCACGCTCCACGATTGCGCGATCGAATCGATGCGGCACGCATCGTTGACGGCGGACCCGAGCGGCGTCCCGTCGTCGAAGTACGCGCGCCGATACCATCCCCCGTCCCAGGCCTCTCGTTCGAGCGATTCCTTCAGCGCGCTCGCGTGGCCTCGCCACGTGGTGGCGCGTTTGCCCTCCCCGCGCGCTTCGGCCACTGCCGCCCATTCCGACAGGATCGGATGGAGGAACCAGGCGAGCCAGACACTCTCCCCCTTTCCCTCGGCCCCCACGAGGTTCATCCCGTCGTTCCAGTCCCCTGTTCCCATCAGCGGGAGACCATGGCTCCCGACGGACAGGCTGCAGTCGAGAGCTCGGGCGCAATGTTCGAACACCGAGGCCTGCTCCTCGGCGACGCGCGGCTCGAAATACGAGTCGGATTGCTCGGCGGTGAGGAGCGGCCCTTCGAGGAAGGGCACGACCTCGTCGAGGAGACGCCAATCGCCGGTGGTCTCGACATACTGCTTGACGACGTAGGGAAACCAGAGGCGATCGTCGGAGATCCGGGTCCGCACTCCCCGACCGGCCGGCGGGTGCCACCAGTGCTGGACGTCGCCTTCGACGAACTGCCGCGCGGCGGCGCGGAGCACGTGCTCACGCGCCACGTCCGGCCGGGATACCGTGAGCGCCATCACGTCTTGAAGCTGATCACGAAAGCCGTAGGCGCCGCCGGCCTGGTAGAACGCCGACCGCGCCCACACACGACAGGCGAGCGTCTGGTAGAGCAGCCAGCGATTGAGCAGCATGTCCATGGACCGGTCCGGCGTCGTGACCTGTACGCCGCCCAGCACGTCATCCCAGTGCTTCGCGACGGCTCGCAAGGCAGCATCCGTATCGCGCGCCCGATAACGCTCGATCAATTCGCGCGCCTCGTCGCGGGTTGCCGCCTCGCCGAGAAGAAACACGACCTCGACATGTCCGCCCGCGCGTAATTCCACCATCGCGCGGAGGGCACTGCAGGGATCGAACCCGGCGCCGACCCGTCCCGAAAGTCGGCTTCCTCCCGCGAGCCCCGCTGGACGATCGAGCGTGCCGTGACGGCCGAGGAATTCCATCCGGTCACCGGTCCACTCCGTCTGGGCTCCGCCCAGGTCAGCAAACGCGACCCGCGTACCGAACTCACCGCTCCACGTGTTGCGCGCGAACATCGCGCGCGTCGTGGGATCGACCTCGGTGACGACGAACGGCGCGGCGGCGCTCCGCGACACGCCGAGGACCCACTCGACATAGGCGGTCACCGACAGCCGGCGGGTCCGCCCGGACTCGTTCGTCAGTGTCAGACGGGAGACCTTGATCGGATCGTCGAGCGGCACGAACTGCAGCAACTCGAGCGCGACACCGTGAGAGACGTGCTCGAACCGACTGTAGCCCTGGCCGTGGCGGGCCACGTAGGACCCGGTCTTCTGGCGGCTCGGAAGGGCCGTCGGGCCCCACAGCTCGCCACTCTCTTCGTCACGAACGTAGATCGTCTCGCCGGGCGGGTCCGTCACCGGATCGTTCGACCACGCGGTCAGCTGGTTTTCGTGACTGTTGATCGACCACGTATATCCGGCGCCGGACTCGGAGACCTGAAAGCCGAACGCCGGGTTCGCGATCACGTTGATCCAGGGGGCCGGCGTCCAGTGGCCCTCGCTCATGATCGTCATGTATTCCCGGCCCTCGGCGGTAAAACCACCGAGGCCGTTGAAGCACTGGAGCTCCGGCCGCCGGCGCGGGGCGTCCATCGATGGCTTCGTCATGGCGGGTCGTCGTGACGGCACGGCCGTCGTGACCTCGGAGCGGTCCGCCCGCACGACCTGTTCGCCCAACGTTCCGTGCCGGCTCGACAGCACGACGCGCGCCGCGGCCTGCAGCACATCGAGCTGCGACGTCGTCACGCGATCGGCACGGAGGATGAACACGTTGCCGTGCGGCACCTGTCCCTCGTGCGACCCGGCCGACTGGCTCGTGCGCAGCAGGGTCTCCAGCGCTGACTGGAGATCCTGAACGTAGGAGGCCCCCCGCTCGTTCAGGATCACGAGATCGACCGGGAGCTGCTTCATCCGCCAGTACTCGTGGGCGCGCAGCAACTGCCGCACGATCCCGATATCCTCGGGCTCGTCGATACGAACGAGAACGATGGGAGTGTCGCCGGAGATCCCATGCGCCCACAGGGCCGCGGGACCGCCCGCGTGACGTGTGAGGACACCTCGTGAGGCGCGCAGGGTCCGGTCCGAGTACAGAATACGACTGGCGAGGCTCTGGAACAGGTGGGCCTCGTCGGACCCGACGCCGAGATGGCGAAGCTGAACCTGGGCCTGAGTCCACGCCAGCGTGGCCGCCCGCTCGAACGTCGCGGGGTCGCGATACTTGTCGGCCAGGCCGATGGCCTCGTCGCGGGACGGCGCAATCAACGTCGAAAAGGTGACGTGGACGCTCTCGCCTGGCGGCAAGCGCACGCGGCGTCGCAGGCTGACGATCGGGTCGAGTACGGCGCCGATGGTGTTGGAGAGGGATTGACCGTCGGTCACCGAGCGCGGTGTTCGGATCCCCTGGCCGCGACCGAGAAACCGCGCGCGGTCGGTTTCCCACTGTACGCTCCCGACGGTCTTGCCTTCGACGGCCACCACGTGGGCGACCCAGATCGGCGTCTCGGTTCGCGCCCGAGGGCGCCGCGTCGCGAGGAGGGCGTCCGCCTCGGGCACGAACGACGTCTGCACGAACAGGTTGGAGAACGCGGGGTGGGCCGCGTCCGACGCCGGCGGCGCCAGCACGATCTCGGCGTACGACGTCACGTCGATCTCCCGGGGCCTCGATCCGAGGTTGGTGAGCGAGACGCGCCGGACCTCGGCATCGTCTTCCGGGGACACGATCACCGTGAGCGTGGCCGCGATCCCGTGGTCTCGCCGGGCAATTTCTGCCCGATCCTCGGAGAACGCCACCTGATAACTCTCGGGCTCCACTGCGCTCGGCTGGTAGCTGGGCGACCAGCTCTCGCCACTCTCGACATCGCGAAGGAAGACGTACGTCCCTCCGACGTCGCGCGTGACATCCTCGCGCCATCGGGTGATCGCCAGACCCCGCCAGCGGCTGTACCCGGAGCCGGCGGCCGTGATCATCACGACGTACCGCCCGTTCGACAGGAGGTGGGCGCGCGGCGTCGGAGTGTGCGGTGAGGTGAAGCGCCGGACGACCGACGGAATGAACTCCCGGACGTTCGCTGCGGCCGTCACGTCTTCGGCCGGCCGGGCGACCGCCACGTCGCGCGGCGTTCTCTCCTGGAGCAGCAGCTCGGTCGCCTGGACAATCGGCTCGGCGTGAAAGCGCGCCCGCATCGCTCCCACGTGCAGCGCATTCGCAATGGCAACCAGCAGCATGCCCTGATGGTGCGCCATGTAGGTGCGGACGACGGCGACATCGGTACCCTCGGGAAGCCGGGACGCCGTGTAGTCGAGCGCCTCGTAGAAGCCATAGGTACCGCTGGCGCCAGCTTCGGCCAGGCGCCGGAAGTTCCGGAGCGCCGCTGCCGGATCGATCATGGCCGCCAACGCCGTCGCATAGGGAGCGATGACGATGTCGTCGCCGAGGCCTCGTTGCAGGCCAAGACCCGGCACACCGAAGTTCGAGTACTGGTACGTCAGCTCGCGGTCGCGCGCCTCATACGCGGACTCCGACACTCCCCACGGGACGCCACGTTCGGCGCCGTACGTGATCTGCCGGCGGACGACCAGCCGGCACGTCTGGTCCAGCAAACTTCCGGCCGGGGCGCGCATCACGAGGGCAGGCATCAGATATTCGAACATCGATCCCGACCAGGACACGAGCACGGAGTCCTGTTCCACCGGGGTGAGGGCGCGGCCGAGCCGGAACCAGTGCGACACCGGGACGTCGCCCTTGGCGATCGCGACGAAGCTCGTGAGGCGCGCCTCGGAGGCGAGAAGATCGTAATAGCTCGGGTCGAGACTGCCGTCGGTGACGCGGTACCCAATCGAGAACAGCTTCCGCAGAGGGTCGAAGAGGAAGCCGAAGTCCATGGCAGCGACCATCGCGTCCGCATCCCCGACGAGCGTCGTCAGGCGACGGGTCAGCGCGCCGGAACCAGTTGCGGAACGCTCATCGTCCAGATCGCGGGCGTGACTCTCGACGGTCGTCTCCAGCGCGTCCGCCCAGAGCAGGACGGCCTCGGCGTGAGGATCCTCTTCAACCAGAGCTCGCGCGATGGCCATCACCATGTCGGCGCCGGCGGCGAGCTCGGTGAGCCGCCCCCTCCATTCCGCCTGGGTTCCCGGCAGCGTTTCGAGCGCCGCCGCGAGGACGGCGAGGGCTTTGTCGAGACGTTGCCGCGTGACCGTGAGCGGCCGTCGGTCGGCGGCCAGGGCACGCGCCGATTCGCCGACGAGGAACGCCGCGTCCTCGATTCCGGCGAGGGCCGCCAGGCCAAGTCTGGGCTGGTCGATCATGTCCCGACAGGCGTGCCCCAGCGCGATCAGATGTCCGGCGAGATTTCCGCTGTCGACCGAGGACACGTATTTCGGGTCGAGAGGACGACCGTCTTTCGTGTCGTACCAGTTGTAGAGGTGGCCACGGAAGTGCTCGAGCCGGGTCATCGCTCCCAGCGTGGTCTCGAGTCGCTCCACGGTGTCCACGAGGCCGAGCCAGCCGAAATCACGAGCGGCCACGGTGGACAGCAGATACAGCCCGAGATTCGTGGGCGACGTGCGGTGCGCGACGACCAGGCGGGGATCTTCCTGGACGTTGTCGGGCGGCAGGCCGCGGTCTTCGGGACCCACGAACGTCGCGAAGAACTGCCACGTTCGTCGCGCGATCATCCGGAGCGCTCGGGCGTCCTCGGACGACAGCGACGTGGTCTTTTCCGCCAGCCACGGAAGGCTGATCCATCGAGCCACCGCGGGCGACGCCGCCCAGAGCAGAAGAAACGGCAGGGCAAAAGGCCAGGCGCCGAGGCCGCCCCACGCGACGACGGCCGCCGCCGCAGCGGCCAGCGTGAGCCCGCCTGCCATGCGTCGATAGAAGCCGTGGAGATCCAGGCGCAGACCCGCCTTGGCCTGGGCCGCGGTGACCCACTCGAGCAGGTGGCGACGGGTCACGCACATCCGTACGAGCGTCCGCACGATGGCATCGCTCATGAGCCACGCCTGGTGGGCGAGCATCGTGATCGCGAACGCCGTCTGTGACGCAGCCATGAGGAGATCGCGGGCGACTGCGCGGGTGTGACTCCGCTTCGAAATGTCGTGGTTGCGCGGGATCACCCCACCGAGAGCCGACAAGAACGTGGGAAGCGCGATCGTCGCGAGGACGAAGGCGGTCCATACCCCGGGCGAGCCGGTGGTCAGCGCCCAGCCGGCGACGAGTATGAGGAAGGCGGCCGGCGCCGACAGCGTACGACGCAGGTTATCCAGCATCTTCCAGCGCCCGATCAATGGCATCGCGGCGTGCGATCTGCGCGGGATGATCCACGGAAGGAGTTGCCAGTCGCCGCGGGCCCACCGGTGCTGGCGAGCCGCGGCGACCCCGTAGTGGGATGGGGCCGGCTCGAAGAGCTCGATATCGGTGACCAGCCCGGCCCGGGCGAAGACGCCCTCGAAGAGATCGTGACTCAGCAGGGTGTTCTCCGGGACGCGTCCCGCCAGCGCCGCTTCGAAGACGTCGAGCTCATAGATCCCTTTACCGGTGTAGGAACCCTCCCCGAAGAGGTCCTGGTAGACGTCGGACACTGCGGCAGCATATGGGTCGATGCCACACGGGCCCGACGACAGGCGCTGGTACAACGAGCTCTCACCACCCGGCAGCGGCGGCGTGACGCGCGGTTGCAGCACCGCATACCCTTCGACGACGCGACCCGTGCCGGGGTCGAGTCTCGGCCGATTGAGAGGATGGGCCATCGTGCCGACCAACCGGGTCGCGGCTCCCCGCGGCAGCCGGGTATCGGCATCGAGGGTGATGACGAAACAAACACCAGGGGGGACCTCGCTCGTCAGGAACGTCGAGTCAGTGGCGCCGCGAAGAAGGCGATTCAGCTCGTGGAGTTTGCCGCGCTTGCGCTCCCACCCCATCCACGTGCGCTCGCCCGGGTTCCACACGCGCCGGCGATGGAAGAGCAGGAATCGCTCAGTGCCCCCCTTCGAGCCATGAAGCCGGTTGAGACGAGCGATTCCCTCGCGCGCGGCGGCGAGCGTCTCCTCGTCGCCCGGCTGGTGCTCGTTCGGCGCATCCGTCCAGTCGGAGAGCAGCGCGAAGCAAAGATCGCCGTCCGGATTCGCCAGATAGTGCACTTCCAGGCGCTCGATCTGCTCGTCCACTGCAGCAGGGTCACTCAACATCGTCGGCACGACGATCATCGTCCGCAGGTGCGCGGGTACACCGTCACGCAGCTCGAGCCGTGGGAGGACGCTCGGCGGGACCAGTGCGGTGGCCGCACGATTCAGCAGCGCGATTGCCAGGTCGGATGCCGGCACGACGGCCAGGAGCCCGAGCACGAGCAGGGCGACCAGTCCCGCGCCTGCTGCGTCGGCAGCAAGGAGGGGCAGCGCAAGGATGACCGCGGTGAGGATCACGAGCGTTCCGAGATACCCGGGCATCGCCGCCGCGACATAGGCGCGCAGCAGTCGACGCGTCGTGGGTGCCCGGATCCCCAGTGCCAGCTCGAAGGCCAGGCGTCCATTCCCGACGAGGTAGAAGCCGGGATCCTGCCGCCGCTCATCGAGTCCGCGCTTCGCGTGGAGCACTGCCGCTCGAGCGATCTCGAGCTCGGAGCGGCCCGAGCCCCGCGCGAGCTCTTCGATGGCGTGCCGGTAGCTGTCGCGGGTCGTGAAGTCCATGGTGAGGTAGGTCGTGCCCTCTCGAAACGCCTCGTCGACGAGGCTCACGCTCTCGAAGAACGCGGCCCAGTCGAGCGCGGACATCAGGCTCATGCCCATGATCACGTTTCGGACGGTCACGTTCATCGCGGCCTGCCGCTGATGCTCGATCCTGACGATGTCATCGGGTGTCGTACCCTGCACCGCCAGGCGTCGGTCGAGCCACAGCAGTGCCGGGGTGATGACGGGATCCTGGTCGCGCAGCCGCTGGACGAGCTGCACGGCGAACGCCGTCACCAGTGGGGCCTTCTCGAGCCGCTGGAGGACCGTCGCTGGCGGCTCCGCCGGGCCGTTGAGTCCGAGGAGGTCGTCGGCCAACAGATCGGCCTCCTGGCGCGCCGCTCGCCCGCGGACGATCGCTTCGGCTAATCGCCGAAGATTCTCGACGAGGACCACCCGGAGGGTGATGGCGACCGCCCACAGCTCCCCGATGGTCAGGGGCTGGACCCGCTGGTAGGCGAGGACGAACCGACGGAGTGCGTCCGGATCGAACCGGCTGTCCGTATGCGCGACGAACGCCCAGGCCACCCCGTAGACGCGCGGATAACCCGCGAGAGGTCCGTCAGCCAGCTTGGGGAGCTCGCGGTAGAACCCGGGCGGCAGGTCGTCGCGGATCTCGCGCAGCTGTTCGTCCACGAGATGGAAGTTGTCGACCAACCATTCCGCCGCGGGCGTGATCGCTCGCTCCTCGCGAATCGCCTTCGCGATCACTCGATGCGCGTCGCGCAGGACACGGCCGTTCTCGAGAACGCGCGGCAACAATCGACGGCCCTGACCCGGCTCGCTCATGACGCGCTGGGCGGCCGCCAGGCTCTCGGCGTGTTGTTCGAGGCGCTCGATACCAAAGAGCTCGGCCCGGATCGGCTCTTCCTGAAGAGGCGGCATCAGCTTCAGGCCTCCGACGGGCGCGTTGCGCTTGCCGATACGCTCACACGCCGCCTACTCTTTCAGCGCCCCGACGGCCACGAGACGGTCATGGTCCCTCGTCTTTCGGAGCTGCGCTTCACGACGACAGCGCACAAGACGCCGGAGTCGTCGAATCGCGTGATCGGTCTTCGAGGGCGAGCCCATCCGAACGCCCTCCAGACGTGGCCTTCACTGAGAACGCGTGAGCAAGTACAGGTAGAACGCCGCGGCCTTCAGCCGTGTCGCCTTGGTCGCGTGATCGGTCTCGTCTCCTACCGTGGCGTTCTCCCTCGCCTCGGCGGGCGTGACACTGGCGCTCGCCGGGATAGCCGGCGTCGTCAGCGCCGGATCGGGATGAGCGCAGCCCAAGGTGACCGCCGCGATGGTCGCCCACGTCGTCACGGCCATCCACTTGACCATCGAGTCGTTGCGGCCGCGTTCCCACTTCCGGGCGGTCGGTTGCGCGCGGCGATTCGGCTACCGTGACTCGGCCGGTGTTCGATCGGCGCGGCTCCGGCGCCGTTGATGGATCGCCGTGGCCTCACTCGCGACGCTGGCGAGCAGCGCGCGGTCGCCGCCCCGCTTCAGCCCGTGTTCGATCAGAACCCGGAAGACGATCTGCAGGCTCACGGGCAGCTTGAGCGTGATCATGGCCTCACCGGCTAACACGCGGGCCCGGTCCACGATCTTCTGGGGCAGGATGAGGAGGACCCGCCGCTGATCGTCTTTCATATATACCGTCTTCTTGTTATATAAGTCATATCGTGATATATGTCAACGCGTAGGACGAAGGAGACGCCCGATGAATGCCGTGATGTTCTCGACGTGGATGGCGGTGGGCCTTCTCACGGGAGGGCTCGCCGGCATGGTGAGCACGGACGAGAGCCACGGGCTGGTCCGGGACCTCGCCCTCGGCGTGATCGGGAGCAGCGCGGCGACCGCCGCGCTGACGGCCCTGGACCTCGCAGCGGACGTCGGCCCGATCGCGACGGCGTTCGTCGCGTTCGCCGGCGCTGCGCTCCTGATCATCGCCCAGCGCAAGTTCTGGCACACGCATGCCTGAGAGCGTCGAGAGAACGAGATCGACACCGACCGACCATGGGCCACCGCGGCCCAGTGAGGATTTCCCATGAAGCGGCACGCCATCGTCCGTCTTCGTCGCCTGGCCACGCGCACGCGCGAGATTTTCGCCAAGCTCACCGGGGTTACCCGCCGCGTTGCGGCCCCGATGCCGGCGGGAAGGACGGCGCGTGATGGATGAACGAAGGCCTCCGGCGACGATGTCCGGTGAATACCGTTGCGGGCACGACGAGGCGCAGCAGGTCAACTCGTCGAGGTCGTACGATTCCTCCGTCGGTCATCGCGACGCGATGGCGGCCAGCGCCGCCTATGCCGGTATGTTCGTCTCTCGCGTCTACACGCGTCCCGGGATCGGCTTGGCGTGGACCATCTGCGCTGGGTGTGCCGGCACGACTCGAGCAGACGCGGCGGCCGCGTGAAGACCCCGGATGAATCGCAGAGCGGGGCGACGTTCCTCCAACTCTGCGCGTCGCAGAATGATCTCTTCGCTCTGGATGAGGGCGGCGACGTCTACCAGTACAACTTCAACACGAAGACGTGGCTGAAGCTGTCGGCCAGGCCGCGCCCGGCGGCCACCACGTCCTTGTTCGGCGGTCGCGAAATTGTCGATCTGAGGCTCGACCCGGTTGGGAGAACCAGCGCCGTAAGGAAGGGTGCACCGAGACGCTGATCGAGGCGTGTGGACAGAAGAGGAGCCTCAGGGGCGGGAAGCGCCTCCTGAGGCTCCTCTCGAGAGGCTAGGCTACGGCGCTGAGACGGTCGCGCCGTCGCCCGCAGCCGAGATCGTGAATGTGCCGTTGGCGTTGGGGGCGTAGAAGTAGGTCGTGCCCCACGCCGTGCTGGGCGGCGTCGGGATCGCGGCCATGAACGGACCGGCCGTGATGTTCTGTGCGTTCGTCGCGATCGCGGTCAGCAGCCCGAGTGCGCTGGGCAACACACCCATGTGCGCGCCCCAGACGACGACGGCCGAGGCCATACCGCGGATGTCAGCCTGGGCCTTCGCGATGCGCGCCCGGGCCTGCATGTTGGCGTAGAGCGGAACGGCAATGGCCGCCAGGATGCCGATGATCGCGACGACGATCATCAATTCGATGAGCGTGAAGCCGCGTTGATCGCCCATCGTGCAGCGTCTCTTGTGCCAGAAGTTGAACATATGCCCCTCCTTCGCAATGACTGCACTCGAATACGGTGGCTCACGCCGCCGTCCTGACAATCCAGAAACGTCAGACGAGCGGCGGAGCGCGAGGCTCCGGTGGGCCGGCGGCCAGAGTCGGATGAAGACGCGGCGGCCTGGTGTCGGCGGCCGTGCGCCGGACTTCGATCAACCGCGGCGGGTGCAGCGGCGCGTAGTCTTCGGCAATGACGAGTCGCTTGGCGATCTGATCGCCTTCGGGTTCTTCGGCGTTCTCGAACGCGACAACGTCGAGCCAGGGAATGTAGAGCTCGGCGAGTCGTCGTTCGGCAGATGCCGCCAGCAGCAGCCCGATGCACAGGGCGGCGATCCAGCCGGGCCGCGGCCTCACGATCGATGTCATCGTGAGACAAGGGGAGCAGGCTCTATGCGATACGTATCGGAAGGTTGCGACACGGGCGATTCGTCACGTTTGCCATTCCGCGGCAGGCGAGTGACGGGAAATGGCAGCCTCCTCGGACGCTGGTATCGCCGAAGGCTGCTAAGCCGAGGTGCGCATGCTGGCGATGAAGGTCGGGTCGTCGCACATGAGGAAGCCGGTCGGGTCCTGGTCCTCGTCACCCATGATGTAGAGAGGACACTTGCCATCGCGGTGCGGGCATTCGTTCAACGCATCGTCGCCAGTGATAGCCTTTCAGCAACGTCCTGGCGATTACGCCCTTTGCCGTGACGTCTGGCGTGCCACGAGATCGGCGCTCAGCCGGAGAAGCTCTTGCGGCAAACACGGCTTGACGACGTAGGCGTCACATCCCGCATCGAGCGCCCAGTCAACGGCAAGGTGGGTGGCATGCCCGGTACACGCGAGAATTGGGATGCGAGCGGTGCGCACGTCGTGCTTCAGACGGCGCGTCGCCTCCCATCCATTAAGCGAGGGGAGCGAGAGATCCATGACGATCACGTCCGGCCGCATCTCTTGGGCGATGTGGACGGCGTTCACACCATCACCCGCCATGAAAACGCGGATACCGTGCGCGGCGAAGTAGGAGGCGTACATCTCACGCTCGGCGAGGTTGTCATCAGCAATGAGCACACGTCGGAGTTGTGGCGGGCGAGAAGCGTGGGTCTTCGACGACCCGCCCGCTGTGCGCTTGCCACGAGGATTTCGCATGACGCGCTCAGCGTATCTCCGATCGCCCCGTCGCCACATCGCCCAGTGGCACTAGAAAACATTTTCCATATCCGCGAGGTCGCTGCGGTGTCCGATTATCAGGTCAGGATATGGAAGACCGTAACGAGCCGATCTGCCCGGTTTGCAAGGCGGCCGTCAAGCGCGCTGCGCCAGTGGGACCGCCAACGGCCGACAACCGCGTCCCGCACCTCGGATGCTGGATCAGGACGCGTCAGGCGGTGACCGACCCCGCCTCCGACCGACAACCCCGACGCCGACGTTCAAGGAGATGGCAACGTCGTTCCAGACGCAAGCGCGTCATCCTCGTTACCGGCAGCATCGTTGTACTCGCTCTTGCCATCCTCGCGGTCCTGACGATGGAGTGGCTAGTGGATCTCGTCGTGAAGTGAAGCTCCATGCGGGCGCCCGGCGCCCGACAGATCGGTCAGCGGCCGACGAGGGAGGCGACTGTTCTGGACAGATCGAACGGATCGATGGGCTTCGTCAGGAACGCCTCGAACCCGAACTCCTGCACGCGCTCGGCTTCATAGCGCTCGCGGTGCGCGGTGATACCTCGCTCGGCCTTGAGTCGGGCGCGCGGGGTAACGGCGAGGGCCGCAAACCTCCGCGCCGGGATCGAACCGTCGTCTCCGCTCGCGGCAACCCGCCGTCCGGGTCAGATGAACGTGAGTTCAGAGTCCAGGTGAGGGAGATCAGCGCGGGAGTCGGCATAGATCCAGGGCCGTCGTCGGTTAGCGCCCGACGAGGGACGCGACGGTTCTGGCGAGGTCGATCGGATCGACGGGCTTCGTTAGAAACGCTTCGAAGCCAAGCTCGATCAGCCGGCTGGCCGCGTAGCGCTCCCGATGCGCGGTGACCGCAATCGCTGGGACGCTGCGGCCATGTTCGCGCTTGAGTCGGCGGATCTGTTCGAGCAGCCAGAGACCATCCTCACCTGGCATCGTCAGGTCCGACACGATCACGTTCACGCGGGCCGTCTTCATAATGGTCAGGGCATGCTGCGCATTCCGAGCCTTCAGGACGTTGGCACCGAACTGTTGCAGCGCGGCGCCGAAGACTTCGAGCGTGTCCTCGTAATCGTCCACGACGAGCACGTGAATGTCGGCGAGGTCCATTGCACGGACCGAGGATTCGTTGGGCGCCATGCCGGGCGCATGCGCAATATCGGGACCAACTCCAGAATCGACCTGATTTTCAACACTTGACGAACAGCATGAACGCGTAAGCGTCCGATTCGGGCATCAACCACTCCTCCCTTGACGCAGGCGTCTGACACCCTCATCGAAAGTTACGACGCGGGAGGCCGATTCTACCGGGCCGGCACACGGCGCTTGAGATCACGCCGCGCCCGTTCCTGGCTTTCCGCGGCGAGGATCTGTCGCTGTCCTTGATCAATTGCTGGCTGCGCTCAACACGCTCCTCGAGTGAAGCGGCGATGCTGCGACAGTTCAGGACGTGGAGACGGAGATGGTCAACGAGATCGAGTCGGCAAGATGGGCAGAAGTAGTATCGCCGCCCAACGATGTCGACGCCCAACTCGGTGAACTTGAAGTCCCGGCGACAGTCCTCGCACGCCGCCACGGCATGACCATGGCAGTGTTGAGCCAGAACTCGGCGCTCGGCATCACTCAACATCGCTGGATCACGCCGGCCGCTGACGCCGGGCCTTCCGCGTCAGCAGCATGCGGATCTGCTCGAAGAGCTGCTCGGGCAAGCACGGCTTGATGACGTAGGCATCGCAGCCAGCCGCGATGGCGCGCTCTCCGCTCCCACCAACGACGTTCCCGGTACAGGCGACGATGGGGATGTGAGCCGTGCTGCTCTTCCCCTTCAGCCGCCAGATCGCCTCCCATCCATCGAGTAGGGGCAGCGAGAGATCCATGACGATCACGTCAGGCTGCTCGCGTTCAGCGAGACGCAGGGCCGTGAGGCCCTCACCGGCTACAAGGACGCGCATCCCCTTCGAGGTGAGATACGTGAAGTACATCTCGCGGGTCGCGGCGTAGTCATCCACGACCAGGACGACAGGCGCGGGAGTCCGACTGCTGTTGACGCTGGCGCGGACGTTGCGGCCGCTGCGTCGCATGTGAACCCCCGCTCGGCGAACCGCAAGATCCGTTCCATCACATTATTCGCCGTAGACAACTAGGAGCAGCTTCGGCTGTGGAAACTTTTTACCCACTCGTGGGAACGTACGCCTTCCTCTTGACCGGTTCGCGGTGGCGAGCAACCGCGCCGAACGACCGAGGGATGGGCCGCGTACTAAACCATCTGCTGGCCTCAGGCGCATCGCTGTTTTCCTAGCCAACTCTGCGTCGGCGATCTTGTCGTCAGTCCCAGAGGCGAGTCGAGAAGTAGCGCTCTCCGAGGTCGTTGAACAGGGTCACGAACCGGCCTCGACGCTCGCGGCGGGCGACGCGCTCGAGGCCAGCCATGTACGCGCCGGACGACTGGCCCACGAAGAAGCCGGCGCGGGCCAGGCGGACGCACATGGCGTGGGCCTCATCGGACGTGATCGGCACGCGCTCGTCGATCAGCGTCTGATCGAGGATGGCCGGCACGATGTCCTCGGGGCGGCCGAGAGGTTTGAGGCCTTCGATGCCGGGGAAGACTTCGGGGACGATCGAGACGATCTTGATGCGCGGGTCGTGCTCTTTCAGGCGGCGGCCCGCACCGGTGAGGGTGCCGCCGGTCCCCACCCCGACGACGAAATGGGTGAGACGACCACCGGTCTGCTCGAGGATCTCCGCCGCCGTCGTTTCATAGTGCGCGCGCCAGTTGTCGTCGTTGCCGTAC
>Ga0209055_1000594_pt1 | contig 25323 bp, 19 predicted proteins | sample GraSoiAngelo_110_FD_185875 | JGI IMG/M metagenome (GOLD analysis project Ga0209055, IMG submission 185875) | Grasslands soil microbial communities from the Angelo Coastal Reserve, California, USA - 14_0903_12_30cm (SPAdes) (version 2) | ecosystem: Environmental > Terrestrial > Soil > Grasslands ... | reverse complement strand
GCCGTCGAGTCGAAAGTCACGCCGCATCGGCTTTCAACGCCTTGCCGCCGGCAGGACTGCTCATCAAGGCCGCGTCTGAAGGGATGCTTTCGGGGGAGCAAATCTCGAACAGAGAATGCAATTTTGTCAGATCGAGCAGTTCCCGCACCGGCTTGGAAGGCATCAGTGCGAGTCTTACACCAGCGCCGGTAGCCCACTGATTGAGAAACACCAAAACTCCCAAGCCGCGCGCATCAACCCGGTTCACACCCCGCATGTCCAGCACAAGGGCTCGCTCATTCTGCTGAGAAATAACCGTGTTGTACAAAGTCCAGGCTCCTTCTCCCGCTACGAGCCTCCCCCGGCAGCGCAAAATCAGAACGTCTTGGGACTTCTCGGTTATCACATTCAACATGCAATCCCCCGGCATGGCCCGTTACTGCTAGGTTGAGGGTTTTAGTTTATTTGGTGATCTGCTTCTATCTGATGTGATCAGAAGATTGAGGACGCAAAGAGTTTTCCTGTCGCCGGCATGTCCTGGCGCGGGGTTCCTAAGTCTGAGCCTGTAAAAAAAAGTAATGTGATATTCACACCGCGTTTACATCTTTCAGCATCTACTCCACTACCTTCTTTTTGCCGAACAAATCAAATCTCAGGAGGTGCACCATGGCACGAAGATTTTGGGTCGCATTCCTCGGGACTCTCGCAACCTGCTTATTCACTCCTCAAACCAACTTCGCAGACGGCAATCTGCGGCATGTGAATCACATAATTATCGTCATGCAGGAAAATCATTCCTTCGACAACTACTTCGGAGTCCTTGCGTACACAGCCGGCAGTCCTTATCACGCGCCACGGCGAGCTTGCGCGGTCAGTGACCACCACTGTGTGGATGGACTGGCTTGTACCTTCGATGCGTTGCGAAACCTAACCTGCTCCAATTCCAATCTGGACGACAACGGCTCGACGGTCTTCGCCTTCCACGCTTTGAGCCGCTGCGTGACGCCGGATCTCGATCATTCCTGGGTCGGTACCCATCGCGAGATGAACTTTCTTGGTCCGAACCAGGTTCTGTCCCAGGCTCTGAGCGATGGGTTCGTGCGCGTGAATGACTTAACAGAACAGGTTGACAATGGGGAGAGCGCGGTGGAAGACCAGACAATCTCCTTCTACAGCCAGGATGACTTGCCGTTTTATTACGACCTGGCCGAGAAATTTGCGATTAGCGACCGGCAATTCGCTTCCGTGCTCGGACCGACCTTCCCCAACCGCTCATACCTGATGGCGGCGACCTCATTTGGCCATTTGACCACCGATGACAGCTTTCCACCTCCTGGGGGCTACAAGCCGATCACAGGAACCATTTTTGATTTGTTGGATCAGAACGGCGTCTCCTGGGCCGATTATTTCCAGGATGTGCCTCAAAGTGACAGCTTCCGTCCCGCCGATGTTCATAATCTGCCACTGCCAGTTTTCTTGGCGCAGGCGGCCGGAGTAGGTTCGCTTCCGCAGGTTGCCTTCGTCGACCCGAATTTTGGAGCGACCGGACACGCCCTGGAGAACGACGAACACCCTCCGACCGATATCCAGCGTGGTCAAGCCTATGTTTCGCAGGTGGTTAACGCTGTTCGCAACGGGCCATTCTGGAAAGACTCGATCATCTTCATCACCTACGACGAGCACGGTGGCTTCTACGACCATGCCAAGCCGCCCCGGGCTCGACAGACCGGCGGGTTGAATCCGGACGGGATCAATCCCGGTCAGTGCGAAGATCTCTCCAATCCTCCTGCCAGCGAGCAACCCGGTGGAGGCGCCGAGTGCGCTCAGAATCCGGTCAGCACGACCGATACCAGCGTGAAGGACGCCGAGCAGCTGTGTCCCGACCTCGCTCGGGATCCGAGCGGTCCCTATCCCGCGGCCTGCGCCAACTTCAATCAGCTGGGAGTGCGGGTTCCGTTCCTCGCAGTATCACCGTTCTCCAAGCCGCAGTACGTTTCCCACACCGTCGGCGATCACACTTCCCTGCTGGCCTTGATCGAAAAGCGGTTCCTGAACGCGGGAGCACAACCCCTGCACCTCACATCGCGCGATCAGAAGGCCAATACACTCGAAGACATGTTCGATTTCGACCTGTCTCCCTCGCTTAACACCCCAGTAGGTCAAGCCGAGCCGCCAATTAACGACTGCACTCCCCTCCCATAGCGGCCAGCTCTGCGGGTTAGGAACAGCCATCAGCGCCCAGCTGGCCCAGCGGCTGATCTCATCATTGCCGGAGCGATTGGCGCGCCTGAACAGGCTGCGGAAAAAGTCGAAAAGCTGACCGCGGTGGCTAACGGTCTCAAGCCCGTAATAAAAATAAAGTGCTCAGTCGACCGATTTACGAGATTTACGAGACCGGCTCTATGCAGCTACCGACGATCAAAGTGATGTCGTCATACTGCTCGTGCGGGCTGAATCGTATAACGTCATCAACCAGCGACGCCAGCATCGCCTTCGGCGGCAGCTTCCGACATCGTTTTAGCCCTTCAATCAAACGTTGCTCGCCGAATTCTTCCCGGGCCGCATTCGAAGATTCGGTGACTCCGTCGGTGTAGAGCAGGATAGTGTCTCCCCTGAAGAGCTGGATCTCAGTGATCGAGCAATCCCATTCCTTAAACAGTCCCAGCACGGTCGAGGTGGCTCGAAGGTGTTCAATCCTGTCGTCGCCGCGGAGAACGAGAGGCGAAAGGTGCCCACAGTTGGCATAGCGCAAGCGCTGCGTTCTGTCGTCATATTCGGCAAAGAAGAGACTGGCGTAAATGGCGTCTACCGTGTTGTTGTAGAAGAGCTCATTCGCCGATCTCAGCATCTTTTCCGGGTGTTCCAGTGCGATCGCGCACTGGCTGCGCAGATTGGCCTGCAGATTCGCCATCACAAGAGCAGCAGGCATTCCCTTGCCAGCGACGTCGGCGACCACCAGCCCCAGCCGGTCCCGCCCCAGGTCCAGAAAATCATAATAGTCGCCGCCCACCGACCGAGCCTGGACGCAGGTTCCCGCATAGTCGAGTGTCTTGAGCGGAGGCAGTGCCTGCGGAAACAGCCTTGCCTGAAACTGTGTCGCAATCTCCAGTTCCTGTGCCGCTCGCCGCTCGGCCTCCTGCTTGGCCGCGGCCGCGCGTCTTTGTTCCTCGACCGCACGGCTTACTTCGTCGAAGCTCACCAGCGCAAAGGAGTTTCGATCGATATCCTCGAAGCGCGTGAACACCCCGCCCCAGATCGGATTCTCCTCCGGGACCGATTGACCGGTCGACGCGTCGTTCGGAACCCGGTGCTCGAATCGCACGCGACGTAGACGCGGGGCAAAGCGGAAGCGCACCCCACGGCTTCTCCACTCCAGGTAGGTTCGAGTCACGTCTTCGGTGACAAATACAACATCCGTGGGCCGGCCGATGAGCTTGTATTGTTCAGACTCCGGATCCGGAGCGATGAGCGTGAGCACGGCTGAGCCATCGGGCGGCGAAACTGCTATCCAGCGCTGACCGGATTGCAGGCGAGCGTCAAACGCCAGGTTGAATCCCAGTTGATCTAGATAAAACCGCAGGCTTCGATCCTGATCTCGAACGAAAACATTCACCGCATGGATACGGAGGTAACGTGTCTTTGGACCAGGCTGCACTCGGGATCGATCCGTGGCGGTGAGCGGAGAAGAACTCTGCGCAACGGCAGCCTTGACGTCCAATTCCTCTCTGCCTGGGTTCATAGCTCGCCCCTCAAACAGGAGATCGACCATTCACTATCGTCCACGCACGATCCGTGCCATCGCCGGCCGATCACCCGTAGTAGCGGAAATCCTTCCAGAACTCAGGCCAGCCTCGCATCGGCCCGCGGCACACGAAGATATCGGGATGCTCGATCGTTTCCTCATTCCCCACACCCAAGCGGTTCCCTGTATGCGCCGCCAGGTGACATCCGGTGAAGTTCCTCTCCACGAAACGCCGAGACCGGCCCACGACGATTAGGACCTGGGGTGGAGGATCGCCATAACCGCGTTGCCAGAAAGAATTCACGCCGCTGATCGCCTTCGGCAATCCGTACCGGGGACCATACAGATTCACCGCCCCTGCCTCGCCATAATTGGTGCCCAGAATACCCAGGTGAACGCTGTCGTCGACCGACAACCCATCACGAACATGCGCGATGGTTTCGACCAGATCCGGCCAACCGATCTCCTCCCGGAAGTCGCCATTGACTTGGGTCGCCACCTTGAACCAAGCTGAGTTAATCGGCGCTAGCGGCAAGAAAAACGCCGCGGCAATGGTTGTATCCAGAAGCAATGCGACCCAGATAGCGGTTCTGAGAGTGCCCGCCCGCCGTGATGGCAGCCAGCCTTCTACCCAAACCGCGCCAGCAGCGTAGAGCATGGGATAGCTGCCCGCCAAATAGTAGTCCCGACCTTTGCCAACAACGAACAGGAGCAACGGTACGGCGTACATCCAACCCAGCGTCCGGTACCGCTTTGCCGAGAACAAATAGAAACACAAACCGGCAACCCAGATGGGAAACGCGAAGAGCGTTATTTTAAGCTGGCCCAGAAGGAAACCGCGGTGCCTGCCTTCGGCAACATCACGCGCATGGATGTGCCGCAGAAAATCTACTGACACGAAATTATGTTGTGCCTGCCAGATCAGATTGGGCAGGAAGATCAGGAGTGCAACCGCCACGCCGCCCCACAGCCACTTGCTTTTCAGGTATCGCCGTGCGTCGGTGAGCAAGACGCCAACGACCAGGCCGGCGACAAGGAAGGGCATCGAATATTTCGATAGCATTCCGCATCCGATGGCGGCGCCGACCGCAAGCCACCAGCGAGGATCATCCGAGTGGAGCTGCCGGAGTGTCAAATAAGCAGTCAGTACCCAGCACAGGTAGTCGAACGATACATACTGCATCAGTGCGCCGCCCGCCAAACAGAACGGCACGGCGGCCATGGCTGCCACCAGTTGCGCCCATCTTCCGCCGCCCAGCAGACGGGCCATCAGAGCGGTCAAGACCACTGCCATGGCCTGGGCTACACCCGCAAAAAACCGGAATCCTGCCAACGATGTACCAAACAGCTCCAGGGACAGTCGCCCGAAGAACGGTGTGACCGGGGGATATGCCACATATCCCCACGCCAGATGGCGTGCGTCTTCCAGCGTAGCCAGTTCATCGCGCTGGAAGCCATATTTGCCGCCGCTGAGTACGTGAACCACCACCGTGGCGATTGCCAGACAGGCTACGAGCGTCAGGTCGCCCGTCCAAAATGCACGGTCGGCGCCCGCACGCGCGGCGGTGCTGAATTCAACGCGGCTAGGCACAGACATAGATTCGCGATATTACCCGGGATTTTCTTTAGTAGCCAGCCCCCAAGGGCAGCCGTGGCAGCCGCGGCAGCCGCTTGAAACTCGTGGACGCGCGCAAGCTGGCCGAGCGGGGGAGCAAGAACTGGTCTCATGGGGCGTGATTTTCCTCCGCCCGGAGTGCGATTTGCGGCACGGCCCTTTCTCGAGCCTCGTTCCTGACGCCCTCCAACGAGATCCTGAAGGCACCGTGCGCTCCGTCGCGGAGATGGGATGCGAATGGGTGAAATTCTACGCTCCTTATCTTGAGTGGAGTGAAGCGCAAGCCAAGCAGAGGCGCAAGGGCGCAGGCGACGACGATGTCGAGGCTCGGTCCCGTAACCTGCAGCCGTCGTCGATCCCGTATTCCCGCCTGACGAACTCGTACGCTCGTTCACGATAACGCTGATGACGGCGCTGAGATGGCATTAAGCTCGTCCGCGGTAAGTTCTCTCGGATGATAGGAGAGCCACGGTTGATCTAACCGTGGCTCTATTCGCAAACGCTCTCGGCGTGAGTTGAGGCTTGAACTCCTTGGCTCCCCAGCTTTGCAAAAAGCTGCCACCCGCCAATGGCCCGACGGCAGCATATAACCCGGGCTTGGAATCCAATCAAAACTTGCCGATCATTACCGTAACCGCTGCAGTAAGGGCGCGCAGAAATGAACCGTATCGGTGACGGTGCTTTAGTCCGGGAGCCTCAATGTCCAGAGAGGAACTCCGCCATATTGGGTGCGGTGGCTGCTGCGCCAGCGAAGCTGTTGAGGCCAACCAATTCTGACATGAAGCGCAGCGTGCTTCCGTGCTGGTAACAAGCGGTCGAGGTGAAACCTTTCTTAACGTCGGGGCCGACCACCACCCAGGGGACATGTCCGCCGCCGTTCACCGCGTCGGAGTCCACTGATTCATCAAAGACGACGATCAAAAGCCCCCCACCAGGCGTGTTGAAATCGGAGCTGCCGATCAGCGGGTCGATATTGGTCGAAAGCCAAGAGTCCGCTTGCCCCAGGCTCCCGCTATGGCCATCGTCATTGTCGTTGGGAACGATGAAAGCGTAGTTCGGGAGGGTGTGATTGGCCAAGTCCGAAGCGAACTGGGTAAAAGGAACCAGATTCTGGGCCTGGGTGCTGTTTCCGCGCACGTCGGAAAAATAAGACAGGGGGTTATGGTGTTCGGTGTAGCCGCCAGTGTCACCGCCGGTGTATCCGACCGAGGGGAGGTTTTCGGAATACTCCTTCCAGGTTTTCCCGGCGCCGATCAAATGCCGAACGATGTTGTCGGCTGAGACGTCCCCAGAAAAGCCGTCGTCATTGGTGATGATCTGTCCGGTGGTGAGCATGAAGTAATTGCCGATGGAAGGATGCGTGTTTGCAAAGTAGTTCAAGGCGTAGGCGTAGGTGGTCGCCAGATGATTTAAGTACGGCATGCTGGCGTTGCCGATGACGCTCGAATAACTGTGGTTTTCTTCGACCACGATGAAAACGTGCCCCACAGGCAGATTCAGCGCGGGAGAGGAAACCGGAACACCACATCCCGGCGTTCCTCCGGGGGGTCCAGGCGGTCCGGGCGGTCCAGGCGGCGTGCCTCCTCCGTGGCCGGAATTGCCACAAGCCATTTGAAGCAGGCTCAGCCCAGTTAATATGCAAGCGAGTACCAGACCCTTGGAAGGTCGTTTCATGGTTATTCTTCCCTTTCCTATGGTTCAGTCCTTCGCGTAGGGAACCGTCGGTTTCTGCGCCTGGCCCATTCCCGACCGACTCGGCTGGCTGTTGCGGAACGGGACACTTTATGGGGCTCAGATGTTTCCTAAGTCAGAAAAGTTGCTTTAGTGACTTTGCGGTCTGAGCCCGGACGAAGGTGGCCCGTCGTCCGGGTAGAGAGACCAAGTCCGAAAGGCATATCGGATAAGCTCGCCCGCGATTCAGTCCAAAGGCTCTCACCGGAGAATCTCGAGTTTTTAGAGGTCACGTTCAAATCCCTCCGGCGGTAGTCGAGGGGTTGATGCTTTTCCGACCATCGGAGTACGATCTCCCGCATGTCCCTCACTCGTCGCTCGTTCCTCGCTTTAAGCGCGTTGCTTCCCTGGGCGCTCAAGACTGCCGCGTCTCGCTCCATTCCAATTGGCTTGGAACTCTACTCGGTTCGTGACGCCCTCAAGCAAGACCCGGAAGGCACCGTGCGCTCGGTCGCCAAGATGGGATATGAATGCGTGGAATTCTACGCTCCTTATTTTGAGTGGAGCGAAGCGCAAGCCAAGCAGATGCGCAAGCTTCTCGACGACCTGGGCCTCCGCTGTTTCTCGACTCACAACGATGAACACTACTTCGACGCGGACAAGATTAATCACGCCCGTGACCTGAATCTGGTCCTGGGAAGCAAGAACCTGGTGATGGCAAGCGCGGACTTGAGAAAAGGTACGGACAGTTGGAAATTGCTCGCCGAGCGGTTGAACTCCGCAGCCGAGCAACTGGAAGGCTCAGGCCTTAAGGCTGGCTACCACAACCATAAGCCCGAGTTCACGCCAGTCGATGGGGTGCGCCCGATCGAAGTAATCGCTAAGAATACGAAGCCGTCGGTCATGCTTCAGCTGGATGTCGGCACTTGCCTGGAGGCAGGTTCGGACCCGGTGGCCTGGATTCGTGCCAATCCCGGGCGGATCCGGTCTCTTCACTTGAAGGACTGGTCTTCCGATCCGGCCAAAGGCTACAAGGTCTTGTTCGGCGAAGGCAGTGCCGACTGGAAGAGTATCTTTGCTGCCGCCGAGAAGGGTGGTGGAGTCGAATTTTATCTCCTCGAGCAGGAAGGCAGCCGCTTTTCCGAACTCGAAACCGCTAATCGATGTCTGCAGTCTTTCCGTACCACCCATGCGTAACCCGTATATGCAATAATTCCCAGCGCACAAAACCTTCGCGCATGACAGCGCAGGTTCGGCCCAAGGCGCAAGCTGCCAACTTTTCTATAGGAACGGAGAATTTTCATGAACCAGCGTTCGTGGACTCGTCGTGACTTCATGCGTATTGGGACAGGAGCTGTGGCCACCGGGGTAGCGGCAAAATTTACCTTGCTTGAGCCGAAGCCGCTTTGGGGAGCGGCCCGTCCAGTTCCGGCCAGCGACACCGTGCGGTTCGCCTCCATCGGCACGGGGGTGCGGGGATGTGAGTTGCTGGAGGCATCTTTGCGCGTGCCGGGAGCTGAATGTGTCGCAGTGTGCGATCTCTATGACTCGCGACATACTGCCGCCCAGGAAGCGGTGAAAAACACTGTTCCGGCGACGCGCAATTATAAGGAGGTTCTCGACCGCAAAGATGTGGACGCCGTCTTGCTTGCGGTCACCGACCATCAACATCGAAAGGTGTTCGTGGACGCGTGCGCCGCCGGCAAGGATGTTTATTGCGAGAAACCGATGTCCCACACGGTCGAAGACGGCTTCGCGATGGTTGAGGCGGCGCAGAAGACCAACCGCATCGTGCAAATCGGAAGCCAGCGCGTGTCTTCGATTCTCTATGCTCAAGCCAAGGAAATTTATGACTCCGGCAAGCTCGGAGAGGTGTATTCAATCGAAGCGTATTGGGACCGCAATTCGGCCAGCGGGGCTTGGGTCTATCCCATTCCTCGGAATGCCAGTGAGCAGACGATCGACTGGAACGCATTTCTTGACGGCGCCCCCAGGCGGCCGTTCAGCCCCGAACGTTTTTTCCGCTGGCGGTGTTTCACCGATTATGGAGAAGGCCTGGCTGGAGACCTCTTCGTGCACCTGATTTCGGGAATTCATTTCATCACGGGTGCGAATGCCGTGGCCCAGCGGGCACGCTCCGCCGGCGGGCTGTTCCGCTGGAAAGATGGACGGGACTTTCCCGATCTCATCGAGACTCTATATGACTATCCGAATTTCCGCGTCTATCTGCGTTGCAATTTGAATAATGATCAGGGCGAGTTCATCGGATTTTTCGGAACCAAGGGCACGCTGATCATCAAGGACTCGACTTTGACGTACACGCCCCAGAAGACGCGTCCGCAACCGGAGAGCTATTCAATTTATGGATGGCCTGGGCAATTGCGGAATCAGTATTTGGCCGAATGGGAGGCCGAGCACCCGCTGCCCAGTCCGACGAATTTCAAAGTGGAAGAGGAAGTCGAGACGTTCGGGGTGCCGTTCGGCTACAGCGATCTCGCCGACCATGAAGCAAATTTCTTCAACTCCGTTCGCACGCGCAAAAAGCCGGTGGAGAACGAAGAGTTCGGCAACCACGCCGCCATCGGCTGCCACCTGGCAAATTATTCGTATTTCAAAGATACCGCGGCGCAGTGGGATGGAGCGGGCAGAAAGATTAAGGGATAAATTTCTGCGATGACCGAGCGCCTGTGAAGGGGCGGCAACACAACATCCGGCGTGTGTTGAAATCGTTTGGCAAAATCGTTGGGCAGCCTTGAACCGGGCCACGGTTTCTGCTAAAAATTACTGCTGTATCATCGCCGCTCGTGAGGGCGGACTAGATTTTGTAACGGACCCAAGGTTACTTCGTTCGGGCAGTAAGCACCGAAACGGAAATCACTGCAAAACCCGGCGCTAGCGGAACTGTCTCCCAACCGTTCCACCAGTGTAAGACTTCGAATCTCCCAGCCCAGTTTTGGAGTTCGGATGCCGTTTTTCAGTAGGCCTGAAGTGGTCGGGAGTTCCTCACTTGTCTCCTGCCTTCTAGCTCTGCAAAATCGCAGGCGCGCCTTCACCCCAAATTTCCCAGCCATTCGTCATCAACTAAGTTGATCACGCCGGAGGAAGACATGGCGACGAATTTCGTCCAGATTGAGAATGACTCTGAGATCAAGAGACGCTTAGAAGCCGAGCGGGCCCGCCTGCGCAAGATTGCCGGACTGGACCAGCCCCAGCACTTCCATCGTCCGGTAGAGCGGGCGTTCACAGCCGACGAGCGCAGCCGGGTGACGATTTTGTTCGGCGGCTTTACCTGGAAGCACGAAGATCTGATTCGCGCCGTCTTCCAGGGCTGCGGCTATCGTTGCGAGAAGCTGCCCGTACCGAATGTCGCCGCCTTCCAGACCGGCAAGGAATTTGGCAATAACGGCCAATGCAATCCCACCTATTTCACGGTCGGCAACCTTGTGCAGTACCTCCAGTTTCTTGAGAAAGAGGGCCTCTCGCGCCAGCAGATTTTGGACCACTACGTCTTCTTTACGGCGGGCTCTTGCGGGCCTTGCCGCTTCGGCATGTATGAGGCCGAGTATCGCTTCGCTTTGAAAAACGCGGGCTTCGATGGTTTCCGCGTGCTGCTGTTCAAAGACAGCGATGGAATCAAGGCAGCCTCGGGAGAGCCCGGGCTGAAATTCACCGTTGATTTCGGGTTTGGCATGCTCAATGCCATGCATCTGGGCGATGTGATCAACGATCTGATTTATCAAATTCGCCCGTACGAGCTGAATTCAGGGGAGACGGATCGCGTTTTCCGTGAAACCGTGGCTGGACTTTGCGAGGATTTGCGAAATCGCAGGTCATTTGAAATCGAACAGCGCGCGCCCGACTGGACGAAACCGAAATTCAAGAGCAACAAGATCCTACGAAACACGTTTAATGTTTTCGGCAAATGGCATGAGCACATGTGGGGCAAGGACTACCTCCATGCTCTTCATTCCGCCCGCGAAAAATTGGATTCCGTCGAAGTGGACCGCACGCGGGTGAAGCCCCTGGTGAAAATCACCGGCGAGTTCTGGGCGCAGATCACCGAAGGCGATGGCAACTTCCACATGTTCGACTTTTTGGAACGCGAAGGCGCCCAGGTGCTGGTGGAACCGATCGCCACCTGGGTGGCTTATCTGATGTACCAGGCCAAAGCACACGCCAAAGCAAAATGGCCGGTGAATCGCCCCTACCGGAATCCGGAGTGGTACGAGCTCAAGAAGCAGTTCGCGAACTACATCGGCCTACGCAAGAAGCTGTGGGGGATTGGCGCCGGGGAACGCATGTGGAACTACTTCTACCATCGCACGATCAAGCACCTTGGCGGTATTACCCATCACCTCGCGCCACAAGCCGAACTGGCAGAACTGGCGCATCCTTTCTATAACCAGTTTGCGCGCGGCGGCGAGGGGCACCTCGAAGTAGGCAAGAACGTGTATTACACCGTCCACAAACTCTGCCACATGGTGTTGGCGCTGAAACCGTTCGGATGCATGCCGTCTTCGCAGTCCGACGGAGTGCAATCGGCCGTGATCAACAAATTCAAGGACATGATCTTCCTTCCCATCGAGACATCCGGCGAAGGCGAGGTCAACGCGCACAGCCGGGTACAAATGGCCCTCGGCGAGGCCAAGGTCAAGGCTAAGACCGAGTTCGAGCAGTGCCTCAAGTCCACCGGCAAGAGTCTGAATGAAATCCGTGCGTACATCGAGGAGCATCCGGAACTGAAGCGGCCGTTCTATCACGTGCCGCATCGCGCAGGAGTGGCCGGAACGGCGGCGCAATTCATCCTGCACGTGAGCGAACGAATCGACAAGGACACGCGGTTCTGGAAACGGGTGCGGGTAGGCGGTTCGGCCATCCCGGCGACCTCGGGGGACTAAATATTTCGCCGCTGAAACCGCCGAGCAGGCAGAGAAATTTCTGGGCGGCGGTCTCGGCGGTGATGCTTTCTTGGCATTTGCATAACCACACGGAGAGGCAGGAATGCACGATCATAAAGGTCCACAGCTCGTCCAAATCGCCCCCCTGGATTTGCCGGTTCAGCAACCGAAAGCGGCGCCAAAGCCGCACGATCACAGCACCGGGTTCCTGGTTGGACTTGACGTGGGTTCCACCACGGTCAAGGCGGTCGTCGTTGACTCCGCTACCGACGAGGTGCTCTGGCAGGACTATCAGCGCCACGAAACCAAACAGCCGGAAAAAACGCTGGAATTCTTAAAGCGCATGGAGGCGGACGCCGGCATCAACCGCCATAACACGCGCCTGTTTATGACCGGCTCCGGCGGCGGCGCGATTGCGGATCAGATCGGCGCGAAGTTCGTGCAGGAGGTGACAGCGGTCTCCCTGGCCGTGGAAAAGCTGCACCCTGAGGTCTATTCCGTCATCGAACTCGGTGGGCAGGATGCCAAGATCATTGTCTTCAAGGATGACGAAGAGACCGGGCGCAAAAAGAAGATCCCCTCGATGAATGACAAGTGCGCCGGCGGTACAGGCGCGGTCATCGACAAAATCAACGCCAAGCTGAAAATTCCCGCCGTTCAACTCGGGAACCAGGGATATCACGGGATCAAGCTTCACAAAGTGGCCGGCAAATGCGGCGTATTCGCCGAAACCGACATCAATAGCCTGCAAAAAGTGGGCACCCCGCCAGATGAGCTCATGGCTTCCCTTTTCGAAGCCATCGTTCTGCAAAACTTGAGCGTTCTCACGCGCGGGCATACTTTGCGGCCGCATGTGCTGCTTCTCGGAGGTCCTAACAGCTTCATTCGCGGCATGCGAGAAGCCTGGCAGGCCAACATTCCGCGCATGTGGCAGGAGCGCAAGGTCGCCATTCCCGAGGGCGCCAGACCGGAAGACCTAATCAAGGTGCCACAGAATGCTCAGTATTTTGCCGCCCTGGGAGCAATCGAGTTTGGCCGCAGCGAAGATGACTGCGTGGGCTGCTACCGCGGCTATGACAACCTGGTCCACTACATCGAATACGGCCGGCAAGAGGAAAAGGCGAAAGCGGGCGGGAAGGGCCTTGTCGAATGTCCCGAAGAACTTGATGGCTTCAAAGAAAGCTACCGTCGCAAGAAATTTACTCCAGCGGTCTTTCAGAGCGGAACCACGGTCGGCGGCTTCATCGGCATCGACGGCGGATCGACTTCTACCAAGGCTGTCCTGCTGGATGAGAATGGAGACATTCTCTCGAAGTCTTATCAGCTCTCGAATGGCAATCCGATTCAGGACACGATCGAAATGTTCGAGAATCTGCGCGGGCAGGTAGAAGCGCAGAACGCGAAATTGGAGGTACTCGGCGTGGCCACGACGGGCTATGCCAAGGATATCCTGAAGGACGTGCTCAAGGCCGACGTCGCGCTGGTTGAGACAGTGGCCCACACGGAATCGGCGCTGAAGTTCTACGAGGATCCGCACGTGATTGTGGACGTTGGCGGGCAGGACATCAAAATCATCATCTTGCACAACGGCCGCGTGAAGGATTTCAAGCTCAACACCCAGTGCTCCGCCGGCAACGGATACTTCCTGCAATCCACGGCGGAAGGCTTCGGCTTCGATGTGAATCAATACGCCGATCTGGCGTTTGCCGCGCAAGCAATGCCGGTTTTTGGCTACGGCTGCGCGGTGTTCATGCAGTCGGACATCGTTAATTTCCAGCGACAAGGGTGGCGCGCGGAGGAAATCCTCGCCGGGCTTGCGGCCGTGTTACCGAAGAATGTCTTCCTCTATGTAGCCAGCATCCCAAATCTCGCTGCGTTAGGCACGCGCTTTGTCCTGCAAGGCGGCACGCAAAATAATCTTGCTGTGGTGAAAGCGGAAGTGGACTTCATTCGCAATAGCTTCCGGGCCGCCGGGAAGCAACCGGAAATCATCGTGCACGAGCACTGCGGAGAGTCCGGCGCAATCGGCGCGGCGCAGGAATCGCTGCGCCTGTGGCGGAACGGTCAGCGTACGACCTTCGTCGGCTTGGATGCAGTACGGAAAATCGAATACCGGACGACGCGCAACGAGGCTACGCGCTGCAATTTCTGCAAGAACAATTGCCTGCGAACTTTTATCGACATCCGAACCGAGCCCGCCAAGGATTTCGTTCCCATCAAGCGGGTAACCAAGGTTCCGCTGATGCAAGGTGAGCAGAGGCTGATTATTGCTACCTGCGAAAAAGGAAGCGTGGAAGATGTGAGCGAAATGAAGGACATCAAAGCTGGCCTCGATTCAATCCGAGACCAGCATCCCAATTTCGTGGACATCGCGTCGAAAGAGGTCTTTCGTCCTACCAACGCCAAGAACGTTGCCGATCCGATTCCGACGCGCGCTTGGTCGAAGGCGGCCAAAGAGCGCATTCGACTGATCGAGAACCGCAAGCAGCTACGCATCGGGATTCCGCGCGTGCTAAACATCTACAGCTACGCGCCGCTGTTCAATGCCTATTTCGAAAGCCTCGGAGTCGAACCCGAGAACATCGTATACTCCGATTACACCAGCCAGGAACTCTATCGCGCGGGTGCCAGCCGTGGCGCGATTGACCCCTGCTTCCCTGCCAAGATCGGGATTTCCCACGTCTACAACCTCGTCCAGGAGAAGCACCGCAAGAAGCCTCTGAACGTGATCTTCTTCCCGATGTACGACGTCCTGCATACGCCCTTGGTGAAGTTGCAAGGCTCGAATGCCTGCCCGACCGTGACCGCGACTCCGGAAACGGTGAAAGCCGCGTTCACCAAGGAAAATGACGTCTTCGCCGAGCACAAGGTGAAGTATTTGGACCCGGTACTGAACTTTGCCGATCGCAAGCTGTTCGCTCATCAAATGCTGCAGGGGTGGCAGCCGATTCTGGGACTGTCGGAAGAAGAAAATGATCGCGCCATAGAAGCCGGGTTCGAGGCTCTAAAAGAATATGAAACGAACATTCGCCGCCGTGCGCGCCAGGTGCTCGATCAACTGGAGCGCGAGGACCGCATTGGCATCGTGATGCTGGGACGGCCCTATCATCACGATCCTGGATTGAACCACGAGATCATGGACGAGTTCCAAAAGCTCGGCTATCCGATTTTTTCTCAAAACACGCTTCCGCTCGACGAAGACCTGCTGCAGCGTCTCTTCGGCGAGGAAGTTCGGGCGGGTGTGATCAGCAGCCCGCTGGATATCAGCGACGCCTGGAAGAATTCCTATTCATGCAGCACCAATCACAAAGTCTGGGCGGCAAAGTTTACCGCGCGGCATCCTAATCTGGTGGCGCTGGAAGTTTCCAGCTTCAAGTGCGGACACGACGCTCCTATCTATGGCGTGATCGAGGGCATTATTGAGCAGTCCGGCACTCCATACTTCTGCTTCAAAGATCTCGACGAGAACAAGCCCTCCGGCTCAATCAAGATCCGGGTTGAAACGATCGACTACTTCCTGCGGCGCTATCGCGAGGAAGTCATCCGCAAACGAAAGGCCGAGCAGGATATTGCGGCACAGCTGGCGGTGCTGGAAGCCGAGTTGCGACGTGGATGTCAGGACCCGGCAATTCTGCAACTTGATAAGGCCTGCCTGCAGCAAGATCTGCAGGCGGTGGCGGGGGATTAACTCGAAGCTGCGCCGCCCCCGGGCAACGCTGCCGAGGGCATCAGGCTCCCGGCTGGTGCTGCATGCGGATCTGGCCACGGAGTACTTGACGGATGAGATGACAGGCTCGCTTCCCTTCGGGCAAGGCTAGGGCACAAGATTTCCCTACCGCTCGGGCGAGTGCTGACCACGCCCGCAGCTTTCGCAACATCTTGCCCGTCCAAAAAGCGGCCGGAGTCAGCTGTCATCAACCTGCAGCGCGGGAGACGCCGCGTTTACTGCTCGCTGAGTATTCCCGAAGTGAAGCAGGCATGCCAGTTGATTCGTGGTGTCCTCCGAGCCCAGATCCGTAACGGCCCGGCGCCTGGCGGGTGTGACGCTCACGATGTCATCCGGCGAGGACTGCTCGTGCGGCAGCCGCTTCTCAGGTTCGAGGACTGGTCTCAGCCCTAGTTCATGAGAGCTGCCGCCCGCACCCCATCCATCGCAACCCCAGCGAAACAGTCGGGGTGGTGGCAAGTGCACCTAGTGCACCTTCGAAACCGGTCGCTTCCACAGCTTTCTGGGGTATACTTCGCCCACAAGGTTCAAAATTTCTCGGGAAACGAGTCAGCTCATGTCTGTGAAGGCGGTCGAAGAGGTATCTACGCAGGTTCCTGCCGACGAATTTCAGTCACTGGAAGAGAAAATTTATCGCACCATCGAGCTATACAAGACCGCGCGTGCCGGCCGCATGGCGGCAGAACGCGACGTACAACGGTTACGCGAACAGATCGAGGAACGCGAAGAGGAACTGGAAGGCTTGCGCAAGGAAGTCATCGCGTTGCGCAAGGAGCGGGAAGAGGTGCGCGGTCGCGTGGAGAAGATGCTGCGTCAGATCGAAGCCATCAGCGAAGAAGCAATCGCCGGCTAAAGCGCGGACCTGCGCAAAGGAGTTCAAACAGCATGGCATCGCTACCTAAAGAGCAGCCGGTCCGGAATCCCGAGAGCAGCAGCGTGCGGGTCGAAATCTTCGATCAACCGTATAACTTGCGCGGATCCGATCCCGAGTACGTGATGAAATTGGCGGAGTACGTGGACGGGAAAATGCGTGCGGTGGCCGAGGCCACTTCGACCGTCGACTCGCTGCGTCTGGCGGTTTTAGCAGCGCTCAATATCGCCGACGAGTACCACGTTCTCAAACGTCAGCACGAGAACGGTTCTGGAGATTACATCAAACGCACACACCGCCTGGTGAACGCATTGGATGAGGTCCTGAATGAAGACCGGCGCGCCTGAGTTCCCGCGGGTCGCTGGTTCGTTCGGCGCAAGCACGCTGACTGCCATCTTTTTACCACCTGCCTCTTGCGAATCGGCCCAGCTTTCCCTAGCATCGAGTGGAAAGCCGGCCTGTAGGGTTGGTGATGGTGGTAACCGATTTTTGAACCAACACCGAATGAACGGGGGCTCGACTCGAAAAAACGATCCGGTGTGCGATGCTCCGCCATGCGGAGATGCCTAAAGGGTCGCGGCGGGTTCCCACCGTCTATGACGGGTTCATTCTCGGCCCGCCACACGGCTCCCGCGGGTCGGCTTGGTTTTTCTCACCACGAGGATACCGAGGGACGGAGAGAAGGAATTCTATCCCCGAAGCTCTCCTTGTGACTCGGCCACACAAGGTTCTTCTGCTAAACTGAAGCGGTATCAATTTCCCTTCTCACGCATCTAATTAACCAGTGTTTCCGCGACTTTTCCATATCGGCCACTTCAGCATGCCGAGCTATGGTTTTCTCGTTTCCCTAGGCGTGCTGGTTGGACTCTGGATCAGCGTGCGCAACTCGCGCCGCGAAGCGATTGATCCGGAGAAGGCTTGGAATTTCGGTATTCTCGTTGTCTTGTGTGGGATTCTGGGCTCGAAGATCCTCTACATCCTTGTCGACCTCAGCTATTACACCAGCCATCCACGCGAAATCTTGAGCTTGAGTACCTTGCAGGCGGGAGGCGTGTTCTCGGGAGGCCTCATCGCCGCGCTGATGGCTGCGGCATGGTACATCCGAAAGAACCACATGCCCGCGCTCGCCACCTGTGACGCGTTCGCGCCTGGATTGGCTTTGGGGCATGCGATTGGACGCGTCGGGTGTTTCGCGGCGGGCTGCTGTTGGGGAAAGCCTACCAATCATTTTTGGGGCGTCACTTTCACCAATCCTCTGGCACAGCAATGGGTCGGAACTCCTCTAGGTCAGGCTTTGGAACCGACGCAACTCTTCGAAGCCCTCGTCGAGTTGGCGAACTTCTTCATCCTGATGTGGTTCTTCCAGAGAAAGAAGTTCGATGGCCAAGTCCTCGGCGCCTATCTTTTCCTGTATGGCTTTGCGCGGTACTTCCTGGAATTCCTGCGTGACGACCCGGGACGCGGCGAGGTATTCGGCGGAATGATGACGGGGACCCAACTCATTGCCATCCTGCTGGTCATTGCCGGCGGCGTCCTCTGGCTGCGGCGTGCTGCCAAGGCTGCCCCGGCCACTGCCGCTCGTTAGAAAGAGCCATTCTCGACTTATCCACGTTATCCTTGTAATGGGAACACCTGTGTGGGCCCGGGTCTTTGACCCGGGCCGGCGGGTCGGAGACCCGCCCCACACGTGCTTTGCGCTTAGTGCCCGTGTCAGATCCATATCCAATCTCCCTGATCTCGTCCGGCGAAGATGCCGGCAAGCGGCTCGACCAGTATCTGGTTTCACAGCTCGGGGAGGTCAGCCGCGCTCGAGTACGACAATTGGTCGAACAAGGCAAAGTTCTGGTTAATGACCAGCACGCCAAACCCTCTCTCAGATTACGCGGAGGGGAGCGCATTCAAGTGCTGGGTTCGGCGCAAGCTCCGCCCCTGCGGGCGGTGCCGGAAGATATTCCGTTGGAAATGGTTTATGAAGATGATGACCTTGCGGTCATCAACAAGCCCGCCGGAATGATGGTTCATCGAGGCGCGGGATCAACCGACGATGCCCGGAACCGCGGCACTCTGGTGAATGCTCTGCTGCACCGCTTCGGCAGCCTGTCCCGAGTGGGAGGGGAAGCGAGGCCGGGTCTGGTGCACCGCCTGGACAAGGACACCAGCGGGCTCATCGTGGTGGCCAAGAATGACGAAGCCCATCGCAAGCTGGCTCTCGAGTTTGCGCAACGGCGCGCGAAGAAGACATACATTGCGCTGGTGCATGGATGGTTGCAGCAAGACCACGGAACAGTTCGGACCAGTATTAGCCGCGATCGGGTTCGACGCACCCGCATGACGACTCGGCGGATGGGCGGACGGGAAGCTGTGACCCACTACCAGGCTCGCCGCAAGCTCGACACCGTCCTCGGCAAGTTCACATTGCTGGAGTTGAAGATTGATACCGGGCGCACTCATCAGATACGGGTGCACCTGGCGTCCCTTGGACATCCTGTGGTGGGTGACACCCTCTACGGAGCGCCCCGTGTGATCAAAGCACGCGACTCTAGGCATCCAGCAGAAAAGGAACTTTCCTTACCCCGTAACTTTCTCCATGCCACCGGCTTGGAACTCGTGCACCCCCGCACGGGGAAGGTTCTCTCGTTGTCTCAGCCGCTGCCACTGGACCTCCTCGAATTCCTCGAATGCCTTGAGCGGCACTGACTCCAGGTTGGTTATAATGAATCGATAGCTCACATGAAATTAGTTTGGGTTACATGGCCGGCAGCCTTGATAATGCTGGCCTTCAGCGCCGCCGCACAGAACGATAAGCAACCGGAACTGCCTTCCGCTCCTTCCGCCGTGCACGGGCAAAAGCAGCCGCCCAAGGCTGCTCCCGGCAAGCCACAATCGCCACGCTCTTCCGACATTCAAGAGCTAAAGCCGATCGGACAGGAAGCGCCACCCCCTTCGGCGGCAGTAACGGAGACGTTGCCCTCGAAACATGTCCCGCAAGAGCCGACGACCGCTTCACCTCCGTCCAGGGAAGCCAAGCCGACTCCTCCCCGCGATGCCGATTCCACTGAAAACGATGATTCCCTCACTACTATCCGCAAGACCGTCAACGAGGTGAACGTCGTCTTCGTGGTGATCGACAAGCACGGTCACTACGTAAGGGACTTGAGGAAAGACAATTTCAGAGTTCTAGATGACAACAAGCCGGCTAAGGAAATCCGCAGTTTTCGAAACGAAACGGACTTGCCCTTGCAGGTAGGGCTTCTGGTGGACGCCAGCAATTCGGTACGTGACCGCTTCAAATTCGAGCAGGAGGCGGCCATCGAGTTTCTCAACCAGATCATCCGTCCGAGCTACGACAAGGCGTTTGTTATCGGGTTTGATACCACGCCGGAAATCACTCAAGATTTCACGGACAGCACGGAATTGCTTTCTCGGGGGGTGCGGGCACTTCGCGCGGGCGGCGGAACGGCCATGTACGATGCTCTGTATTTCGCCTGCCGCGACAAGTTGAAGAATGCTCCACGCAAAGGACCGGTGCGCCGTGCCATCATTCTGCTGAGCGACGGCGAAGACAATCAGAGCCGCGTGACCCGGGAAGAAGCGATTGAAATGGCGCAGCGTGCTGACGTGATCGTGTATACCATCAGCACGAACGTCTCGGGCGTCAAGAGGCAGGGCGACAAAATTCTGGAGCGTATCGCGGATGCCACCGGTGGACGCCCTTTCTTCCCTTTCCAACTACGCGATGTGTCTAACGATTTTGCCGAGATTCAGAACGAGTTGCGCAGTCAATACGCGCTGGCCTATATACCCGAAGATTTCCGCACCGATGGCCGCTTCCGCAGCATTCAAATCACGGCGGATCAGAAAGGCTTTCATGTCCGTTCCCGCCGTGGCTATTACGCCCCCCACAATAGGTGAACACATGGCCGGTTACTCGGGTACGCCACTGCCTCAGAAGCTGGGCATCAGAACGCGCGCCCGAATTGCTCTGCCCAACACTCCTCCGGACGTAAAAATCGAACTGAAAGCAGCTATGGTCGGATGCGAAATGGCTGGACAGGGGCCGCTTGATTTTATCTTGCTTTTCGCCAAGACTCAGGCTGACCTGAAGAAAAGCTTTCCTCAGTGGACGAAGAGACTGGAACCTGCCGGCATGTTGTGGGTAGCTTGGCCAAAAAAGAGTTCTGGCGTTGTCAGCGACCTCGACGAAAACAAAATACGTGCCCTTGGACTGGCCGCAGGATTAGTTGACGTCAAAGTATGCGCGGTCAATGAGGTGTGGTCCGGGCTCAAATTTGTGATTCCGCTCAAGGAGCGGGCACGAACTCGTTGAGACACGAATTCCATCCCCCTCAGCATGAGGACATGCAATGAATGCAGGCCTAGCGCGGAGCTAAGGCGTAGTAGCCGCTGCGAGCCTGGACCTTGTAGCCCTTCTTGGAGCGGATCTCGATTCTTCTGAAAGTCCCGTCCAGCTTGGGATTGCTGGGCGTGTAGCCGATGTTGTACTGGCTGCGCAACTCCTGGGCAATCTGGTTGAAGGCCTGCTTCAATTTCTCGGTCTTGTTTCCCACTTCAATTACGCGGCCACCGGTTTCGCCGCCCAGCTTCTTCATGGCAGCGTCCCCGGAGTACCCCCCCAAGCCGTAGAAACCGCGATCGGCAATGAGCAGAACGTAGACAATGGAATCCGATTTCTGCGCGGCTTCGATGGCGTCTTTGATCCTCAACTGACTGCCCTGATCCTCGCCATCGGTCAGAATGATCATGGCCTTGCGCCCGACTTCGTGGGACAGCTCGTCATGGGAAGCGAGATAGACGGCATCGTAAAGCAGGGTGCCTTTGGGCGTTCCCGCACAAGGCACGGGACCGCCACCCAGGCCAGGCACGCCGCCGCAGCCGCCTCCGCCACCGGTGTTGATGCGGGCGCTGTTCAGGGCCGTTCGCAGACGGCGCGTGGAATTGGTGAAGTCCTGCAGCAGGTCGACGTTTACGTCGAAGCTGAGGACGAAAGCCAGGTCTTTGTCGCGCAGGATCTCATTGAGGAAAGCGCCGCCCACTTCCTTTTCCATGTCCAGCACGCGTTCCTGGCTGCCGCTGCTATCGATCAGCATACCCAGGGTCAACGGCAGGTTTGACTCCGCGGTGAAATATTTGATGGTTTGAGGCTTGCCGTCTTCGAGCACCTCAAAGTCATCCTTGGTCTGGTCGGGAATCAGGAGTCCGTGCTTGTCCTTCACGTTGAAGAAAAGCTGCACAACGTTGACGTTGACCTTCAAGGTCTCGACGGACTGGTCCTGATCATTCTGCTGGGAGTCGGCTTGCGCCCAGAGGAAGCCGGTTCCCGCCGCCAGGAACAACACCAGGGACGCCCCGATTAGTATCCGCACCACATGGACTTTTGACATGAGGAGATTCCGACGTTTTTGTTACTCTATTACTGTACTCTTAGATGCGCCAAGCGAGCAGGTTTGGACATCTCAAGTAGCAGAATTTACGGGGGCCCAAGACACGGAAGGGACGGGTAGAGACGTGGTCCGGAAATGGCAATGGGCACATTGGCTGGCAGCTATCCTCTGGGTTACGGCGGTTCTGGGTGCCGCGCAGCAGCCGCCCGAGCAGAAACCTCAGGACATTCCAGACGCGCCCTCGGCGACTCGCCCGCCACAACCTTTTCCGCCCCCGACGGCACCCGTGCAACCCGAGCCGGAGAATCCGCCCGCCGCGGGCGATCAAGCCTCCCCCAACCAGCCTCCGAAACCCAGCATCAAGACGGTTCCCGAGGGAGCGGCGACCCCCGATGGCAAGAATACGCGCGATGAGCTCTACACGCTGACCACGCGAGTGAACTTCGTCGTGGTGCCGGTCACGGTCAAGGATAAGAACACGGGCAATGTGGTGGATGGGCTGCTCCCTAAAGATTTTTCCGTTTATGAAGACGGCGTGAAGCAGAAGCTGAGTTACTTCACCAGTGATCCCTTTTTCCTTTCCGCCGCGGTCATATTCGATTTGGGGCTGCCGGATGCGTCTGTGCAGAAAATCAATCAGACTTTTGCCGCCCTGCAAGGCGCCTTCAGCCAGTACGACCAGGTTTCGCTCTACACCTACAGCAGCACGGTTTCACGGCTTACGGATTTCACTCAAGTCAACCAGAGACTGGTTCAGGCGCTGAACGAGTTAAAACTGGATCGCGGGCGCAACAGCGGGATACCCGTGACCTCTGGGCCGCTGGCCACAGGACCGGTCATAAACGGATTGCCGGTCGGGGGAGGGCCCGTCAGCGTTTCCACGCCTCCTAAAGAGTCGCACGTTCTCAACGACGCAATCCTGCGGGCGGCTTTGGAGCTGGCCAAGCAAGACCGCACCCGGCGTAAAATCATCTTTGTTATCAGCGACGGACGCGAACTGGGCAGCACCGCCAGCTATGCCGACACCCTAAAAATCCTGCTCACGAACCAGATTTCAGTATATGGGGTGGCCACCGATACCTCGTCACTGCCCGCATACAAGCAACTTTCCAGGCTTCATCTGCCGCGCCAAGGCTATGACAACCTCCTGCCCAGGTACGCTAGCGCCACCGGGGGTGAGGTATTCCCAGAGTTATCGCGCCCGGCAATCGAGACCGCCTACACCAAAGCCATGGACGACGCCCGCAACCAGTACACGCTCGGATATCAGGCCAAAGGTACTCTCGCGACTACCTGCCGCGACCTTGAGGTTCGGGTTGACGTCCCCGATCTCGATGTCCGGGCGCGGGCTGGTTATTGTCCACTCCCTCCCGTGCGCGAAGGCCCGGGTGTAAACCCGTGAACTCCCTTCCGGGGCCTCGGGCTCCCAGTAGTAACCCTGGGAATCTCTCAGGATTGCTGTCGCATGTGATATAAAACCAATGAGTTATCATCCATTGCCAATTTAACCTCGGGTGTTTTTGGTGTGTCGGAATGCCCGCGGAAGCCTCTGAGGGAACGTTTGAGCTTCATTAACTTCGCAGCCCGCGAGATTAATTGCAAGATCGTCTATTACGGCGCCGGGCTTGGCGGCAAGACCACCAACCTGCAGTACATTTATCAAAAGACCGCCGAGCAGCAAAAAGGCAAGATGATCTCGCTGGCTACCGAGACCGAACGTACGCTGTTTTTCGATTTCCTGCCGCTCGATCTGGGCTCGGTGCGTGGGTTCAAAACACGCATGCATTTGTACACGGTTCCCGGACAAGTGTTCTACGACGCCAGCCGAAAGCTCATCCTGCGCGGGGTCGACGGCATTGTGTTTGTTGCCGACTCGCAGGAAGAACGTATGGATGCGAACCTCGAGGCCATGGATAACCTCATGGCCAACCTGCAGGAGCACGGTTACAACTTCGAAAAGATCCCCTACGTGCTTCAGTTGAACAAACGCGATCTGCCCAATGTCCTGCCCGTCGACCAGCTTAAGAACGAGTTGCAGAGAAAGAACGAGCCGGTGATCGAGTCGGTTGCCTTCCAAGGTGTCGGCGTGTTTGAAACCCTGAAAGAGATCGCCCGGCAAGTGCTGATTGAGCTGAAGCAGGGCGGCTAGCTGAACACGGGCCGTAATTGAGCGTAAGCGGGACGCGCATCGGCTGGGGGAATCCCGCGCAGCCGGGGATATACCCTCCCCAATTCCGGCCGATGTTTGCGCAAACGACCGCGGTTTTTGACACCCACAAAGTTTTGAAAATGCTTGAGTTGCAGAAAGGGACATGAGTGGCGAGAAAATATCTGCGGTCGATCAGAAGGTTGGGTGCAGTGGGTGATCTACAGGGCTTGACGCGCTTCTTACTTCCCACGTTGCTGCGCAAAGGACGACGCCCGCCTTCATCGAATTTCTCGTCATGAAAGACAGAGCTCAGCACCGCAGGGTGTGGCATGACAAGAGTCACCGCAAAACGGGATGGGATGTGGGAAGCTGGCAAAAAGTCATTTTGGCGCCACCAGTCCGGCCTCTTACCGCTTGCGCCGACGCAAGAGATGCCGGACAAGATCGAGCACGTTCAGCCTCCACAGGATGACATCTGGCCCAGGGAGCCGAGCCAGGAAGGATGCCCAACAGGATCCGCGCAAAGCCGGCTGGCAATAACCGTGACTCCTGAGAAAGGCGGACTCCATTTAGAACGGAATCGTTACCGAGAAGCGCCGTAAAGCCCCGCCCTTTAGGGCTGGGGATATAAGGCGTGATTTTGCCTTGTCTTAGATTGCTTCATTAGGTATAAGCATCAGTATGGCCCTGGAAGGGTACAAATCAAACAACAACGTCTATTCAAGCAAGTACCATTGCGTGTGGACGCCTAAGTATCGGCGAGCTGTGCTGGTCGGACCAATCGCTAAACGATGCGAACAGGTGCTTAGACAAGTGGCAAACAAATATCGTGCCGAAATCATGGCTCTGGAAATCATGCCCGACCACGTACACGTGCTGGTAGAAGTGGACCCGCAGTTGGGTATCCATCGGTTGGTTAAGCACCTCAAGGGGGTTTCCTCGCACAGCTTGCGGCAGGAATTTCGCACCCTGAAATCACGGTTGCCGACGCTGGGGACGAACAGCTATTTCGTGTCCACCGTCGGGGGGGCGCCGCTGGCGGTCATCCAACCATATGTCGAAAGTCAGAAGAACGTATAAATATCGGCTGTGGCCAAACCGCAAACAGCGGGAAGTCTTGTTTTCGACGCTGGAAGTGTGCCGCCAGTTGTACAACGATGCTCTCAAAGAGCGGCGCGAGGCTTGGAAGTTGTGCCGCACCTGCGTATCTTTCTCCATGCAATCGGCGCAGTTGCCCGCCTGCAAGGCAGCCGACCCTGCGCTGGGCAA
>Ga0209055_1000593_pt1 | contig 25326 bp, 29 predicted proteins | sample GraSoiAngelo_110_FD_185875 | JGI IMG/M metagenome (GOLD analysis project Ga0209055, IMG submission 185875) | Grasslands soil microbial communities from the Angelo Coastal Reserve, California, USA - 14_0903_12_30cm (SPAdes) (version 2) | ecosystem: Environmental > Terrestrial > Soil > Grasslands ... | reverse complement strand
GTCGCCGGCATGCTCCGCTCGCTCGACTATGCCGTCCACACGGCGCTGGCACCGATGAGCGCGCCGTCAGAAACGGGCGAGCGCTGGGTCCGTCGCGCCACGGCGTCGTTTCTCGAGGGCTATCTGGACGAGATCGCCCGGGTGCCCGCGCGGCTCTTGCCTGCCTCGCCGTCGGGGTTGTCGCGCGCGCTGGCGGTGTTCGAGCTCGATCGAGCGCTCTACGAGGTGCGCTACGAGCTCGACAATCGGCCGACCTGGCTCGGGATCCCGCTGCGCGGGCTGGCGCGCCTTCTGGCTCGCGCGCGCGCGTCGTGAGGGTCGCGCTCCGCCGCGCGGCGCACCGGTCGCTGTTGCTGCTCGGGCTCCTGGCGGTCGGCGGCTGCGCCGCCGGTCAGGAGAGCGGACCCGTCACGCTCGTGTTCAAGTACGCGCGGATCCTCGGGAACGCCGATCCGCTGCCGGCGCTCCTGCGGCAGTTCGAGGCGGCCCATCCGGGCGTGCGCGTCAAGGGTGAGGCGCTTCCGTGGACGTCGGACGATCAGCACCAGTTCTACATCATCAACCTCGAGGGCCGGAGCCCGGGCTTCGACCTGATGATGCTCGACTGCATCTGGGTACCCGAGTTCGCCCGCGCGGGATGGCTGCTCGATCTGACGCCCTCTCTGCAGCCCGACGAGCTCGCGCCCTATTTCCCGAGCGCGGTCGCATCGGCGACCTACGGTGGGCGGGTGTGGGCGCTGCCGTGGAACTTCAACGTCGGGCTTCTCTACTATCGCGCCGATCTGCTCGCCAAGTACGGCCTGCGCCCGCCCGAGACGTACGAGGAGCTCGTCGAGCAGGTGCGCCGCATCCGCGCTGGGGAGCGCGACCGGGCGCTCGACGGCTATGTCTGGCAGGGCAAGCAGTACGAAGGACTGGTCGTCAACGTGCTCGAGGCGTTCTGGGCCAACGGCGCGCGGCTCCTCGCCGAGGACGGCACGATCTTTCCCGAGCCCGCGCGCGCGGCCGACGCGCTCCGGTTTTTGCGCGGCCTCATCGTGAGCGGCGTGAGCCCGGCGTGGACGACCGCCGCCGACGAAGAGCTCTCGCGGCGCGCGTTCGGCGATGGCCACGCGATCTTCCTGCGCAACTGGCCGTACGCGATGGATCTGTTCGAGGGCAAGGACTCGGCGGTGCGCGGCAAGGTGGCGTTCGCGCCGCTACCGGGTCGCGCGCGCGGTGAGCGCGGCGTCGGCTCGACGGGGGGCGCGCACCTCGGCGTGTCGCGCCGAAGCCGTCATCCGGATCTCGCGCTGGCGCTGGCGAGGCATCTCACGAGCGAAGCCGCCCAGCGCGCGATCGCGCTCGGCGCTGCGCTCTCACCGACGCGCCAAACGCTCTACCGCGATCCCGAGCTGATGCGCGATCACCCGGGGATGCCGCAGCTCCTGGCGCTCGCGCTGGCCGGTCGCCCGCGCCCGGTCACGCCGTACTACCTGCTGCTCTCGGCAACGGTCCAGCCGGAGTTCTCGGCGGCCCTCGTCGGGGTGAAGCCGCCGGAGCGCGCGATCGCCGAGGCCGGCACGCGCCTCGGCTTTTTCCTCGAGGCGGTCCGATGACCGGCCGCGAGGCCGCCGACCGGCGGCGCGGGCTCGTCTGCGTGGCGCCGACGGTCCTGGCGCTGGGCGCGCTCACCGTGTATCCGGGCGTCTGGGTCCTCTGGCTCTCGCTCCAGCGCCGCATCCCCATCTTCGACGTCTCACGCTTCGCGGGCTTCGAGAACTACGCCTTCCTCGCCGTCGACCCGCGATTCTGGAGCGCCGCGCGCACGACGGCGGTGTTCACGCTCGGCTCCGTGGCGCTCGAGGTCGTGCTGGGCGTGGCGGCCGCGCTCGCGATTCACACCCAGCGCCGCGGCCGCCGCCTGGCGCTCTCGCTGCTGCTGCTGGCGTGGGCGATGCCGGCGGTGGTGGCGGCGAAGCTCTTCGAGTGGCTGTATCACCCGGCGGCCGGTCTCATCAACGTGGCGCTCGGCCGGCACGCGGTCAACTGGCTCGGGGATCCCCTCGTCGCGCTGCCCGCGGTCATCTTCGCCGACGTGTGGCGCACGATGCCCTTCGTCGCGATCCTCTGCTACGCGCGGCTCCTGGCGATTCCCGCCGACGTGTACGAGGCCGCGCAAGTGGACGGCGCCGGCCGGCTCGCCACGCTCACGCGGATCACCTTGCCGCTGCTCGGGCGCATCCTTCTCCTGGCCACGCTCTTCCGGACCCTCGACGCGCTGCGCGCCTTCGACATCATGTTCGTGCTGACCGGCGGCGGCCCCGCCGGGACGACCGAGACGCTCACGGTGTACGCGTACCGGGCGCTCTTCCAGACGCTCCAGCTCGGCTTCGGCTCGGCGGTGAGCGTCGTGGTCTTCCTCCTCGTGATGGCCGTCGCGTGGGGATACCTGAGGCTCCTGCGCGCGGGCGCGGTGACGGCGTGAGAACCAGGCTGCGCGCGCTGGCCGACATCGCGGTGGTACTCGCGCTGACAGCCTACGCGATCCCGTTCTTCTGGCAGCTCCTGACCTCGTTCAAGCCCGAGGCCGAGCTGCTCCGCATGCCGCCGCTCCTGCCGAGCCGGCTGACCCTGTCCCACTACCGGGTCGTGATCACGCAAAGCTTGATGCCGCAGGCGCTCGGCAACAGCCTCGGGATCGCCACGCTCACCACGCTCGTGTCGCTCGCGGCCGGCGTGCCGGCCGCGTATGCGGTCGCCCGGCTTCCGCTCCCGGGCAAGCGCGTCCTGCTGCTCGCGATCGTCGCGAGCACGGCCTTTCCGCAGATCGCGACGGTGAGCCCGCTCTATCTCCTGATGCGCGCGCTGGAGCTGCGCGACACGTGGGCCGGCCTGGTGCTCGTGCACGCCTCGTTCGCGCTGCCCTTGACCATCTGGCTGCTCGCGGGGTTCGTCCGCGAGATCCCGATCGAGGCCGAGGAGGCCGCGTCCGTCGACGGCGCCGGCATCATCTCGCTGTTCCGGTGGGTGATCGTGCCGCTGCTGGCGCCCGGGCTCGCTTCCACGGCGCTCCTCACGTTCCTCTTCAGCTGGAACGAGTTCCTCTTCGCCTACACGTTCACCGTGTCCGAGGCGAGCCGCACGATCCCGGTGGCGCTCGCGCTGTTCCCGGGCGTCTTCGAGGTGCCGTGGGGTGACATCGCCGCGGCGTCGATGCTCGCGAGCCTGCCGCCCATCGTGATCGTCATCGCGCTGCAGCGCTTCCTGGTCCGGGGTCTCGTCGCCGGCGCGGTGAAGGAGTGAGCTACTATGGAGGAGGGGACGTCCATGGCGGATTTCTGGCGCGATCTCGTCCTGACCGCGATGCGCAACATGAGCGTGACCCTCGGCACCGTGCTGCCGAGCATCCTGGCGATGCTGACCCTGGTGGTGCTCGGCGCCGTGCTCGGCTGGATCGCCGGGGCGCTCGTGAGGCGCCTCGCTCGCGCGATGGACCTCGACCAGCGTAGCCGCACGTGGGGCGTCACGTCGGCCCTCGCGCGCGCCGGCGTCTACCGGCCGCCATCCCAGGCGCTGCGGCTCGTCGCGTTCTGGGGCATCTTCGTGATTTTTGCCACCATGGGTATCGACGCCCTCGCGATACCCGGCGCGCCGGGCGCGACGAGCATGCTGATGGCCTTCTTGCCCCGCCTGCTCTCCGCGCTCCTGATCCTGGTGGTCGGCTGGCTCGCGGCGAACTTCCTCGGGCAGGCGATGCTGATCACCGCGGTCAACGCCGGCATCCTGCAGGCGCGGCTCCTGGCGCGCACCACGCGCTGGGTCATCCTGCTCTTCGCGGTCGCCACGGCGCTGGTCGAGATCGGGATCGGCCGGGACATGGTGCTGATCGCCTTCGGCGTCCTCTTCGGCGGTCTCATCCTCGCGCTCGCGCTGGCCTTCGGCCTCGGCGGCCGCCACCTGGCCCGCGAGATCCTCGAGCGCCGCTACCGCCGCGAACGCGAAGCCGCGCCGCAAGACACCATCACGCACCTCTGAAGTCGATCAGCCCCGCGCGCTCTTGCCGGCATCGGGCCCCCAGCCCCTGTTGGGCTGCCGCCGGACGTCCGCGGTCTCGTTGGGCCGACGGTAGTCGTCCTCGATCCGCTCGGTGGTGCCGTCGCCCTCGGGCATCGAAGCCTCGAAGACCTCGCAATCGGTGATCCCGACCAGCCGATGAGGCTGTTCGGCGCGCGCGCTATATCCGCGGCCCAGCTCGAGCTCGGTTTCTACGAACTGCCCTTCGCTGTTTTCCCAGATCACTTTCGCCCGCCCAGAGTGCAGGACCCAGGTCTCGACCTTGGCCGGAGACGTCGGGCCGGGAAGGTGGCGCTGAAGCGAGAGCCGCGCCCCGGCATTGATGTGTAGGATCTTCACCATGTAGGGCCAGTCTTCGGGGACGAAGTGGAGCTCCCAGCCCCACGGCTTGTCGACCCTGCGCACGAATGGGTGGGCTGACGCACGCGTGAGGTCACTGGGCTCCGGCATTTCCTCGCCTCCTTCCGGGCAGGCTATCACCATCGGGCCGCCACGACTCCACGCTGGATTCGGGCGTATCTCGGCTCGACGCGGTTCGCGGGCACCGCTACCACGTGCTATGGTTGCTCCCGGAGGTTCTGGAGCGTGAGCGGCGTACTGATCACGTTCGAGGGCGTCGAAGGGTCGGGCAAGACCACCCAGATGATGCGGCTCGAGCGGTGGCTTCGTCGGCAAGGCCGGAAGGTCGAGCACACGCGCGAGCCGGACGGCACACGACTCGGAGCCGAAGTGCGCCGCCTGTTCGAGCGTCCGGGTGTCCAGCCGCAGCCGCTCGTCGAGGTGTTCCTCTTCATGGCCGCGCGGCAGCAGCACGTCGCCGAGAAGATTCGTCCCTGGCTCGACCGGGGCCGCGTCGTGCTCAGCGACCGGTACGCCGACGCGACCGTCGCCTACCAAGGATACGGGCGTGGCGTCGACCCCGACGTGATTCGCGAGCTCAACACGCGCGCGACCGGCGGCGTCATGCCCGACCTCACCTTGCTCTTCGACCTCGATCCCGCCGAGGGGCTGCGGCGGATTCGCGGCCGGCGCCTGGACCGCTTCGAGCGCGAAGCGCTCGCCTTCCACCGCCGGGTGCGCCGGGGCTATCTCGAGATCCGTCGCGCCGAGTCCAAGCGCGTGCGGCTGATCCACGCGGCGCGTCCGCCGGCCGTCGTCGAGGCCGAGGTGCGGGCGATCGTCGAGGAGTTCTTCCGTGGCGCTTGAGCGCATCCTCGATCAGCCGCGGGCGGTCGACCTGCTTCGCCGTGCGCTCGCGAGCGATCGAGTGGCCCACGCGTACGCGTTCATCGGTCCCGCGGGCGCCGGACGGATGACGACGGCGCTGGCGTTCGCCGAGGCGCTTCTGGGGAGCGCGGCCCGGGCGCATCCCGATCTGCACGTGATCGTGCCGACGCCGCCCGAGTCGAATCCGCGCGGGGCCAGGGCCATACGCATCGGCGCGATCCGCGAGCTCGAGCGCGTGGCGTCGCTGCGCCCGGCGATGGCGCGGCGCAAGGTGTTCATCATCGACGAAGCCGAGCGGATGACCGGCGAGACGCCGCAGGCGTTCCTGAAGACGCTCGAGGAGCCGCCCGCCGCGACCGTGATCATCTTGATCCTGCCGCGGGCCCGAGCGGTCCCGGCCACCTTGCTGTCGCGCTGCCAGGTCGTGCGCTTCGGGCCGCGCGCCGACGCGGGGGCCTCCGCGGCCCGCGCACAGGCGCTGGAGATCCTCGCCGAGGTCAAGGCGCAGGGCGTCGATGCGCTGTTCCGCCGCACCGACCGGCTCGAGCGCGAGAAGGCCGAAGCCCTGGTCGACGCCTACTGGCTCTTCTGTCGAGATCTGCTCGTGGCGAAGTCCGGCGCGCCGAGCAGTCTCCTGATCGACGCCGATCGCGCGGCCGAACTCGCCCGCGAGGCCGAGGACTGGACCGTCGATCAGATCGTGGCCGCGGTGGACGTCTGCCGCCAGGCGCGTGACGCGCTCCTGCGCAACGTCGCCCCGCGCCTCACCCTCGAAATCGTGCTGAGCCGCCTCGCTCTGCGGGCGGCATAGGATAGAGGATATGGACCAGTTCCTCATTGGTGTCCGGCTTCGGCCCACCGCTCAAGCCGACGATTATCGTGTCGGCGACCTCGAGCTCCACGTCGGCGACCTGGTGCTCGTCGAGACGCCGTCCGAGAGCGTGGTCGGCGAGGTCCGCCGGCCCAGGCGCGAGATCCCCGAGATGAAGAAGGATCGCGCGTACCCGCGTGTCCTGCGCCTGGCGAGCGACGAGGAGGCGCGCGCGCACCGCGAGCGCCGCGAGCGCGAAGAGCGCGCGATCGTCGCCTGCCAGCGGATCGCGCGCAGCCGCGGCCTCGTGATGAAGGTGGTCGACGTCGAGATGCACCCGGTGGCGCGCCGGACGACCGTGTACTTCAACGCCGAGGAGCGGATCGACTTCCGCGACCTCGTGCGCGATCTGGCGCGCGAGCTCCGGTCGCGGGTCGAGATGCGCCAGATCGGCGCGCGTGACACGACGAAGGTCATGGACGGCATCGGGCCGTGCGGCCGCCAGCTCTGCTGCACGTCGCACCTGCGGCGCTTCGATCCCATCTCGGTGAAGATGGCCAAGGCCCAGGACATGCCGCTGACCGACAACCGCCTGCTCGGCAACTGCGGCCGCCTCAAGTGCTGCCTGCTCTACGAGTTCTCGACCTACGAGGAGCTCCGGTCGCGGCTGCCGCGCGTCAACTCGCCCTGCCAGGCGAACTGCGGCACGAGCGGCTGCATGACCGGCAAGGTCAGATCGATCCGCGTCCTCAAGCAGAGCGTCATCGTCGGCTTCCCCGACGGCACCCAGGCCGAGGTGCCGATCGATCAGGTCACGTGGGAGGGACGGGCGCACATCAAGGCGCAGCTCGAGCCGTGACCGCGTTCTACCTGACGACGCCGATCTACTACGTGAACGATCGCCCCCACCTGGGGCACGCGTACACGACGATCGTGGTCGACGCGATGGCGCGCTACCGGCGGCTGGCCGGGGACGACGTCTGGTTCCTCACGGGTACCGACGAGCACGGCGACAAGATCGCCCAGGCCGCCGCCAAGGCCGGCATCACGCCGCAGGCGATGGCCGACCAGAACTCGGCCGCGTTCCGCGCGACCTGGCAGGCGCTGGGCATCCAGTACAGCGACTACATCCGGACGACCGAGGAGCGCCACAAGAGGGTCGTGCAGGCGATCCTCCAGACGCTCTGGGACGCCGGCGAGATCTATCTCGGCAAGTACGGCGGCCACTACTGCTACGGCTGCGAGCGCTTCTACACCGAGAAGGAGATCGTCGACGGCAAGTGCCCCGACCACCAGACGCCGCTGACGTGGATCGAGGAAGAGAACTACTTCTTCAAGATGTCCAAGTACCAGAGCTGGCTGATCGAGCACCTCGAGCGCAATCCCGACTTCGTCCGGCCCGAGCGCTATCGTAACGAGGTGCTCGGCTTCCTGCGCGACCCGCTGACCGATCTGTCGATCAGCCGGCCGCGCCGCCGGCTCGAGTGGGGCATCCCGCTGCCGTTCGACGACAAGTACGTCACCTACGTCTGGTTCGACGCGCTGATCAACTACGTCTCGGCGCTCGGCGGCCCTGGCGACCCGCGCTTCGAGAAGTTCTGGCCGCACGTCCAGCACGTGACCGCCAAGGACATCGTCAAGCCGCACGCGATCTACTGGCCCTGCATGCTCAAGGCGGCCGGCATTCCGCTCTACCAGCACCTCAACGTGCACGGCTACTGGACTCTCGGCGGCCAGAAGATCTCGAAGTCGATCGGCAACCTCGTCGAGGCGCTCGCGCTCAAGGAGAAGTACGGCAACGACGCCTTCCGCTACTTCGTCCTGCGCGAGATGGTCTTCGGGCTCGACGCCGATTTCTCCGAGGAAGCGTTCGTCGGCCGGCTCAACGCCGACCTGGCCAACGATCTCGGCAACCTGGTCTCGCGCGCGACGACCTTGATCGTCAATCTCGGGCAGGGCGTGGTGCCCGCACGCGGCAACACGACCGCGGCCGAGGACGGCGTGGCCGCGGCCTTCGCCAAGGCCAAGGCCGACGTGGCGGCCGCGATGGAGGAGTTCGCGTTCCAGCGGGCGCTGGCGTCGATGTGGGAGTTCGTCGGCGTCGTGAACCGCTATGTCGACGCGACGCAGCCGTGGGCGCTGGCCAAGGATGCCGGCAAGAGGGATCAGCTCGCGGCGACGCTCGCCACGCTCGCCGAGTCGCTCAAGATGCTCGGGATCGTGCTCGCGCCGTTCCTGCCCGACGCCGCCGCGAAGATCCGCGCGGCGCTCGGCCAGACCGCCGAGCCCACGCTCGCCGACGCCGCCTGGGGACGGCTCGCGGCCGGCACGCCGGTCCAGAAGCTCTCGGGACTGTTCCCGCGCGTCGACGACAAGAAATCGCCGGCGACGACCGCGAGCGCCGCGACGGAGGCCACGCCCCGCATCAAGATCGACGAGTTCGGCAAGATCGAGCTGCGGGTGGCGGAAATCGTCGCCGCGGAGCCGCTGCCGAAGTCGAAGAAGCTCCTCAAGCTGACGGTATCGCTCGGTCAGGAACAGCGCACCGTGGTCGCGGGGATCGCCGAGCACTACACGCCGGCGGAGATCGTGGGCAAGAAGGTCGTCATCGTCGCGAACCTCGAGGCCGCGAAGCTGATGGGCGTGGAGTCGAACGGGATGGTCCTGGCCGCCTCCTCCGGGGGCAAGCTGGCCGTTCTTTCGCTCGATCGCGATCTGCCGCCCGGAGCGAAGGTCACGTGAGAGGCCCGGCGCTGACCCCCGACGAATACGTGGACGCGATGGTCCAGGTGGCCGAGCGTGACGCTTCGATCGGGCGCGTCCTCCGCGAGATCCTGAGCCTCGACGGCGCCGTGAGGTCGAGCGCGCTCGACCTGGTGGCCGCGCATCTTCGCGTACACTCCGCCGCCGGCGACGTCCTCGCCTGCATCGACATGCTCAAGCGCGACGCGATCGCGCAGCGCCTCACCGAGCGGCTCGACGCCGCGCGCACGCCCGCTTCGGGCGGTCCGACGACCCCGCCGCCCGTTTGAGCTCCGCGTTCGCGTGGCTCGCCGAGTGGGGTGTCTCGTTCGCCTCGCTGACCGGCGGCGTGCTCACGCTGTTCGTGTTCCGCCGTGGCCTGCCGAACGTCGCCTGGATCGTCGGCTACCTGCTGCTGCTGTGGCTGGTCTTCGCGGTGCTCGTCGAGCTGCGCCAGCCGCTGGCCGAGTCGGGGCGCCGGACGGGCCGGCTGGTCGTCACCGCGGCCGACTACACGATCCAGACCCTCTACCACGGGCTCCTCCTGTTCGTGCTGCCCGCGTACTACGCGAGCGCGACGTTGACGTCGCGCAACGTGGTCTTCCTGATACTGCTGGTGCTGCTGGCGCTCCTGGCGACCTTCGATCCGTGGTATCGCACGATCGTGCATCCGCGGCCCTGGCTCGGCTACCTCTTCTTCGTCCTGTCGATCTTCGCGGCGCTGAACGTCGCGCTTCCGCTCGTCGGGGTGCCGCCGCTCGGCGCCCTCATGGCCAGCGCGTTCGTCGCCTCGCTCGCGATCACGCCGGTCGTCCGGCGTGCGGGCGGCCGGACGTGGAAGGGCGCGCTGCGCGTGACCGTCGCGCTCGGCATCGCCGCGTCGGCGCTGTCGGCGGTCGGCCGCGCCTGGATCCCACCGGCGCCGCTCTTCATGGCGCGGGCCGCGATCATGTGGGACCTGCCCGATCTCGACAACATCGAGGCGCTGCCGACAACGATCTCGGCCGACGAGGTGAAGCAGCGTGGGCTCGTGGCGTACACTGCGATCTACGCGCCGGCGGGCCTGCGCCAGTCGGTGAGTCACGTCTGGCGGCATCGGGGTCGCGTGATCGAGACGGTCTCGCTGGCCCCCGTGCTCGGTGGACGCCGGGAGGGTTACCGCACGTATTCGCGCAAGACGTCGTTTCCCGAAGAGCCGGAGGGGCGCTGGTCGGTGGACGTCGTGACGGCATCCGGCCAGCTGATCGGCCGGCTCAGGTTTCGAGTCGTTCGATGACGGTCGACGATCCGACCCGGAGGGAATGCCATGGCTGAGACGGTGCGAACCGCCGACTACTTCTACGTGATGGTCCCCGACAAGCCGGGCGAGGGCGCCCGCATCCTCGGCGAGCTCAAGCGCGCCGGCGTGAACCTGGTGGCCTACTCGGGCTTTCCGAGCGGCCGGGGCGCGCAGCTCGATCTGGTGCCGACCGATCCGGCGGCCTTCAAGGCGCTCGCGAAAGAGAAGAAGTGGAAGGTCAAGGGGCCCAAGCGAACCTTCTTGATCGACGGCGACGATCGTCTCGGCGCCTGTGCCGACGTCCTCGGGCGGCTCGCTGCGGCGAAGATCAACGTGACGGCGATGGACGCCGTGGCGCCTCCGGGCGGAGGCCGCTACGCCGCGATCCTCTGGGTGAAGGCCCGTGACGTGAAGAAGGCGGCCACCGTCCTCGGAGCCATGTGACCGCGCCGGATCTCTTCGACACGCATGCGCATCTGCACTTCCCCGAGTTCGCCGGCGATCTCGACGCCGTCCTCGGGCGCGCGCGGGCCGCGGGCGTCCGGCGCATCCTCACGATCGGGACGGACGTGCCGACTTCCCGGGCCGCGGCGGCCTTGGCCTTGCGCGAGCCGGACGTGTGGGCGGCGGTCGGCATCCATCCGCACGAGGCCGCCGACGCAGACGAGGCGGCGCTCGCCGAGATCGAGCGGCTGGCCGGCGGCCCCCGCGTCGTCGCGATCGGCGAGACCGGGCTCGATTTCTTTCGCAATCTCGCTCCACGCGAAGCCCAGGAGCGCGCGCTCCGGAGCCAGCTGGAGCTCGCCCACCGGATTCGCAAGCCGGTGCTCATCCACTGTCGCGACGCCCACGAGGAGACGCTGAGCATCCTCGGCGCCGCTGACGTGAGCGAGCACGGCGGGATCATGCACTGCTTTTCCGGCGACGTCGGGATCGCGCGGCGCTGTCTCGATCTCGGGCTTCTGATCTCGCTCGCGGGGCCCGTGACCTACCCGAAGCCGGGCGCCTTGCCCGAAGTCGCTCGATTCGTTCCCGCCGACCGCCTCGTCGTCGAGACCGACTGTCCGTTCCTGCCGCCGCAGTCCTACCGCGGTAAGCGCAACGAGCCCGCGTATCTGGCGATCACGGCGGCGCGCGTCGCCGAGCTGCGCGGCGAGCCGCTCGCCGACCTGGCCGCGCGGATGTCCGAGAACGCCCGGAGTCTCCTGAGGCTGTGAGTCGCGCCACCTCGTTGCGTGACGTCGCGTTGTATCTGAGAGGGCGCCTCAACACACGGCTGAGTCAGCTGGCCAACGCGCGCGACCGCACGCCGCCCGTGGTGCCGGCGCCGATCGACGAGGTCATTCGCGGCGTACGCACGCCCCAGGCGCTCTCCCGTCTGCTCGAGGGGCGGTCGAACCCGGAGCGCGAGCACGCGGTGGCGCGATACCTCCGCGCCCTCGCTGTCCCGTTTGCGGCCCATCGCTTCGCGTCCGCCGAGGGCGCCGGCGAAAACTTCGGTGTCGACCTCGGCACCGGCGACCGTGTGCTCCTGCTCGCCGCGCATCACGACGCGGTGCCCGGCAGTCCCGGCGCCAACGACAACGCCGCCTCCGTCGGCCTCTTGCTCCAGCTGATCGAGCGGCTGGCCGTCTCGCCCCCGGCGAAGCTGCGGGTGAGGTTTCTCTTCACCGCCGCGGAGGAGCGCGGCTATCTCGGCGCCCGCCAGTACGTGCTCGACAACGCGAACGTGTCGGAGCTCGCCGGCGTCCTGAGTCTCGAGTTGTGCGGTATCGGCGACAGCGTCGTGGTCTGGGATGCCGCCGAGGAGACGCCGTTTCTTCGAACGGTCGGCGCGGCGCTCGAGGGTGTCGGGCTCCGGCGCGACCAGGGTTACCATGTGGTCGGCCGCATCCCGATGTTCGGCAGCGATCACCGAGCCTTCGCGCCGCTGGGCGTGCCGGCGTACGGGTTCACGCTCGTGCCTTCGGCGAATGCGGACGCACTCCGGCAGTTCGTCTTCAGCCCGTTGCGCAGCGCCTTTCGTCACCTGATCCGGCGCCCGGTGCCGTTCGACACGTATCACACCCCGCGGGATCGCGGCGGTACGCTCGAGCCGCCGGCGCTGGCCCTCGCGCTCCGGGCCCTCGAGGCCGTTATTGCGGAAGTGGCGTAGGCGGAGACGAGGCCAGACGGAAGAGGAGACGGCGGCTCAGCGCGGCCTCGCTCGCCGGGACGAGGACGACGACCTCACCCTGGCCGCCGACGCTGAACGGATAGACGGAATGGGCCAGGCGTGAGCGAAGAAGGGTCGGGATCCCCTCGCTCTCGAAGAGGCCCTTGAGGACGAGCGCCTCCGCCTGATCGCAGCGGCGAACCTCGACCAGGCCGCGCTCGCCGCCCAGCTCCCGCGGGGACCTCCGAAACGGGACCACCTTCCCGCGCATCGACATGGCCGTGAGTATAATCCATGCGCGCGACCTGTCTACCAGCGCCGCCTACAGCCTAGGCGCCCGGGTTTTCTTGGGTGCCCCCCATTGAACAACGCGAGGCGTAAAGCATTTCACCATGCAGGCAACTTGCCCACGCCCATCCTGCGTGAATCGCCGACCGTTGGCAAACCTCGTGACTCGCCACACCGTCGCTCACCGGAACGCCATTCCGGCGGTGATTGCGCTATTCGACAGGTTCTGGGTGAACGTGGCGGCGACCGACCCGGCGGCCGCCTGCACGCGATCCTCGGAGCGCATCTGTATGAGGTTGGTGCAGGCCGTCGCCACGCGGCCTGCGAAACCGGCCCCCGGCGTCTGGGTCATGGGGCATGCCCCAGAGTCATCCATCGTCGCGCCGAAGACGTAGGCCGGACCTGTTGTAGCCATGATCCCGCTCGATACAGCGTTTGCCGATGTATCTGGCGAGTTCTGGACTCGGATGCTGTGGGCGTCGAGAGCCCTCGCCCCCGCCACCTCGTGCACGAGGATCGCGCGGTACTGTACGGCCCCGGGGAAGGTGACAGTCACCGTCGTGGTTCCGCCGGCAATCGCCTTCGCGTAGCAGGTCCCCGCCGACTGATTGTTCGCCGAGTCGTAGATCGAGTCGACGATCGTAAACACGTCGCCCCGGCTATTCGAGCACCGGAACTGGGTCTGATCGCCCCACGTCACGAAGACCGCCAGCAGATTTCCCTGCTGTGTCGGGGACGGGAGGGTGATGCGAATCGTCGTCGCCATCGCGCCGGGGCTCGAGATCTTCGACGCCCGCTGCACGAACGTGAGGCCGTTGGACGACGGCGGGGGGGGCGCTGATGTGGGCGGTGGAGTGGCGTTGTTGGCTACGCTCACGTTGTTGGCTACGCTCACATTGATCACGGCGGAAGTTGCGAGGTTGCCCGCGGCATCCCGGGCGGCGGCGGTGAGGGTGTGGGTCCCATTGGAGACCGTGGTCGTGGTCCACGGTAGGGTATAGGGCGCCGTCGTTACTTCCGTGCCCAGGTTCGCGCCGTCGAGCTTGAACTGGACGCCCGCGACGCCCACGTTGTCGGTCGCAGTGGCGGTGAGAGTAATGGTGCCGCTCACCGTGGCGCTACTGGTCGGGGCGGTTATGGAGACGCTCGGCGGCGTGGTATCGCTCAGGGTGACCGCCAAGCTGGCCGTCTTGGTGTTGCTGGCCGCATCCCACGCCGTCACTGTCAGTACGTTCGTCCCAGCCTGAAGGGCGATTCCGCTGGCCATCCAGCTCGTGGTCCCGGTCGCCGTCCCGCTGCCGCCCCGGCTGTTTGCCCACGTTACCCGCGTCACTCCAACGTTGTCCGACGCGGTCCCACCGAGCGTCAGGCTCCGGCTACCGGTGGTGTAGGTCGCATTGGCGGTGGGCGACGTAATGGTGACGGTCGGCGGCGAGGTGTCCGCATTCCCCGTCGCGCTGCCGGTTACGACCGCGGAGACGGTGCCCCCGTTCGCCGTGAAGGTGATATTCGCGCTCACAGTCGAGGTGGTGGTCGGCGTAAATCGCACTTTCACGACCTGGGTTGTTCCAACGCCGCTGAGAGTGAAGGGACTGCCGGACACGATACTGTATGGTGCGGGGACGGATGCACTCCCCGATGCGGTCCCACCGCCCGTGTTTGACACGGTGAAGGTTTGGTCCGCGAAGCTTCCCAGGGGCACGCTCCCGAAATTCACGGTGCCAGTCGGACTCACAGCAAAGTCGGCTCGCGCAACGGCGCTCGCAATGTTCGAGCAGGAGCTTTGATTGCCGAGTGCGTCCACGGCGCTCACGGCGACGTTGTAGAGCGAGCCGGTGGTGAGCCCCGTGAGCCTGAAGGTCGTGGTTTGGTTAGGACCAGGGCTGGATGTCGGGGACGCCACCATGACGGAGGAGGACCCTGGACAAGGAGAGCTCGAGGGGCCGTAGTAGAGCCGATAGGACGCCAGGTCTGTGAGCGGGCTGCCGTCGGTGTTCGTCGTGGGAGCGGTCCAGGTGGCGTCCAGGATCCCAGCTGTACCCGACGATGTCGCTAGAAGGACCCCGCATATGAGGAGGCCGAGCCCCAGGCAAGCGGCGACAGACTGAGAACTCTTTCCAGGCATCGTGGTCTCCTTGCGGGAGACCCACCATGTTCCCGGGGGGCGACCGAGCTCATTCCGTCGGTAGTCCGGCTGTCAGGCTCGAGGCCTGACCCGTGACTTTGCGTCCCTGCCTCGCGGCAGGTTTGCCCTTGTCGAGAAGGAGGTCTTCCCTCTAGGAGAGCGCTGGTGCACCCAAGATGCCAGGTGACGGCCGCGTCGTGGCGACGGCCGCTAAGAATTCGGAAACAACGATATCTTGAGTGGACGAGACGAAATCGACTGTGGCAAAACGCGGAGTCGGCAAGTGCCACGCTGCACCACGACGAACACGCGAGCGTTCAGACGCTGACGCCGCAGTTTTGAGAATTTCGCAGTCGTGCGATCCGGGGCGCGCTCGTTCGACGCCGGATCTTCAGGCTCAGCACGCTCGGCGTAGGGGCGTCGACGCCGGTGTGATCTACGAAGATTCCGCAGTCCATTCTGCTTCGGGCGGATCAGGTGATCGAGTAACTTAAATACCTGACTACCTACGGAGGGGCTTCGCCGGGTGCTCCATGCCCTCGTATGACCGCGCCCTGCACGCGCTCCGCTCTTGGCTGGACTCGTGGGCTGGGATTGGGCACGTCGCCGTGGAGATGCGCCCCCTCCTTGCCGGCTCGCGACGACAGCGGCCGGCGTGGGAGGCACTGAAGAGGGTTGAAGAGGACTAGCCGTCAAGTTGATGGCCGGATGGGGGCTTCCCCAATAGTGCGGACACGCGTGGGCCGAATGGAAAGTGACAATCAACACAAAGGAAACGAAGCGCGTCCTCATCGTCGACGACCAGCCACGAGTGCTCGATGTACTGCGGGAGACCCTCGCCTCCTTCCAGCACAGGCACACGTATGAGATCACGACGGCGCAGTCTGTCGCCGACACGCTCGCCATCCTGCAACGTGAGCGCTTCGACCTCATTCTGCTGGACATGGTCATGCCCGGAATAGGCGATCCCATGCTCCGGAGACAGGGCCTCGACCTGCTGAAGCGCATCCGCGACCTGGGCGTGAATGCGCCGGTCCTCATGATGAGCGGAGACTGGGACAGCCGGAGGGAGGACGACGCGCTGATCGAGGGGGCAGCTGGCTTTCTGCACAAGCCATTCGATCTGCGCGAACTGGACCATCTCGTCGCCCGCGCCATTTCGTCTGCGACCCGTGGCTGAGCGCGGCGCACGCCCCGCGAAAAAGTGCCAGAGGGCCAGGGTGCGTAACGAGCTGATTTGAACGTTCAGAGCACGGCAGGTCGATTCGGCAACGAGTATAATCCATGCCCATGCGGTCGCGCCCGTCCACGCCGTGAGCCGGGCGAGCGTCGGCGTCGTCGTCTCCTGCCCCTGCGGCGAGGTCTACGAGCTGCGGCCGGAATACGCGGGCCGCCTCCTCGAGTGTCCAGCGTGCGGCCGGCACCTGCGCGCGGGCCCAGCCGCGAGCGCGCCCCGCCCGCCGACACCCGGCGTCGACCACGCCTTCGACCGCGACGTCTTCCTGCTGCGCGAGCGTGTCTTCACGATCACGTCGAAGTACGAGGTCTGGGCGGAGAACGGCACGCCGGTTCTCTACGTGGAGCGGCCGACGTACCCGATCCGCACGCTCGTGGCCTACCTGCTCGCCGTCATCGTGACCGTGACCATCATGGGCTGGGCGGCCGGAGCCCTCGCTCGGGATGAGAGTGGGCTGATCATCCTGCTCTCGATGCCGGCGGCCGCCTTCATCTTCCTGATCATCTCGATGTCATTGCGCCCGCGCCGCCACGTGACGATCTACCGCGACGACTCGCGGCGCGAGACACTTTTGCGAGTGCTCCAGAATCAGCGCGTCGCGTTCCTGACCCGGACGTACACGATCGTCACGGCGGCCGGCGAGCCCCTCGCGATCTTGAGGAAGACGTATCTTCACAACATCGTCCGCAAGCGCTGGTACGTCACGACTCCCGAGGGCGCGCCGCTGGCCATGGCGATCGAGGACTCGATCGTGCTCTCGCTGCTCCGGCGGGTCATGGGCACGTTCTTTGGATTCCTCCGGACCAATTTTGTCTTCGTGCGGGGCGCGGACGCGGAGATCTTCGGCGAGTTCAACCGGAAGTTCACGTTGCTGGACCGTTACGTGCTCGACCTCTCCACCGACTCGGCGCGCACGTTCGACCGGCGGATCGCCGTCGCCCTCGGCGTCATGCTCGATACCGGGGAGCGCCGCTGACGTGAGCACGACGCCCGAGCCGCCGCTTCGCATCACGCCGGACATGCTCCTCTCGCGCAAGGTCGACTTCGAGCGGCGCATGGGGCGCGTCCCGCCGGTGACGATCGCGACGCTCGCCCTGCTCGCCCTGATCTTCGTGGCGGAGATTCGGATGGGCGCGCTCGCCTCCAAGGAGGCGATCATCGCCATGGGCGCGCTCGCGCGCGAGCGCGTCGTAGCCGGGGAGTACTGGCGGCTCCTGACCGCGCCCTGGCTTCACGGCGGCACGGAGCACCTGGTCGGCAACGGAATCGCGCTCTACATCCTCGGGATGGTGTGCGAGGCCGCGTTCGGCCGCGCCCAGCTCGTCGTGCTCTACGTCCTGAGCGGGCTGGGGGGCTCGCTCGTGAGCATGTTGGTGAGCGCAGGTCCGTCCGTCGGCGCGTCGGGCGCGATCTTCGGCCTCCAGGGCGCGGCGATCGTGCTTTTGCGCCGCGAGCGCGATCGCCTGCTGGTGCGCGACCGGCGCGTGGGCTTCGTGCTGCTGATCTGGGCGATCTACACGATCGCCGGCGGCCTCACCGATCCGTTCATCGACAACGGCGCCCACATCGGCGGCGCGCTGGGCGGCGCGCTGATCGCGCTCCGGCTCCGCCCGGTCGTGCTCTCGCCGATGCCCGCGGAGGAGGCGGCGGTGGTGCGCCGCTGGCTCTGGCTCGTGATCGCGCTGGGAGCCTACGCGATCGTCGGCTGGCTCCGCCGCTGAGCGGGCACTCCTCTACGGACTTCTCCGGGGTCCCGTTCAAGGGTTTACCGGATCGTCGGCGCGAGGAGCCGTCGGTAGAGTCGGTACTAGTCTTGAGACGCGCTCATGCCATGGCTTGAGGTCAAGATCCTGCTCGCCACGAGTCTGAGGATATTCTTTGGACTCGTCATGTTGTGGCTGCTGACCCGCCACTACATCTCCGATTGATCAGAGAGACCGCGGGTAGCCGCGTCAAAACCCTTGGAGGTGTCCTGGAGACATGCGGAGCCCTCTGCGCCCCCTGCCCGCGGCGGTCGTGCGCTGGACGGCGGCGGCGCGCGCGCTGCGCTGGCTCGACGCTCTCGCAGCCTGGCTCGCCATCTGGGGCGGCGCAGCGGTAGCCGCCCCGAGCACGTCGCGCGTGCCTCTCGCCGTCCTCGCGGCGCTTGTCGCCGCGCTCGGGGCGCTGGTCCGTCCGCTTCGGGTGCGATGGCGGCCGGTGAGCGGCGTCGTCGCGCTCGTCCTGAGTGCGCGGCTCTCCCCAGGCGATCACGCCTGGTACGTGCGTCCGGGCCATGCCGAGCGCGTCCTCGTGACCGCAAGCCATCGGACACGCGTCGTGATCGCACGCCTCAATGACGAGAGCGCTGAAGGACTCAGCGTGCGCCGCACCCGCGTGATGCTGGTGCCGGCCGACTCAGCCTGATTGTCCTTCGCGATCCCAATCAGCTCCGACGCGCTCAAGCCAGGCGCGCACGCGGGCGCGCACGAACGGTGCCTTGAACGGCTTGGTCAGGTAGTCGGTGACGCCCGAGGCGAAGCCCTCCTTCGTTTTCTTGGCGCCGGCCTCGGCGGTCAGCAATACGATCGGCACGTCACGGAAGTAGGGATCGGCGTCGGCGCGCAGCGCCCGGGTGACCTCGGTGCCGTCGAGCCCGGGCATGAGCCAGTCGAGCAGGATCAGCGACGGGCGGACGGCGCGCGCGATACGGAGCGCAGTCTCGCCATCGGTGGCCGTGTACAGCCGGAACGCGTCGGATTGCAAGGTCGCCTTCAGGAGCTCCAGGACGACGGGATCGTCGTCGGCGATCAGCACGACGTGAGCCGGCGCCGATTGCGAGGCGGCGGAGGCGGCGGCGCGCCGGCGGGGCCGCGTCGTGCGAGCCTCGCGACGCGTCAGCTCGAGGGTCAGGCCTTCGGCGGCGGCGAAGACGTCGAGCGTGCCCCCAGCCTGCCGGACGCGTTTGCGGCAGACGTCGACCAGCCGGTCGACGGCGTCGTCGTCGCGCAGCGGATCATGATGCGTGAGCGCGAGCCGTCGAACGTGCGCGGCGAGGGCGTAGTCCACGGCGGCCTCGGCAGGCGAGTGGCCCCAGTTGACCTTCTCGGGATACTCCTCCGCCGTGTACTGTGCGTCGTGGATCACGAGGTCGGCGCCGTCGAGGAAGGCGACGTGGCGCGCGTCCTCGGCGTGCAGGGTGGTCTCGCCGGTTGAGCCTATGCCGCCGCCCTCGGCCCGCTCGCGCATGTGCGGCTCGTGATCGACCGCGTAGACGACCGCAACCCCGTCGGCTTCGAGCCGATAGCCGAGCGTCAGCGCCGGATGATTCAGGTACTGGGCGATGACGCGTACGCCGCCGACCGTCAGCGCGCCCTCGCCGAGATCGTGGTAGCGGATCGTCGCCGCCAGCTGGCCGAGCGTGACCGGAAAGTACGGATGCTGCATCTGCGCCGATAGCACGGCTTCGAGGCGCTCGCCGCGACCGCCCGGCGCGTAGAGATCCCACTCGCTGCCCTCGGCGAAAACCGGGCCGAAGAAGGGAAAGCCCTGGATGTGATCCCAGTGCGTGTGGGTGATCATCAGGTGGCCGCGCACGGGCTCTCTGGCCTCGGCCATCAGCGCCTGCCCGAGACGATGGGCGCCCGTGCCGCAGTCGAGGACGATCAAGGTGCCGTCGGCCGCGCGCGCCTCGACACAGGCGGTGTTGCCGCCGAAGCGCAGGGTGGTCGGCCCCGGCGTCGCCAGTGAGCCACGCGTGCCCCAGAAGCGAATGCGCATCATCGCCTCCCAGTGCGGAGCGGCGTTGCCCCGTCGATTACTCCAGCTCGCGCGCCGCCGGAAGTCCCGGCAGCGTCGTGGCCGCGCGGACGCCGCGCACGATCGCATGGGCCACGGCGTCGGCCGCCGCGAGGCCCAGCCGCGTGATGTCGGCCGGCAGATCACCGACCGAGAGCGCGAAGAGCGTGTCGCCGTCGAACGCGGTGTGAGGCGGCGACAGCGCGCGCGCGTAGCCGAGCATCGCGAGCGACGCGAGCTTGGCGGCTTCGGGCTTGCTCAGGCGCGCGTTGGTGGCGACCGCGCCGATCGTCGTGTTCTCGGGCCTGGCGAACCGCTCGAGGGCTCGGCCGCCCGCCAGCTCGCGCGCCGAGTCGACGAGCCGAAGGCTGTCGGGCGCCTCGCGGGCGCCCGCAATCAGCGCGCCGGTGTCAGGATCGCGCACGTCGCCGACCGCGTTCACCACCACGAGCGCCCCGACCACGACGTCGCCCAGCCGGCGCGAGGCGCTGCCAATGCCGCCGCGCATCGCCCGGGCGATCCGATGCACCTTGCCCACGCTCGCGCCCGTGCCCGCGCCGACGTTGCCCTCGGCGACCGGCCCGGCCGCAGCGCCGGCAGCGGCTTCGCCGCCCATCTCGCGGGTGGGACGCGCGCGCCCGTCGCCGACGTTGAGGTCGAAGATGAACGCGCCCGGGACGTGCGGGACGACGGTCGGCCCCGCGGCGAAACCGCGGCCGCGCGCCTCGAGCCAGCGCATGACGCCCCAGATTGCCTCGCCGCCGAACCGGCTGCCGCCGCCCAGGACGACGCCGTCGACGGTCGGCACCAGGTGGCGAGGATCGAGGTAGTCGAGCCCGACGACGTCGTTCGCGCCGCCTCGCAGCTCGGCGCCACAGACCGCGGGGCGATCACACAGCACGACGGTGACGCCGGTGAGTCCCGTGAGATCGGTCGCGTGACCGACGCGGATCCCCGGGACGTCGGTGATCAGGGCTTGCGACTCACGTCGGCGGCCCGCAGCCGGCCGGCCGCGACCTCGCCCGCCAGCTCGAGCGCGCGCTGGGCGAGGGCTCGTGCCAGCGGGTGGTGCGAGAGCCGGCTCTCGTTGTCGGCGAATCCCATCGCCGCCGCCGTGGCGATCGCGGCCTGCTCGCTACGGTCGGTCGCGGCGAAGATCCACGCCATCTCCGCGAAGCGGCGGCTCCAGCGCCGGCGCCCCTCGGGCGTGAACTCGCGCTCGATCACCCGCCCCAGGATCGCCTCTTGCCGCTCGGCCTTGATCTGGTCGGAGACGACCAGTCTGCTCTCGCGCGCTTCCTGGACCTCGAGCGCATCGCTCTGAACGCTCTCGGGGTCGAGGAACCAGCCGGCCATCTCGGGGAGCCCGAGCAGCTCCAGGGAGCGGTCGGCGAGCGCTGGATCAGCGGCGGGGATGGGCGGCGGCCCGGCGGGCGCCGCGTCCGCGAAGAACGGCTGCCAGCGCCCGAACGTCGCCGGCGGCGACGTGCCGCGCTGGCGATGGAGCTCGAGCGCCTCGGCCACCAGGCCGAGGGCGCGCGCGGGCTCTGTCTCGACCCACGGAAGCTTCTGCGCTGCGCGGAGCGAGGCCAGCTCGGCCTCGAGCCGGCGCTTGGTGATGTCGCCACCGGCGACCTCGGTGATCCCGACCACGTCGTTGAGGATCAGCGAGCAGAGCGCGCCGCCACCGTAGGCGCCTTCGAACAGGATCCAGGCGGCCCGCGACCCGCTGCCGTCGATCCCCGAGAGCCAGGCGCGGACGGCATGCGGCGTGCCCCGCCGGACCACCGGCGCCGCCGGCGGCGCGGGGGCCGGCGCGAGGCCCCGTTGCGAGAGCCGATAGAGCGCCCGCTTCGCCGCCCGGCGCACTGAGCGGTCCGCGGAGCTCTCGGCGAGCCCGCTCAGCGCGGGCAAGGCGCCGGCGCCGTGTTCGTTCGCGAACGCGCGAAGCCTCTCGTCGAGGGCGTCCTCAGATAAGCCCCGGAGCGACCCCGGGTCGAGGGCCGCGGCAGGATCGGTCATCCGAAGCGAAGCTGGAAGAATGGATGAGCCGGATGGTCGATGAAGTACACGCGGCGGGCGTAGTCGAGGGCGCCCGCGTAGCCTTCGAACCGGTCGGCAAGCCGCCGAAATAGCGGCGCCGCGGCCGCCGCATCGGCGCGCGAGGTCGCTCGGCTATGCTCGGACACGAAGTGGTAGGCGCGCTTGCCCTGGCCGACGTAGTACCCGACCGACGCGGTGCGCTCGACGCGTTCGCGAAAGATGCCGGTCATGAAGAGCGTGAAGTCGCCGATGTGCTGGGACACCGTGACCTCGTGCTCGGGCTGGAAATACGACCCGTCCCAGGCGGTGCCGGCTTCGATGAGCATCTCGACGACGGTCTCGAGCCGCGGGATCGACGTGCCGCGCGGGTACAGGTTCTCGGTCCGCGCGAAACGCGTCAACAGATCGGCGAGGTACGGCGAGGCCAGGTCGTTCCCGATGGCCAGGTCGTGGAAGCTCGCCCGAATAGCTCGGTCGAAGAAGGCGCGAAGCTCCACACCCGGGATGATAGCAAATTCCGAATTTTGCTAGAATCCGTGCCCGTGGCTGACCGGCCGACCGCGCGACTTCCCTGGTTCGTCGTGCTGGCGACCTTCATTCTTCTCTTGCTGGTCGTGTATGTGCTGTTCGTCGGCTACCTTCCGTCCAAGCAGCGCGTCGCGGGCCTCGAGGCCGAGCTGAAGGACCTTTACAAGCGAGAGGCGGAGCTCCAGACGAGAATCGCCCAGCAGGACCAGCGCTACGCGCTCCGCGAGCGGCAGATCTCGGCGCTCACGGCCGAGCGCGACACGCTCATCCGGCGCCTCGAGGAGCTCGAGAAGCTGCTCGCCGCCTCGCGCGGCCAGCGCCACTGAGCGCGACCGCTCCAACCCTGAAGGTTTCGGAAACCCCTGCAATTATGCTATGGTGCGGCGCGCGAAAGGTGTAGGTCGACCACAGCCCACGGAGGGAAACGATGACGGATCGGAACGAGCAGTCCCCAGAGCAGGCCGGCGTCAGCCGGCGTGACACCCTCAAGCTCGCCGCAGCCATCGCGGCGTTCGGCGTCGCCATGGGCGTCCGCCCGGCCGACTCGATCGCCCAGGGCAAGACAGAGGGCAAGACCGAGGGTAAGACAGAGGGCAAGACCGAAGGCAAGACCGAAGGCAAGGGCGAGGGGAAGGCCAGCGGTAAGGGTGAGGGTAAGGCCGGCGGCAAGGGCGAAGGCAAGATGGGTGGCAAGGGCGAAGGCAAGGCCGGCGGCAAGACCGAAGGCAAGACCGAAGGCAAGCAGTAGGGTGATCCTGCGTCAGGAGCGCGGCCGTTCCATACCGTGACCTCCTGGCCAAGGTCGACTTCAGCCTCGAGCGAGGCAGCCGCTTCTCGTATGTGTGCAACGCGTGCAAGCGCTGTTGCTACGGCAAGGCGATACGCGTGGGGCCGTACGAGGCGCTGCGCCTCGCTCGCAGGCTGGGTCTGACGACGACCGAATTTTTCGCGCGCCACACCGAGGCGGGCGGCACCGTGCTCCGAACCCGCGAAGACCGCTCGTGCGTGTTCCTCGACGAGCACGGCTGTAGCGTCCATCCCGACCGACCGCTCGCCTGCCGCCTCTATCCACTCGCGCGCTGGACCGATCCCGACGGCAACGAGAGCTTCGGCCACCTGGAGCCGCATCCCCAGACGGCCGGCGTGTACGGCGACCAGGGCACCGTCGCCGACTATCTCGCCGTGCAAGGGCTCGCACCGTACTTCGCGATGGGCGATCGGTATGGCGCGCTCTACGAGCGCATGGTGGCGCTGCTCGAGCGCCTGGCGCCCGCCGAGAACGAGCGGCGCGCCGAGCGGCGAGCGGAGGTGAACGAGATGGAAGCGGGCGAAGTCGCGACGTCGTTCTTCGACGTGGACGCGACCGTGGGCGACTACTGTCGCGCCCGCAACCTCGCGGTGCCCACCGAGATCGACGCGTTGATCGATTTCCACATCCGAGCCGTCGGCGCCTGGCTCGACGATCTCGAAGCGCGTCTGGGCCGCTGAAGCAACCCCATCGGCCTCGTTGAGCGGCCCCCTCGACCGACGTCCGGCTAGAGCAGGGACAGGAGCGTTTCGTTCGTCTCGCGGAGTCCGACCGAGAATCGCAGGTGGCCGGGGAAGCCGACGCCGGCGCCGTCGCGAACCAGGATTCCCGCGCGCATGAGACGGGTCCGCAGGCCCGCCGCGTCCGGGACGGCGACCAGCAGGAAGTTCGCGTGCGAGGGCGGGAACGCGTAGCCTCGCTTGGTCAGCTCGGCGCTGAGGTACGCGCGCTCCTCGAGCACGAGTCGCCGCGTCTTTTCCGCGTGCGCGTCGTCCTCGAGGGCCGCCAGCGCCGCGACCTGTCCGAGCCGGTTCACGTTGTAGGGCGCGCGGACGCGATTGAATCGATCGATCGTCTCCACGCTCGCCACCGCGTAGCCCACGCGCAGGCCCGCGAGCCCCGCGATCTTCGAGAACGTGCGGAGCACGACGAGGCGCGGATAGCGCTCGAGGAGCCGGATGCCGTCGACGTGGTCGGCGTCGTCGCAGAAATCCATGTAGGCCTGATCGAGGACCACGAGCGGCGAATCCGGGCCGAGCACGTCGAGGAACGCAAGGAGCGGTTCCCGGTGGATGATCGTCGTCGCCGGGTTGTGCGGCGAGCAGAGCATCACCGCCTTCGTCCGATCGGTGACCCGACGCCGGACGTCGTCCAGGTCGGTGTCGTATCCCGCCAGTGGGCTCTCCACCACGCGGGCGCCGGCGAGGGTCGCCGAGATCTCGTAAGGCTCGAACGAGGGCGCGGGTACGATCACCTCGTCGCCCGGCTCGAACGCCGCCGCCGCGATCAGCGCGATCAGCTCGTCAGCGCCGTTGCCGACGACGATCTGGTCGGCGCCCACGCCGAGGCGTCGTGCGAGCGCCTCGCGCAGGGCGCTCGAGCCGCCGTCGGGGTAGAGGTGGATCCGCGCGGCCTCGCGCTCGACGGCGGCCACCGCGCGCGGCGAGGGCCCCAGTGGATTTTCGTTGGCCGAAAGCCGCACGAGGTCAGACCGCCCGAGCTCTCGGGCGAGCGCCTCGAGCGAGAGGCCCGCATCGTAGGGGATCAGACCGTCGAGGACGGGGCGCCAGAGTCGTCTCACCCGGCCATTCTAGTAAGTCTGCGTCGCATTTGACAGTCTTCGTGCGGGATTGCTACGCTCTTCTGTCATGTCCGTCGAGCTGTTTCGCCGGGCCCGGCGTGCCGAAGCAAGGGCCGAGCGCGCCGAAGACCGGCGTCGCCTTCGGCTCGAATTCTTCCGTCAGTCACTCGCTCAGGGGTTCGACTCCCTGAAGGTGAGACACGCCGAGGGCGCGTCGGGACAGGAATCAGTCCGCACGCACGCCCGCCTCATGGACGACGTGATCTTCTCGCTGACCCGGCTCATCGCCGACGACGCCGACCGGGCCCGCCTCGAGCCGACCGCCCTGGTCGTGACCGCCCTCGGCGGCTACGGCCGGGGCGAGCTCCATCCGCTCTCCGACATCGATTTGATGGTGGTCTACGACGGCGAGCAGTCGCCGTACGTGCAGCGGATGATGCAAGAGCTCC
>Ga0209055_1000592_pt1 | contig 25417 bp, 27 predicted proteins | sample GraSoiAngelo_110_FD_185875 | JGI IMG/M metagenome (GOLD analysis project Ga0209055, IMG submission 185875) | Grasslands soil microbial communities from the Angelo Coastal Reserve, California, USA - 14_0903_12_30cm (SPAdes) (version 2) | ecosystem: Environmental > Terrestrial > Soil > Grasslands ... | reverse complement strand
CGATGTTCTTCCCCTGATCCATGTGTCCCAGCAGCTCGATCGTGCCCTTGTCGAGATGGAACAGGGCGATCCGCATGTTGCCGAACTTGAGAGCGTCGAAATCGGTCTTGCCCCCGCGGTCGGTCGCGAAGGCGATCGTCTTGCCGTCGGGCCCCCACGACGGCTGCAGGTCGGCGTACTTGTCGTTGGTGAGCCGGTGCAGGCCCGAGCCGTCCGCGTTGACGACGAACAGGTCCGAGATGCCGCCGTCGTATCCGGTGAACACGAGTTGTTTCCCGTCCGGGGACCAGGACGGTGTCGTGAGCCCGTTCAACGGCAGCGGGATGCGGCGCACCTCCTCGTCCTTTTTCACGTCCAGGATCACCAGGTCGTCGCGATCCCGATGCTTGGCGGCGATGGCGAAGTAGCGGCCGTCGGGCGAGAACGAGCCCGCCGAGTTGATGAAGCGCAGGCTCTCGAAGTTGTTCGACAAGGTGGACTTCACCAGGCGCCGCAGCACTCTCCCCGTCTCCGCGTCGGCGAGATAGAGATCGACGAAGAACGAGTTCCTCTCGCTGAAGTAGGCGATCTGGCGCCCGTCGGGGGTGAGCGCGGGGGCGATATGCAGCGTGCCCTCGGAGCGCTTGCGCGTGAGCAAGGGCTGCGCGATGCGGCGGGCGCGGTAATGGTCGGCGAGCTGCGGCAGGTACGTGGTCTGCACGGCGTCGCGCCACCCGCTGATCAACTCGTCCAGCGTCACCCCGATCACCCGCTTGAACGCGCCCTCGACGCCCGCGGACGTGCTCGCCTGCAGGATCTGGCCGACCGCTTCGTCGCCCCACTTCTCCCCGATATAGGCCCAGATCGCGTGCCCGAAGTAGTAGGGGAACACCTCGTCGTAGCTCAGCTCCTGCAGGGTGGGGAGGTGCCCTTCCACCGCCGCGTCCCGCAGCCACATGGCGGTGTGGTTGTCGATCGGCCCGACCGAGAGGTACTCCGCCATCCCTTCCATGAACCACAATGGCGGATTGATGTTCACGTACGTTTGGATGCCGGCACCGATGCGACCGCGGCTGAACACGTCGTACTGGAATTGGTGCACCATTTCGTGGCCGACGACGTGCTCTAACTCCTCGTAGGCCCCGGTGAACGGCAGCACCATGCGGTGCTTGAAGAACTCGGTCACGCCCCCTAAGCCCTCGCCGGTGGCGTCGACGATGTTCGTCTGCTGGAAGTCGGATTGCGACGCGTAGAAAATGATGGGCTTGCGACCCTGGAACTGGTGATGCAGCACCCGCGACAGCCGGGCGTACCACCGCTCGGCGATGCGCGCGCCGTCGAGCGCGGCCGAACGTTCGGCGGGATAGTAATAGACTTCGAAGTGCTCGGTCTGGATGATGTGGAAGTCGAACGCCTGGTACTGCACCTTGTTCTTCCCGAAGCAGTACAAGCACTGCGCCACGAGCGGCGCCGCGCCGAACAGCACGAGCGCCGCCACGATCCCGCCCAAACGTCGCATGACCGTCATCCTTTCGACCCGCCCTCGGGTGCGCCCGCCGCGAGCACCGGGGCGTCGCCCCACAGGCGCTCGAGCTGATAAAACTCCCGCAATGCCGGATGAAAAACGTGCACCACGAAATCCACGTAGTCGAGCAGCACCCACCGTCCCTGCGCCAGGCCTTCCACGTGATGCGGCACGATGCCGCGCGGCTCGAGCGCGCTCACCAGGTGCTCCGCCATCCCCCGCACGTGCGCATCCGACGTTCCCGACACGATCACGAAGAAATCTGCCGCGGCCGTCAAGCCACGCAGGTCGAGCACCATCGGGTCGATCGCTTTGCGATCGGCGAGCGCCGCCGTCACGAGCTGCAGCGCGGCCAGCGCATCGCCGCCGGGGCGCTCCGCCGGGCGCCCGCTGCGCCTGCTAGTCATAGCGGTCCGGTCCCCGCTTTGTTCCGTCCGCCCCGCGGCGCTACGCCACCCTCCAGGAGTATTATGACCATGCTCGGCCGGATGTTGAGCCTGACACCCTACTCCTTGACGACGCTCACCTGGATTTCGGGACGTACGTCGGGATGCAGCTTGATGCCGACGCGGAACTCACCCAACTCGCGGATCGGCTCGGGGAGATCCACCTTGCGCTTGTCCACCTTGATCCCGAGCTCCTCGAGCTTGCGCTGCACATCGCCCGCCGTGACCGAGCCGTAGAGCTTGTCCTCCTCCCCGACCTTGACGGCGAAGCTGAGCCGGACCTCGGCGATGCGGGTGGCCTCGGTCTCGGCGGCGCCCTTCTCCTCGGCGCGCTGCCGGGCGATCCGCTCCGCCTCGTACGCGATCTTCTTCTTGTTCGCCTCGGTGGCCGGGTAGGCGAGCCCTTTCGGCAGGAGGTAGTTGCGGGCATAGCCGTCCTTCACCTTCACCACGTCGCCCGCGGCGCCCAGGTGCTGCACGCTTTCACGCAGGATCACTTCCATGGTTCCAGCTCCTCGATTGCGCGGAAAGGGTTCACGCCGGCGCGGGCGTTGGCGTGCGGCCCACCGCCCGCGTGACCCGCCAGGCGACCCCGAGGGCGACGAGCGTCTCGAGCACGAGCCACACGGGCCAGCCGCCGGCGAGCAGGCGTACCGTCAGCTCGAAGGCCGGGTACAGACCCGGGGCGACCTCGATCACGCGTCGCACGGCGCCGCTCGCGTCGCGCGTCGTCTCCCACAGGATCTCCTGCCACACGGTCCGTCCCACGGTGAGCGGCCCGAGGATCGCGACGCCGGCCGCCGGGTAGAGACACGCGCGCAGCGCGAGCGGCCAGAAGCGCGCGCCGGCGGGGCGCACCGCGGCGCAGGCGGCGAAGGCCACCGACACCAGCACGATCCAGGCACGGTCCAGCGCGCCGAGTAATCCTGCCGTGGGGCCGAGCAGCAGCGCCACGCCGGCCCCGCCCGCGCCGGCCAGCACGACCCACTCTCCCCGGGATCCCGGTCGCGCCGCCAGGCGCAGCGCGGCGAACGACAGCGCCACTAGGCTGAGCCAGCGCCCCACCGTCAGCCGACGTATCCCTTGATGTAGGGCAGCAGCGCCAGCTGGCGCGCCCGCTTGATCGCGGTCGCGAGCTGTCGCTGGTGCCGCGCGCACATTCCCGACAACCGGCTCGGGAGAATCTTGCCGCGCTCGGTCAGGAACCGGCCGAGCGTGCGGTCGTCCTTGTAGTCGAGCACCCGCACGCCGGACTCGCACACGGGACAGGTCTTGGCGGGCCGTCTCATGCGTCGTCCTCCTCGATCTCATCGACGACAACATCGGCTGCGATGACCGCGGGCGCGGCCTCGGGTTTGGCCGGCAGGCCTTCCGACACGACCACCAGGAACCGCATGACGCCTTCGTCGAGCTTCACGGCACGCTCGTACTCGGGGAGCAGCGCCCCCGCGGTCTCGTACTGCGCGACCACGTAGTAGCCGGAGTCCTTTTTCTTGATGGGGAAGGCGAGGGAGCGCTTGCCCCACTGCGCGACGTTCGTGATGGTGCCCTTGCCGTCTTTCGTCAGCAGGGCGTGGAACCGCTCCAGCTTTTCGCTGATCGCGGGCTCTTCCAGCGCGGGATCGAAGATGTAGACGGTCTCGTAGCGACGAGCCATGCCACCTCCCTTTGGTCGTAGGCGACCCGACGCAGGTGCCGCGTCGAGTAGGGATTCAAGAGGGGCGAAAGATAGACCGCCGGCGCGGGGTGGGGAAGGGCGCCTCGCGCGCGTGATGTCCCTCACGCCTACCGTCCCGCAACGCCTGCGTTTTGAAGCCGCGCCGACACGGTGTGACGACCATCACGCTACCAGACTCCGCCCTCAATCATCCTTTCGATAAGGAGTTGCACCGCAGCGTGCCCTGGAGCGGGAGTTGGCACCGCTCTTGCCTCATCCGATGGCGGACAGACATTAGGAAGCGACGCATGCAAGCAGCGGGTCTCTGGTTTCTTGCGCGCGCCACGCGCGCGGTCGCGGCAGCGGCAGGGTTGATCACCCTGTTGGCGTTGCAGCCGGAGCCTGCCCGCTTCAGCGCGGTTGCGGCGGTGCGCGTTTCGCATGCGCGGGCGCTGGTGCTCTCCGAGCAGGCGCGTCGCTACCTGATGCTGCAGTATCGGTCCTTCCCGACCGAGTTCATGGGCTGCATGATCGGTGAGATGCACGGGAACGCCGTGATCGTGCACCGTATCGCGCCCGCGGACGTCGATCCGAAGCAGTCCACGGAAACGCGCGTCGTGCCGAAAACCACCTGCGAGGACGCCGGCTGGACCGGGACGGTGGGGGTGATTCACAGTCACCCCAGTGGCGAGCGCTGCTGGTACTTCTTCCCGGGCACGCAGGTGGCCACGTCGGACGCGCAGTCGTTCGGCCGCCAGCCCTATCCGGTGGACGCCATCATGTGCGGTGATCGGGTGGTCTGGATCAGCCGCGACATGGTCCAGCAGCAGGTCCGGCTGGTCGAGGCGAGCCCGCATCTGGTCGCGCCGTAGCCAATTCTCCCTCGGCTCGCCTGAGGCGCCGTCCCGTTTCACGCAGTAACTTCCGTCGTGTGAAACCCGTGGCACTGAGCAGCCTGTTCATCGTGTGCGTGGGCGTTTCCCGTTTGCCGGGGCAGGTCCAGCGCGACACCACTGCCCGGATCGCGGGCACGGTGCGCTCCTCCGTCGACGGTCTCCCGATGGCCGGCGTCACGATCACCGTGCGGGGAACGACGGTGCTCGGCGTGAGCGATAGCGCAGGGACCTTTGCGCTTGCGCGCCTGCCGTCCGGACGGCAGACGGTTCGCCTCCTGTATGGCGACACCCTGTCGTACGATCAGGAGATGACGCTCGAGCCGGGCAAGGCGCTGATTCTCGCGGTGCTCCTGGACGTCGTCGAGGACGAAGCGTTGACCCCGATCGTCGTCGACACGACCAGTTTTCGCTCCTGGCGCGGCCTGGTGGGGTTCTACGATCGCAAGAAGTCGGGGCGCGGTCGGTTCTACACGCCCGCGGATCTGGATCGGTTCCGCGACGTCCCGCTGCAAACATTTCTCAGTGTATCGGGCGTGGTGCTCCGGTGCCGGCTGCGCCACTGTGTGCCCCTGGCGTTCAACGGAGCCCGGCAATGCGTCATGGCCCTGTTCCTCAACGCCGTCCTCGTTCCCCCCGACTACCTGGAGGTCGTCCGCGTCGACCAGCTCGCGGGCGTGGAAGTGTACATGCATGCCGTCGACGTGCCCGCGCGTTTCCGGTCGGCCTTCGCCGAGGAGTGCGGTGCCACGGTGATGTGGGGCCGGAACTAGACGTTGAAGCGGAACAGCAGGATGTCCCCGTCCCTCACCACGTAGTCGCGGCCCTCGCTCCGCACCAATCCCTGTTCCCGCGCGGCCTTGTACGAGCCCACGCGCACGAAATCGTCGTATGAAACGGTCTCGGCGCGGATGAAGCCGCGTTGGAAGTCCGAATGGATCTCGCCGGCGGCGTCGAACGCGGTGCCTCCCGCGTGCATGGTCCAGGCGCGCACCTCGTTCTCGCCCACGGTGAAGAAGGTCTGGAGGCCGAGCAACCGGTAGCCGGCGTGGATCAGGCGGTCGAGCCCGGGCTCCGTGACCCCGGCGCTCGCGAGGTATTCGCGCCGCTCCTCCCCCGCCAGCTCGGCCAGCTCGGCCTCGAGCTTGGCGGAAAACGGCACGATCTCCGCTTCCTCGTGATGCGCCTGCACGGCGGCGCGCAGCTTGTCGAGCCACGGGCCTCCGCCCGCGGCCAGATCCTGCTCGTTTACGTTCGCCGCGTACAGGATCGGCTTCGCCGTGAGCAGGCCGAGCTGGCGGAGGAACCGGACGGCCGCCTCGCTCTCACCGGCCTCGCGCGCGCCGCGGCCCGCATTCAGCTCCGCCATCACGCGCTCCAGCACCACCAGCTCCGCCTGCGCCTCCTTGTCGCCGGCGCGGGCGGTCTTGCGGGTCTTGTCGAGCCGCCGCTCCACGACTGCGAGATCGGCCAGCGCGAGCTCGCTGGTGATCACGTCGTGGTCGCGCACCGGATCCACCGGACCCATCACGTGCACCACGTCGGGATCGTCGAAGCAGCGGATCACGTGGACCACGGCGTCCACCTCGCGGATGTGCGACAAGAACTGATTGCCCAGCCCCTCGCCCTGGGAGGCGCCCTGGACGAGCCCGGCGATATCCACGAACTCGACCACCGCGGGGACCTTCTTCTTGGGCTTCACGAGCGCGTTGAGCCGTTGCAGCCGCGGGTCGGGGACCTCGACGACCCCGACGTTGGGCTCGACGGTGCAGAACGGATAGTTCTCCGCCGCCGCGGCCTTGGAGGAGGTGAGCGCGTTGAAGAGGGTGGACTTGCCGACGTTCGGGAGACCGACTATGCCGAGACGCAGCATGGTGTCACTGGCGTAGCCATTGCTCGACCGCCGCGATCATCTCGGGTTTGAGCGTCTCCAGCTGCTCGACCTGCTCAGGATCGAACGGCGCGAGCACGTACTCGGCCCAATCGCTCACGCCCTCGGGGAGTGGGCCCACCCCGATCCGCAGGCGCGGGTAGCTGTGCGACTGCAGCGCGGCCTCGATGCTCTTGAGGCCGTTGTGACCGCCCGACGACCCCTCGCCCCGAAGCCGGAACGTGCCGGAGGGGATCTGAAAATCGTCCACGAGGATGAGCAAGTCGCTCGCCGGGTTGAACGTGGGATCGGCGCGGAGTGACGCCAGGGCGGCGCCGCTCGAGTTCATGTAGGTCGTGGGCTTCAGGACCCGGACCGGCACCCCATCCGCCTCACCCTCGGTGAAACGAGCGCGCTCGCCGCGGCGAAACGGGGGGAAGCCCCAGTGCGCGGCGAGCGCATCGGCCAGCCAGAAGCCCGCATTGTGCCGCGTCGCCGCGTACTCTGGCCCCGGGTTGCCGAGGCCGACGACGGCGCGCAACGGTCAGCTCTCTTTGCCGCCCTTGGGCTTCTCGACCTTGTCGGTCTTCTCTCCCTTGGCGGGCGCGGCGCCGGCAGCCCCCTTGGCCTCGGGCTTGGCCGGCGCGCCGGCTTCGGCCGCCCCCTCGCCCTCTTCCTCTTCTCCCTCGCGGACCTTGCGGATCAGCTCGGGCTCGGCCACCTCGGTCGCGGCCTCGGGGCTGGGCGCCGCCACTTCCTCGGCGCGCGGCGGCACGACCGTCGCGATCGTGAGGTCCGCCTCGGTGAGGATCTTGGCGTTGGGGATGGTCAACTCCCGCACGTGCAGCGAGTCGCCGATCTTGAGCGCGGTGACGTCGAGCTCCACGCGATCGGGGATATTCTCGGGCAGGACCTCGATTTCCACCTCGCGGGTGACCTGATCGAGCACGCCGCCGGCGTTGCGCACGCCGTCGGGATTGCCCACGAGGTGCACGGGGACCTTGAGCTTGACCTTCTCGGCGGCGTGGATCTCGTAGAAATCCACGTGGATGATGTCGGGCCGGAGGGGATGGCGCTGGATCTCGCGGATCAGCGTCTTCACCGCCGCCTTGCCGTCCACCGCCAGCTCGATGATGGTGCTCGCGGGCTCGATGCCGGTGAGCGCTTTCTCGAGCGCTTTGGCCTCGAGCTCGAGCGGCTGGGTGTCGCGTCCGTGCCCGTAGATCACGGCGGGGACCTTGCCGCGGAAGCGGGCCTGGCGGGCGCCGCCTTTGCCGGTCGCCTGCCGGGGGCTGGCGGAGAGCGAAACGATCTGGGCCATCTATCGGTCCTCAGCTGTACGTCGTAAGCGGCAAGTCATCGAAGAGCGAGCTCACCGACTGGTTCGAATGCTCGTAGCCGATCGCCTTCGCCATCAGTCCGGCGATCGACAGTACCTTCAGCTTCTCGATACACCGGTCCTCGGGGATCCGGATCGTGTTCGCCACCACCACCTCGTCGATGCACGATGCGCGCAGCCGCTCCACGGCCGGACCCGACAGGAGCGCGTGAGTGGCGAAGGCGTAGATCCTGCGCGCCCCCAGCCGGTTCAGCGCCGCCGCCGCCTCGGTGATCGTCCCCGCCGTGTCGATCATGTCGTCGGGGATGAGGCAATCCTTGTCGGCCACGTCGCCCACGACGTTGACCACCTCGGCCACGTTCGCCGACGGTCGCCGCTTGTCGATGATCGCCAGCGACGCGTTCAGCCGTTTCGCGAACCCCCGGGCCATCTTGGCGGACCCGACGTCGGGCGCCACCACCACCGGATCGTGCAGCTGCTTCAGCCGGAAGTAGCTCACGAACACGGGCGCCGCGTACAGGTGGTCCACCGGGATATCGAAGAACCCCTGCAGCTGGTGGGAATGGAAGTCCATTCCCAGCACCCGATCCGCCCCGGCGTGCGTGATCAGGTTCGCCATCAGTTTGGCGCTGATCGCCACGCGCGGCTGATCCTTCCGGTCCTGGCGCGCGTAGCCGAAATACGGCAGCACCGCCGTCGTCCGCGCCGCGCTCGCCCGGCGCGCTGCGTCGATCAGAAACAAGAGCTCCAGATAGTTCTCCGCCGGCGGGTTGGTCGGCTGGATGATGAACACGTCCCGGCCGCGCACGTTCTCGTCGATCTTGACGAAAATCTCCCCGTCGGCGAACCGCCGGATCGTCACCGCACACAGCGGCTGCCCCAAGTGCTTGGCCATCTCCTCGGCGAGCGGCCGGTTGGCCGTCCCGGCGAGCAGCAACAGCTGGCTCCGCGAGAGCGAAAGGTCCGCCATGTGAGCCCTGCAAAATAGAAGGCAAACTGCACCAAGCCAAGGGGTTGGCGTCGCGCTTATTTCGGCTTGGTGGGCTCGAGCGAGCGGCTGGCTGGCGTCACGCCGTCCACGTCCCAGGTGTTCATGCGGTACACCGTGGCCGCCTCGCCCGCCGGACCGCCGATGTGGCGCACCAGAAAGGCCGTGGCGGCGGAGTCGAACGCGAGCGACAGGAGCACGCCGCGACGCCCTCGCACGCTGAGGCGGCGCTTGGGACGGAGCGTCCGGGTCGAGTCCACCTCCTTGGGCGTCGCGAACCCCGCGGCCGTGATGGACTTGAGACGCTCGAGGTAGCGGTGGACCGCCGCCGAATCGGTGGCGCCGCCGTTCAGCGTCCAGGTCACGGCCCTACGCTTCAGCGTGTAGCGGTCCTTGCCACGCTCGACGTCGAGCGCGGTGATGCTGTCGGGCTCGAGGGCGGCAATGCGCTTGTCACGCCAGTCGTCGGCGCGCCGCTCCGCCAGTCCGGCGAGCGTGCCGCGCCAGAGATAGACGTGCGCGTCGCCCGGGCGGCGCAGGTACGTGCTCTGGTAGTCGCTGCCGCGCGCGCCGGCGATCACCTGCACCGCGGGTGTGCCGCCGCGGAACACCCGCAGCCAGCGGCCGGTGGCGCTGTCGACCTGGAGGCGCGCGAACGACGAGGCGTCCTGCGCCACGAGCTCGGGACGGACGGTGTCTTTGAACGCTCGGAGCAGGTCGGTGACGTCCGCCGCCACGGCGCGGTGACCGTTCACGGTCCATGCCGTCGCCGACTGCTTCACCAGGACGACGGAGTCGCTTCCGTGCAGCACCACGATCGAGTCGACGTCCGCCGGCGCGAGCGCGGGGAAGGCGAGCGACCCGGTCACGGTGTCCGAGCCGCGGGAGAAGAGCTCGCTCCCGCCCCACAGCAGGAGCAGCACGGCGAGGCCGATGGCGACCATTTTCAGCTGCTGGGCGCTCACGCCGTGGCTCCTTGCGCGGCGAGCGGTCGATACACCCGCCGCGTCGTCCGGCGCCGGCGCCACAGCCGCACGATCCCGGCCGCCACCAGCAGCAGCGGGACGCCGATGAGATTGCCGTACTTCGCGGCGCCGCGCGCCACGCTGCTCGGGAACACGAGCGGGGGCGGGGCGCGGTCTTTGGAGCGGATGGCGATCAAGGCGTCGTCCTGGGCCAGCCAGTCGATCGCGTTCTGCACGAGCACGATGTTCGTCGGTGAATTGCGGGCGTAGCGGTCGCTGGCGAAGTCGGCGCTGCCGATCACCGCCACGCGGCCGCGCGGGGCGGCGGCGGGCGTCGCGGGCGGGAGCGTCGCGAGCGCCGCCACGACACGCGGGCGCAGACTGTCGCGGCTCAACTGGCCGCCGGGATCGATGAAAGCGGTGGTCTCCTGCACGCCCGCCGCCCGGCTGGTGACGAGGAGCGGCGTGACGCTCGCGGCCGCTTTGCCGGTGTCGATCTGGCTCGCCCACGGCAGCATCACCGATCCCAAGTCCGCGTTCACGGGCGACCGCCTGGTGGGGAGCGCCCGCAGCCAGAACGGATAGGCGACGAGCACCTGGCCGAACTGCGCCGGGATCCCCACCTGCGTGTTCGACGCGAGGTCGTACACCATGTCGGATGCGATCGAGACGCCGTAGGGTTTGAGCAGCTCGTTCCAGCCCACCCGCCGCGGCAGGGCGAACGGCCCGCGGTCGGAGAGCGCCATGCCGCTCGCCATCACGAGCAGGCTGCCGCCGCGCTCGAGGAACCCGCGCAGCCGCGCGAGCTGGGCGGGATTGAGCGAGTCGGGGGTGCCGGCGACGGCGATCACCTTCACGCCTGGTGCGATGACCGTATCGGTGAGGGCGAACGTGCCGACCGTGTGGTTCGCGCCGAGCTGCTCGCGCAGCGCCTCGAAGCTGCGCTGCCCGCGCGTCGACGCGGCGTCGCTGATCTCGCCGAAGGCCACCGTGGACCGCTCCGGATGCGTGAGCGCCCGGATGTCCGACGTGAGGCGGTACTCCAGATCGTTGGTCTGCTGGACGAAGGGGATGGTCTTGACGGCGTCGGCGTACCGGACCGCCACGCCCAGATACCCTTCCTTTACCTGCAGCTCTCCCTGTCCCAGGACGTTGAACTGCACCGGGGGGATGCCGCTGGTCCTGGCCTCGCGGCGGGCGGCACTGTCGGCCGACGGGTTCTCGAACACGAGCTTCACCTTGCCGTGCCCCGCCGCCCGGTAGTCGCGCAGCAGGTCGTCCACGTCACGCCGCGTAGATTCGATCTCCTTGGGTAGGGCGCTCGACACGAACAGCTTGATGGTGACGAGATCCGGCAGCGTGCGGAGCAGCTGCCGGGTGGCCGGGGCGAGGGTGAAGGCCCGGCCGGGCGTCAAGTCGAGCCGGCCGCCGATATTGCGCCCGAACAGGTTCACGACGACCACCGCCGCGGCCAGGAGGACGGTCCCGAGCCGCAGCCGCTTGAGCGCCTCGCCGCGCGCGGTGAGCTTGCGGGAGAGCAGCGAGCAATAGGCGAGCACGAGGAACAGGGCCGCGAGCGTCACGAAGTACACCGCATCGCGCAGGTCGATCACCCCGCGGGCGATCTGGCTGAAGTGCGACAGCACGCCGAGCGCCCCGGCGATCGCGCCGAGGCGGGGCGGCAATCCTACGAGCAGCTGGTCCAGTCCCACGAAAATCAGCAGAAACATCACGAAGACCCCGACGATGAACGCCGTGATCTGGTTCTGGGTCACGCTCGACGCCCACACGCCGACGGCCGCCAGTCCGGCGACGAGCAACGCCGCGCCGACGTACTGCGCTACCACGATCCCGAGCTCGGGCGCGGTCCCGAGTGCGAGGCCGAGCGGGACGGTGAGGGTGATCGCGAGCGCGATGAGGAGAAACAGCACCTGACCGCAGTACTTGCCGAGCAGCAGCTCGAGTTCCGTGATCGGCTGCGCCAACACGACCTCGAGCGTGCCCGAGCGCGCGTCCTCCGCCAGGGCCCGCATGGTGACGGCCGGCACGAGGAACAAGAGCAGCCACGGAAGAAAGTCGAGCATCGGCCGCAAGGAGGTGGTGTTGTACAGCTCCACCTCGCGGAAGAACAGCAGCGCGTTCACGCCGGTGAACACGACCAGCAGGATGTAGGCGATCGCCTGATCGAACAGCGCCTTCAGCTCGCGGCGCGCGATGGTGCGGATCGGGCTCACGTCACCGCTCCGGCTCGCTGGTCAGCTGGTGGAACAGGTCCTCGAGGCTCCCGGCCGCCTGGTGCAACTCGTACAGCGTCCACCCGCGGGCCTTGGCGAGTCCGAAAATCTCGGGCCGCAGATCGGTGGAGCGATCGGCGGTGAGCGTGACCGCCACGCGCCCGTCGGTGGCCGGGCCCGCCGGACTCACCTGGCGCACGCCGGGGAGCTGACCCAGCGCCTCCGCGACGCCCGTGCCGGCGGCCTCCACGGCGATCTCGACGGCGCCCTCCGCCTGCCGGATCAGGCGGTCCACGGGTCCATCGGCCACGATCTTTCCGCGGCTGATGATGAGCAGGCGCGAGCAGGTGTGCTGGACCTCGGGGAGCACGTGCGTGGACAGGATCACCGTGCGGTCTTTGCCGAGCGCGCCGATCAGTCGGCGGATCTCGACCCGCTGGTTCGGGTCGAGCCCTTCGGTGGGCTCGTCGAGGATCAGCAGATCGGGGCGGTGGAGGATCGCCTGCGCCAGGCCCACCCGTTGGCGGAAGCCCTTGGACAGCTCGCCGATGGGCCGGTAGTACACCGTCTCGACCCCCGTGCCGGTGACGGCCTCGTCCAGGGCCTGGCGGCGCCCGGGCCCGGCGAGCTCCCGCAGGTCGGCGATGAACTCCAGGTAGTCGGACACCAGCATGTCGCCGTATAACGGATTGTTCTCGGCCAGATAGCCGATGCGGCGCTTCGCCTCGCGCGTCGCGTCGGCGAGCGGCACGCCGTCGAGCTTGATGTCACCCGTGTCCGGCTCGTAGTACTGGGTGATCATGCGCATCGTCGTGGATTTCCCGGCCCCGTTGGGGCCCAGGAATCCCACCACCTGGCCACGGTCCACGGCGAACGACACCTGGTCGACGGCCGTCACGCCGTCGAATCGTTTTGAAACGCCTTCAACTGAGAGGAAAGGCATACGGGGCAGCGAGCGTGTGTATGGGCGGAGTGATGCTAATCACACGCCGCCGCATTCATCAAGGCCCCCCCACCTTCTCCATCTGCTCGGCCGCACGATCGATCACGTCCGCCATGGCCTGCAGCGCCTTGCCGGCCGCCCCGATCTGCGCGTCGCCCTCCGCCCAGCTTTTCTGCTCGATCGCCTCGCGCACGCCTGGAAGCGTCTTTACGCCATAGCCCGTGTAGAAGCCCGGAGCATAGATCTCGTGACGGTACCACGGCCGGCGCGGCAGTCCCGCCGCGCTCGTGAGCGCGCGTTCCGAGCGGAGCAGGATCCCGTTCACGGCCTGCGCGTCCGGCTTGGCGAGGGCCGCGCCGCCGTTGGCTTGGGCGCGCGTCAGGGCTTTCTCATAGCGCTCCGCCGCGCGCGTCAGCGCGTCGGTCGCGTTGTCGAGCGGCGCGAAGTTCAGAAACGGGGGAAGCTCCTCCCGCGCGGGGGGCACGTCGGGCTGGCGCGGATCGGCGGTGGCCGCGAACAGGCCCTCGTCGAGCTCGCGGTTCCGCTCCCGGATCTCATCCTGCTTGTCTTTGGCGAGTTTCTCGACCTCCTTGGCGTACTTCGTCACGGTTTCGGCCAGCCCGGTGAACTGATACGGCAGGACCTCGGCATCGGCGAGGCGCATCACCGCGGTGCCCACCGTCTGCGCCAGGGCGCGCCCGTACACGAACGCAGTGTCGTCGAAGGTCGTGAACCACTTGAAGTCGTCGTAGATCGAATGGTAGATGCCGCCGCCGCCTTCCCCGCCGAAGCCGAGGTTCAGCGTGGCGACGCCGACGTGCTGCAGGAACGGCGTGAAGTCCGAGCCGGACCCGAGGGCGTCGATGCGCAGGTCGGCCCGCTGACGCGCTTCCTGACGGGCGTCCGAGGACGTCGCGTCGGCGATGGCACGCAACTGGGCCCGCTTCCACACGGTGAGCTTCGTCTCCGGATCTTCGATGTCGCGCGCCACGTCGTTGATGAAGTCCTCGAGCGAGTGCGAGCCGCCGACGTCCAGGTAGCCCCGATTGTTGGTGTCGCTGTTCAAGTACGCCACGGCTTTGGCGGCCAGCTCGTCGGCGTGGGCTTCGACCCACTCGGTCGAGCCGAGCAGCGCCGGCTCCTCGCCGTCCCAGGCCGCGTAGATGATGGTGCGGCGCGGCTTCCAGCCCTGCTTGAGCAGCTGCCCGTAGGCGCGCGCCTCTTCGAGCAGCGGTACGAGGCCCGAGATCGGGTCTTCGGCACCGTTCACCCAGGCGTCGTGATGGTTGCCGCGCACCACCCACTCGTCCGGCGCGATCGCGCCCGGGACGCGCGCGATCACGTCGTACAGCGTCTTCAGGCCCCAGTCCGACTTGACGCGGAGATGCACGCGGGCGGGTCCAGGACCGACGCGGTAGGTGATTCCGAGGGCGCCGCGCCACTCGGCGGGCGCCACGCGACCGCGCAGCGCCGCGAGCAAAGGCTGTGCGTCGCCGTAGGACATCGGCAGCACGGGAATCTTGGTGATCGTGGGCGCTTCGCTCACCGGCAAACGCTTGGCGTCCTTGGTCGCCCCGATCCCGGGGGTGAGGGGGTCGCCAGGATAGAGCGGCATGTCCATCACGCTGCCGCGCTGCACGCCGTCCCGGGGGCGCCAGGGACCTTGCGGGTACACCTCGCCCTGGGCGTAGCCGTCGTCGCGGGGATCGGAGTAGATGAGACAGCCGACCGCGCCGTGCTCGGCCGCCACCTTGGGCTTGATGCCGCGCCACGACCCGAAATAGCGCGCGATCACGATGGCGCCCTTGACCGAGATGCCCATCCGCTCGAGGCGCTCGTAGTCCGCCGGAACGCCGTAGTTCACGTACACGAGCGGGGCCGTGACGTCGCCGTCGATCGAGTAGGCGTTGTACGTCGGCAGCTGCTCCGCCTGTTGCCCGGACGTCGGGTCGCCCGGGACCGATGGCTCCTGGAGCTTGGCGACGAACTTGGTGGGCGCCACGAGCTCCACCACCCGCTCTTTAGGCGTGGGAAACAGCACGTCGAACGTCTCGATCCGCGCCTCCAGCCCGAAGCTCTTGAACTTGGCGAGGAGCCACTCGGCGTTGTCTCTGTCGTACGCGGAGCCGACATGGTGCGGCCGCGCGGAGAGGTGGCGCATGTACTCCCGCAAGGAATCGGGCGAGGGGATGGCGCGGAGCTTCGCCTCCCACTCCCGTTCGGCCTTCGCCGCGTCGGTCGAGTAGCCGCGCAGGTCGGCGGCGGGGGCGGGAGCCATGGCGACGAGAAGGCAGGCGAAAGCGAGCGCAGGGACGGAGCGGGCGGGCGAGCGCATGCGACAAACCTCAGTGGTTAATAGTTCAGACGAGGCCACAGAGCGAGAATCGACCCCGTGGACTCCCTTCACCGCGAGCGGTGCTGGGCGAAGAGCCAACTCACGAGTGCCGGCGACCCGTATGCTGCGTCCCACACGTTGTGGTTCGTCCCAAGCACCTCGAGATACTGCACGGGCGCGCCGACAGCCTTCAAGGCCGCCGCGGCCTGACGCGACTGCTCGACGGGAACCGCCGCGTCAATCTCACCGTGGACAATCCACGTTGGGACGCGGCGCAGCTGACGAGCAAGAGCTTCGAAGGCGGGACCGCTGTCCGCGGGAACGACTGGCGTGAACGCGCGGGCCGTGGAGAAGAAGGCCGTGACGAACCCGCAGATCGGGACGAGGGCTGCAAAGCGTGACGGATAGCGATACGCGAGGTACCACACCCCGTTACCGCCCATCGACAGGCCCGTGAGGTACACGCGGTCGGAGTCGACTTGGAACTCTCGGCTCACTTGCTCCAGGGCTGCGATGGCGACTTGCGCCGGCGTCCCCGTCCAGAGCGACTCCGCCGGGAGCTGTGGGAAAACGATGATCGCGGGGAAACGAGCGGCATTCTGGCGAACCGCGGCGCCCAAGCCCACTTGGGTCGGAAGGAGGCCGTCGTCACCGCGCTCTCCCGCGCCGTGTAAGAATAGAATGACTGGCCAACGTTGCGACGCCGTGTACGAGAAGGGGACGAATACCTGGTAGTGGTGATACTGCCCTGCCAGGGACACCCGACGGTCTAAGAACCCCGTCTGCGGAGTCTGGGCTTCGAGGGTCCGCGTCAGGAGCGCCAGGAGCGCCGCCGTCCGGATGACTCGCCAATCCATCGGTCCACCTCAGTGGATAGGGGCGCCGCCGGGAAGCGAAATTGGCCCCGGTGGATTCGAACCACCATTCCCAGATCCAAAGTCTGGTGTCCTGCCGTTGGACGAGGGGCCAGCGACTAACTGGCGCTTGAACTTAGCGGAGCAGGGGCGGGCGCGGGAGCCGGCCCCTCACTTGTGCGGAACTATCAAACTCCCCGGTCTGCGTCTCGACGCCGGTAGAGACCGACAAGCTGGGGAGACGCAGCTGCCGTAGACCGAGGTTGCCGGTGCATCCACGGCAAGCACTGAGCTGCCGGGGCTTGCGTAGGGCAGACGGAATCGGCCGGTCGCGTCAGACCGAGCCGTCCCCAGCACGCCCCACGTCGCCTCGTCGTTCGGATAGACCTGAGTCGGTCCGGCCTTGGTCGTATTCGTCGTCCCATCCGGTGGTGGCTCGGCGCAACCGACCTCATCGGTGCCGATCGGAGGTTGTGACTTCTGCAAGGTTATGACTCTGTAAAAGGTTATGACTCTGTAAGAGGTAGGGCGCAGCATGCTGCGCACCCTACACGACGTCTCGGGTCAGGCGTTCTCGCCCAGCGTAAACTGCCAATGCCCGACGTTGCGGGTGCACCACAGTTGCGCGGACCGAGAGGGGCTTGTACCGTAGGGGCGAACGCCACCCGAGGAGGTGGGGCCGTGAATCAAACCAACGGCCACAAGCGAAGCGACGCGCTCACTCGCCTCGGCGACTGAGCGGCAAAGCCCCCGAGGGTCTGCTAGGGCCTCTCGGGGGCTTCTGTTTGCCGGGGACGTCGTTCACGGCCCAAGTACCACGCCCTGCGTCTGCCCGTGCTTGGTCTCAACGTCGTAGGCCCGGTTCCGCGCGCGGCCATCCGCCACGAGCCGCTCCGCCGTGCGCGACGCCTCGTCCGAGAGCAGGTCGCAATTCATCCCCCGCAGCGGGGTGAGCGCCGCGAACACCTCGCGGGCGTTGCGCTCGGCGATCGCCCGGTGCCCGGCCTCGTGCAGCCGGACGGCCCTCAGGTACGCCTGCCACGACTTCACGACCTCGGGGGTCGCCGTCGCGGGTGGCTTCCAACGTGGCAAGGTGACGGCGACGTTGAGCGTGACCTTCACGTCGCGCAGCACGCAGCCGTCCGGGCGCGACGTCGCGGCGTAGCTCCACTCGATGCTCCACACGGTCAACGCGTCCCGCGACTTGCCGCTCTCATCCTTGGGGCCGAGTCGGTTGATCTGATCCCGCAGGGCGCCGGCGCTCGATCCATCGATATCGTAGTACTGCTCGGTCGCCACCATCGACGGCCGCGGTGCGCTGGCGGCGACGGGTGCCGTCGCCGGTGCGGGAGGCGGAGCGACCTCAGGAGACGAGGACCCGCACGCATATGCGAGGGCGACGGCCGCGAGTGTTACCGTCCGCATGACCGCGCTACGCCAGCGTGATGTCGTGCTCGATCACCAGATTCAGCGGCAACCCCTGGATCTCGAGCCGGGCGCGCGCTTTCAGGGTCTCCGTACCCTTGAGCTTGCCCGAGCGCACGGCCGCGTCGACGCTCTTCTCGATCTCGCGCTGCGCGTCGACGCCGAAGTGCTTCAGGAACTTGCGGACGGAAAGATTGAACGCCTCGTCGTTCATGGAGTCACCTTGAAGACTTGATCGTGCTGCCGCGTGCGTTCGGTCACTTGGATCGCGACCTCGTCGCCGACGTTGGCCTGCGGAACCTTCTGGTGATTCACTTCCATCGAGACGATCGACGCCGTGAAATCCGTGGTATGTCCGTGGAACCGGATGCGGTCGCCCACCGCCAGGGCGCCCTCGGTCACGCGCACGACGGCGACGCCCGGTCCCTTGAAATAGTGCACCACCGTTCCGACGAGTTGCTCCGGCATTCGGCCCCCCTCCGACCCTTGAAAAAAGCCGCCCTGCCGCCGCCTAGGGAAGGGGCTCCGGCCCAGCCGCCGGCACGGCCCGGGTGGTGGTGCCGATCAGCTGCTGCTGTTTCTCGCCCAGCTGCATCCGCGCATCGTCACGCAACCGCTCGCTCGCGTATACGGCGGCGACGGCGCTGCCGGAGCCGCACAGCCGCACCCAGTAGGGATGCGTGGCGGCGAGCCGCTCGAACAGGGCCCGCAGCGGAGGATGCTTGCCGAAGACCGGGATTTCGAAGTCGTTCCCGCCCAGCCGCCCGACGCTGCCCCAGGTCGTGAATGCGTCGCCGGCGAGGACGACCGGGCCGTGCACGGGCGGCTCCGGGTGCAGCTGGTCCCACCAGCGGTAGGCGTCCGGCGTGGCGACGCCCACCGGTGGCACCGCGAGCAGGACCGGGGCGGCGGGGGGCGGCGTGAGCCGGAACAGCCGCTCGCCGCGACCCCACGCCACCGCCGCGGGCGCGCCGCTCGCGCAAAACGCCACGTCGGCACCCAGGCGCGCCGCCAAGTGGAGGAGCTCGGGGCGGGGCACGGCGTCGCCCGCCAGCGCGTTCACGGCGTGCAGCGTTGCGGCGGCGTCGCTCGAGCCGCCGCCCAGGCCGGCCCGGACGGGGATGCGCTTGGTGAGCTCGAGCACCACGCCGAACGTGTGACCCGTGGCGTCGAGCACGGCGCGCGCCGCCCGGACCGCCAGGTTGTCGTCGGCCGGGCCGAGGGCGGGCCCGTGCACCGTGAGCGCGACGCCCCCGCCCGCCGGGGTGCGCGACACGGTCAGCTCGTCGGCGAGCTCGAGCAGCGCGAACGCCGTCTCGATCTGGTGGTAGCCCCCCGATTCTCGCGCGAGGATGCGGAGGAAGAGGTTGAGCTTCGCGTGCGCCGAGATGCGCACCCGGCCTGGCGGGGACGCCACGGCTCAACCCTCCGTCGCCGCCGCCGTGCGCAGCTCCGCGAGACGCAACCGCAGCCGCGACAGCGAGTACAACCCCAGCAACGTGACCGGCAGGAACGTGCTCACGTGATAGGCCACCGCGTAGCTCACTGCGCGCGTCGCGTCGATGCCGAACAGGGCGAGGGTCGCCCGCGTCGCCGCCTCGAACACGCCGACGAACCCGGGCGAGCTCGGCAGCGCCACGCCGAAACCGATGATCCCCTGCAGCAGGAACGCGCCCACGGCGGGCACGGGCAGCCCGAACGCCCGGAAGCACACGGCGAAGGCCGCGGCGTTCACCAGCCAGAGCACTACCGACCAGAGCACGACCCCGAAGAAGCGGCCCGGGCTCTTGAGCACCTCGAGTCCCGCCACCAGCCCATCGGCGATCCGCATGACCCGATCCGCGACGCGCGCGGGCAACAGCGCGTGGGTCGCGCGACCGAGCAGCGCGAGCCAGGGCGCGGGCCGGTGCACCACCAACACCGCCACCACCAGCACGACTCCGAAGAAGGCGGCGGCGGTGGTGGTGATCGCGGACACCGACGTCCGGCCGATGTCGGCCCGGTGGGGGAACGCGGAGGAGCCGATCGCGACGGCCATCAGGCTCACGAGCATCAACCCGTCGAACACTCGCTCCACGCCCACCGACGCGAGGGCCGTCGAGAAGCGCACCGGCAGCTGCCGCGACGCCACGTACGCCCGGGCGAACTCGCCGGCGCGCACCGGGAGCAGATTGTTCGCCATGAAGCCGATGGCGGTGGCGTGCCATAGCGGGCGGAGCGGATAGGCGCCGCCGCCCACGTCGCGCAGGATGAGCCGCCAGCGGAGCGTGCGGATCGGGAACGTGAGGGTCGCGAGCGCGACGGTCGCCAGCATGAGCCCGCGATTCGCCCGCCGCACACCGTCCACCAGATCGCGGGCACTGACGCCGTGCATTGCCCACGCCAGGAGCCCGAGCGTGATCCCGAGCCCCACGACCCACGCCCACCGCGAGGCGGAGGCGCGGTTACGACCTAGTCGAACCGGGACCGGGCTCGAGGGCGAGGGCAACGAGGTCGCAGACTTCTTCGACGAAGGCGCGGAGGGACTCGCCGCTCGCCTGTTTCGCCGCGGCGCGCAGCTCCTGGGCGCGCGCGAGCGCGCGGTCTCCGCGGTACAGCAGGCTGCCGACGTCGACGACCGCCGGCTCGGCCAAGGGGGACGGGGGGGACGGGGGGACCGGCGCGGCGGCGCGTGGACCGCCGGCCAGCAGCTCGTCCAGCGACGCGGCGCCGATCCCGCCGCCCGCCAGTCGCTGATAGGCGGTCCAGGAGCCGACGAGGTCGGCCGTCTCCGGCACGGGCGCATCGGCGGGCGGTGCCGGCCTGGGCGGCGGTGGGGAGGGAGGCATGGGACGCGGCGCGGGCGGCGGAGCGTCGGGCTGCACGGCGCGAATCGCGGCCGTCACGGCATCGAGCTCGGCCGCGAGCGCCTCTTCGTCGCCGCCGGCCGAGCGCGCCAGCACGTCGCCGGCCCGGCGCAGCTCGGCGGCGACGGCGGCCGGACTCGTCACCGCGACGCCGGACGCGACGGCCTCGCGCGCGGCGATCGCGAACTGCGCTACGCGGTCGGCGAGCACCCCGCCCCCGGCGTTCGCGAGCGCGCGGAACGTGGTGCCGAGCGTGTGGGCGCGCAGCTCGCGCTGCGTGGCCGACGGCGCCCGCTCCAGCGAGTCGGCCGCCTGGCGCAGGTGGTCGCCGTGGCTCACGAGCTCGAGCCGGCCCAGGGTCGAGGGGCGGGCGGCCGGAATGCCGCGCGACACGATGTGCGGGCCAGAGTCGCCGTAGTAGAGCGTGCCGATCGACACGACGTCGGGCTCGCTCTGCAGGAACCGGACGAGCTGCGCGGCGAACTGGCGGAAGTCCGGCCCTTCGGGGTCGGGGCGGCCGAGCTCGGCGACCTCGCGGGCGGCGCGGGCGATCGCCGTGGCCCCGGCCTGAAACAGCTCGCCCACGTTGGCGGGCGGGTCGATGCCGGCGCGCGACAGCTCGGCGATGGCGCGCTCGATTCCCTCGAGCAGGTCGGGGAGCGGGGGCAGGTCGTTCATGGCCGCGAGGCCGCGCAGCGGCTGCAGCGCCCGCAGCACGTGCTGTAGCGGGTCGTGCGCCAGCGGATTGGCCCGCAGCACCTGAGCGGCCCGGTCGAGGGCGCTCGCGATCGCGGCCCCTTCCCGGGCCACGAACGCCCGGGCACCGGCGTCCAGTCCCAGCGCTTCCGCGGCCCGCACCTGCGCCGAGGGCCGCCCGGCGAGCTGCTCGAGCTCCTGGGAGAGCGCCTCCGCCTTCGCCGTGTCGGCGTCGCTCCAGGTCGGCGCCCGGCGCACGAAGATCTTCAGGTCGTCCACACCGCGCACGGCCAGCTGCTTGGTCTGCGGATCCCAGGCCCGCCGCCCCTCGCGTACCGCCCGCGCCAGGGCTTCGAGCGCGGCCGCGGTACGGGCGATGGCGTGCTGGTTGGCCATCAGCGCGCTGCCGCGCAGCGCGCGGGCGAGTCGCACCAGCTCGTCGGCGCCGGGGCTGTCGCCCACGGCGAGCAGCGTATCGAGCCGCTCGAGATACTCCCCCGCCTCGAGGGCGAAGAAGTCGGACATGCCGAGCGGTTTGGGAGGTCCAGTCATCGCGCTACCAAGCTAAGCTTTTCGGGCCTCGTCGACCAACTGCCGCATGCGGCGCACCGCCTCTTCCATTCCCCAGAATACCGCGTTGCTCACGATCGAGTGCCCGATGTTGAGCTCCTCGATGTCGGCGATGGCGGCGACGGGTTGCACGTTCTCGTAGGTCAGGCCGTGCCCGGCGTGGACCGCGAGGCCACGGGCGCGCGCGTGGGCCGCCGCGCGCGCCAGCGCCCGCAGCGCGGCGTCGCTCGTGCGCCAGGTGCGGGCGTAGCGGCCGGTGTGCAGCTCGATCGCGGGGACGTGGAGCTCTGCGGCACGGTCGATCGTGGCGCGGTCGGGGTCGATGAACAGGCTCACGCGGATGCCCGCGTGCGCGAGCCGGCGCACCGCGGCCGCGACGCGGGCGTCGCCCCGGCGCAGTGCGAGCCCGCCCTCGGTGGTGATCTCCCGGCGCCGCTCGGGGACGAGCGTCGCCTGGAACGGTCTGATGCGCGCGGCGATGCGCACGATCTCGGGCGCCGCTCCGAGCTCGAGGTTCAGGACGGTGCCCACCGACGCCGCGAGCGCGCGCACGTCGGCGTCCTGAATGTGACGCCGGTCCTCGCGCAGGTGCACGGTGATGCCGTCGGCGCCGGCGCGCTCCGCGGCCGCCGCGGCCCGCACCGGGTCGGGCTCGTCGGTCTTGCGCGCTTCGCGCAACGTCGCGACATGATCAATGTTGACGTAGAGCCGCATGCCGTCTTACCTTCGGGTCACTCCGACCCACTCGAGGACGCGTTCGTGAGGCCACGACTGCTCGTGCTCGTCGCGCTGGGCGCCCTCGCGTGCGGGGGCGGGAGCGGGTCGCAGGCGCCCGCGCCGCAAACGCTGCCAGAATCTCTGGCGCAGTTCCTGTCCGCCGTCAAGGCGAACGACCTCGAGCACATGATGGCGCTGTGGGGCACGGAGCGTGGTCTCGCTTCCGGATGGATGAAGAGCGACGAGCTGAGGCAGCGCCTCACGGTGCTCCAGATCTATCTGAACCACGTCGGCTATCGCGTGATCGAAGGCCCGCTCCCCGTGACGAACAAGGCCGATCGGCGCATGTTCCGAGTCGAGCTGCAACGGGCGACCTCGTGCACCGTGGTGGTCCCGATCGAGCTCGCGCATGCGAAGGACGGTCGCTGGCTCGTCGTCGGCACGGACCTCGCGGCGGTCGGCAATCCCTCCGAGCCGTGCAAGCGCTGAGGTCGGTGGAACCGAGCGAGCCGTTCGAGTGTTGAGCTATTCGGTGAGCTCGAGCAAGACGCCGGCTGTTGCTTTGGGGTGCACGAAGGCGATGCGCCGGCCGCCGCTGCCGCGCCGCGGGAGCTCGTCGATGAGACGATATCCCGCGGCGCGACAGCGTTCGAGTGCGCGGTCCAGGTCCGGCACACGGTAGCACACGTGATGGATGCCGGGGCCGCGCTTGGCGAGGAATCGCGCGACCGGGCCGTCGGGGTCGCGCGGCTCGAGCAGCTCCACCTGGACGTCGCCCAGCGCCAGGGGCACGATGGTGGCGCCGTCGGCCGTTTCGGGGCGCCCCGGCTCGAGGCCGAGCACGTCGCGGTAGAAGGGCAGGGCGGCGTCGATCGACGGGACGGCAATGCCGACGTGGGCGACACGGACGCGGGACGCGGTCATGTGTGCCCGTCAACATAACGATTGCACCAGAGGGAGTGGAGAGGTCATGGCAGCGGAGCATCTCGTGGCGGTCACCGACGCCACCTTCGGGCTGGAGGTCGAGCAGCACAAGGGGCTTGCCATCGTCGACTTTTGGGCGACGTGGTGCGGGCCGTGCCACATGGTCACGCCGATCCTCGACCAGCTCGCCGGCGAGTATGTCGGCAAGCTGAAGGTGACCAAGGTGGATGTGGACGCCAACCAGCAAACGGCGATGCGCTTCAACGTGCGCTCGATTCCGAGTATTCTATTCTTCAAGGACGGGCGGCACGTGGACACGCTCGTGGGGGCGTACCCGAAGCCGGTATTCGAGCAGAAGATCCAGCAACACCTGTCGTAGCATCCTCCCCGGAGGGCCATGCGCGCGAGCACCGCTCGCCTGATGAACTCGCCGGTTCGCCTCGCGGACCTCACGTTCCCACAGGTGAACCGGCTGATTCATCGCACCCGCCTGGGCTTCATCCATCTCGACAATCTGCTCGCCTTCGCCAAGCGCGACCGGGACGGCCGCGTGGACGGCTATATCACCGCGTACCTTCCGGAGGAGTGCCTGCTGCTGTTCTTCCGCAAGGGCGAGGCCGTGAACGCCGCCTCACTCCACACCGCCGGCCGACAGGTGGTGACCATCACCGAGGCGCTGAAGCGGATGCGGGCCGAGGTGGAGCGGGGCGAGCTCGCCTACAGCGCCGCGCCGATGGAGCAGCTCGCCTGGATGTACCAATCGTGCGCCGCGCCGATCGAGATGCGGAACGTCGATCCGTCGCAGCCGGGCGCGTTCTTCGCGGCGTTCGCCCGCGACAAGACCAGCGGCATTCTGGAGCTGACCTCGAACGCGCGCGTGTCGTACGTGCGGTTTGACGAAGGACGGTATGCGAGCGGGTATTTCTGCGACAAGCCGGAGACGACGGGCATTCCGAAATTTCTCGAAGGGCAGTTCCACGCCGGCGCCGACGGGCAGGTGCCCGTGCTGACCGCGGCGGTGTTCCCCTACGTCGCCGATCTGCCGCAGCAGGCGCCGAACGCGCTGATCAACACGTATCGCGAGCTGTACTGGCGCATCGTCGACGAGGTGGACAAGGAATTTCCCGGCGAGGCGCGGCGGCGCGCGCAGAAGGTGAGCGCCGGGATCCTGGACGCGCACAAGGCGATCGCCTTGCTGTCGGCGCCGCGCGGGGCCGAGACCCCCGACGCGGTGGTCCAGCCGGAGGAGCTCTCCAGCGCGCTGACCGACTGGTCGCTGCAGCTCCTCGAGGGCGTGGAAGTGATGATGCCGGGGACCGCCCCCAAGATCCTGCGCGAGGCGACGCGGGAGCACCGCTACGTGCTGCAATCGGCCGGCTACTACGGCCGACTGCCGTGGCAGGTCTCGTGGTGACATGGCCGGGACCCTGTACGTCGTCGCCACCCCGCTCGGCAACCTCGACGACCTGTCCTCGCGCGCGGCCGCGACGCTGAGCCGGGTCACGGCCGTGGCCGCCGAGGACACGCGGCACACCAAGCCGCTGCTCGCGCACGTGGGCTCGCACGCCGAGCTGATGAGCTTCCACGCCCACTCGAACGAAGGCGCGCTGCGCCGCATCCTGCACCTGCTGGGGAGCGGGAAGGACGTGGCGCTCGTGACGGACGCGGGCACGCCCTCCGTGAGCGACCCCGGGGCCGCGCTCGTCGCCGCAGCGCGCGAGCGCGACATCCCCGTCGTGACCGTCCCGGGCCCGACGGCCGTCGCCGCCGCGCTCTCCGTCTCCGGGCTGGGCGCCGACCGCTACTTGTTCCTGGGCTTCCCGCCGCGCAAGGGCGCCGAGCGGCGGCGGCTGCTCGAGACAGTTGCCAAGAGCGAGTGGACGGTCGTGCTGTTCGAAGCGCCGCCGCGTGTGACCGAGCTGCTCGAAGACCTGGCGGCGGCCTGCGGCGGCGAGCGACACGCGGCAGTGGCGCGCGAGCTCACCAAAGTGTTCGAAGAGACCCGCGCCGGGACCCTCACCGACCTCGCGGGTTATTACGCCGCGGCGCCGCCCCGCGGCGAGGTGACGGTCGTGGTGGCGGGGACCGGCAAGCCCGTGCGCGAGGAACTCCCACCCGATCCCGAAGCCCGTGCCCGCACCCTGCTCGCCCAGGGGATGACCAGACGCGACGTCGCCGACCAGATCGCGGCGGAGACGGGAATCACGAGGA
>Ga0209055_1000590_pt1 | contig 25511 bp, 24 predicted proteins | sample GraSoiAngelo_110_FD_185875 | JGI IMG/M metagenome (GOLD analysis project Ga0209055, IMG submission 185875) | Grasslands soil microbial communities from the Angelo Coastal Reserve, California, USA - 14_0903_12_30cm (SPAdes) (version 2) | ecosystem: Environmental > Terrestrial > Soil > Grasslands ... | reverse complement strand
GATGGACGTCGAGAGCAGCGACGTCCACCAGGTCAAGCCCTGGTTCGCCGGTCGCCTCGATTTCGCGCCCGCGGTGGCGTTCGACGGCGACGCGGAGTTCCCGCTGCGGGGCGGCGCCGTCGGCTATTTCCTCGACCGGCGGGCCGCGGTGTTCCTCTACAGTCGCCGCCTGCACACCATCTCGCTCTTCGTCGTTCGGGCCGACGGACTCGACTGGCCGGAGCGCCGCCTGGAGATGTCGTCGCGCGGCTTTCGGGTGATCCTGTGGCGGGCGGGCGAGCTCGGCTACGCCCTCGTGTCCGACGTCGACATGGGCGAGCTCAGGACGCTCGTCGCGAAGGTGAGGGGCGAGCCGGCCTGACGCTCAGCGTGACAACCGCCGGCCGATCCGCTTCTCCACCACGTGGGTGACGGCGGAGAAGTCTTCCTTGGCCCAGCCCGAGTCGACCGCTTCGTCGTAGCTCCGCTTGGTCTCTTCGAGCAACGGCGTCGGCACTCCGGCGCTCCGGGCCAGGTTCAACGCGAGCTTCACGTCCTTGTGCATCAGCTCCGCCATGAACGTCGGCGTGAAGTCGCCGTCGAGCATGCGCTTGACGCGGCGCTCGAAGTACGTGCCGTACGCCATGCCGCCGCCGTTGCGCACGACCTCGTAGAAAACGTAGGGATCCACGCCGGCCTGCACGACGACGGCGAGCGCCTCGGCCACCGCCACCGCCGTGACGGCGCCCAGGCCGTTGTGGACGAGCTTGACCCGGTTGCCCGTGCCCGACGGCCCCACGTACATGTGCCGCGTGCCCATGATGGCGAGGTACGGGGTGATCGTCGCCAGCGTCGCCTGATCGCCGCCGACGATGAAGAAGATTTCGCCGGACACCGCCTGGGGCTGCGACCCGAGCATCGGCGTGTCCATGTGGGTGATGCCCTGCCCCGCCAGCGCCCGGTTGAGGTCGACGGTGACCTCGGGGCTGACGGTGGAGCAGTCGCAGGTGACGAGGCCACGCGCGCCGCCCGCGGCCACGCCGTTGGCGCCCAGATAGGCGGAGCGCACGATCTCGTCGTTCGGCAAGCAGGTGAACAGCGCGTTCGTGCCGGCGGCCACGTCGGTTGCCGAGCGCGCCACCGTGACGCCGGGACGGCCCGCGAAGGGCTTCGTGGCGTTCGGATTGGCGTCGTGGACCACCACGCTGACGCCGGAATTGACGAGGTTCTGCGCCATGGGCCCGCCCATGGTGCCGAGTCCGATGAATCCCACGCGATCGCTCATGAGGAGCGATGTAGCACGGCGCCTCGGCGGGATCAATCGTCAGCCGGGCGGGGTCCCACGGTGCCAGAGGACTCTTCCGTGACGATCACCTCGACGAGGTGCTCCCTCGATCTTCTCCGGTCGGCTTGGCGGCGCTCGAACGCTACGGATCCGCGAGTCGTGCGCCGCTCGCCATAGCGCCTGTCCACAATGATCTGGACGTTTTTTTGTCCCTCAAAGGCCCTTCGCAGGGTCTCTTGGAGGTAGGCATGGGCTTGGTTGATGATGATGTACATCGTCCCGTGGCCCTGGCCGGGCCCGGGGTTTCCGCGAAGGATGCTCACGAGGATTCCGGGAAGGAGTTCCATCAGTTATGTCCTGAGTCCACGCGTCGTGACCCCTCATGGCTGTCCGGTGAGGCAGCCGTCTCGTTCCCAGTGACACGCCATCTTTGCGCTTCATGTCGTTATGGGTTGCCGGGCTCAAGCGGCTGTCGTTTTGTTCGATCACGGGAGCTGGGGCGGGCCTCGAGGATGGCCGTTTTAGACAAATGGCCCTCTTGGAGGACGGGTTTCAACGCGGTAAAGGCCTGAATCACGATGGCGCTGTTGCGACGGCGTTTCAACTTGGCCTGTGCGTCGGGACGGCCGACGGAGTAGTACTCAAAGCCGAGCGCCTTCATCTGCACGGGATCAAGCAGGTTGCGGCCATCGAGCACCAGCGGTCGGGCCATCACGTCGCGGATACGCTTCCAATCCATCCGCCGAAACTCCTCCCATTCGGTGGTGATCAGCAGCGCATCTGCGTTTTTCGCTACTTCGTATGGATCCCGGACGTATTCGACGTCAGGCAGAATCGCGCGGGCTTTTTCCATCGCCTGTGGATCGGAGGCGCGCACCTGCACACCCTCGGCCGCCAGCTGCCTGATTACTTCGATGGCGGGCGCCAGGCGAACGTCGTCGGTATTGGGCTTGAAGGCGAGGCCGAGCACCCCGACCTGCTTGTCCTTGACCACCCACAGCGCGCGCCTCACCTCTTCGAGGAACAGCCCGACGCGCCGGCGGTTCACCCGTTCTGCCTCCTTCAACAGGCCGAAGTCCACGCCGACGCTCTCCGCTAACCGGACGAACGCCTGGACATCTTTCGGCAGGCAAAAACCGCCGAAGCCCAGGCCGGCGCGGAGGAACTGCGGTCCAATGCGCGGGTCCAGACCCATCGCACTGGTCACCTCCTCGACGTCGGCACCCAGCCGCTCGCAGAGGTCTGCGAGGACATTGGCGTAGGAAATTTTCAGGGCCAAAAAGGAATTCGAAGCGTGCTTGATCAGCTCCGAGCTGGTCATCGAGGTCACCAGCATGTGTGGGGCTGGAGCCGGTGGGCAGGCCGCCGTGTGCACGGGGCAGTGACGCGAGCCCTCGAGGATGGGCCGGTAAATCTCGCGGAGTTGCTTTTCGGAGCCCTCGTCTTCCACGCCGACGACGATGCGGTCCGGGTGCATGAAGTCTTCGACCGCGGTGCCCTCGCGGAGAAACTCGGGGTTGGAAGCCACCCGTAACGTCAGGCCATTCTTGCGGCCGTAGACCGCCAGCGCCCGCTTCAACTGCAGTCCAGTTTGGGCCGGCACGGTACTTTTCTCGATCACGAGTTTTGGCGTGCGCGCTTCGGTGGCGATGATTCGCGCGACGTTGTCGATCGCGGAGAGATCGGCTTCGCCGGTTTGCCGAGGCGGCGTGCCCACACAGATAAAAATGTTATCGCCCGCGCGGACCGCTTCGCCCGCAGAGCGCGTGAAGGCGAGACGTCCAGCACTTCGGGCGGTAGCCAGGACCGTGTCGAGATGTGGCTCATAAATCGGCGCCCGGCCCGCCTCGAGCGTGGCGATACGGGCGGGGTCATTGTCCGTGCACATCACGTCGTGGCCTATTTCGGCGAGGCACCCGCCCGTCACCAACCCTACATACCCACAACCGATTATCGAAATTCGCATGCGTTCCTTGCTTTCACGGCACCCGTTCGCCGTTCCCTTCCGAGGGAATCCCCAGGTTGGCTGAGACGAGAAGACTCTCCGCGTCGGTCGACATTTGGAGACGATAGAGCTGTGCGTATCTGCCATTACGCGCCAAAAGCTCGAGGTGACTGCCCTCTTCAACGATCCGACCCCGATCGAGAACAACCACACGGTCAGCGAGGCGCACGGTCGTCAGGCGATGGGCGATGATCACCGTGGTGTGTCCGGCAGTGGCGCGCTCGAGGGCTTCCATCACGGTTTGCTCGGCCGCCGCATCGAGGCCGGTCGTCGGCTCGTCAAGAATCAAGATGGGCGCGTCCCGCAAAATCGCCCGCGCGATGGCGATCCGCTGTTTCTGTCCGCCGGAGAGTGTTGTGCCTCGCTCCGCCACGAGCGTCTCGTAGCGGTCTGGGAGTCGCTGAATAAACTCGTCCGCGTTGGCCGTGACGGCCGCGGCGGCGATCTCTTCGTCGCCGACACCCGGGCGCCCGAATGCGATGTTTTCGCGGATCGTGCCGCTGAACAGCAGCTGGTCCTGCAAGACGAGGCTGATGTGCTCGCGCAGCGACCGTAGCGAATAATTCCGGATGTCTTCGCCATCGATACGGACCTCACCGTGGGTCGGGTCGTAGAAGCGAGGGATCAGACTCACCAGGGTGCTCTTCCCGGCACCGGTGGCTCCGACGATGGCCACCTTTTCCCCCGGTGCGATCGCGAGGTCGATTTGCGACAGCACCGTTCGACCGGCCTCGTATTCGAACGATACATCCCGGAAGGCGATCTCGCCCTTCAATCCCTGGACGGTTTGCGCCCCTTCTCGGTCCGTCACGTCGCTCCGCACGCTCATGACCTCGGCAATCCGCTCCGCTCCGACACTGGCCTTGGTGAACAAATAGGAGGAGCGCGCCAGACCCTTCATCGGGTTGTAGAGGTTTGTGATGTAGGCAAAAAAGAGGACGACGTCCCCGGTCGTGAGCTCGCCCGTCTGCACGCGCGTGGCCCCGTACCACATCACGATTGTCAGGCCTACCGCAGCCAAGAAGTCTATCAGCGGCACCACGCGAGCCTGATGCCGCACAATGTCCAGATACGCCTGATGGTGACTTTCACTTCGGGCCTGGAAGCGCTCGTTTTGTTGCTCTTCTTGCGCCAGCCCTTGCACGATCCGGATGGATGCAAGCGTCTCCTGCGCCAGTGAAGCAAGCAGGCCGGTGCTGGCACGGGCCTGGCGGGAAGCAACCTTGATGCGGCTCTTGTAACAAAACACCCAAAACAGCAGGGGTGCGACCGAGAGAGAAATGAGGGCAAACTGCCAGTTGAGCCAGAACATCAAGACGAGCATTCCCATGAGCAAGCAGGCGTTGGTGGCGAAAACGGGGATGCCGTTGGCGATCATCTCCTGGATCGCTTGGGTATCCGAAGTCAGTCGCGTAATCAGGTCACCCGTCCGCTGCTGATCGTGAAACCGCAGCGAAAGGCGCTGCATATGCGCAAAGAGATCCCGGCGAATCGCGAAAACGAAGTGTTGTGCGATATCGCCCATCGCGCGGGTAAAGTAGTAGAGCAAGAAGCCCGTCACGACTGCAATCAGCAACGTCGCGGCGCACGCCCCGTAGAGAATCTCCGTTCGGCTGAACGGGGCGTTATCCAGCCAGCCGTGCAGGAAAGGCACACGGCTCGGCTTATCGGAGAGGACGCGATCAATGACGACCTTCAGAGGCCAAGGACGAAATACGTTAAGAAAGGCGTCCAGCGCCATCGCCAACGCCGCCGCGCTCAGCGGCCTCCAAAAGGGACGGAGCAGTGGCAAAAAGTGCCGAACCGGGTCCGTGGTGGTCTTCTCGCTATGCCGGGGACGCCAAGGCATTAACCCCATGCTCCTTTCCGACAACGCTGACGCCGTCGCTCGCGGCGGGTACGGTGGCGGTTGTGAGACCAGTCGAGAAACCCAAGGAAGGACGGCGTCGCGGGTAAACCGAGCGTCAGCTCAAGATCGTTCATCACCGCCTGGGCGCGGCGGATCACCTGCTTGGTAAGGGCCGCCCAGTCGCGGTCGAACAGGGGCACGCGACGGGCTATTTTGACCAACTGCACCGCCTCGTAGAGACGGGCGCGGAGCAGGCGCTCCTGCGGCGCCCTCGGAGCGTACCCGGCCAGGAACTGCTCTTGCACCTGCTCCAGCCCTTCCTGGTCGTAGGCCGTGAACCACAACTGCAGGTCAGCCAGAAACTTCCCGACGTCGTACGCCGGGTCGGCTAAGCGGCAGCCGTCGAAATCGATAAACGTGAACCCGCCAGGGGCGGCCCAGATGTGTTCGGATTTGAAGTCCCCGTGGGTGAAGGTGGGTGGCTCCGGGGAGAGCCGCTCGTGCAGTTCTCCTGCGCGGGCGAGGAGCCCCTCGATTGCCGGGCCCACTGACGGTAGCAGCGCCGGAATGTGATCGCTGGCCTCTCGCGCAATCTCGCTGACCTCTGCCGCGAAATCATGGAGCTTGAGCGGACCGGCGACTGCCGGCGGCAGGTGATGCAAGGCGTGGAGAGCCGCCCCGGCGCGCTCCAAGCACTCTGCCACGCCCGCCCCGGGGCGCTGCAGGCGTTCGGAGAGCGGCGCGCCGACTACGCGCGGATAGAGAACAACCGCGTCCTCGGCCACATACGCGAGCGGCCGCACAGCAGTGACGCCCTCTCCGTGCTCTGCGAGCCAGTCGGCCGCGCGCCCCGCCACACGGAAGGCGCGCGCTCCGTCCTCGCCAGTGTAGAGCTTGGCGAGCACCGTCTCTCCCTTCGCCACGTCCAGGCGGTCGTAGCGCAGTACGTGACGCTGGCCCGGGTGATAGCGGATAGCGGTGACGGCGTACCGGCCGGGCCGGGCCTGATCCGGTGTTCTATCACTCGCCGCGTAGGCGCCCGCGAGCATATCGTGCACGTGCCGCGGATCCGATAGGCGCACGAGCTGCGGGAAACGCGCGTCCAGCGGCGAGACCTGAAGATGCATGCTCCGCTCAGGCAAATCCGCCGTGAGCTGCCGGAACGGTGCCGCCACGCCCTGGCGAAGCGCCTCGGCCTGGATCCCAGATAGATCAGCCGTCCCGTGATGCTGATGTCCGTCTCCATCCAATCTCCAGGTGACTGCGATGGCGCGAGGGCGATATCCATCGGTGCCCTCGACGTGGACGAGCGCGTCGTAGTATGCCGTCAGCTTGCGGCCAGGTTTGAATCTCGCGCGCCGTAAACGACAGGGCCCCAGTGTGGCCGGAGCGGACAGCAGCCCCGTCAGTTGATCCCGCAATGCTTTGCGTGGCGCCCGAGAGAGCAGCAGCCACTGGATGACTTCTAGCTTCGCACGCCCGGAGAGCCCGTCGGCGAGGTTCAAGGCGAGCATCCGCGTCGGCACACTATGCTCCGTTCCTATCGAGAAGCCCATGCGAGAAGCGCGGTGTCGCGGGTAAACCGAGCGTCAGCTCAAGATCGTTCATCACCGCCTGGGCGCGGCGGATCACCTGCTTGGTAAGGGCCGCCCAGTCGCGGTCGAACAGGGGCACGCGACGGGCTATTTTGACCAACTGCACCGCCTCGTAGAGACGGGCGCGGAGCAGGCGCTCCTGCGGCGCCCTCGGAGCGTACCCGGCAAGGAAGTGCTCTTGCACCTGCTCCAGCCCTTCCCGGTCGTAGGCGGTGAACCACAACTGCAGGTCAGCCAGGAACCTCCCGACGTCGTACGCCGGGTCGGCCAAACGGCAACCGTCGAAATCGATCAGCGTGGACCCGCCAGGGCCGGCCCAGATGTGTTCGGATTTGAAGTCCCCGTGGGTGAAGGTGGGCGGCTCCTGAGAGAGCCGCTCGTGCAGTTCTCCTGCGCGGGCGAGGAGCCCCTCGATTGCCGGGCCCACTGACGGTAGCAGCGCCGGAATGTGACCGCTGGCTTCGGCGGCCTTCTGGACCTCCGCCTCGAAGTCATGGAGCTTGAGCGGGCCGGCGACTGCCGGCGGCAGGTGATGCAAGGCGTGGAGAGCCACCCCGGCGCGCTCCAAACACTCTGCCACGCCGGCCCCGGGGCGGTGCAGGCGTTCGGAGAGCGGCGCGCCGACTACGCGCGGATAGAGAACAACCGCGTCCTCGGCCACATACGCGAGCGGCCGCCCAGCAGTGACGCCCTCTCCGTGCTCTGCGAGCCAGTCGGCCGCGCGCCCCGCCACACGGAAGGCGCGCGCTCCGTCCTCGCCAGTGTAGAGCTTGGCGAAGACCGTGCCCCCTTTCGTCGCGTCCAGGGGGTCATAGCGCAGTACGTGGCGCCCGCCGGGGTGATAGCGGATAGCGGTGACGGTGTACCGGCCGGGCCGGGCCTGATCCGGTGTTCCATCACTCGCCGTGTAGGCGCCCGCGAGCATATCGTGCACGTGCCGCGGATCCGATAGGCGCACGAGCTGCGGGAAACGCGCGTCCAGCGGCGAGACCTGAAGATGCATGCTCCACTCAGGCAAATCCGCCGTGAGCTGCCGGAACGGTGCCGCCACGCCCTGGCGAAGCGCCTCGGCTTGGATCCCAGATAGATCAGCCGTCCCGTGATGCTGATGTCCGTCTCCATCCAATCTCCAGGTGACTGCGATGGCGCGAGGGCGATATCCATCGGTGCCCCCGACGTGGACGAGCGCGTCATAGTAGGCCGTCAGCTTGTGGCTGGGTTTCAATTTCGCGCGCCGGAGGCGACACGGCCCCAACATGGCCGGAGCGGACAGCAGCGCCGTCAGTTGATCCCGCAATGCCCTGCGCGGCGGCGCGAAACGCAGCAACCACTGGATCGCTTCCAGCTTGGCACGCCCCGAGAGCCCGTCGGCGAACTTCAAGGTCGATCGCTTCTCCTCACCCAGAAATGGCGGCGGGCTGTTTTCGATTTACCAGTGACCGAGTCAGATCGAGGACACTCTGGAGATTGTTCATCACGGCCTGAGCGCGGCCAATGAGCCGCTCGATTCGGTACGCCGCGTGGTGCTCGAACAGGCGTGCGCGAAGAACGGTCATTTGGACCAACTGGACCGCCTCGTAGAGACGGGCACGGAGCAGGCGCTCCGTCGGTGCGCCGGGAGCGTACCCGGCAAGGAACCGTTCCTGCGCCTGCTCCAGCCCCTGTTGGTTGTAGACGAAGAACCACGACTGCAGATCGGCCAGGAACTTCCCGATGTCGTAGGCCGGATCGGCTAAGGCGCAGCGGTCGAAGTCGATGAGCGTCAGCCGCCCAGGAGCGACCAACAAGTGTTCGCATTTGAAGTCCCGGTGCGTGAAGGTCGGTGGCTCCTGGGGTAGCCTCTCGCGCACTGCTTGCGCGCGGTCGAGGAGCGCCCCGATCGCGGCGCCGATCGTGGGCAGAAGCGCGGGGACGTGAGCACTGTCCCGCGCGACCTCCCGAATCTCCGCGGCAAAGTCGTGGACGGGCAGTGGGCCGGCCACCGCCTGGGGCAGGCTGTGCAAGGCGTGGAGAGCCGCCCCGGCGCGCTCCAAGCACCGTGCCACGCCCGGGCCGGGCCGCCGCAGGTAGTCGCACAGCGGGGCGCCGACCACACGCGGGTAGAGGACAACCGCGTCCTCGGCCACATACGCGAGCGGCCGCACAGACGTCATGCCCTCTCGGTGATCGCCCAGCCATTCGGCAACTTGTGTTGCCACGCGGTGGACTCGCTCGCCCTTTTCGCTAGGGTAGAGCTTGGCGAATACAGTCCCGCGCTCTGGCGTTTCCAGGGGATCGTAGCGAAGCACGTGGCGCTTGGCAGGGCGGTAGCGAACCAGCGTGACGGCGTAGTGGCTGGCCGGAAGTTGATCCCGGGCGACCTCACTTGCCGCGCAGGCGCCTGCGATCGCGTCGCGCGCGTAGCACGGATCGGACCAGCGCACGAGCTGAGGGAAGCGCGCGTCGAGCGGCGCGACCTGGAGATGCATGCTCCACTCGGGCAAATCCGCCGTCAGTTGCCGGAATGGTGCCGCCACGCCGTGTCGGACCGCCTCCGCCTGGATCTCGACGAGATCAGCCGACCCGTGATGCCGATTGTCGTCTCCATCCGGTCTCAAGGTCACTGCGACAGGGCGGGCACCATATCCCTTGGTGCCCTCGATGGAGACGAGAGCGTCGTAGTAGGCGGTGAGCGTGCAGCCGGGCCCGAGCCTCGCGTACCGCAATTGGCAGGGCCCCAGCATGGCCGGGGCGGCCAGCAGTGAACTCAGCTTGCGCCGCAACGCCCTGCGCGGCGCCCCGCTGCGCAGCATCCACTGGATGCCTTCCAGCTTGGCGCGCCCCGACAGCGCGTCGGCGAGATTCAAGGTCAACGTCCTCCTTCAATGTGCCTCTTGGTTCAGGATACGAAGGCCTTCGTCCAGCATCGTCTCGGCCCTCTTGCGCCATCCGGAAGTCTGCTTATCAAGATCACGTTTCGCACGCTCGAGGCAGATCGCTGCTTTCTGAAACGCCACGCGGGTCGTAACAGGCGAGCGGCCGGTGGTGACATATGTCTTCAGAAATACGTCGGCGACCCCATCGAGGGCGTGGAGGGAACCGAAGTGTTCCAACCCCATCCGCTTGAAACCAATGAGCATCCTTGCCACGTCGTAGCTGGGGTCTGCCACATTATGAGTGTCCCAATCGATCGTCACGGTGCGGCCCTCAGCCAAGAGGACCTGACCACTCGTATACATGCCATGGCCAGCACACATGTCGATGCGGTCGAGCCTCGGTGCGATGGCGTTCAATTCGTCGAAAAGCCGGCTCGCTTTGTCGGCAAATGGCCAGCCAAGATCGGCAAGGCACCGCCGGTGTCCTTCCAAGGAAATCAGATGATCGTTCAGGCGAAAGACCCGCCCGGAACGGGGTGCGATCGCGTGAAATCGGGCCAGCCACCGCGCGCACCGCTCAGCGGCTCGGACGCGATCGGATTCATTCGGATTCAGAATTAACGCTGTCGCTCGAGTGCCAGGAACTTTTTCGTAAACCAGGAGGCGCAATGGCGCGAGAAACGCTACTGGTCGAGGAATCGCGAACTCGTCTTCCGAGCCAAATCCGGCTCGCCTGATTTCCTCCATCGCGCGATAGACATCTGACCGGTCCTCGGCGTAGACCTTGCCGATCAGCGAATAGCAGCCTCTCGTAGTCCCCAACCTGATTTCAAACGTGCAGCACCCCTTCCCGGGCTCGTGCTTGAGAACTTGCAGTCGAACGTTTCGAATTGTTCCCCACTCCGAAGGCAAGACCTCAGGAAGGTATTCCCCCAGCATGACGGCGTCGAAGGCTTTCTCGAGGGTCGGGATGCCTGGGTCGCTCACCAAGCAGGACGTTGAAGAGTCGACTTCGATCGCGGCCAAGTGCTGACCAACGTCTCCGACGGTTGGCCTCGGCTCAGGCTGGACGTGCATACGTTCCTTTACGCACAGCGTCCACGACGTCACGCGCGACCTGCACGAGGCGGTCGACGGCCTCCATGAGGCGGTCGGCGGCGTGTCGTGCTCCGTCCATCGGAACCGCGTCGCCCCCTGCCGGGTAATCGTTCCTCTCCAGGTCCGCGATCAAGCGCTCCGCGAGCGTTTCGGGAGAAAGGTCGTTCGGATCGAGCATGTCGACGAGATGCCTCGCGGCAAAGAGCTCGGCTCGCATCCTTTGTTCCGCACTGGGTCCGCTGCGCGGGACGACCAGCGCCTTCTTCTTCAGAAAGAGCACCTCCGACAACGTGTTGTACCCCGCCATGCACACCACGAGGTCGGCGGCAGCGATCTGGCTGAGACTGTCATCGACGTGGGAGACGAGCCGCACAGGAAGCCCTCGCGCCTCGGCCTCCAGCTCTCGTCGGATCTCGGGCGGCGCGTTCACTCCGACGGCCATCAGCGTTTCGAAGACAGCGCGGGGACCGAGCAGGCGAACGGCTCGGAGGTACGTCCGCATGAGCGAGTCCCCGTCGCCGCCTCCTCCCGCTGAGACGAAGACGTATCGGCGTTTCCGAGACTTGACACTCGTGCGGACCTCTTCCGCCCGTCTGACGGGGCCTTGTTTGACCACGTAGCCGCAGTAGTGGGTGCCATGCGGGAGCGCAGGGAGACGATACGTGCCGCCGGTATCGAAGATCTCTTTGCTGCCATAGATCAGGAGGCGACCGTAGTAACGGTCGAGGGCTTCGTAGGCGCCCTCACTCTCCCAGACCCGCTTGATGACGTCTTCGGCATCCAGGATGTCCCGGATGCCGAGCACCACCAAGCACTCAGGAACCGCTCGCTTGAGCGCCTCGAGCGCCGGGATCAATTCGCGCTGGGCACCCCCCGGCATGTGATCCACCAGGAGAACGTCGGGTCGGAAATTCAGGAGCCCGCTGCGCAACAGATCGGCGCGGAATCGAATGAGCTCTCGGTCGTCGACCCGGAGTCGCGTCGCTTCCCAGCAACCCGCGCTGACCTTGCGGATCGACGGAAGCTTGACGACGTCCATCCCGTTGGGAAGCTCGAAGAATGGAGCCACCGGCGAATCGGCGAAGAGGAGAACATTGCTGTCCGTGTCGGCTCCGAGAAACGCTCCGCCGATGAGGGTGGTCCGTCGCAAATGGCCCAACCCCAGGCTGTCCTGAGAGTAGATGGCCAGGCGCCGACGCGGGACCTTCGGCGAGCCTGCGCGAATCTCAGTCATAGTACTCAGCGCCGAGGTGGGTGATCAGGTCTTCGCCCATCATCCAGCGCAGCGTGTTCTTCAGCTTCATCGACTGGATGAACAGATCGTGCTCGGGATAGAGCTGCGGCGCGCACATGGGTGACTTGAAGTAGAAACTCAGCCACTCCTGGATCCCGCGCAGCCCGGCCCGCTGGGCCAGATCCATGAACAGGACGAGGTCGAGGACGATCGGTGCCGCCAGGATCGAGTCGCGGCAGAGGAAATTCACCTTGATCTGCATGGGATAGCCGAGCCAGCCGAAGATATCGATGTTGTCCCAGCCCTCTTTGTTGTCACCGCGCGGCGGGTAATAGTGGATGCGCACCTTGTGGCAAATCTTGTCGTAGAGCTGCGGGTAGAGCTGTGGCTGGAGAATGTACTCCAGCACGCCGAGCTTGGACTCCTCCTTGGTTTTGAACGAACCCGGATCGTCGAGCACCTCGCCGTCCCGGTTGCCGAGGATGTTGGTCGAAAACCACCCCCGCAGCCCCAACATCCGCGCCTTGAAGCCCGGGGCCAGGATCGTCTTCAGGAGCGTCTGGCCCGTCTTGAAGTCTTTGCCGCAGAGAGGCACGTTGTGTTCGCGGGCGAGCTCCTGCAGGGCCGGGATATCTGCGGTGAGATTGGGCGCGCCGTTGGCGAACGGCACCCCACTGGTGATCGCGGCCCAGGCGTAGAGCATCGAGGGCGCGATGGAGGGATGGTTCGTCTTCATGGCGTTCTCGAACCGCGCCGGGTCGGCGTGCACCTCGCTGGGGGACAGAAACACTTCGGTCGATCCGCACCAGACCATCACCAGCCGCTGCACGCCGGTCTCTTTCTTGAAGTGCTGAATGTCGTCCTTGATCTGCTGAGCCAGGTCGAACTTCGTCTTGGCGTGCTTCACGTGCGTCCCGTTGAGGCGCTTGACGTATGCCTGATCGAACGCCGCCGTCATCGGCCGGATGCTGCCGAGCAAGCCCTTGACCTCTTCGAGATGCAGCGGCTCGAGCACGCCGGCCTTGACGGCGGCCTCGTACGCCGTGTCGGGAAAGATGTCCCAGCCGCCGAAAACGAGGTTGTCGAGCGTCTCGAGTGGCACGAACTCCCGGATCAGCGGGGAACGGTGCTGCGTGCGTTTGCCGAGCCGAATCGTGCCGAGCTGGGTCATCGAGCCGATCGGCGCCGCTGCACCCTTGCGGACGAGTTCCACGCCGGCCATGAACGTCGTGCTGACGGCCCCCATGCCGGGCGTGAGGACGCCCAGCTCGCCCTTCGGTGGTGCAATGCTCGTGGGTCGGCGCATCTCGAATCCTCCATTGGCCCGTGAAGGCACGGGCTCAAGTCTTTACTCGTAACGCAGGGCTTCGATGGGGTCCAGGCGGGACGCCTTTCGCGCCGGATAAAAGCCGAAGAAGATTCCCACCGTCCCGGCAAAACCAAAGGCAACGAGGATCGCGTCGAACTGGATCAAGGTTCGCCACTCGGCGACATAGGCGGCGCCGTAGGCACCCGTCAACCCCACGCCGACCCCGATGAGCCCCCCGAAGAGGGACAGCGTGACGGCTTCCACCAGGAACTGCCCCAGGATGTCTCGGCTCCGGGCTCCCACGGCCATCCTCAAACCAATTTCTCGGGTTCGTTCGGTCACCGAGACCAGCATGATGTTCATGATCCCGATGCCGCCCACGAGCAGCGAGACCGAAGCGATCGCTGCCAGGAGCATCGTCAGGACGCGCGAAGACTCTTCCTGGGCCTGAAGGATCTCCGAGAGGTTTCGCAGCCAGAAGTCATCGGGGTCGGTCGCCTTGAGGCGATGTCGCTGACGAAGCAGGCCGCGGACCTGCTCCTCGGCCTCTTTCATCGCGTCAGGGTCGCGCACTTTGATGGAGATGGAATTCACTGAACCGATCTTGACCTTCTTGCTCGAGATCAGCCTCTGGGCCGTCGAGAGCGGGACCAGGATGACGTCATCCTGGTCCTGGCCGAAGGTGCTCTGCCCCTTCCGGTCCAACACTCCGATGACGGTGAAGGGCACGTGCTTGATCCGGATGATCTGCCCGAGGGGATCGGCATGCGCAAAGAGGTTCACCACCACGGTCTGCCCGACCAGCGCCACCTTCGTCGCACCTTCCACGTCCTCTTCGGTGAAGGGCTTACCCGCCGCCACGTCCCACTCGCGTGCCACGAAGAATTCCGGCGTGACCCCTTGCACCAGGGTGGTCCAGTTGAGATTCCCGTACACGATCTGGCCGTCCTGAGCTTTGCCCTGGACGGATGGCGCGGCGACGTGCACGCTCGGGACCTCCCGCTGGATGGCCCACGCGTCCTCCTCGGTGATGGACACTTTGCTGCCGGTGCCGAGCCGCACCCCTCCGGAGGTGACGGTACCGGCGAGCACGATGATCAGATTGGAGCCCAGGCTCCGGATCTCCTCGGCGACTCGGGCCTGAGCGCCGGCTCCTACTCCGACCATCGTGATGACGGCACCCACGCCGATGATGATGCCGAGCATCGTGAGGACGCTCCGGAGCTTGTTCACGCGAAGCGCTCTCACGGCAATGCGCGCGCTGACCCAGACGTTCACGCCGTCACGAGCTCGTCGACCGTCAACGTGGACAGAAGACGCCGGGCATCCGTCGGCTCGCTGACGAGGTCGTCTGTGATCAGCCGACCGTCGCGGAAGGTGAGGGCCCGCTGGGCATGCCTGGCCACGTCGGCCTCGTGCGTGACGAGGACGATGGTGATCCCGTTCCGGTTCAACTCCTGGAACACCGCCATGATCTCGACGCTGGTGCGGGAATCGAGGTTGCCCGTCGGCTCGTCGGCCAGAATCAAGACCGGGTCATTGATCAGCGCACGCGCGATGGCGACCCGTTGCTGCTGCCCTCCGGAGAGCTGGGCGGGATGATGGTGCTGCCGGTCAGCCAGCCCAACAATTTCGAGTTTCTCTCGAGCCTTGCGCCGGCGTCCGCTCGCAGCGGCGCCGCTGTAGAGGAGCGGGAGCTCCACGTTCTCGAGCGCGCTGGTCCGGGGCAAGAGATTGAACCCCTGGAACACGAATCCGATCTTTCGATTCCGGATGCGTGCCAGCGCATCCCGCGAGAGATGGGAGACGTCGTCTCCGTCGAGGATGTAGCGCCCGGCGGTCAGCGTGTCGAGGCACCCCAGGAGGTTCATGAAGGTGGACTTGCCCGACCCCGACGGTCCCATGACTGCCACAAACTCGCCGACCCCGATCTCGACCCGCACTCCCCGGAGGGCGTGAACCACCTGCGTTCCCACCCGGTAGTCTTTGACCATCCCCTCGGTCTCGATGAGCGCCCGCATCTGGAAAGCGCCTCCCTACAACTTCAACGAGCTCGAGCTTTGGCCTCGACCGGTTCGCGGCGCGGGTCGCTCGGTAGACCCGACGATGACCTGCTGCCCCTCGCTGAGCTCGCCCTCGAGGATTTCGGTGGCGTTGGCGTCGGCCAGTCCCAGCCGCACGATGATGGCTTTGGGCTCGCCGTCGGGCCCGAGCACCCACACGCTCCCCGAACGCTCCCGCCGCGCCGCGGGCTGATCCACCATCGACGGCTCGAACCTTGCCCGCTGCTCTTTGGTGAGGAGTTCCATGATCTTTTCGCGGGCGGCGTCGCGGATGTTCTGCTGCTGGCTCCGCCGTTCGGCCTTGGCCACGGCCTTGCCGCCGGCCTGGACGGCCGCCAACTTCTCCTGGCGCTCGCTCAGAATCGGGTCGAGCTTGCGCTGCTGCTCATCCGTCAGGTCGAGCTCCCGAACGAGCCGGTCGCGAATCGGATCACCCGACCGACCTGCGCCATCCCCCGGCTCGAGCAATGCCGCGGCTTGGGCCTTGCCCCGTGATGGGGGTGCCTCCCCCTCGACACCCGCCGGGCGGAAGCGCAACGCGGCGTTCGGAACTTTCAGGACCGAGGACTTCTGGTCCACGACCAGCCGGACGTTCGCCGTCATTCCGGGTCGAAGCTTCAGCTCCTGGTTCTGAGCGGACAGCACGACATCGTAGGTGGTCACGTTCTGGATCACCTGGGGCGCCTGCCGAATCTGGATGACCTTGCCCGAAAAGGTCTCTCCCCGGAACGAATCGACGGTGAAGGTCGCGCGCTGACCGGAGCGGATCCTGCCGATGTCGGCCTCATCGACATTGGTGTCGACCTGCATCCGGGTCAGATCCTGGGCGATCGTGAACAGGGTGGGCGCCTGGAGACTGGCGGCGACGGTTTGCCCGACATCCACGTTCCGCGACACCACCACCCCGTCAACCGGCGCCCGGATGGCGGTGTGATCCAGATCCACCTGCGCCTGGTCCAGTCCGGCTTTCTTCTGCCGGACTTGCGCATGGGCCGTCTTCAGCTGCGCGTCGGCCACTCTGAGCTGCGCGGCCGAGGACCGGACTGCGGCGGCCAGAGCGTCTTCCTGCGCGCGATTGGCCTCGAACTGCGCCACCGCCGAATCATGGGTGGCCTGAGAGGTATCCCGGTCGCTCTGAGCGACGAGCCCTTTGTTCAGCAGTTCCGTCTTCCGAACCAGATCGCGCTTCGCGTCAAGGACGGCGACCTCAGCCTTCGCGGTCTGAGCCTTGCCCACGGCGAGAGCAGCGCGCGCGTTCTCCACATCGGCGCGCGTCCGTTCCACCAGCGCCTCCTGGTTCAGGATCGTGGCCTCGGCCGCTTCAAGATCGGCCTGGGCCTGATTGACCCTGGTCTGGAAAATCTCAGGGTCGATGCGCGCGATCAGCTGGTCTTTCTTGACCTGAGAGTTGAAGTCGGCGAAGAGCTCCTTGATCTGCCCGGAAACCTGGGAGCCCACCTGGACAGTGATGACGGGATTCAGGGTACCGGTCGCCGAGACCGTGGCTGTGAGAGGCCCCTTTTCCACCGTGGCGAACCGGTACTTGGGCGTGGCGCTCCGCCCCTGGGTTTGGAACCAGGCTGCCGTCGCCACGACCGCCAAAACCGCGATCACGAGGAGAATAAGGAACCGGCGTCTCGTGGCTGTCGGATGCTGTAGAGGAAGGTTTTGATGTGCCGGCGGATCGAACCGGCCCGCTCGAGGGCCGGCACTCACACCATCGAGCACGCCGTCCACGCGATTGAGCGAGTCCCGACGCTCGATGGATTCGACCGCCTGTTCGCCCACTTCGGCCAGCCGCACGCGTCGCCCCGCCATTTCCCGCCTCCGCCGCGGCGATCCGGACTGGAGGAATGGTGCAACACCGATACCAGCACGAAAAACCAGCCGGCTCGGGCGCTCACTTTCCCGGCACGGACGTCTCGGCGAGGCTTGCTTCGCCAGAGCGCCTAGACCGTGCTCTTGCCGACGACAATTCTTGTCACGAGAACGCGACAATTCTTGTCACGAGAAGAGGTTGCGTCGATGGCGCCGTATGAACAATCGGGTGACTCCCTCAATCGAAGCTCGGAAAATCCTTTAGGGATGGATCGCCTGCCTCCTCGAGCAAGCGAAAGGGAGAGAGAGCCCCGCATTTCTGGGCAAATTCCTTCCGGGTTGAAGCAGAGATATTCCCATTCTTCCCGTTGATGCAGGACGCCGCCAACCAAGGAGGTATAAGGAGGTAAAGAGGTAAAAATGAGAGGCGCGTGATGGCGAGGTCTTCGCCCGAGTGCTCGACTACGTTAGTCAGCCGGGAGGGTCAACTCCGCCCGCAGCCCCCGGGGCTGGAGCTCCAGAGCAGATGGAACCGCTGTAGAGACTCGCCAAATCGTGCACCATGGCGAGCCCCAGGCCGGTCTCCGACACCTTCTCATCGAACCGGGCGCCGCGGAGCGTATCCGTGGTGCGCCGCCGGCAACCCTGGACCGTCGTCCTCGAGTGCGATGGTCAGGCGGCCATCCTCGCGTTGGCTCGTCGCCGCGATGCGGCAACGAGCCCATTTGCAGACATTGTTCATCAGGTTGCCGAAGCGTTTCCTCGAGGTCGTGCTGCTCGCCGCGGAAGACATGATCAGCCGGGATACCGATCGCGAACTGCACGTTGTACGGCTCGGTGTCACCGAAGGATCCGCATCAGTCGTGCTGCTGCCGCCGCGCCGGCTCAGCATCGCGGCCCTTGACCCGAAGCAGCCGTCCGTCGCGGGCATCATACTCGAGCTTCACGATCGCCCCGGCTGGTGTCAGCAGCTTCACCTTGTAGATCCAGGGGCGTCGTCCTCCTCGAGCTCGACGGCGACCAAGGATCCGGTGAACTCCGCCTGCACGCGGGTGACGATCGCCTGGAGCGAGACGATCTGGCCGGCCTCGCTCGCCGCTCGGGCGTGGGCGTGATCATCGTCGGCCCTCGCCGCCGCCCCGCACGCGAGAACCAGCGCAACGGCGAGGAAGCTCAGCCGGAGGCAGGGGTCCATGCCGGACGATACCGCGCCGCCATCTGAACGGGCGATGAACGGCGAGCTCAGGGACGGTTCAGGCTCGCGGGTCCATGGTCGAGTATCTAGTGAAGCAAGGAGAAAGGCCATGCGAGCCACGCTCCCCGTCATCGCAGCCGCCACCGGGGCGGCGCTGTCGCCCTCCCTCCGCGCCGAGCACGAACTCCTCGCCACCCGGCGCATCCGTTCCGGACGCGCAGGACGCGCGTGCCAGGGCGGACAAGCTCAAGAAGACGAACCAGCTCTCGATCGCGCCGTCGATGCTCTACGCCTGGACCGCGATCACTTGGTCAAGGGAGGCCTACGTTGATCACCATTCGCGGCGGCAAGCAGTACACCCAGGGAGTCTCAAGCCTCATTGCCGGAGGAGTTCTGACGGCCCTCCTCGCAATCGCCCTCGGGCCCGCACGGGGGTACGCACAGGGAGCGCCCGGCCCGATCCCCGCGGACCCTAATCTGAAAGTAGCCTTCATCGGCGACAGCGGGAACGGCTCAGATTTCAGACGCGTCCTCCAGCTCATCAAGGCCGAAGGAGCCCATATGGTCTTGCACCAGGGCGACTTTGACTATGCCGATAACGCGCGTCGGTTCTTTGCGACCATCGACAGCATTCTCGGAGACGATTTCCCCTACTTCGCTGCGGTCGGAAATCATGATGCCGGAAGCTGGAGGCAAGATTGCTCACGCCGAGACGGGTGCTATGCCAAATTCTTGAAGACCCGCATGGCCCGCATCGGCGTAACCCCGGACGATCCTGACCTCGACGATCAGATGTACTCGGTGACATACCGAGGGCTGAAGCTGGTCTTCGTCGGCGAAAGGGGCGCAAGCGCTGGGGACAACATCTACGCCCGGTATATTCAGGACCAATTGGCCACCGACAATCACGTCTGGAAAATCTGCAGCTGGCATAAGAACCAGCGAGCCATGCAGGTCGGGGGTAAGGCCGACGAGATGGGGTGGAGAGTCTACGAAACCTGCAAGGACCATGGCGCAATCATCGCCACGGCCCACGAGCACAGCTATCACCGGACCCGGACGCTGACAAGCATGCAACATCAAATCGTCGATGCATCATGTTCCAGCCCGAATAATCTCTGCATCGCCCAGGGAAGTCCTGGAAAATCCTTTGTCTTCGTCTCGGGCCTCGGGGGAAGGGACGTCAAGGACCAGGAGCGTTGCCTCCCTGCCACGTTCCCTTACGGCTGCAACGGGGAGTGGGCCAAAATCTATACCCGTAACCAGGGGGCCATGTCCGGTGCACTCTTTATCGTCTTCAATATCAACGGCGATCCCAGCAAGGCGCAGGGCTACTTCAAGAACATCAACGGGCAAGTCGCCGATACATTCGATATCACGGTACAGGCGAGCGAGGCCAAGCGACAGGCCCGTCGGCCGTGATCATCGTCGACCCTCGCCTCGCCCCGAACGCGAGACCCGGCGCAACAGCGAGGAAACGCGGCCGGATGCGGGTCGGGAGGAGACCATGATGCGTACGTCGCTCACTATCGCCACGGTCGCGGCTGAACGCCTCATGAACGGCAGGCTCAGGTGCGGTTCAGGCCCGGCCGTCCATGATCGGAGCATCGATGAACAAGGAGGAATGCCTTGCGACCCACGCTCACTCATGGTGCTCGCCCGAGCGGCGACCCGGCCGACACGAAACGTTCACCTGGTTGTCATCCTCCTGCAACGCCCGTCCCGGATACTCCGACTATGGAAAAAGTCAGTGAACGCGCTGACGTCCCCCTCGAGCTCATGATGACGGTTCAGCCCCACGGTGAGAATCCGCGACGCCGCCGTCGAATTCTCGTCGTCGCGGACGAGGCCGACGTTGCCCAGCTGATCCGGGACAACCCGTGCACGGAAGGTTGGGAAATCTTCATCACGGGCGCGGGCGCCGATGTGCTCGCGTACGTGCGTGACGTTCGCCCCGATAACATCCTGCTCGACATTACGGGGTCTCGATTCGATGGTTGGGAAATCTACCGTCGGCTGAAGGAAGACCAGGAGACCCGCGCGATCCCGGTCATCATGATCGCCGGACGCTTCGAGCAACTCGACAGGGTGATCGACGTCGAGGCCGGCGCCGACGCGATCGTCTTCCTCCCGTAGAGCTTCCTCAGATCAGCGGCCAGGGGTAACGACGGCCGCTGTCGTCGCGGGGAAACCGACGAGCCTGCGAAACGGCCCGCGCCCGTTTCAGTAAAGCTGACTGTTCGCTGGCATCGATGAGCGTGGTCAGCGACGGTGGCATGCCGGCCTCGACGAGACGGCGAACGTCGGCGCGCAGGCTGGCGGGAATCGGCTCGCCGCTGAAATCCCAGATGACGGTGCGCAGCTTCGGCTCGGCGTGGAACGTCAGCGCGTTGTCGATCGCATAGATGCGGCCGTCGGGACCGAGCAGGCAGTGACCCGCCTTGCGATCGGCGTTGTTGGCGACGAGGTCGAAGAGACAGATGCGCTGGAGCCGCTCGACGTGCGTGGGATCCGCGCGAAGCGTGAAATAGTGCTGAGCGAAGTCCGCCTCCACGAAGAGCTGGCAGGAGCCTTCACCGTAGGGCCCGTCGCGCTCGACCGTCAGCGGGACCAGGCCCCACTGGAGCGCCTCCGACAGCGCATACGCGGCGACTTCGCGGCGGAAGAGCCCCGGTGGGAAATCCCAGAGCGGCCGCTCGCCCCGCTGCGGCTTGTACACGGCCTGGACGGTGACGCCGTCGCAGGCGACGTCGACGAAGAAGATGGCGTTGCTGCTGCCGGGCATACGGCCCCGGATGGTGACGTCGCCGCGCGTGAGCACGCCCAGCGCGTCAGCGCTTGACGTGCCCATTCGCCCGCGGGCACACGTGGCCGGCCTCGAGCGCGCTGCCGCACATGGGGCACGTGGGCCGACCGGCTTTCATGACGACGCGGGCGCATTCGACGAAGGCCCCCGCCTGGTGCCGCGTGAGCGCGAAGCGCGCGCTCGCGCCCTCCCCGGCGGCTGGCTCGGCCGCCTCGGCCGTCCCGCTCGCGGACTCTTCCTCGGCCGCCTCGTCCTCGGTCGTCGCTTCCTCGACCGCCTCGTTGGCGACGACCAGGATCCGATCCGCCGGCTCGTCGTAGCCGACGCCCACCGCGCCGACGTCCCACAGCGAATCGACCGGCTCGAGCAACGGCATGTCCTTGGCCGCGGGCCGGTCCATCGTCTTCAGACGGACGAGCAGCCCGGCCACGTACTCGGCGAGCGCGCCGACCTGTTCCTTCTCGCACTTGAGCGTGACCAGGGTCTCGGCCTGGCGCCCCTGCAAATAGAACGTCCGCTTGCCCGGCTGGCCCACGGCGCCGACGGTGAAGTGGTCGGGCGCGTCGAAGTCGAACGACGCGCTCATCGCGGAACGAGACCGGCGAGGTCGCCGTCCACCGCGTTGACCGTCAGCACGCGCGGGGCGCCGTCCCCGTAGGCCACCACCGTGATCGACGCCGTCCCGATGGTGATCCGCTGGAAGAGGTCGAGATGCACGCCGAGCGCGTGGGCGACGGCCGCCTTGATCGGATCGGCGTGTGAGACGGCGACGATCGTCCGGCCGGGATGACGGGCGACCAGATCGGCGAGCGTCCCCACCACCCGCGTCTGCATCTCCAGGAACGACTCGCCGTCCGGAAATCTGAAGCCGGAGGCGTGTCGCTGCACGATCGCCCACTCCGGCTTCTTGCGCGCGCGGTCGAGCTTCAGGCCCGCCCACGCTCCGACGTCGATCTCGAGCAGGCCGCGCTCGGTGCGCACGCTCAGCCCGCGCGCGCGAGCGATCGGGGCCGCCGTCTCGCGGGCACGCTCGAGCGGTGAGGAGTAGACCGCGTCGATGCGGGGCAGCTTGGCCAGCCGCTGCGCCGCCGCGTCGGCCTGACGGCGTCCTTCGTCGTCGAGGTGCAGGCCGGGACGGCGTCCGGGAAGCAGCACGCCGGTCGTCGATGTCTTACCGTGGCGCACCAGCACGACGATCGTCGGCGCGCGCCGGGCTCCGCGTGGCATCGACGAAGGATAGGCGTATACACTCCCCGCATGCAAACCGGCCTCGACGAATGATCGCCGCCGTGATCTTCGATCTGGGCGGCGTGGTCCTGGAATCCCCGCTCCACGCCATCACCGCCTACGAGCGAGCGCGCGGCCTGCCGCTCAATGCCATCAACCGCGCCGTGGTCGACGCCGGCGAGGCCGGTGCCTGGGCGCGGCTCGAGCGCGGCGAGCTGACCGTCGAGACGTTCTGCGCGCCGTTCGAGGCCGAGTGCCGGGCGTGCGGGATCGCCATCGACGCGCGCGATCTGATGGCGCGGATCTCCGAGACGACGGTGGCGCGGCCCGCGATGCTGGAGGCGATCCGACGGCTCCGTCGCCACGGCCTCCGCGTGGCGGCGTTGACCAACAACTGGCATCACGGTGACCGCACGGTGGGCGACGGGCTCCGCCAGGAGTTCGACGTCTTCGTGGAGTCGGCCGCGGTCGGGCTGCGGAAGCCCGACCCGCGGATCTACGACGTGGTGTGCCGCGAGCTCGGCGTGGCGCCGGCCCGCGCCGTGTTCCTCGACGACATCGGCCGCAACCTCAAGCCGGCGCGCGCCCTCGGGATGGCGACGATCAAGGTGGACGATCCCGTGCCGGCACTCCGCGAGCTGGGCACGCTCCTCGGTCTCGAGCTGGTCGGTTAGGGAGGGATCGCTCCATGCTGTTCATGGTGATCGAGAGCTTTCGCAATCAGGACGCGAAGTCGATCTACCGTCGACTCCGCGATCGGGGCCGGTCGACCCCGGAAGGATTGCAGTTCGTGAACAGCTGGGTCACCGCCGATCTGGCGCGTTGCTTCCAGTTGATGGAGTGCGACGACGTCACGCTGCTTCAGCGGTGGGTCACCGAGTGGTCCGATCTCGTCGGCTTCGAGATCGTACCCGTCGTCTCCGGCAAGGACACGGCCGGAGCGCTCTCCGGTCAACTCTGACCGACGTCACCTTCAGAAGTACACCGCTTCAGAGGTACACCGCCTTCATCTGAGGCTCAGGGTACCGGGGACCAGCGGCGGCGCCGGCCGGGACCGCGTCGGCGAGCTGCTTGACGTCGTCGCCACTGAGCGTCACGTCGAGGGCGCCGAGGTTCTCTTCGAGGCGGCTCCGGCGCTTCGTTCCCGGAATCGGCACGACGTCCGGGCCCTGCGCCAACAGCCACGCGAGCACGAGCTGGCCCGGCGTGCAGCCCTTCTCGCGCGCGACGGCCTCGACACGTCGCACCAGCTCGACGTTCTTGACGAGGTTGGCGTCCTGGAAGCGCGGATGGGCGCGGCGGCGATCGCCTTCGGGCACATCACCCGGGCCGTGGACGGTACCGGTCAGCAGGCCACGGCCGAGCGGCGCGTAGGCGACGAACGAGATGCCGAGATCGCGCGTGACGACCAGCGTCTCCTCGGCCTCGGTCCGATAGAGCAGCGAGTACTCGGTCTGCACGGCCGTGATCGGATGGGTGGCGTGGGCGCGGCGAATCGTCGCGGGCTTCGCCTCGCAGAGGCCGAGGTAGCGCACCTTGCCCTGCTCGATGAGCCGCGCCATCGCGCCGACCGTCTCCTCGATCGGCACGGTGGAATCGACGCGGTGCTGGTAGTAGAGGTCGATGACGTCGACGCCGAGACGCCGGAGGCTCGCGTCGCACGCCTGCGCCACGTACTCGGGCCGGCCGTTGATCAGGTTGGGGCCGCTCTCGCTCCGCACCTGGCCGAACTTGGTGGCCAGGACGACGGCGCCCCAGCGCCCCCGCAGCGCCTGGGCGAGCAACTCCTCGTTGTGGCCCCAACCGTACATGTCGGAGGAATCGATGAAGTTGATGCCGAGGTCGAGGGCGCGGTGGATCAACGCAATGGACTCGGGGTCCTGGCCCGGGCCGTAGGCGCCCGAGAAGGACATCCCGCCGAGACCGAGGGCCGAGACCGACAGTGAGCTTTTGCCAAGCGTCCGACGCTGCATGGGGCCTCCTGTTCCAGGTGGTGCGGGATTCTACTACACGGCCCGAGCGGCCCGTTTATCATCAGGGGCATGGCACGTACGAGTAGCCCACGGCGCCGCCGAAGCGGCACCAAACGAACCACCCCTCCCGCCACACAAGCACCACCACCACCCCCCGAGCCGGTTGCCGAGGCTCCCGAGCCCGAGGTCGCGCTCGCCGAACCCGAGCGTGGGTTCGCGGCGCGCGTGCCTCCGCCGGAGCCCGAGCGCCCGTGGCCAGCCGCCCGGCGCGTGATCTTCTTCGACGTCGAGAACACGAGCCGTCCCGAGCACATCGCGCGCATGATCGAGCATCTCTCGATCGACCGCCAGGGACGTCGTACCGATTTCGTCGCCGTCGGGAACTGGCGCGTGATCGGCAGCGACACCGGGCGACTGCTCGCCCGTCATGGCGCGCATCTCGTCCACAGCGCGCCCTCCACCGGTGTGCGCGACTGGAGCGATCTGCGGATCGCGGTGACGGCCGGCGTGTGGCTGGGCGGCGCGCGGCCGGGCGACGTGCTCGAGATCGTCTCCGATGATCGCGCGTTCGACGCCGTCGGCGACGTCGCCTCCACCCTCGGTGTTTCGTTCAAGCGACTGTCCTATCGCGCGCTCATCGGCGCCCACGCGGCGGTGCTGCCCGCCGAGCGCGAGATGCCCGACTCGCGCGGGCGCCCCCGCCGTGGTCGTCGCGGTCGGGGAGGCCGACCGCGTCATCGCCCGCCGCAGCTCGCTCCGGCGCCCGTCGCTCCCGTCGAGCGCCTTCCCATCCGGGAGGCGCCGGCCGACGAGTCGGCCCACTCGGCGCCGCACGACGAGATCGTCGGTGTCGTGCGCGAGCTGGTGGAGCGGACATCCGATCACTCGGTGCTCATCGACACGCTCGCCAACGCGCTCAAGTCGCGAGGCTTTCGCCGGCCGCCCGGTTCTCCTCGCCTGATCACGCGGCTCCGGCGGATCAAGGAGCTCAGCGTGAGTCCGACTGGGATGATCACGCTGGTGGCGCCGCTGGCGGACGATGAAGATCGCGCGGCGCCGATCTGGGAGCCGCCGAGCGTACCCGAGCCGGTCGCCACTCCCAGCGAGTCGGGCGAAGCCCCCAACCGCCGCCGGCGTCGCGGACGTCGTGGTGGACGCCGGCGCCGTCGTCACCCGACCGCGATCCCTCCCGCGGTGTGAGCCACCCACGGTAAAGAGCG
>Ga0209055_1000585_pt1 | contig 25579 bp, 21 predicted proteins | sample GraSoiAngelo_110_FD_185875 | JGI IMG/M metagenome (GOLD analysis project Ga0209055, IMG submission 185875) | Grasslands soil microbial communities from the Angelo Coastal Reserve, California, USA - 14_0903_12_30cm (SPAdes) (version 2) | ecosystem: Environmental > Terrestrial > Soil > Grasslands ... | reverse complement strand
GGTTTGATTCTCCGGCCGACACCATCGCGCTGCGCCACACCGCGCGGAGCCGCGAAGGCTTCGCGCGAGGGGCGCTGAGGGCGGCTCGCTGGGTAGTCGGGAAGAAAGGCCTTTTTGAATTCCGCGAGATCTTGAGCGAGTTGGGATAGGCCTGGGCTTGTCTCCCAAGATCGAGGCTGGGCCGGCCTGGCACGACTCCACAGAGGGGGAACTCAACATGTTCACAGGATGCGGGACTGCGCTGGTCACTCCGTTTCGCCAGGATTACTCCCTGGACGAAACCGCTCTGCGCCGGTTGGTGCGCCGCCAAATCCATGCGGGAATCAATTTCCTGGTGCCCTGCGGGACCACTGGGGAAAACCCAACTCTCACGCGCACCGAACATCTGCGCGTGGTGGAGATCACCCTCGAGGAAGCCAAGGGCAAGATTCCCGTCCTGGCCGGCGCCGGCGGTTACAACACCACTGAGGTGATTGAATTGGCCGAGGAGTTAAAAGCGGTGGGTGTGGACGGCGTTCTCTCGGTAACGCCGTATTACAACAAGCCGACCCAGGAAGGCCTCTACCAGCACTACAAGGCCATCGCCACGGCGGTCTCACTTCCCATTGTGGTCTATAACGTGCCTGGGCGCACGGGCGTAAACCTTGAACCGGCAACCCTGAAGAGGCTCACCGAGGTGGACAACATAGCCGGTGTGAAAGAGGCCTCGGGAAACATCGGCCAGATGGCCTCCATCCTGAATCAGGTGCCGGACTGGTTCAACGTCCTCTCGGGCGACGATGCGATTACTCTGCCCCTAATCGCACTGGGAGGCCGCGGCGTGATCTCCGTGGTCTCCAATGAGATTCCCGCGGAGATGATGCGCCTGACACAATTGTGCCTGAGCCACGATTTTTCGGCGGCGCGCGAATTGCAGCGCAAGTATCTGCCGCTGATGGAAATCAACTTTGTGGAGTCCAATCCCATCCCGGTAAAAGCAGCCATGGCACTGATGGGATTGCTCGAACCGGTATGGCGGCTGCCTCTGGTACCTCCCAAGCCGGAGAATCTCGCCAAGATCCGCAATGTGCTCGAATCGCTCGGGCTTTTGGAAAAGGCCCATGCTGCAAGACGAAATTGAGAGGCTGTTCGACGAACAGCCGGTAACCTACACCGAAGCCCACTTTCGCCTTTTTCAAGCATTTAAGGATGCATTAAACGCCGGTGAAGTCCGTGCGGCCGAGCCTGATCCATCGTCGAAAAGCGGCTGGCGAGTGAACGGCTGGGTGAAGAAGGGGATTCTGATCGGCTTCCGCATGGGGGCGTTGGTCGATCAGTCGATCGATCCTGTCCGGCAGCCTTTCTTTGACAAGTCCACTTACCCGGTCAAGAAGTTCACAATCGCGAGCGGCGTGCGGATCGTGCCCGGAGGTTCGAGCATTCGCGACGGCTGCTACGTAGGAAGAGGAGTCACCTGCATGCCCCCCATGTACATCAACGTCGGCGCTTACGTCGGTGAGGGAACCATGGTGGATTCCCACGCCTTGGTGGGCAGTTGCGCGCAGGTTGGAAGGAACTGTCACATTTCGGCCGGCGCACAGATCGGGGGTGTCCTCGAACCCGTGGGAGCGCTGCCCGTGATCATCGAAGACGAGGTTCTGGTGGGTGGGAACTGCGGCATCTACGAAGGAGCGGTGCTGAAACGCCGGTCGGTCCTCGGCTCAGGCACCATTCTGAACCGTTCGACCCCGGTGTGCGACCTCGTCCGCGGCATCGTGTTGGCCGCCGGAGAGGAGGGGCCGCTGGTTATACCGGAAGAGGCTGTCGTGGTCCCCGGCTCGCGCCCCATTTCCCATCCCCTCGGCCGCGAATGGGGAATCTCTCTCTACACCCCCGTGATAGCGAAATACCGCGACGCGAAAACCGACGCGAAGCTTCGGCTTGAAGACCTGCTGCGGTAGTTGCAGCCACTCAGTGTCTTGCAGCGCCGTTCCGCAGCAGGGAAGAGGCGGGGGTGCCACGGATGGAGGCGTCGAGGAGCTCGACCATGTGAAAGACGGGCAGCGTGCGAGCGGCGCGCTTAAGGCCGGCGGTGATCTGTAGCAGGCAGCCGGGGTTGCTGGAGACGACCAGATCTGCGCCGGTGGCAAGGCAATTCAGCACCTTGCGATCGCCCAATTCCTGCGCCGGGCCGGGTTCGATCAGGTTGTAGATGCCTGCGGAGCCGCAGCAGATCGCCGAGTCGGGGATTTCCAACACTTGGAGTTGCGGAATGGTCTTCAGGACCTTCCGCGGCTGGGCCTGGACGCGCTGCGCGTGCTGCAGGTGACAAGCATCGTGATAGGCGACGCGCAGGGGCAACGGGTGGCGCGGCGCGCGTGGCTCGAGTTCCGCTAAGACCTCGGAGATGTCTTTGCACTTGGCTGAGAAGGCTTTGGCACGCTCGGCGTAAGCCGGGTCATCACGCAGCAGGTAGCCATAATCCTTTACGTTCGAGCCACAGCCGGCAGCGTTGATCACAATGGTATCGACCTCGGCGCGCTCGAAGGCGTCAATCAGCCGCCGGGCCAGCGCCAGGGCTTGCTCTTCCAGCCCGGCGTGGATCATCAGCGCGCCGCAACAGCCTTGCCCGCGCGGAATGAATACTTCGCAACCCTCCGCCGCCAGCACGCGCGCGGTCGCCCCATTGACGCCAGGGAACATCACTCGCTGCACGCAGCCCTGCAGCAGCCCGACACGCCGGCGCGTCCCACCCTGCGCAACCATATGGGAGGGCATCCGCGCCCGCAGCGCGCGCAGGGAAACACTGGGCAGCAGCGCTTCCATCCCCCGCAACGTCGGTGGCAGAAGATTCAAGAGGCCCGAACGCCGCACAAGCCACTGCAACCCAAGTCGCTGGTATAACCAGATCGGCCCCAGCAACAGCCGGAGCCGGCCGGGATGCGGGAAGATTGCGAAGATCATGCGCCGCTGAAGTCGTGCGCCGAAAGAACGCGGATAGTGGCGCTCGATCTGCGCGCGCGTGGCCTCAATGAGCTTGTCGTATTGCACTCCCGACGGGCACGCGGTAACGCAGGCCATGCATCCTAGGCAGTGATCGAAGTGGCTGACGAAGGTGCTCGTCATGCTGACTTTGCCCTCGCTGCCGAGTTTCATGAGATAGATGCGGCCGCGGGGCGAGTCCATCTCTTCGTGCCACAGGGCGTAGGTGGGGCAGGTGGGAAGGCAAAAACCGCAGTGGACACATTCGTCGATCAACTTCTGCGCGGGTGCATTGTGGTCGTCGAAGACACTCGGCGCAGGGCTGGCAAGGACTGTCTCGGGCGCATCTGGATCTGGCATCAGATTCCCCCAATGAACCGGCCGGGGTTGAGCGTCCCGGCCGGGTCGAGCTGCTCTTTGACGCGCAGCATCAATGGCTGCGCGTCGCCGGACGAGCCCCACACATCGAAGCCCACTTTCATCGCAGGTGGGCAGTGCACCACGACCAGTGTCCCGCCAAGTTGCTCGAGTTCGCTGGCCAAGCTTCCGACTGCGGAAACAAGCGCTGCCTCGTTTTGCTCTCGCTGCGCTTCCAAGCGCAGAAAACCAACGCCGAAGCCCTGGCCCACCAACCTCCAGGTAACACCCAGCGGCTGGGCGACCCGCGCGACCAGCCCGCAGAAAGAACTTAGTTGCGAGGGCAGCACGCCGAATTTTGCTATAAGCGCCGGCTCTGTCCCTGTCCACAGCGCCTCGCGCGCCTTCCAGATATCCGGGGCGTTCGGCGGGATGTCCACCTGGGTCGCATGCTTAGCGAGTTGCAGCAACTGGTTCACTTGAGCCTGGATGCCGGCCGTGGTGCCTTCAAAGCGCACGTCGAGCTGAGGAGCGCCCTCGGACTCCGCGCGCAACTGCAGGCCCGTAAAGGCCAGTCGCGAATCCTGCACGGCAAGCACGATCTGGCACAAGGTATCGGTCGAGGCGGCCGTCAAGCTCATACTGCAAACATCGCGCGGCAGCGGATAGAGCCGGAAGACGGCCTCGGTGATAACGCCAAGGGTCCCGAGCGAACCCGTGGCCAGTTTCGGCAGATCATATCCCGCGACATTCTTGACGACCTTGCCGCCGCTCTTGGCCAGCGTGCCGTCGGGGAGAGCCAGGGTGATGCCGATGATTAAATCGCGAAGCGCGCCGAAGCGCACGCGCAGCGCCCCGCTATCGTTAGCAGCGAGCATGCCACCAATGGTGGCGCGCTCAGGCCACAGAGCGTCGAGGGCAAGGCGCTGCCTGTGTTCGGCAAGGATGCGCTGAAAATGCTCGACGGTGCAGCCCGCCTGGACAGTGGCGGTCATGTCTCCCCAGGCGTGTTCGAGGACCCGATCAAGGCGCGCGGTTGAGAGGATGAGGTCGGCCCGCCGCGGCGGGTTGCCCCAGCCGAGCTTGGTGCCACCTCCTCGGGGAATCACGCTGAGACCCGCAGCATTGGCCACCCGGAGCGCTCGAGCCAATTCGTCAGCGCTGGCCGGCTTGATGACCATCTGCGCCGGAACGCCGTCGACAGCATCGGCGGGGGTAGCCGCGCGCAAGTGGTCGCTTCCCACGATTGCGGCAAGCTCAGCCCATGGCGCTGCCATTTGGGCTTTCATCGCTGCTTCAGGAAACCCTGACATAACATTAGATTTCGCAAGCGATCCTGTAGTGCGGCCTTCCGGAGCTTACCTGGCCGCCGTTTTGCGAGGATTCCGAACAGCCGAAGACTAGAACAATTCCGCCACACCCGCGACCTCCAGGGGGTGCGGTTGATAGGGCCCTGGTTTCTCCGCGCAGAGACGTGGCCGAGGAAAAACCTTATCGGGGTTCGACAGCCGCTCCGGGTCGAAGGCACATCGAACGCGCTGCATGGTATCGAGGTCGGGCTCGGCGAACATTACCGACATGAACTTTTTCTTCTCCTCCCCCACGCCGTGCTCGCCGGTGATCGAGCCGCCGGCTTTCACGCACAGTCCTAGAATGCTGAACGCCAATTCCTCCGCGAGGTGCTCCTGTCCCGGGATGCGGCGGTCGTAGAGGACCAACGGGTGGAGGTTGCCGTCGCCGGCGTGAAAGACATTGGCCACACGTAGTCCGGCCTCGGCGCTCAGCCGCTCGATCTCGCTCAGCACTTGCGGCAGCGCCGTGCGCGGAATCACCCCATCCTGCACGATGTAATTGGGCGAGATGCGGCCCATGGCGGCGAAGGCAGCTTTGCGCCCCTTCCAGATGACGGCGCGCTCCTCCTCCGACTGCGCCACGCGAATCTCCCATGCGCCACACTCGGTGCAGATCTCTTTTACTTGCGCCATCAGGAGTTCGACTTCGGCCGCAGGGCCATCCAGCTCAACCAGCAGCAGCCCGCCGCAGTTCGGGTAGCCGGCGTGGACCGCCGCCTCCGCGGCTTGGATGGCGAGGTTGTCCATCATCTCGATGGCGGCGGGGAGCATGCCAGCGGCGATGATGCCGCTGACCGCGGCGCCGGCCTCGTTGGTGGAATTGAACGCAGCCAGCAGCGTCTGGATGATTTCGGGCCGCTTCACGATGCGCAGAATGATTTTCGTGGCGATGCCTAGCGTGCCTTCCGAGCCGACGAACACGCCTGCAAGGTCGTAGCCAGGGCGATCAAGCGTTTTGCCGCCCAGGTGCACCAACGAGCCATCCGGAAGCACCACTTCGAGGCCGAGCACGTGCGTGGTGGTGAAACCGTATTTCAGGCAGTGCGCGCCGCCTGAGTTTTCCGCTACGTTACCGCCGATGCTGCAGACCTGCTGCGACGATGGGTCGGGTGCATAGAAAAAACCGTTGGGGGACACTTGCTGCGTCACGCTGGCGTTGATCACCCCTGGCTCCACCACCACCCGCGCGTTCGCCAGATCAACCTCGAGGATGCGGTTCAGCCGCGCCAGGCTGATGACGATCCCGCTTTCGATGGGGAGCGCGCCGCCGGAGAGGCCGGTTCCCGAGCCGCGCGCGACAAAGGGAATGCGTTCGCGGTGACAGGTGCGCACCACCCCCTGAACTTGTTCGGTGGAAGTAGGGAGTACGACCGCTGAGGGCACCACGCGGAAATTCGTGAGGCCATCACACTCGTAGGTGCGAAGCTGCTCCGGTTCAGTGATCAGGCCATCTTTACCCACGATGGCGCGAAACTGATCGAGGATGCGAGAGTCCATAAGCCGCCTCCTCTTGGTATCAGGCGTGTCGCGCCGCGCGAGGGCCGCGCGATCCTACCGGCGCCCATCGCCCATCGGGGCGAACGGGCGACCGAACGTATTGTACCCCTCTCGACGGTGAGGAGCACGCCAATTGCCAGGCTCCCCGCCGCCGGAAAGCTTCATTTCACGAACGTGAGGCCGTGCGGCACCGCGCCCGGGAACACGTAGGCGTACAGCATCACGATGATTCCCACGATCGCAGCCAGCGCGACGGAGTGCCAGAAGACGAACCGGAAGATCATGCCCTCATTGCCCACCTGATTCGTCGCCGAGGTAGCTACAACGATGGACTGCGCGTCCACCATCTTGCCCATTACCCCGCCCGTGCTGTTTGCCGCGCACATCAGGATCGGGTCGAGGTGGAGCTGCTCGGCGGTAATCCTCTGCAAGCTGCCGAATAATGCGTTGGAGGAGGTGTCGCTGCCGGTCAGCGCCACCCCCAACCAGCCGAGATACGTGCCGAAGAAGGGGAAGAGCCAGCCCGTGCGCGTGAACGCAAGACCCAAGACCGCGTCCAGGCCCGAGTAGCGCGTGACGAAGCCCAGTCCTAACATGAATGAGATCGCAATCATGGCCATGCGCATGCGCGTCAGGGTGTGCCAGAAGATGCTCATCAACCTGCCGGGGCCGAGGCCGAGCAGCAGCCCGGAGACAATCGCGGCCAAGAAGCACCCGGTGCCGGTGGCCGTGAGCCAGTTGAAGTCGTAGCGCGCGGCTTCCGGTGTGGGTTTGGTCACGACAGGCGCTGCCCGGGTCACCGCGTTGTGCAGGTACGGGACGTCCCAACCCGGCGGCCCGGGTCGCTTCCTGCCGTCCGGCAGGATGACCGAGAATGCCGGCGTGGTGGCCTTGTTCATCGCCAGCTTGACCTTAGGCAGCCCCCAGACCAGCACGAAGATCGAGAGAATGGCAAAGGGCATCCAGGCCTTCAGCACTTGCCCCGCGGTGTAAGTGTGTTTGGTGTGCCCCGTGCGCTGGTACTCGGCGCGTTCGTCCTCGAACCGGTAGATGGTCTTGGGTTGCCAGAAGCGTAGGAAGATCACCGTGGCGGCCAGCGAGGCCACGCCGCCCATGATGTCAACGAGGTTGCTGTCTACATAATTCGACCAGTAAAACTGCACCAGTCCGAAGGAGAACCCCACGACCAGGATGGCGGGCAGCACCTCAAAGGTTTCCTTCCAGCCCACCATAGCGCGCACGAGCCAGAAGGAAACGATGACCGCTGTGAACGGAAGGATGCGGCCGGCCATGGCATTCAGGTCGGACTCCGGCAGCGCAGTGACGGCCGCAAGAGTGTGGATTGGCGTGCCGATGGCGCCCCAGGCCACCGGCGCGGTGTTGGCGATCAGGTTGAGCGCCGCGGCGTGGAACGGTTTGAAGCCCAGGCCGATCATGAAGGCGCCGGCGATAGCCACCGGAGCGCCGAACCCAGCCGCACCCTCAATGAACGCGCCGAAGCAAAAGGCCACCAGTAGTAGCTGCAACCGGCGGTCGGCGGTGATCCCCGCGACCGATTCCTTCATGATCTCGAACTGACCGGTGTGCACCGAGATGTCGTAGAGATAGACGGCGGCCAGCACAATCCAGGCGATTTTCAGGATGCCGAAGGCGACGCCATATAGAAAGGTCATTCCCGCGAGCGCGGCCGGCATTTTGAAGAAAAGCACGGCCACCACGACGGCCGTGGCGGCGCCGGCAATCGCGCACCAGTGGGGCTTGACACGCAAGCCGGCCAGCAAGGTGAACAGCACGATAATCGGTAGAGCCGCCAGCAGTGTGGTCAGCCACCAATTACCCCACAGGACGTAAACCTGAGTCCAAGTCATAGTTCACTCCTTTTAGAGCCTGACCCCAAAGATCGAGCCCGCTTCCGAAGGGATGACCCAGAGTGATGGCCCAGGATGTTCCGTCTTTCCTCAAACCGGATCAAATTCGCCGCGTGTAATCCTGCCCTCTCACGGCCCTGCCCCTAAGCGCATACTAACCCGCGCGCCTGGGAGCCGTTTATGCTTACGGACGGTCCCCTATGGGCGCGTCATATATGCCCAGGACGGTGATTTGTCAACGAGGTTTTCTAATTCCCGGTGGGAGCTGCGAGGGCAGTTGTTCATGAGCATTCTGCCCACAGCGAACGATGAAAATGGTTAGCCTGAGCTGCCCCCACAGCTAAGCCTCCATGAATCAATGCGTTCCCCGATTATTTTCCAGGGAGCAGAAAACCTTTGATCTTCAAGACTGGCAACGTCAGTGAATTGAGGAATTTTGCCGGCCGTCCCCCTAGGAACAGCGGCATGTCTGGCCCTTTCCAGTACTAGCCCGTTGGAAAAATGGTCGCTTGACAATTGCTCTCGGGACGAGTATTTACGTGCCCATCTAGGGCTTGTTCACCGTCGTACAGGGTGTGGCTTTCCATCGAACTAGCAAATGCCTACCGCCCACAATTCCGCAGGGGAGGTTTCGCAAATGAGGAACGCGATTCTGAGGAAGGTGCTGCACATCATGCTCGCTGTGTTTGCGGCTCTCGTGCTCGCTGGCACGGTTCTGGCGCAGCAGCAGAATGACCGCAAGCCCGCGTCGAATCTACTGGTTCGTGTACTGCAGGCAAAGGGGATCCTGACCGACGACGAAGCGGCTATGGTCAGTCAGGCCTCGACAGCCGACGAAGCTGAGGGGCGGCTGGCCCGCCTGCTGCTGTCCAAGGGCATTATCACTCAAGCCGATTACGACCAGACGGTGGGATCTGCCGTCGTACAGGCCTCCGCGGATGGCGCGGCCCGCGCTCGCATTGTCCCGGCGGTCTTGCGCTTGCCGGCGAGTTCTGGGGGTAGCGTCGCCAGCCCGGATGCTCAGGCGGCACAGAAGCCAGCGCCGGCACCGGTGATTCCGGCCGTAGCGCCGATCCGAGTCTTCCCCGTGGATCCTCCGAAGCGCGAAGGACTGGTCCCGGACCTCAAGGTGGGGCCCGTAAGACTGAAACCTTACGGCTTTTTCAAGACCAGCGTGGTTTGGGACAGTTCGTCCCCGAAGGGGGATGACTTTCCGCTGCCAGGATTTATTGCCCCCGGGCTGGGCGGAAGTTTTGATACAGGACCGGACTCTGTCCATGAATTCCACCTCAAGGCCCGTGCTATGCGTCTCGGCAGCAACTTCGAATGGGTCGATCCCTCTCCGAAGGTGGCCATCACCGGCCGCTTCGAGTTCGACTTCGAAGGAAACTTTAGCCGCGCAAGTAACCGGAACATCTCCACCATTCGGTCCAGCATGGCAGGGATCCGCCTCGCGTGGGCGCGCGTGGATTATGCAGCTTCCGAGCATGTCGGGATCCACGCGCTTTTCGGCCAAGACTGGACACCGTTTGCTTCGTCCACCTTGCCCAGTTTGCTGGAAACAACTGGCCTGGGTGTTGGGTTTGGCACGCTTTATGAACGCGCCCCACAGGCACGCTTTGGGTTCACCTACAACGCGGGGGGATCCCGCAGCGTAAAGTTTCAGCCAGAGGTTGCCGTCGTCCTCCCAAGCTACGGCAATTTGCCCGGCGGTCCTGATGCCGGCGCCGCCCTCGGCCTCCAACTTGGTTTCGGCGAGCGGCAGGGCGTTGATTCCGGACGCCCCGAAGTACAGGGCCGTATCGTCACGCAGTTCAGGCTCGACACAGCCGACGGCGTTCCTCCCGCACAGCTCATCTTTAGTGCCATGCAGGGAGAGCGCCGGGTCATCGTCCGTGCCGCAGATGTACCTGCCGCTTTCCAGGCGGCTTTCCCCAACGGGGCGAGTGCGCGAAGCAGTCGGAACGGCTACACCGCTGAAGTCCAAGTGCCGACTCGATACGCCACGCTGATCGCCAAGTATTATAACGGCGAGGATCTGCGGTTCTATTTCGGTGGACAGCTTTTCTCCCCCTTCAACGACCCGACCGGATTATCCGGCGTCGTGTCCGCAGGGGGTAGCGGTAACATAGACGGTTCGGCACCTATTTTGCAGTTTGCAACCGACGCAAGCGGAGCCCCGGTGGTGGTACCGCAACGTCCGGTGCGTTCCTCGGGAGGTTTCGTCAACCTCGGCTTGCCGCTTTCCCGCATTTTTAGCGCAGATCCCAGCGGCCGAAACAACGCTTGGACGCTTTACCTGCACTACGGGATCGACTTCGCCAAGGCGCGAGACGTTCGGAAGTTTACGGCCGCGGGTACTGGCAACCGCGTCAAGAGCGATTTGGCTTCCGCCCAGTTGGCCTACAAGCTGAACAATTGGGTGACCTTTGCCGTCGAGCAATCACTCTATCGGACCCGCGCCGTGACGGGCACAACTCCCGCAGGCGCAACGATCTTGCTCCCGCTCTTTCGGGGCAATCGGTCTCGCGAGGAGCATGACCTGCGGTTCGAGTTCGGAACGATCTTTACGTTCTGAGGGGTCTAGACGTGGGGAATAGCCAGCAGAGCATTTACGCAGGGGTGACTCCGCTGGCGCATCTTGACACTCGGAGGACGATCCGCAGAGGAAACACTTATCTATATGCAACGGGCCGCGTGGAGGGCCGACTTGTACTACGGTCACCACACCAACTAAGAAGGAGGATTAGCCATGGCTACTCCCCAACAAAGTAGGTATGCAGAACCCACTGCTATACCAGCCCCCACAGGTTATATCAGCCGGTGGTGGCGGGTGGCGGGCGGGCTTATGATGAATCTCGCGCTCGGTTCCCTATATGCGTGGAGCGTGTTCGTAGCCCCGCTTGAAAAGGAGTTTGGGTGGAAGCGGGCGGATACCTCCATGGTGTTCACCTATGCAGTGGTCGTGTTTGCCATCTCGTTCATCGTGGCCGGGCGGCTTCAAGATAGGTATGGGCCTTTCTGGGTCTCGATCACGGGCGGCTTGCTGGTTAGCATCGGGTTCTTCCTCTGTGCTTACACATCCAGCTTGAACTACCTCTACATTTGTTTTGGTGTGCTCGGCGGGATCGGCAACGGCTTTGGCTACGCCACGCCGATTCCCGTAATGGCCAAATGGTTCCCCGATCGACGAGGCCTCGCAGTCGGGCTCGCGGTGGCGGGGTACGGTGGCGGATCCGCCATTTTCGGGCCCCTTTCCAACCTCTACCTCATCCCGAACTTCGGCTGGCGATCCACCTTCATGATCTTGGGGGGCATCTTCCTGGTCATGACGATGATCGGATCTTTCCTCCTAAAGAATCCCCCAGCGGGTTACAAACCACCCGGATGGACCCCTGCGCCAGCCGCCAAGGCCGCGGCCACCACCTATGACTTCAGTCCAGGCGAGGTGCTGCAAACGCCCGCCTTCTGGTTCATGTTGGTGGCCTATGCTCTGGGCACCTCGGCGGGCTTAATGGTCATCAGCCAGCTCGTACCCTTTGCCAGGAGCCAAGGCATACCGAGTACCGCGTTGCAAACCATGACCCTCCTCGTGGGTGCAATTGGAAACGCCTCGGGGCGGATCTTTTCGGGCTGGCTGTCCGACACGCTCGGCCGCCTCAACACCTTGCGTTTAATGATTGCGATCTCAGCGGTGGCGATGCCCATCCTGTACGCGGTGGGCAGCAATGTGACGCTGCTGTATGTGATGGTGTTCGTGGTGTATTACTGCTACGGCACTCAGCTCTCGGTGAATGCCTCCACCACCTCAGATTTCTGGGGAACGAAGAATGCGGGCATCAACTACGGCCTGCTGTTTACGGCCTGGGGGGCTGCCGGGATCATCGGCCCGAGGATCGGAGGCAAGTTCTTCGACAAATACCACAACTACGAGTACGCTTTCTACACCGCGGCAGTGTTGGCGGCGATCGCACTGCTTTGCGAGTTGGCAGCACGTCGTCCCAAGATACCGGCGAGGGCGGCATAGACCGACTTAGCCGGGATCTACGGGAAGGTTGGAGAGGCGAACAGGGGGATATTCATCGCGGCCAGAGGCCAGTGAGGTCGGGCCAGCAGGACGTTACGTCAGAGTTCCTGGTGGCGATAGTTGCCTGAACTCGCGAGGGCACTAATCGGCACGGCGGAAAATCGAAGGAGCCGTGCCGTTGTGCCCGGTAGTGACCAAGGCGATCCCCCATTCGGAGTCTAATCCGATTCTCTTAAGGCGAACCCATTACCGCTTACAGGTAAAGGCGGCGTGAGCCTCCTAAGTTCGATGTGTTTCACCAGTCGGGCGGTCAACGCAAACCTGAACCTGGAGGTCGCAGTCCGAAATGGATGCAGGGAGGGCGCGCCTGTCGAGTCTGGAAATGGGATGTTGAGATTACAAGCTCCGACTGCCAATTTGCGCTGATTCTCGCCGTGTTGACTTCTCGATTTTGCGATGATAAAGTCCCAGCCACGACATAAAATAAATGGGGGGAGGGAGAGTGCAATGCTCCAGGTCCGACAGATCAGCGATGATTTAATCGAACAGCAAATCGGCGGCGCCCCACTTGGGGCCATGGATAGCCTGTACATCGACGACGTGCTAAGCATCGTCGATCGCGGACTAGAGAATCTGCCGTCTTATCTCGATCTATACCGCAAGGCGGTGAAACAGGCGTGGTCGCCCGATGAGCTGGACTTTTCCCGGGACAAACAGGAGTGGGAATTTTTGTCGCCCGAGGCGAAGAGGCGGCGCATTTGGAGCATGCGAATGTTTTTTGACGGCGAGGAACGCGTAGCAGGTCTCTTGGCTCCCTTCGTCTGGGCTGCGCCCGATAAGGAGGTGGAGGCCTTTGCTGCCACCCAGTTAGCGGATGAGGTGCGGCACACGATTTTCTTCGACCGCTATTGGCGCGAGGTCGTAGGCACCTCCGCCGCGAACCTCGATGAGCTTGTCGAGGAGATAGGGATTAAGCCGCACGAAAACGAAGCGTATGACTACTTCTTCTATAAGTGGCTGCCCGCGCAAGCGCAGTGGCTGGCTTCGCACCCCACGGATCTCGAAGCTTCGGCAAAATTCGTGACCGTATACCATTTAGTGGTCGAGGGCGCCATGTTTCTGACTGGCATGCGCTACCAGCTTGAGGGGGCGCGGCGGTGGGGACGGACTTGGGGCTACTACAAAGGCTTCACTGCCGCAACGCGGGACGAGTCGCGGCATGTGTTGTTCGCCGTGAGATACCTGCGCGACATGGTCAGGCAAGACCCGGCTCGGTTTGTGCCCGTGATCCACTCGGCGATTGAGGAATCCCTTCCGCTGATCGAGAAGACCATGACACCTCCAGGGGGAGAAATGAGCTACTACGGTGGGAAGCATCTGGAGGTTGCTTGGCCTGGGTACACCCCCGAGCGGCTGCGCAATGAAATGATCGAGTACGCGAAGAGCGCCCTGGGCCGGCGCTTGCACGCCGTGGGAATCCAAATGCCGCTGTCCACGCCTAATTAGCTTGCTGCTCCGCTGGTATAGTTTCCTCTGGGACTGATCCTCCAGTCCCAGCTTGAGTGAATAACGGCGTTACTGCCGCTTCATCGACTCTCACTTACTTGGGCAGCGCGCTGTCGACACTGCTAGGGAACCCGCCGGCGAACCACTGTAGCCGCGCATCGTGAGTGCGCGATGCTTGCCCGCAAAGCGTTTCCTACTGCTTTCGCGGGCGCCTCGATCTTTTTTGGGACCGACACCACAAAAAAACATCTTGACAAATTTCAGAGGCGAGCATATACGCGTGCTACCGACCCAAGTAGTCCCCACGGGGCCGGACCCGCCGCGTAGGTATGGCGATGAAGACGTCCGACATGCACAGGAGGTAAGAAATGGCTACCCCCAAAGTGGCACCGTGGCCGGCCATTCCTATTTCGAAGCCCGAGGAGGTGTATGCCGGGCTCTCCGAGCAGGCCAAGGAGTATCCGCTTTTCCTCGAATCCATTGTGCGCCAGGAGCACAATTTCGAGAAGCCGGAAGCGCTCTCACGCCTGCGTGTGCTCGATTGCTCCACGCGCATGATGATCGGGCACTGGTGCTCTTCGCTGTTGGCTGAATTGGGCGCTGAAGTCATCCAGGTCGAGCCGCTGGGTGGAGATCCCCTGCGCCAGAACACCCCGTTCGGCAGGCGGCAGTACATGTTCCGCGACAAGGAGACTGGCGAGGAAGTCGGCGGGCAGTTTCTGCACGAGATGCGCAACAAGCTTTCGATTACGCTCAATCTGGAGACCGAGGAAGGCCGCGAAATCCTTAAGAAGTTGGCTGTGCAGTCCGACGTGGTGATCGAAAATGCCCCGCCCGGCCAGTGGGATAGCTGGGGCATCGGCTATCGCCAGCTAAGCGAAACCAATCCTCGGCTGATCTACTGCTGGGTCGGGCAGCGGGGCCAGTGGGGTCCGCTGAAAGACAAGCCGGGGATGCTCGACCCGGTGGCGCAGGCAGCCTGCGGCTTTGTCCACGGCACCGGCGATCCGAAGGAATTCGGCGGGCAGCCCACCCGCTCCGCTTTGTGGATGGCCGACCACGTGGGCGGGACATCGGCGGCAATGGGTATTCTCGCCGCGGTGCTTCACCGCGAGAATGTCTCCGGCCAGGGCCAGTTCATCGAAGCTACGGCGGCCGAAGCCATCATCCGCATTCTGGACTACAACTGGGCCTGGCACTCAATGGACGGCAGCATCCGCCCGCGCTACGGTAACTGGGACTTGGCAATCAACATCTACGCTGTGAACCCCTGCAAAGACGGCTACATGATGGTCGGCGGCGGCCACGACCGGCTGTGGTACCGCATCTGGCGCACGGTCGGCGACGAGTACCCCACGGTCGAGGAAGACATCCTCGGCGATCCGCACCTGCGTGAAGTCGCGGACCGGCTGGCGCATGACATGCAAGTGAAAACGTACACGATGCTGGGCGAGTGGCTGAAGGACAACCCCCGCAGCGAGGCCGAGCGCAAACTCTCGAAGCAGCAGGTGGCCTCCGGCGGCGTGCTCTACGTGAACGAGGTGGCCGAGTATCCTCACTTCAAGTATCGCGGCCACGTCGGCGAGTACGACTCACCGCACTACGGCAAGATCCTGTATGGCACGACCCCCTTCTTGCAGCAGAAGACTCCGGGCCGGCTCAAGTGGCTCGGCCGCCCGACCGGCTACGACAATGGGGATGTCTATCGCCGACTACTCGGCCTCAACCGCGAAGACTTTACGCGGCTGAAACAGGCGAAAGTTATCTGACGTAGGAGGAATACAATGGCTCAGGAAACCGCTGGCGCTGCTCAGGCAAAGCAGCCAACTTTTGAAGAATTCTGCCACCAGACATTCGACTTCAAGAAGGCTTTCGGCAAGCCTGAGGCGCTGAAGGGCTGCCGCGTGCTCTCCTGTACGCAGTACATCCTCGGTCCGTCCTGCGCCTCCTATTTGGCCGAGCTGGGTGCCGAGGTAATCAAGATTGAGGCGCCTCGGCGCGGCGAGGCCATGCGCCATACCACGCCCTTCAATGAGCCGTTCCTGTATCCGCTCTCGCGCTGGGTGCCAGAGCGCGGGACCGGCCTGGGGTTCCTCGGTGCGAATCCGAACGAGTACTTCATTTCATGTGACTTCCACCGCCCCGAGGGTCAGGCGATCGTAAAGAAACTGGCCGCCAAATCGGATGTGGTGGTGGAGAACTATCGCCCCGGCACTTTCGAGCGCTGGGGGATCGGTTACCGACAACTGAGCAAGATCAACCCCCGGCTGGTGTATTGCTGGCTGGGCGGCTTCGGCGGCTGGGGGCCGGGGCGCGTGCGCGCCTCCTACGACATTCTTGGTCAGTCGCAGGGCGGTAACTTCGGCATGACCGGCAAGCCGGAATTCATGGGCGGAGCTCCGTCTAAGCACACCATCTGGCTGGCCGATTACTGGGGCGGGATGATGGGTGCGGTACAGATTTTGGCCGCGCTGTACTGGCGGGACAAAGTGTCCGGCGAGGGTACCTTCACCGAGTACTCGCAGGTGCACGGGGTCACGCGCCAACTCGAGTACGCCCTGCCCCTGTATGGCCGGCACGGCATTGTCCGCGAGCGCTGGGGCAACTGGGATACCCAGTTGTGTGTCCACGGCATCATCAAGTGCGGCAAGTCCTCCTATCCGCAATCCGAGAATCCCCAAGAGCAAGAGGAGGGCTACATCCTGGTCAGCGCTTATGACGATAAGGACTTTGTCCGCCTGTGTCAGACCGTTGGTGATGGCAAGACGGCGGAGAAGTATGCCAAGCATGACGCGCGGGTAAAGCCCCAGAGCCAAATTGAAATCTACGATTTGCTGGAAAAGTGGGCGGCCGATAAGACCAAGGAGCAGGTTGCCGAACTGCTGGACAAGGCCAACATCAACAACCAGCCGGTCTGGAACTCCAAAGAAGTTGCCAACCATCCTCACTGGCAGGAGCGCGGCGCCGTCCAGTGGCTGGATGACCAGACCTTCGGCGATTTGATGCACCAGGGCCCAGCCTACATGATGTCCGCTACTCCGCCGCGTCTCAAGTGGGCGCTGAAACCGGTGGGCGCGGATAACGAGTACATCTTGGGCAAACTGGCTGGGCTGAGTTCGGAAGAGTTGCGCCGGCTTGAAGAGCAAGAGTGTATCTAAGGGGACAACGAGGAGATAGCCATGCTGCTCACATGCCCCAGTTGTAAGACAAAGAATTTTCTCGATCCGTATCCTTTTTGGAACTTTAAAGGCAAGACCAAGTGTGCCGGGTGCAGCAAAATCTGGCGACTGGAGACCGCTTCTGGTGCTTGTGTTGCTGGGCCTGAACCGGCCGACGGCCAGCCCGACTTGTTGCCTGGTTTTGCCGAGAAGCCAGATTACACGCCTATCTCTGGACCCGGGCTGACGCGTCCGGCGCCGCGCGCCCGCAAGGATGCGGTCTGCCGCCCCATCCCCATCCAGCGCAATGTACGCGGCAGAATTGTCAGCGGGCATCCCCTCACCAAGGGTGATTTAGTCGGTAGCCGGCCGAAGTTCATCGCTGAAGGCATGTAGGCGCGGGGAGCGAATGGGGATTGCGGTTCATGCCTAAAGATGAATAAGCAACGGCGCAAACTGAGAACTGGAGGCGTTTATGCCCCACTATAATACCCAATCTCTGTGCATCCGCTGTAAGCATCTCCGCCCGGCGCTCGACCCGAATCTTCAGAAGGCCTACCTCGGGCAGTGTCTGAAGCGTGAGTGGCCTTTCACGCTCTCCATCACCCTCGAGGGCTGGACGGAGTGTGAAGTCTTCGAGGACAGCGGCAAGGTATATGTCCCACCTGACCCGGCACTCACCAAGGTGGCGGCTGCGGCGGCCGCCGCGAAGGGTCCCAAGCGCGTGGAGTTCTATTACAGCAGTACGCAAAAGCCCGGCGAGGCCTTTCCCTGCGACATTCCTCGCGCCCTGGAACTCATCAAGAAATTGCAGGCCCAGGGCATCGACGCCAAGGCGATCGACGTGGCTGGGATGAAAGACCGGTTCCCGATCTACCACAAATCGGTCAGCGGCCCAGATGCAAGCGTGCGCCCAGTGTTCGGGGCCAAGGGTGCACTCGTCGATGACTTCGGCACCAACGTTCCGGCCTTGCTCATCTTTGAGGGTGATCGCTACCCAACCCTGGTTTACCCCCGCACGGACGCCCAGCGCGGGTTGATTCGAGTTGAGCAGGCTTTGGAGGAACTTTTGACTTTGGCCGGTGAGGGCGTCTCTAGAGTCGCAAGTCGCTGACGAGGTCGATATGGCCGATTACTTGCCGCCGCGTGAGCTGTGGCCTACGCGCGTATACAAGCTCCCGGAGTTCGCTACCTACCCCGAACGGTTTAACCCCACTGAAGAATTGCTCGACAAAGGTGTGGCTCGCGGCTGGGGGGAACGCACAGCTCTTCTCTTTGAAGACCAGCGCATCACTTACGCCCAACTCTCCGCCCAAGCCAACAAACTCGGGAACGCGCTGCGCGAGCTGGGCATTGGCGAAGGCGACCGCATTCTTCTGCGGACCCCGACCATCCCGCCGGCGGTGGTGGCCAATTTTGCGATCCTGAAACTGGGTGCTGTGTGCACCCCCATTTCCCCTCTGTTCTCCCGCGCTGAGATTGCCCACGTGGCCAACGACTCCGAGGCCGTCGCCATCATTGTCCACGCCGCCCTTCTGGCTGAACTCGAAGCCGTGCGGGAGAATCTGAAAACCATCCGGCATATCATCGTCATCGGCGGCGACCCGGCCGAACTCAAGCCCAAGGGCTACCGGCTTTACGCCGAACTGCTGCAATCCGGCGCGGCCACACTCGCCCCCGTGCGTCGGGCGCGCGATGACGTGGGGGTGTTGCTGTACACCTCCGGCACGACCGGTCGGCCCAAGGGCACGGTCCACCTCGTCGAAGAAACGCTGATCATTCCCGATACCTTCGGGAAGTATGGCTGGCGGGTCACCGAGAACGACATCATCGGAGGTTCAGCACCACTGGCATTCGGGGCGGGCTATTCCACTTTCACCACCATCCCGCTGCGCTTCGGCGCCGCTGCTTCGCTCATCGCCAAGTTCGAGCCGGACAAGATGTTTGAAACCATCCAGAAACACCGCATTACCGTGCTTTCCCTGGCGCCCACCGCGTATCGCAAGATGCTGCAGGTACCCGGCGCCGAAAAGAAATACGACCTGAGCAGCCTGCGCGTGTGCACTGGCGGGGGCGAGAGCCTGACCGCGCCAACGTACTACGCCTGGAAGGAAAAGTTCGGCTTGGAGATCTTTGAAGGCTTGGGCACCACCGAGATGATGTACGTCTTCGTCTCAAACGTGGTCAAGATGCGCGCCACGCCGGGTTCGTTTGGCACGGTCGTGCCGGGATACGAGGTCAAAGCGGTGAACGAGGATGGCCGGGACGCGGCGCCCGGCGAGATCGGCCGGTTCCTGGTTCGCGGGCCGACGGGCACGCTCTACTGGCGCGACCCCGAAAAACAGCGCCAAGCCGTCACTCCGGACGGCTGGAACCGCGCAGGTGATTACGTGTATGCCGACGAGGAGGGCCACTTTTGGTTCGTCTCCCGCGAGGATGACGTCATCAAGAGTTCGGCCTACCGCATCGGGCCGGAGGAGATCGAAACCACGCTGGCCACCCATCCAGCCGTGGCTGACGTGGGCGTGATCGGCGTGCCTGATGAGGTGCGCGGCCAGATCGCGAAGGCATTCGTAGTGCTCAAGCCCGGCCACACGGTTGCCTCCGACGAGTTGATCGAATACTGTCGCGACAAGATTGCGACCTATAAATTGCCGCGAGAGGTAGTCTTCGTGAATGAACTGCCGCGGACGCCCACCGGCAAACTTTTGCGGCGGGTGTTGAGGCAGGCAGAATCCCAAACCCCGCCGTCGGCCCGCTCAGTGTCCTCAGCTTGAGAGGCGAGGAAGGATCGGGAGAGCGTTGATCCGCCAGCCGCTGCGGCGGGCTCCTACATTTCATGGGATGTCACCGCACTCGCTGGCCGATTTGGGCTGATTACGCTGCGGATTTACAAGTCTTCTCGCAGAATCTCACTGACCATTTTCACACTTCGGAAGACCACGAGAATCTCTTAACCAGTAGAGTAAAATCCAATAGTGACGAGGGGATGCTGTCTCTATGTGGTATCAACCGGATGACACGTGTTCAGCAACCAGGCGAGTCTCCTGGAGGGTCGTATGACGCCGACAGTTACGCACGAGTGGTTGTGTCAACGCATTGTGGAAGACACTCAGGTGGCGATCGTCTTTTCAGATCGCGACGGCATTATTCGCTTGTGGAATTCGGGAGCCGAAGCCATGTTCGGCTACCGAGCCGAGGAAGCCGTGGGGCAATCCCTGGATCTGATTGTCCCGGAGCGCCAGCGGGGTCGGCATTGGGAGGGCTATCGTAGGGTCATGGCCACCGGCGTAACCAAGTATGGCCGGGACTTGCTCGCGGTGCCGGCCATGACGAAGGATGGAAGGCGCATCTCGCTTGAATTCAGTATTGCCCTCCTTCACGCTCCAACAGGCGAACTGCTGGGCGCGGCGGCCATCATGCAAGACGTGACCGCCCGCTGGCAGCAGCAGAAAGAGTTGAGGGAGCGTTTGGCGGCCTTAGAAGCCAAATTAGAGCAAGTGGGCAAATCCGCCTGAGGGCAGATAAACAGGGTGCTGCGAGAAGGGATGAGTCAACGGATTAAAGCCCTGGTGTTTGACGCGTACGGAACACTTTTCGACGTTCACTCCGTCATCTCTACCTGCAATCAGAACTTTCCGGATCAGGGTGCCGCGCTAAGCCAGCGATGGCGGGCCAAACAGTTGGAATATACCTGGCTCCGCAGCCTGATGGGACGTTACGAAGACTTCTGGCAGGTGACCGAGTCTGCCCTCGTCTTTGCATGCAAGAGTCTAAATCTGTCGTGTTCACCGGCCACGCGTACCCAGTTGATGGAGGCCTATCTCCACCTGGACCCTTATACCGAAGTCCGGGAAGCGCTGAAAGCTCTATCCAACTACCCGCTGGCAATTCTGTCCAATGGCTCCCCTCGAATGCTGCATGCAGTCGTGAAAAGTGCTGGACTCGAAGGAGTGTTCTCCCACGTCATTAGCGTTGACGAGGTGAAGATCTATAAACCCAGCCCTCGTGTCTATCAGTTAGCCTCCCAGAGGATGAGCGTGTCGGAAACCTCGATCGGTTTTGTTTCTTCCAACTCCTGGGATGTGATCGGCGCAAAAGCCTTTGGCTTCTGGACGTGCTGGGTGAATCGCTCCGCGGCTCCTGGAGATGAGCTTGGCGTTACGCCCGATGTGACGGTAAAGACGTTGGCAGATTTGGTCGATGTGCTCAAGGCCTAGTGGTTGATGAGACAGTCTCTCAAGTCAGCGATGATCTTCCCCGCCCGTCTGTTGAGACGTCGCGCCCTGACCTTTGGATAGCGTCGCCCGGCTGTCTCTCGCCCCGGGGCTGGCTGAAGGACGGCTCTATGCGCTGTGTGCCTCCGCCTTCGCGCGAATGTTCCGCGCCCGGCGCCAGCGGACACCCGAGTTAGCGCTTGGTGGATTCGTTGTCGTTGGTGACGCCGCCGCCGATGGACTCTATTTCGGCAATGCGGAGCTCCCCTGGAGTTGGCCCATGAATTTTCAACGGGTGACCGACCTGTGTGCCCCTGACGGCCACGTCATTCCCGCCTTCATTTTCTTGCCGGGCTCACCGCGCGCCGGGACGGTTGTCTGCCACGGCTACGGCGGAACGAAGGAGCACGTGCTGGCGTTGTCGGCGGTCATCGCTGAAAAGGGAGTAGCGGCGCTCGCCATGGACCTGTGCGGGCACGGCGAGAACTCGGCTGCCATCGGGCCGGCGATGTGTGACGAGATGGAAGCGGGCGTACGCTATGTTCGCCGATTCGGGCGCGCCGCTGCCGTTGGCATGAGTCTGGGCGGGCGCTTGGCTCTCATGTCGTCCGCGGATTGTATGGTGGCGGTCTCGCCAGCGGTGGTTCCCCAGGTTTCGCCGCAGGGGAAATGGATGTTCGAGAATTTTCCCAGCCCGAGTGTGCGCGAACCATACTCCGGCTACGTAATTGAATTGCTCGACGCCCTTGGCCCTGTCCCCAGCCACGACCGCCCGTGTCTGTTACTGTACGCCGAGCGCGATATCCCGGCGATTCTCGAAGGCGCAGCCGGATTGAAGGCAGCGCTACCAGGGGCGGAGCTGCGGTACATTACTGCCGACCTGCGGCCGGACGTGAAACACGAGCACGGCTTGATCCGGTACCTTCCGCGGTGGTTCAATCACGGCGAGCTTAAGTTCAACCGCGACGTGCTCAAGACCGTATCCAATTGGCTGGCCGACCACTGTTGCTGACCGCGATGGTGAATAGGCGCGCATTTTTTCCTCGGCGCGGTTAAAATGACGCGCCACGGGAGTGAAACCATGCAATGGGAATACTTTGATCGGATGGTGGTTTTCTCGGAAACGCCCGAGGGAATGGTGAGCGGGCTGGAAACGTGGATCAACGGGGCCGGCGCTGACGGTTGGGAACTGGCTGGCTCGACCCCGCTAATCGCGCCGAATCGAGACGGCGTGGCCTACGGTACAATTGGCGTGCACTTGGTCTTCAAGCGGCCGCGCGTCGAGGCGCCGGAGGGGTGAGCGATCCATGGGAGAGTTGAGAGGCCGGGCTTTGATGGAAAGCCGCTATGGCCCTTTGGGCAGTGGCGGGCAGACCTTGACCATCAATGGCGTGGTTTATTCGCTTTCCGAGTTGCTGCTCCGACTGGGGCTTGACTTCGGAGATAGCCGCCCCATTGACGTGGTGACGCTCTCTGACGGTCACTACGTGGTCCGCTATTTCGACGCGGAAGACCAGCGCGCGGTCGCGCACGAGTTTAATGCTGACTGGCGCTTTCTTGGCGAGACCCGCGCGCACATCGCAGAGTGGATCGGCGAGGAAGCCTATCTGGATTGGCTGCGACGCGTTCGGGTTCGGTGTCCTGCGCAACTTTGAGTTGTGTCTGGGAATGACTCCTCATACTCTGCCATCGCGCGAGGCCGGGGCCGATGGCGAGCGCGCGGCTTGGGGCACTGACCGGTCGAATTGCCGCGGCATGGCGTTCGGTTCACTTGGGGTCGAGGCACGGAAAGGGTGCGGCGAACATGGCTGAATTGAGAGGCCGGGCCCTGATGGAGAGCCGCTATGGTCCCCTCGGCTGTGGCGCGCAGGTTCTGGCCATCGGCAGCGTGGATTACACGCTGGCTGAGTTGCTGTTTCACATGGGACTCGACTTCGAAGACAGCCGGGGCATCGACCTGATAGCAGTGTCTGTCAATCATTACGTCGTCCGCTATTACGATGGGCAAGACCAGCGCATTGTCGCTCATGAGTTCGATGGCGAATTCCGGTTTCTCGGTGAGATACGCGCGCACATCGCGGAGTGGATCGGCGAGGAAGCCTATTTTTCCCTATTCAGCGGACATTAGTGCGGACTTTCTGATGTGAGATTTTGCAGTTCAGGTAGGTATTCATTCCGCTCGGCTCAAGCGTCAATCAAACGTCGAGGCAAGAGACGATGAAACTCGGCGACCTCGAATTCTATCTGTTCACCGACGGCTACTTTCGTCTCGATGGCGGCGCGATGTTCGGCGTGATTCCCCGGCCGCTTTGGGAGCGTAAGGCGCCCCCGGACGAGCGCAACCGCATCCGCCTGGCGATGAACTCGCTGCTGATTCGCTCCGCGGGGAAGTGGATTTTGATCGAAACGGGCGCAGGGGATAAATGGGACGCCAAGCAGCGCGACATTTTTGCCTTCGAGGGCGATGTGCGCCTACCCGAGCAGCTTGCCCAGCATGGGGTTCGGCCGGAGCAGATCGACCTGGTCATCAATACGCACCTGCATTTCGACCACTGCGGCTGGAATACGCGCCGCGTGGACGGCAAAGTTATCCCGACGTTTCCCAACGCGCGCTACGTCGTGCAGCGCGGCGAACTGGAGCATGCCAAGCGGCCCACCGAGCGCGACCGCGCCAGCTACATCCCCGACAACTTCCTGCCGGTGGAAGCTGCGGGTCAGTGGTGGCTGCTGGAAGGCGACCGGGAAGTCGCGCCAGGCGTCGAGTTGATCCGCGTCCCGGGCCATACGCGGGACATGCAGTGCGTGAGGCTTTCCGGCGGAGGAAAGACGGCGTTTTCCTTTGTGGATCTGGTGCCGACCACGGCGCACTTGCCCTACCCGTGGATCATGGCCTACGACCTGTACCCGCTGACGACTCTGGAGAACAAGAAGAAGTGGATTCCGGTGGTGGCCCGTGAGGGCTGGCTGGCGCTATTTGGGCACGACCCGCAGGTGCCGGCCGCGTATCTGCGCGAACGCGACGGCAAGTTTGAATTCGAGCCCCTTGCGCTCTCACAGGGTGCGACTTGAGTGATAAACTTCGCTCATGGGCAAAAGGGCACGATCCCCGCGGGATAGCCTTCTGCGCATCACCGGCCCTGTCCCAAACGAGTCAAGGGAGGCCCAAGAGATGAACCCTGTGAAGCCATCACCGCTCGCTGCGAGCCAAGAGGCCGCTGCTGTGCCCCGGGATACGCTCACCATCACCGACAACCGCACGGGCAAACAGTACGAGATCCCCATCACCCACAACACCATTCGCGCCCTGGACCTGCGCCAGATCAAGGTGAACGCGAATGAGTTTGGCATGATGAGTTACGACCCGGCGTTCACCAACACAGCGGCCTGCATCAGCCGCATCACGTTTATTGACGGCGACGCGGGCATCCTGCGCTACCGCGGGTATCCCATCGAGGAGTTGGCGGAGAAGAGCAGCTATCTGGAGACCGCTTATCTGATCCTGTACGGGGAGCTGCCCACTAAGGCGCAGCTGGAGGAGTGGATCTATCACATCACCCATCACACCTTCATCCACGAGAGCATCAAGAAGTTTCTGGACGGTTTTCACTACGACGCGCACCCCATGGGGATGATGATCTCGACGATTGCCGCGCTTTCGACCTTTTACCCGGACGCCAAGGACATTTTCAATGCGGAGTCGCGGCGCAAGCAGACCTGGCGGCTGATCGGGAAGATGCCCACGCTGGCGGCTTTTGCATACCGGCACAGCCTGGGGATGCCCTACGCGTATCCGGACAACGAGCTGAGTTATGCGGGGAACTTCCTGAACATGCTGTTCAAGACCACGGAGCTGAAGTACCGCCCGAACGCGACGCTGGAGCGGGCGCTGGACATTCTGTTCATTCTGCATGCCGACCACGAGCAGAACTGCTCGGCCAACGCCATGCGCTGCGTGGGCAGCTCGCACGTGGACCCCTATTCGGCCACGGCGGCAGCGACTGCGGCGCTCTACGGGCCGCTGCACGGGGGCGCCAACGAAGAAGTGCTGCGCATGCTGATGGAGATCGGCTCGTTGGCGCACGTGCCGGAATACATCAAGCGGGTCAAGGCGGGCGAGAAGAGGTTGATGGGCTTTGGGCACCGCGTCTACAAGAACTACGATCCACGGGCCAAGATCATCAAGCGCATTGCCTACGAGGTATTCGAGCTGATGGGGCGGAACCCGCTGCTGGAGATTGCGCTGGAATGCGAGCGGATCGCGCTGGAAGACGAGTACTTCGTCAAGCGCAAGCTGTATCCCAATGTGGACTTCTACTCCGGGCTGATCTACCAGTCGATGGGCTTTCCGGTCTCCATGTTTCCGGTGCTGTTCGCCATTCCGCGGACGTCGGGGTGGATCGCGCAGTGGGAAGAGATGCTGCTGGATCCGGAGCAGAAGATCGCGCGCCCGCGGCAGATCTATCTGGGCCACGACAAGCGGTCCTACGTCCCCATCGACCGCCGAGCGTAGGACCGGTGCCATGAGTGCAGTAGAGCCGAAGAGGACCCTCTCACCATTGGAAAACGTAGCTCCAAAGACAACGCAGATCGACCTGGAGTATCTGGGGCAACTGCAGATGATCGCTTCCTGCCTGCT
>Ga0209055_1000582_pt1 | contig 25661 bp, 14 predicted proteins | sample GraSoiAngelo_110_FD_185875 | JGI IMG/M metagenome (GOLD analysis project Ga0209055, IMG submission 185875) | Grasslands soil microbial communities from the Angelo Coastal Reserve, California, USA - 14_0903_12_30cm (SPAdes) (version 2) | ecosystem: Environmental > Terrestrial > Soil > Grasslands ... | reverse complement strand
TCCCGCTCCTAAGCCTTGCCTTCGTGGCCTGGGCGGTGGCCAGCCGTCGCCTCTCCAGCGGACCTCGGCGCGCGTCGATGGTCGCCGCCATCCTGCTCGGGTGCGGAGTGTTGGCGCTCGTGCGGACCGGTGGCATCACGGGCGACGCCGATTCGGATTTCCATTGGCGGTGGGCGCAGACTCCCGAGGAACGGCTCCTGGCCCGAGCCGGCGACGAGCGTGCGGCGCTCCCGTCCGCTCCGAAAGCCGCGGAGACCCCCGAGAAGCGGCTCCCTACCCAGGCCAGCCACGAGCCGACGGCTTCCAAGTCGGCTGCGGCAGCCGCCGCGAAGACTCCCGAGAAGCGGCCCGTGGCTCGAACCGGCAACGAGCCGGCGGGGTTCCCGTCCGTTCCGGCAGCAACGGAGACACGAGCCCTCTGGCCCGGCTTTCGCGGACCCGATCGCGACGGCATCATTCATGGCGTGCGGATCGAGACCGACTGGTCCCGGTCGCCGCCGGTCCAACTGTGGCGCCGGCCGATCGGACCGGGCTGGTCGTCGTTCGCGGTCCGCGGCGATCTCCTCTACACCCAGGAGCAGCGCGGCGACGACGAGGTCGTCGCCTGCTATCGGTTGACCACCGGCGAGCCGGTGTGGCGACACCGCGATGCGGCCCGGTTCTGGGAGTCGAATGCCGGTGCCGGTCCGCGCGCGACGCCGACTCTCAGCGACGGTCGCGTCTACACAATGGGGGCGACCGGAATCGTGAACGCGCTCGACGCCCGTGACGGTTCCGTGGTCTGGTCGCGCAACGCGGCCTCCGATACCGGAAAGAAGGTCCCGGGCTGGGGTTTCGCGAGCTCACCACTGGTGGTCGGCGACGTCGTCATCGTGGCCGCCGCCGGCGCGCTCGCCGCCTACGACCTTGCCACGGGCGAACCGCGCTGGCACGGCCCGCCCGGCGGCTGGGGCTACAGCTCGCCACATCTGTTGACGATCAACGGAGTGGCACAGATTCTGCTGCTGAACGGAGCCGGCGCGATCAGCGTCGCCCCGGCCGACGGCACACTGCTCTGGACACACCCGTGGCCGGGCGACGGCATCGTGCAGCCGGCTGTAACCGCGGGCGGCGACGTCCTGATCGGCACCGGCTCCGGACTCGGCAGCGGCGCCGGAATCGGCATACGCCGCGTCGCGGTCGCGCACGGACCCGGCGGATGGACGGCCGAAGAGCGCTGGACGTCGAACGGGCTGAAGCCCTACTTCAACGACTTCGTCGTGCACGATGGCCATGCCTTCGGCTTCGATGGCAGCATCCTGGCGTGCATCGACGTCAAGGACGGCAAGCGCAAGTGGAAGGGTGGACGCTACGGCCACGGCCAGCTCGTCCTGTTGTCCGACCAGAACGTGCTGCTGGTGCTGTCGGAGGAAGGCGAGTTGGCGCTGGTCGCGGCGGCTCCCGACCAGTTCACGGAGCTCGCGCGGTTCCCGGCGATCGAGGGCAAGACCTGGAACCACCCGGTTCTGGCCGGCGACGTCCTGCTGGTTCGCAACGGTCAGGAGATGGTCGCGTTCCGGCTGTCCCTCGCGCGCCGCTGACGCGGCTGGCCGCCGTAACGGCCGCCGCACCCCGGCGACGGATCGCGGGCGATCACGCCCGGACGGGAACTACTAATTAACGTCGTTTTCTCGCGTTTGTGCGCAGTGCTTCGCTCCCGGCACGTGCGCAAAGAGGCTTCTCGGCGTTTTCAATGAACCGACGGGCGCAGGGTCCAGCGTGTGCGGTTGATCTGAGTGCCCCGTCAGCGTCTTCGCTTGAAAGGCTTTTTCCATGCTGAATCTACCGATCTTGCGATGGGGCCGCCCGTACACGAGCCTCAACCAGGATACCGTCGTGCATTTCGTGAAAGGCGAACCGCTGGCCCAGGTGAGCCAGGCTAACACCGGCCTGATCGGCCGCGACATGCGGGAAGCCGGGCGGGCTCGCCAGATCCTCACCGAGATTCCGATCCCGGAGCTGATCGGCATGATGAAGAAGGCGGCGGATCTCTACCAGAATGGCACGCTGCCCATGGGCGACGGTGAGCAGTCGCCCGAGGACTTCACCCGCCAGCAGTCGGCTTCCACCGGCCTGCCGGAACACATGTGCAGAGACAACATGAAGAAGAACCACTTCGTGTTGTCGAACATGGACCAAATTCTGCAGGCCCTGACGCGCGGGCTCGATCTGAAGATCCTGACACGAGGCTTCGGCTTGGAGCATCGCGGCCTCATGGTCAGCTACCAGACTCAGGCACCCGCACTGGGGCTGGTGCTGCCCTCGAACTCGCCCGGCGTGCATACGCTATGGCTGCCTGTGCTCCCGATGCAGGTGGGGCTGGTGCTGAAGCCCGGCCCGCAGGAGCCCTGGACGCCATACCGCATGGCCGCAGCCTTCTTCGAGGCGGGCGTACCCAGAGAGGCGATCTCGATCTATCCCGGACTCGGCGACGTCGGCGCCGAAGTGGTCCGGTGCACAAATCGCAGCATGATTTTCGGGGGAACCACAACCGTCGAGCGCTATAAAGGCGACCCGCGCGTGCAGGTTCACGGGCCCGGGTTCAGCAAGATTCTGCTCGGTGATGACATTGTGGACCAGTGGGAGAAGTACCTCGACGTGATGGTTGAGAGCGTGTTCGCCAACAGCGGACGCGGCTGCATCAACTGTTCCGGCATCTGGGGCTCCCGCCACACCCGTGAGATCTCCCGAGCGCTAGCCGAGCGCTTGGGACCGGTTACTCACAAGCCTCCCGAAGACCCTGAGTCCGGCCTCGCCGCCTTCACCGTGCCCGGGGCGGCGCGGGCGATTTGGGCCCAGATTGAGTCGCGACTCGGTGAGCCGGGCGTCGAGGACATGACCGCCCGATTCGGACCGCGCCTCGCGGAAAAGGAGCGCTGCGCATATCTGCGTCCAACGGTGATTCATTGCGACTCGCCGGAGCTGGAGCTGGCCAATACTGAGTACATGTTCCCCTTCGTTAGCGTCGTCCGCTGCCCTCAGGAGAAGATGCTTCAGAAGATCGGGTCCACCCTGGTCTGCAGCGCGGTCACCCGAGATAAGGAGTGGCAGCGCAAGCTGATCGATGCGCCCCAGATCGACCGCCTGAACATCGGCGCGATCCCGACCATCAAGCTCGATTGGCTGCAGCCGCACGAAGGCAATATCGTCGAATTTCTCTTTCGTCCCCGGGCATTTCAAGCGGCGCTTGAGGGCGTGGCGGTGTAAAATGCGCTCCCCGAACCAGGCAACGGAGGTTAGGTGAACAAACTTCCCTCTATTCTTCCCCTCGCTCTTTGTGGGCTTCTTCTGTCTGCTTGGCCGGCGCGTTCTCAGTCGTTACGCGGCTCTATCGTGGGCCGGGTTACAGACGCTTCGAATAAACCCCTCGCCAACGCCGAAGTGAACTTAGTGAAAGAGGAGACAAACCGGGGCCGCACCGCGAAGACTGGCGCGAACGGCGAGTTCGTGGTCACGCTGCTGCCTGCCGGCACCTATCGGATTGAAGCGAGCGTTGCCGGATACCGGAAGTCCTCGCGAACCGTTGTCCTGCAGGTCAATCAAGAGATCGACATCGAGATTCCACTGCTCCCTGAGAAGTCGGGCGAGCGCATCGAGGTCACCGCCGAGGTCGGCCTGCTGAAGACCGAGTCCGCGACGCTCAGCACCGTCATTCAGAACCGTGAGATCCGCAACCTGCCGCTCGATGGCCGCAACTTTTACGAGCTGACATTGCTGGTGCCCGGTTCCGCGCCCGCCGCACAAGGCTCAGCCGGCTCGGAGCGGGGAGACTTTGCTTTCCACATTAACGGCGCCCGCGAAGACGCCAACAATTACCTACTGGATGGTGTGTTTAACGGCGATCCGAAGCTGAACGGATTTGCGGTCACGCCGCCCGTGGACGCGGTTCGGGAATACGAGGTCCTGACCAATGCCTATGACGCCTCCTTCGGCCGCAATGTCGGCGGGCAAGTGAACGTAGTGCTCCAGTCAGGCACGAACAAGCTTCACGGCACGGCGTACGAGTTCTTACGCAACTCCGTCCTGGATGGCACGAACTACTTCGCGCTCAAGGGCGAAGCGGCAGCCAAAGACATCCGCAACCAGTTCGGAGCTTCACTCGGCGGCCCGATCCGCAAGGACCGAACCTTCTTCTTCGTCGATTATGAAGGCCGCCGGATCCGCGAGGGGATCACCCAAACCACAAACGTTCCGACGGCGCTCGAACGCATCGGCGATTTTTCCCAAAGCAGCCTGGTTCCGATCGATCTCTCCACCGGACAACCCTTTCCGAATCGCATGATCCCGAGGACGCGCATGAGTCCGATTGCCCTTGCCATCGCGGCGCTGTATCCGTTGCCCAATCGCTCGACGCCTGGGCAGAATTATGTGAGCTCGCCCACGCAGAAGGACCGGGACGACCAATTTGATCTGCGGCTGGATCATAACCTGAGCAGGTCCTCCGAGTTTTCGTTCCACTATGGTTTCGGAGACCGCGACTTTTTTGAACCCTACGGCCCCCGGGGGTCTTCAGCGTCTGTTCCGGGTTACGGCAATGACATTCCCCGGCGGTCCCAGAATGTGATGCTCAGCGAGACGCACATTTTCTCGCCGAATTTCCTGAACGAAGTGCGATTGGGCTTCGACCGTGTCAGCCTCAGGGTCAATCAACAGAATCAAGGCAACAACCTCAACAAAGCGGTTGGTCTGCCGACTGTTTCGACGAATCCTCGTGACACAGGTCTGAGCGAGATCGTGGTCTCCGGCTTCTCCACGCTGGGCGACGAAATCAATAACCCGCAACGCGACACGGCCAATACTTACGAATTGATTGACAGTGCAAGCTGGGCTCGCGGCGGTCACCTGTTCAAGTTCGGCATCGATGTCCGACGCTTGCAGCAGAACGGCTTCGCTGACGTGGAATCCCGCGGCCTGCTCGAATTCGTGGGTTTTACTGGGAACGCGCTGGCCGAGATGTTGCAGGATGCGCCGAGCGCTACCGCCATTGCGCGCCTCGATAATCCGCAACATCTGCGCACACAAAGCTACAATTTCTACGCTCAGGACACTTGGCGTGCGCGGCCGAATTTGACGCTGACCCTGGGGCTTCGCTACGAGTACAACACACCCGCGGTCGACTCGCAGGATCGCGCCAGCATCTACGATCCAGCCACCCATTCGATCGTAACGGTCGGGAAGAATGGCATTCCGCGCGCCGGGTACAACGCAGACAAGAACAACTTCGCGCCGCGCCTGGGGATCGCCTGGGTGCCGGACGCCGCACGCAGGTGGGTCGTCCGCACCGGGTACGGCATCTACTACGATCAATCGGCGCTGGCCCCAAGCGAGGGGCTGTATTTCAATCCGCCGTATTTCAACTCGCAGCTTTTTATTCCCTCCGCCCAGTTTCCAATCTTTCTCGAAAATCCATTCCCGTCAAATTACCCGGGCTTCATCCCGAACGGGGCATTCACGTTCCAGCGCAACCTGCGCACACCGTACATGCAGCAATGGAATTTCAGCTTGCAGCGACAAATAGGCCTATCAAGCGTCGCCGAGCTGTCCTATGTGGGAACGAAAGGCACGAAGCTGATCGACAACCGCGACATCAACCAGGCGAAGCCAAGCCCGCAGCCGGTAAACCTGCGGCCGGTCCCGCAATTCGCCGACATCGATGCCTATGAATCACGTGGGAATTCGAATTACAACGCCTTGCAGGCTAGGTTTACTCAACGCTTCCACGCGGGCCTCTCTGCGCTGGCCAGCTACACATGGTCGAAGTCCATCGACGATGCCTCAGGCTTTTTCTCGAGCGCCGGCGATCCGAATTTCCCACAGGATAGCAACAACGTGCGGGGCGACCGCGGTCTTTCCAACTTCGATATCCGGCACCGCTTTACGCTCAGCTATTCTTATGATCTGCCGCTGCCAGCCAAGAAAATCCTTCTGCGCGGCTGGCAGACAAATGGTGTGTGGACGTTCCAGACAGGCCGTCCGTTCACGGTCACCCTTCTGCCCGGCGTCGACAACAGCAACACCGGTCTACCCAGTATCGGATTCGGCGTGGTCGATCGCCCCAACGTTGTGGGCAATCCCAATCTCTCCCATCCCGCCCCCGATCGCTGGTTTGACACCAGCGCCTTCCTGACACCGCCCTTTGGCGCGTTCGGCAATGCCGGGCGCAATATCCTCGCGGGCCCCGGGTTTTCCTCTGTGAATATCTCGTTGATTAAGAACACAATGATCCGGGAGGGCCTGATGCTTCAGTTCCGGGCAGAAATCTTCAATCTGCTGGATCGCGCCAACTTCAATCTTCCGGACAGTTTCCTGGGTTCCCCCAGTTTCGGCCGCATTCTGTCGGCGGGCACGCCGAGGAGAACTCAGTTTGGCCTGAAGCTACTCTTCTAAACTGGATTCTCGCATCGGCGGCTGGTGTAGCATGTCCTCTCTTGTGCCCACCGGTGGTTAGGGAAAGGCTTGTACGAGTCGCTTCGGGAGGATCTCGGCAGGCGCGTTCCGATGAGCAGTCCGCCGTCCTGCGTAGTGAAATGGATGGTGCCATTCGCCCGATCGAGCGCTGCGCTCCGATCGAGGCCCTTGTGGACGTTCAGTGATGGTGGATTCGCGGATCTCGGCGGGACATTGACACCTCCGGGGCGTCGTCGTTACACTCGGCCTGGTTTGTTCTGATCCAGCATCTGAGGAGTGGGGTGTTGCGCACACAGCGAATCGTTGTGAGCACGGTTCTCGTGTTCCTCAGCGCCGTGGCTGCGCTGGGGCAGGCATCAGCCCCTGGTGACAAGGCCGAGGCGCTGTGGGAGGCCGCCCGCAAGGGCGACGCGACTACGGTGAAAAAGCTCCTCGATGAGGGCGTGGACGTCAACACGAAGTACCGCTACGGTGCGACAGCACTCTCCTACGCCTGCGATCGCGGGCACCTCGAGGTGGCAAAAGTGCTTCTGGAGCACGGTGCCGACGTCAATGTCAAGGATACGTTCTATCGCGCCACGCCTCTCACCTGGGCGGCCAGCCCCGCCATGGGTCGCAAGCCGCAGCATGCCGAAATCGTTGGGCTGCTCCTGAAGCACGGCGCGCAGGGCGAGGAGGACGCGCTGATCGCGGCGGTCTCTGCGCCCGACGCGGCGATGACGAAGATCATCCTCGAGCACGGTGGCCTTCTCCCGGACACGCTTTCCGACGCGCTCGAATCGGCGAAGAAGGGCGGGCATAAGGACATCGTTGCGTTGCTCGAACAGGCTGGCGCGAAGCAGTACGTCGAGTTCAAGATGGACGAGTCACAGCTCGGGCGCTACGCCGGTACGTATCTTGGCACGGGCGGAGGCGAGCTAGTCCTCGCCGTGACGGGCGGGCATCTCCTAGGCGGTCCTCCCGGACAGCGGCTCACGTTTGTGGCGCGCGATGCAACAACGTTTCGGATCGTCGAATTGCCGGGCACGACGCTCAACTTTCGTCTCGAAGAGGGCAAGGCCACCGCGCTCACCCTCAGCCGGGGCGGCAACACGACGACCTACACGAGGGTAGAGGGCAAATAGATCATGAGACGGGCGATGCCGATCCTTGTGTGGCTAATCGCGTGCCCATCGGTCTCCGGGCAGCACTGGCCGTCGTTTCGAGGGCCCAACGCATCCGGCGTCTCCGACGGTCATCCGACCCTGGTGAAGTGGAACGCGCCATCGGGTGAGAGCGTGCTCTGGAAAACGCCCATTCCTGGTGTGGCTGTGTCGAGCCCCGTCGTTTGGGGGGACCGCGTGTTCGTCTCCACGGCGGTGAGCAGCGATCCCCATGCGACCATCCGCACGGGCCTATACGGCGACGTCGAGCCGTCGAGCGATCTGTCGAGGCACTCCTGGCGGCTGGTCGCACTTGACAAGCGCACCGGCAAAGTGCTCTGGGAGCGCGTCGCGCACGAGGGCGTCCCGCGAACCAAGCGCCACCCGAAGTCGAGTCAGGCCTCGCCGACGCCGGTCACCGACGGGCGGCACGTGGTTGTGTCGTTCGGGTCCGAAGGGCTCTACACCTACGACGTCGACGGAAAGCTGCTCTGGAAGCGAGACCTCGGCGTTCTGAACGCGGGCTGGTTCTACGACCCCGACTATGAATGGGGTGTGGGCAGCTCGCCGATCATCTGGAAGAGCTCGGTGATCGTGCAGTGCGACATCCAGAAGAACTCTTTCATCGCCGCGTTCGACGTAGCGACGGGCCAACCCCTCTGGCGCACCCCGCGCGAGGAGATCCCCTCCTGGTCGACGCCGGCGATCTACGAAGGCAACGGCCGCGCGGAACTGGTGACGCAGGCCACGAACTTCACGCGCGGATACGACCCGAGCACCGGCCAGGAGCTCTGGCGGCTCGCCGGTAACTCCGAGATCACGATTCCCACGCCCATCATCGGGGCGAACCTCATCATCGTGACTAACGGCTACCGCGGCGTGCAGCCGATCTATGCCATCAAGCCGGGCGCCAAGGGCGACATCACCCTGAAAGGCGAGCAGACCCAGAGCGAGTTCATCGCCTGGAGCACGAAGCGCGGCGGACCATACATCCCCACGCCGCTCATCTACCGCGATCAGCTCTACGTGTGCTCGAACAACGGCGTGCTGTCGGCCTACGGTGTTCGCACCGGCCAGCGCCTCTACCAAGAACGCCTGGGGGGAACAGGCGGATCGTTCAGCGCGTCACCTGTCGCGGCGGACGGCAAGATCTATCTTGCGAGCGAGGACGGCGACGTCTTTGTCGTCAAGGCGGGGCCGACGTACGAGCTTCTGGCGACGAACTCGATGGGCGAGGCCCTCATGGCGACGCCAGCCATCTCCGAGGGCCTGATCATTATTCGTGGCCTCAAGGACGTTTTCGCTATCGGACAGCCAGCAACTGCCAAACCATTATTTCACTGATTTGCGCATCACCTACATGGAGTGTCGTCTAAGTCGCAGAACGGCGCGCAACACGTTAATGCATTTAGGCAATCAGATACTAGCTGCTAAGCGCCGCCGTCTCAACGTAAGTTTGTAAAACTATGAGTCAAGTGGGAGATCCCGAGAGCAGTGCGACCGGCCGGCGGCAAGACAGGTTTGGATCGCCTCCGGAAAATGGGTCCAAAGACGCCGCGCTCAGGGTCAAAGCGGAAGGCGATTCCCTTGCAGGCAGATTTCCGCTGCATCTTCAGGCACCTAAGGGCGTTTGCAGATTGGCCCGCCTGCTGGGGCTATGTTATAAAGGCCATCCCGGCTCCGCCCGGAGAACTGTGCCATTTATCAATTTCCCCGCCCGCGAGATTAACTGCAAGCTGGTCTACTACGGCCCAGGCCTAGGCGGCAAGACCGCCAACCTGCACTGGATCTACGACCACACCGGAGATGCGCTGAAGGGCAAGATGATCTCGCTGGCGACGGAGACCGACCGAACCTTGTTCTTCGATTTCCTGCCACTCGATCTGGGCACCGTGCGCGGTTTCAAAACGCGCCTGCACCTCTACACCGTGCCCGGCCAGGTATTCTACGAGGCCAGCCGCAAGCTGATCTTGAAGGGAGCCGACGGGGTGGTGTTTGTCGCTGACTCGCAGGAAGAGCGTATGGACGCCAACCTGGAAACCCTGGAAAATCTTCGGGAGCATTTGAAGGAACATAGCCTCAATTTCGGTACCATTCCTTACGTCCTGCAATTGAACAAGCGCGATCTGCCCAACATTCTCCCGCCGGAAGAGCTCAAGAAGCATTTGCAGGCCAAGGGAGAGCCGATCGTAGAGGCGGTAGCGGTAACCGGCCAGGGCGTCTTCGACACGCTAAAAGAAGTTGCCAAGCTTGTTCTCGCCGAGCTGAAAAAAGGCGCGTGAAGCCTAGACCAAGCGAAATTTCAGTTGGATCAGCAAGCGAACGCGCGGCGGTTTGCCCTGCATTCTTGGCAGGGGATCCCACTTTCGTAGCTTTACGCATCGTATCGCCGCCTTGTCCTCCGGCTACGGCCGCCGGAGCCGCTGGCAATCTCTGAGCTTTATTAAACAGTTCAGTCCATGTCGCAGGAATGATTAAGATTGCGCTGAAGAAGCCTTCGAGCGGAAGCTGGCAAGTGCAGTGGCCTCGTCATCGAACGTGGGAATTACACTGAGCAAACGGGTGAGCGAAAGAACCGCGCGCACACGGCCTTGAGGGGCCAGCAGCTTCAGGCTCGAACCGGAGTGCCTGAAAGAAACGTACATGCGCACCAGGGTGCTGATGCCGGAGCTGTCGATCTGTTTCACGTCGCCCAGATTGACCAGCACGTTGCGCGCGGCGCCCTGGAGCAAGCGCCCCAGTTCGCTGGCCAACAGGTCGCTGCCTGCGCCGATGGTGGCACGCCCCTGGAGGTCGAGGATCGTAACGTCGCCCGATTTTCGGATGGTCCTTTGCAGCTCCACGGGCGCCTCCTCTTCTCCCCGTACACCAAGGGGAGTCGAGCGGGCCTACTCGATTCGCGCAGTGGCTTGCGCGCATTATATGCCCGGCGCCTAGGAAAACGACAGGGGACCCGCGGGCCTGAGGCTCGCAAGCGCCTGAGGCTCGTCGTTGAAGGTGGGAATGGCGCTGACCAGGCGCGTCACCTCCAGCGCATCGCGCACGCGCCCCGCCGGGCAAACGAGCTTCAGGCTTCCGCCTGCTCGCACCAGTCCGGTGCTATTCCGCACCAACGTGCTGATACCCGTGCTGTCGATCTGCTCGACACAAGAGAGGTTCACCACAATCTGCCGATAGCCGTTCTCGATCAGGCGGCGCAGCTCAGTCTGCAGCCGGTCGGCCTCCGCACCGATTATGAGCCTTCCCTGCAGATCGAGGATTCTCACGTGGCCCGCTTCGCGAATGGAAATATCCAGGCCCATAACTCCTCCCCACGCCCAGTCGCTGCGCATTATATCCCGGTAAGGGATTCCTCTAAGGGGGCTTTCCTGTTGGGGCGAGGCTCCCCTGGCTTGACACTTCTGCCGGGCGGACTAGCGGTGAGGCGCGGAGATTGGCCGCCCCGGCGCGCTCCCGGGAGCGCTTTGGGCAAGCCAAACCGGCGCAAAAACTCCGCGAAGATTCCTTGAGGTGAACTGTTCCACGGCGGTACGTTGCATGATTCGCTCCGTTTCCCCCTTTTTTTCTCGGCGGATTTTCGCGCGAATTATAATTGCAGTAGCAGCGCCAACCTTGGCGCTTAACTGCCGGACAGCACTGTGAGCGCACTGTCGCCGAACTTGTACGAAGAAGCGGAGGAGAACCGCCTGCAGGAGATTCAGGCGAACCTGCGCAAGCTCGAGCACCGCGATTGGTGGCTGTGGACGCTGGCGATGGTGGTCATGCTGCTGCTGACCCTGGCGGTAGCCTCGCTCACATTCCCGGGACTACTGAAGTTTGAAGACCCGATCTTCCAATACGGCCTCAACCAGGCTGTTCGTGGGCTGGTTGGCTTGGTGCTGCTCTTCAACACTTATACGATTTACCAGCAGGTGATGATCAAGCGCCTCCGGCGGCAATTTTCGCAGCAGCTAGACGCCATGAGCCGACTGCACAGCCGCGCGGAAGAGTTCCACAAGCAGGCCACGGTAGACCCCCTGACCGGACTCTGTAACCGACGTGTCGGCGAGCAACACCTGGCAGCGGAGGCAGAGCGTTCGCAACGCTACGGACATCCGCTTACTGTGCTGGTTCTGGATTTAAACAACTTCAAGCAAATCAACGACCAGTACGGCCACCCGGCGGGCGACCAAGTCCTGAAGGAATTTGCGCAGCGCTTAGTCACCACCATCCGCGTCTCCGACTTGGCCGTGCGCATGGGTGGGGATGAGTTCCTCGTTATACTCCTGGAGTGTCCCTCGGAGCAGGTGCAAGCCATGCTGGCGCGCCTCAAGCCGCTCGAAGTGGAGTACCGTGGCGAGAAAATCCCGGTCTCCTTCTCGGCCGGATGGGTCAGCTACGAAAGCAGCGAAACGCCCGAACAGTTCCTGGAGCGCGCCGACCGCACGCTCTACGCCGATAAGCGCGCGGGCAAGGCCCGCGACGCGCAGTTACCCGTCGCACGTTAAGAAGAGTCATTTGCCGGGTGCGAAACTACCGGCTTCTTGACTTCTCTCGGCGTCTCCCAGCCTGGAGTGGCGGCATGAAAAAAAGGGAGGTGAAAACCTGGCGGTCTTCACCTCCCGGGGTGGGGTGGGGTGCTGCTGGATAGAACTCTTGTGCCTCCTTCTTTCTTTAGGCGGCAGATATCGCTTCAATCTCGCTATTCTTATTTCGCCGTGTTAGGAGACCACCACCACAGAGTAACCTCTAAACAGCGCGGAATAACACAGGCAGCCGAGCATGTCAACAGGTTTCAGATGTCGGGTCCGGAGTGCAAGGGGCCCGCGCAAATGGATCTGGAAATCGGCCACCCGAGGTTAGGCCAGCCGGGCTGACGCGCGAGAAGGGGCGGCGGCACCTGACGCACGAACAAGGATTTCGCGCACCCGGCGTCCCAGTAGGGTGGGTGTATAGGGTTTCTGCAGAACGCCAGCGCCTTTTTCCACCAACGCTTGCAGAGAGGCGGCCTCGGCGCTGTAGCCGGTGGTAAACAACACAGGCAGATTAGGTTTCAACGCACACATTTTAAGGTAAGCGTCAGGGCCCCCCATCCTGGGCATCACCACGTCCAACAGGGCCAGGCCAATCGAGCCGCAATGCTGACGGAACAGATCCACCGCTTCGAGCCCATCCTGTGCCAGGATGAGCCGATAACCAAGACTCTCCAGCGCGACCCTCGCCATTTCCCGGACGCCGTCGTGGTCTTCGGCCACGAGGATCGTCTCAGAGCCGCCCTGGACCGGCTGGGCGGCGGCGCTGTCAACCCTTTCGATACCTTCCACGGTGCCTTCAACAAGAGGGAAGTACACCTGGAACGTGGCGCCCAAGCCTAGCCGGCTCTCGACTTGCACGAAACCCCCATGCTGCTTGGCGACGCCGTAAACGGTGGCCAAACCCAGGCCAGTGCCCTTACCCAGTTCCTTGGTGGTGAAGAAGGGCTCAAAGATATGCTCAATAGTGGCCGCATCCATCCCCACCCCGGTGTCCGAGACGCTGAGCCGGACGTAGCGGCCCGGCTGGACATAGGTGTGGAGCCGGGCGTAGTCTTCGTCGAGCGTTACGTTTTCGGTTTGAATCAGCAACTGACCGCCCTGGAGCATGGCATCACGCGCATTCAAGCACAAATTCATTAACACTCGTTCGAGCTGGGTGGGATCTGCGCGAATCACCCCCAGGTCCGGGGCTGCTACGGTCCTCAGCTCGATGAGATCACCGAGGATGTTTCCCAGGAGGCCCACGAAATCGACGATAGTCTGATTCAAGTTGAGGTTCCGGGGTTCAAGGACTTGGCGCCGCGCGAAGGCCAGCAACTGCCGGGTCAGCCCGGCGGCACGCTCGGCCTGTTCTCGAATTTTTTTGAAGTGGCTGTGGAGCCGACTGTCGGCCGGCGTCTGCTCCTGGCCCAATTCAGCCCAACCCATGATGGCGCCGATGACGTTGTTGAAATCGTGGGCAATGCCGCCCGCCATTTGCCCAATAGCCTCAAATTTATGCACTTGGCGGAGATGTTTTTCCATGGCCCTGCGCTCAGTTACGTCTTCAACAATAAACTCGACTTCCTCCATGCCACCGCTCTGATCGACCACCGCACGCCCGCTGAACTGGACTGTGATAAAGGAGCCATCTTTCCTCCTCCATTCGACCTCGACGCCATCGACACGCCCTGACTGAAGGCACTGCTCGATGATGCGGGAGCGATCTTCGGGGTGGCGATAGAGGGTAGCGGGCAGGTCGGCCGAGAGCAATTCCGCACTGGACTCGTAGCCGAGCATCTGGACCAGCGCGGGATTGACGTCCAGGAATTTTCCCGCCCTGGTTACCCGGAAGATTCCGTACGTGGCATTCTCGACGAGTTCGCGGTAGCGGGCCTCAGAGTGGCGCAAGGCCTCTTCGGAACGCTTGCGCTCCTCGCGCAGCGCCTTTTCCTGCAGGGCGCGGCGAACGGCCACCGGCAGGCGGGCCAGACGATCCTTGAGGACGTAATCGGTGGCTCCCCTCTTGATGCAGTCGACCGCGGCTTCTTCCCCCAATGTGCCGGTAACCAGGACGAACGGAATATCTTTTTTCTGCTGCTGCAGCGATTCGAGCGCATCAAGCCCCGTCCAGTTCGGGAGGCGGAAGTCGGCGAGAATAACGTCATACAGCGTCTCTCGCAGACCTGCGGCGAATTCCTCAGGAGTAGCTACCACGTCGGCGCGGAACCGGAATCCCGCCTTTTGCAATTCCCGCTGGATGAGCTCGGCGTCTGCCGCGGAGTGCTCGACAATCAGGACACGCAGAGACTCTGTGAAACCGCGGGAATGGGCCGCGGGTGGATGGAACGCAGTCCGGCTCATTTCGGCTGACCTGGGGGAAAGGCCGCAAAAACATGCGGAGGTGGAGCCGGGGCCTCCTCTTCAACGGCCTGGCCGACGACCACACGGTCGCGCCCCTCGCCCTTAGCAAGGTAAAGGGCGGCATCGGCGGCTCGCAAGAGCGTGGTCGCCGTCCAACCATGCTCCGGGAAGGCAACCACCCCCTGCGACAGGGTGACTGGCGGGAGGATCTGGCCAAGGTACTGGACATTAAGCTGTTTGACGTCTTCTCGCAATCGCTCGGCGCGCTGTCTGGTGACCTCCAACGAGGCTTCCGGCAGAATAAGCGTAAACTCCTCACCACCGTAACGGCAGGCAATGTCTTCCTGCCGTGTTCGACTTTGCACGAAGTGGCCCAACTCGCGGAGCACAGTGTCGCCCGCCTCGTGGCCCAAGCTGTCGTTGAAGCTCTTGAAGTGGTCGAGGTCGAGCATGATCAACCCCAAGCCGCGCCGACGGCGCGCCAAGCGGTGCAGCTCGCGCTCGAGCGACTCCTCCATGTAGCGCCGGTTGAACAGGCCGGTCAGGGGATCGCGGATGGATTGGGTGCGCAGATTCTCACGCAGTTTCAGGTTTGCCAGAGCCAGCGCCGTGTGTTCGGCGACAGTCAAAGCCAACCTCTGCTTGGACTCCTGTACCAGTCCCAGTGGGCGTTCCGGTTGGTTCGGTTTGGGCGGGCTCTGCAAGAAGAGGACGCCCAACGCCTGGCCCAGCGCCATCATCGGCACGCACAAGTAGCTGGCCGACGGAGACCGGCTCAAGTGCTGGCAAAGCAGCCCGGACTGGGAATCCTCCACCCAGTGCATCCGCCCCCGCCGGAGCGCCCAACAATCTTCCGGCGCGAACACAACCGCCTCCGCCTCAGGCGGGGAGTCGCCCCAGACCACCGCCGGCTCAAGGAGGTTGCGCGAGGCATTGAGCAAATACAGCGTGCCGGGCTCAGTAGGAAATAGCTTTTCAGCGGACTTGCCGATCACGGCGTAGGCTTCGTCGGGGTTGAGGCAGGTTTGGAGCAACTCCCCCATTTCGTTCACGAGGGTGGTCTCGCGGGTGCGCTGCTGCAGTTCGCTGACCCGAACCATCAGCTCTTCATTGGCCTGCTGCAGCTTCTCCCGCGCGCGCTTGCGCTCGGTGATGTCCCGGATGATTCCCGTAAAGGTGCGTTCGCCGTGGATGACAAATTCGGCGAAAGAGATTCCCAGGGTGATCTCCGTTCCGCTTTTGTGGAGGCCGGTGAGTTCCGCAGACTCCCAATCGATATGTCTTCGGCCGGTCTCCAGGTATCGTTTGAGCCCGGCCCTGTGCACCTCGCGGAGATTTTCGGGCATCAGCAGGGTGAGACTCTGCCCGAGCATCTCCGCGCGAGTGTAACCGAAGATCCTCTCCGCAGCGGCGTTGACGAAAAGAATCCGGCTTTCGGAATTGATGGTAATGAAGGCGTCGTTCGCGGTTTCCGCCAGAATGCGGTAGCGGGCTTCGCTTTCGCGGAGCGCCTGTGCGGCGCGGGCGCGGTCTTCGCGCAGCGCCTTTTCTTCCAGGGCGCGACGAACGGCCACTGGCAGGCGGGCCAGGCGTTCCTTGAGAACGTAGTCGCTGACCCCCTCCTTGATGCACTCCACCGCGGCTTCTTCCCCCAGCGTGCCCGTCACCAGCACAAAGGGAATATCCTGGCCCAGGTGTCGAAGCAGCTTGAGAGCGTCCATCCCCGTCCAGTTGGGCAACCGATAGTCGGCCAGAATGATGTCGTAGGTGTTTGCGCCCAGCCGCAGGGAAAATTCCTCGGCGGTCTCCACCAGATCCGCGCTGACTTTGAATCCCGCCTTTTCCAATTGGTTCAGAATGAGGTCGGCGTCCGGGCGGGAGTTTTCAACAATTAGAACGCGCAGGGGTTGTTGGACGTTCACGTTCCGTTCGGCTACGGCTGGATCCATCAGGCCTGGCTCCGTGACGCGGCGAGGAAAGCTCCCAACGACGGCGGCGGCTCATTCACCAGAAGCCAGTACAATCCGAGCTGCTTGACCGTTTCCCGGAACTGGTCAAAGTCCACCGGCTTCTGGATATAGCTGTTGACTCCCGATTGATAACCCTGCACCAGGTCTCTCTCCTCCTTCGAGGAGGTTAGAATGACCACGGGGATGGCTTTAGTCCGCGCATCACTCTTGACCTGCCGCAGCACCTCGAGCCCATCCACCCTGGGCAGTTTCAAATCGAGCAGGATCAACCTGGGCCGGTGGCTTGCCTCGCGCCCGCTGAACACCCCGCGGCAGAAGAGAAAATCCAAAGCCTCCTCGCCGTCGTGCGCCACGTGGACGCGGTTGGACAGCTTGTTGTGGCGGAGGGCATGCAAGGTAAGCTCCACATCCGCCGGGTTGTCTTCTACAAGAAGAATATCTACCTCGTAGTTGCTCCCTTCCATGCGGCACTCCCTTCCGTGAACGCGGTATCTGTCCTGGTGTCCTTCGGTGCACCCAAAGTGAAGAAGAAGGTGGCACCCTTGTCGAGTTCCGCCTCGGCCCAGACGCGCCCCCCGTGTTTCTGGATAATCCGCTGAATAGTGGCCAGGCCCACGCCGGTGCCTTCAAAATCCTCCTTGCGGTGGAGCCGCTGGAAGACACCGAATAGCTTGTCGGCGTACTTCATGTTGAAGCCGACACCGTTGTCCCGGATGAAGATGACCGGTTGCCCGTCAACCTCCCTCTGCCCCACCTGAATGACAGCGAGCTCGCGCGGCCGGGTGTACTTGATGGCATTCGAGAGCAGGTTGGCCAACACCTGCTTCATGAGGCCCGGGTCGCATTCCACGAACGGCAGCCGCCCAATCTGCCAGTCGATCTGCCGGCCGCGCGTTTCGGTCTCCAGGTCCCCGAGGACCTCCTCGACCAGCGCGTTCAACCCGGTGATTTGCAATTGCACCGGCTGCCGGCCGACCCGTGCCAGGTTCAACAAGTCGTCCACCAGGTGTCCCATGTGCCGGGTGGACTCATGGATGCGCTGCAAGTGCTTTTGAGCGAGAGGGTCCAGTTGAGACCCAAAATCTTCCAGAAGGATCTTGGAAAATCCATCGATGTGCCGCAGCGGGGCACGCAGGTCGTGGGCGACCGAATAGGTAAAGGCTTCGAGCTCTTTATTCAGGGTTTCCAGTTCGGCGGCCCGCCGGCTCAAGTCTTCGTTCAGCTCCTTGATTTCCTGCTCGGCCCGCTTGCGCTCGGTGATGTCTTTGATGATGGCAGCAAGGCCGGCTGGCCCACCGTTGGCCCCTCTAACGACAAAAACGGTGAGCAAAACGGGGACACGCGATCCGTCCTTTCTTACGTACTCTTTTTCGTACTCGGCCGGGTTCCCCGTTTTCAAGACCTGTTCAATGATGTAAGGCTCGGGATCGCCGTATTGAATTGGGGTGATGTCCCGATACTTTTCCCCATCCAGTAGCTCCTCTCTGGAATAGCCCGTGAGAGCGAGAAAGGCGTCATTCGCATCCAGCAAGCGTCCATCGAGAGCCGTGTACGTCATGGCATCTTTGGAGCACTGGTAGATTCCTCGGAAATGTTCCTGAATCTTTCTATACTCATCCTCGCTGCGTTTGCGCTCGGTCATGTCGCGGATGGCGCTGGAGACCAATACCCCTTCCTCGGTCTCCAGCGGGCTCAGGCTGATCTCCACCGGAAACTCGCTCCCGTCCTTCCGCCGCCCGTAGAGTTCCAGCCCCGCCCCCATCCATCGCGTGCGCGGATCAGAAAAATAGCCCGTGCGGTGGCCCGGATGCGCTCCTCGAAACCGCTCGGGAACCAGAATCTCAACCGATTGCCCGAGCAACTCCTCGCGCGTGTAGCCGAACAGCTTCTCTGTCTGCGCATTCACCAGCAGGATACGACCCTCCCGGCCCACGATTACCATCGCGTCCGGCGCCGCCTCCAGCAAACCCCGGAACTTCGTCTCCGCCCTCTTCCGCGCGGTGATGTCCCGGATGGCGCTGGAGACCAATACCCCCTCCTCCGTCTCCAGCGGGCTCAGGCTGATCTCCACCGGAAACTCGCTCCCATCCTTCCGCCGCCCGTAGAGTTCCAGCCCCGCCCCCATGGATCGCGTGCGCGGATCAGAAAAATAGCCCGTGCGGTGCCCCGGATGCGCTCCTCGAAACCGCTCGGGAACCAGAATTTCAACCGATTGCCCGAGCAACTCCTCACGGATGTAGCCGAACAGCTTCTCCGTCTGCGCATTCACCAGCAGGATGCGACCCTCACGGCCCACGATCACCATCGCATCCGGCGCTGCCTCCAGCAGACCCCGGAACTTCATCTCGGCCCTTTCTCGCTCGGTGATTTCCCGATTGATCTCGAGAATCCCGGCCGGGATACCTTGCGCATCCCGTTGCAAAGCCCACCGGCTGGCCACGACAATGCGCGTGCCGTCGCGCTTGCGATGGACCAGTTCGCCCTCCCAGCACCCGTCCCGCAGTAGCTCGGTTTCAATCTGCTCCAGCGGCTTGGAAAATTCGGTTTCGAGCAGCGTGTGGCTCACTTTTCCAAGGGCTTCTGCCTTTGACCAGCCGTAGGTCTGTTCCGCGCCGCGGTTCCAGAACAAGATGGTGCTAATCATGTCTCGGACGATGATGCTGTCGTGCGCGAGGTCAAGGAGCGCGATCTGATCGCGCAAGCTGGCAGCTAGAAATTCCATGGGAGTCCTCCCGGCTCAATGGCCCTCTGCGGCCGGGCAAAAAACGATCGGCAACCACACGTCTTGGCCGGCGGAAGAATCACCATGCCCAGCACACAAACTTGGCTCTGGCAGGCTCGGAAGGGGGCAGTCGAGGGCCTGGAAAAAGGCTTCCGGAACGCGAATTTCATTCTGCCCAAGCAACGGAGCCCGTGCGACGTGAGCTCCACATTCACCGGGCCGTCTTCCACCAGAAGAAGCTCTAACTCATATCTGTTATGTCTGTTCCCCTGCATACGGCACTTCCCTCCGTGAACTGGGGATCCGTTCTGTTGTCCTTCGGCGCGCCTAATGTGAAGAAGAAGGTGGCACCCTTGTTGAGTTCCGCTTCGGCCCAGATGTGCCCGCCGTGCTTGTGGATAATCCGCTGGACAATAGCCAGACCCACGCCGGCGCCTTCAAAGTCTTCCGGGCGGTGCAGCCGCTGGAAGACGCCGAATAGCTTGTCAGCGTACTTGGGGTTGAAGCCGACGCCGTTATCCCGGACGAAGATGACTGGCTGGCTGTCTCTAGTGGTCCGGCCCACCTCGATGATGGCGCGTTCGCGCGGCCGGGTGTACTTGACGGCATTTGAGAGCAGGTTGGCGAACACCTGCTTGATCAGGCCCGGGTCGCACTCCACAAACGGCAGGCGCTCGAGTTGCCAGTCAATCTGCCGATCGCTTGTGTCTGTTTTGAGGCCCGCGATGATTTCCTCGACCAGTGCGTTCAACCCGGTGATTTGCAGGTTCAATTCCTGGCGGCTAAATCGGGCCAGGGACAACAGGTCGTCCACCATACCTCCCATGTGCTGGGTGGCTTCGTGGATGCGGTGCAGATACTGCTGGGCCGGGGCATCGAGTTGAGGCCCAAAATCTTCCAGAAGGATCTTGGAAAATCCGTCGATGTGGCGCAGCGGGGCGCGCAGGTCGTGGGAGATCGAATAGGTGAAGGCTTCCAGCTCCTTGTTGGCGCCCGTGAGTTCGGCGGTCCGGTCGGCCACTCTTTTTTCCAGTTCCGCATTGAGCTGCCGGATTTCTTCCTCAGCCCGCTGGCGTTCCATTACCTCCCGTTTGAGCGCGGCGGCATGCTTCTGGATTTCATTGTGCTGCCGCACGTTCTCATAGGCCACGCCCGCCTGCGCCCCCAGGGTGGCGATCAGGCGCTCATCCTCTTCGCTAAACTCTTCTGCACCGAGCTTTTCGATCAAATAGAGGATCCCGTAGAGCTGGCTCGGCGAGCTCAGCCGCACGCCAAGGAAAGAGCGCGTGGGCAAATAGGCTGGGGGCATTCCCTGAGCCACGGGGTCGGTACCGATGTCTCGCAAGCGGAGCGGGTGGCCCTCTGTGAGCAACTGGGCAAGGACCCCCTGATCAACGCGCTGGAGGCCAATTCCCCTGGCCGTTCCGACGTCTGTGCCGCGGGTGAAAAAGTGCCGCAGCGTTCGACCGTCTTCCGCCAAGAGTCCGACGGCAGCGTACCGGGCGCCGATCAACTCGCGTGCCGGTGGGCACAACTCGTTGAGAATCCCTAGCGGATCGAGCTGGGAGGCGAGTTTTTGGCCCACTTCGAGGAGTGCGGTCAAGCGGAGGGTTGCCGCCTCCAAATCGTTTACCTTCTCGGAGAGTTTGTCGGTGACCAGTCGCAGGTGCTCGCGGTCGAACTCTCTGGTTGGGGCAGCGGGCGGAGGAGGACTCAGGCTCAGAGCGGCGTTCACGATTCTCAGAACGGTTTCCGGCTCGGCTGGCTTGGTGAGAATGTGCGAAACGCCGCAGGCCTCGGCCAGTGCCTGCGCTTCGCGCTCATGATAGGCAGCCGTATAGAAGATCACCGGTGTCTGAGCGATGGTGGGGTCACTCCGCAGTTGGCGGACAAGTTCGTACCCGTCCATCGTTGGCATCACAATATCCGCGATGACCAGGGCGGGGTGCTCGGCCCGGACCTGCGCCAGCGCCTCGGCGCCATCGCCGGCTTCGAGTAGACGGTGTCCGTTATAACCGAGAAGCGTGGTGAGGAATTCCCTGTTCGCCGGTTTGTCGTCCACTACTAGAATCGTTGCCATACTCAATTCCGGCTTGCCTTCTGCAAGCAAGCCTCAACGAAGGACACCAAGGCCTGCGGCTCGATCGGCTGCAAGAGGAATCCATCCGCGCCAAGCGCCAGAGCCCGTTCTTGTTCTGTCCGGCCCGATGTCGAAGCGGAAAAAAGAAGGAATGGAATGGCCCGCAACGCGGGTTCGGCTTTGACCTGCCGCAGCAGCTCCAGGCCACTCTCTCCCGGCATCTGTAAGTCGGACAAAATCAGGTCCGGGGAATGCCGGCGGGCGAGTTCGGCTGCTTCCTCGGGTCTCTGGACGGCGATCACTTCGTAGCCAAAAGGCTCGAGAGTGCTGCGAATCAAGCTCAAGTTGATGGCGGAGTGGCCCACCGCCAAAATGGTTGCGCGTCTGGGCGGAGGCGGCGCGGTCTCCCCAGGCGAGGCGTGCGCTTCGCGTCGCTGGCTGGAGCGCTGCTCGGGAGGCAGGAAAGCTTCGATCTGCCTTACAAACGATTCGGGACTAATCGGCTTGGGAATGTAGCCGTCGAATCCCGCCGCGAGGACTTTGTCGCGGTCTCCGACCATGGCCAAGGCGGTGACAGCCACGACTGGGACTTTTGGTAAGCAGGAACGGGATTTGACCTGCCGGCCGACGTGGTAGCCATCCACCCCGGGCATTTCCAGATCGCAGATGATCAGGTCCGGCGCCTCGCGGGTAATTGCTTCCAGGCCCTCCTGGCCGTCGCGTGCGGTCAACGGCGCGTAGCCGAAGGCCCTGAAAAGATAGACCATGAGCTCCAGGTTGGTCGGATTGTCTTCGATAATCAGGATGCGCGCGGCCATCGCTGCGTCCTTTTTTCTTCTTCCTTATTTGTTTCCTAGCACCAGGGTGAACCTGCTTCCTTTGCCGTACTCGCTCTCCAGAGTGATAAAGCCTCCGAGCAACTGGGCCAGCTTCTGGCTCAGATGGAGGCCCAGTCCGGTACCCTCAAAACGGCGCGCGTCATCGGCGGTTACTCGCGTAAAGGCCTGGAAAAGCTTGGCCTTGTCTTCGGGCCGAATGCCAATGCCGGTGTCGACCACGCTGATTTCCGTTCTGACCGTGCCGTTTTCCTGGCGCTGGCGGACTTCAAGACGCACCTCACCTTTCTCGGTGAACTTGATGGCGTTGTTGGTGAGGTTGATGAGGATCTGACTGAGGGCGCGACGATCGGTCATTGCTATCAGGTTCTGCCCGGGAGTGTGAGCTCCAAACTTCAGGCCTTTGCTTTCCGCCAGAGGCCGAAGGGCGGTGAGAACCTCCTCGATGACACTGTCACAGGCCACCGGCTCGAGGTTGACCTGCACCTTGCCCGATTCGATTTTGGCCAGGTCCAGCAGATCGTTGATCAGCGACAGCAGGTGTCTGGCGCTGCTTTGGATGGTCTGAAGCTGCTTGTCCTGATCCGGGGTCAGCGGTCCGGGCAGCTTCATCAGCAGGGTGCCGGTAAAGCCGATGACGGCATTCAGCGGCGTGCGCAATTCGTGCGACATGGTGGCCAGGAAACGGTCCTTGGCCTGGTTGGCGCTCTCCAGCTCAACGTTCTTCTCCTGGAGCTTCTCCTCGAACCGCTTGCGCTCGGTGACGTCGCGGGCCGCCGCGAACACCCCCTGCAGCTTGCCGTCGCGGTCGTAGAACGTGGCCGCGTTGTAGGAGACCACCGTCTGGCGCCCCTCCTTGCCCCGCGCCGTCAGTTCGTAGTTGGTCACTCTCCCCTCAAGCAGCACCAGTTTGATGCCCTGCTCGGCCCGCACCGGAGCGGTGAAGTAGCTTTTGAATGGAGTGCCGATCAATTCATCGCGGGAATATCCAGTGAGCGCCTCCATCTGCTGGTTGACGTCGGTGATGATCCCGAGCGGGTCGGTGGTCATCAGCGCGTCGATATTCGATTCGATCAGCGAACGGGTGTAGAACTGCTGGTCGCGCAGCTGCTGCTCGAGCTGCTTCTGCGCGGTGATGTCGCGGGCGGCGGCCAGGATGCCCAGCGGCGCGCCGGCGGCATTGGTAAAAACGCCGGCATTGAAACCCACGGCAATCCGCCGGCCGTGGCGGCTGATGAGCACCAGTTCGTAGGCAATAACGCGCCCTTCGGCCAGCGTCTTCTGGACTCCCGCGCGCGCGCGCTCGGGTTCGGTGAAGTACTCGGCAAACCGCGAGTTGATCAAATGCTTGCGGGTATAACCGGAGAGCCGGGTAGCCTCTTCGTTCACGTCGGTGACCGTTCCGTCCGGAGCAATGGCGAACAAGGCGTCGGCGGAGGCTTCGATCAACGAGCGGTTGTACGCCTGCTGATCGGCCAACTGCGCCTGCAGCCGCGCCTGCTCGGCGATGTCACGGGCGCTGGCAAAGATGCCCTGTATCCTGCTGTCGCTGCCCCGGAAAACCGAAGCGTTGAAAGAAACCGTGCGCTCGCGTCCCGGCTTGGTCTGCAGGACCATTTCATAATTGGTGACCACACCCTCGGCAAAGGTGCGTTTCACGCCGGTATCGGCGCGCTCCGGCTCGGTGAAATACCTCTTCAAGAGCGAGCCGATGAGTTCCTGACGGCTGTAATCGGTCATGCGGCACATCTGCTCGTTGACGTCGGTGATGAAGCCATCCGGGTCCACCGTAATCAAGCCGTCCACCGACGAATCGATCAGGCCGCGCAGATAGGTTTGCTGCTCGCGCAGTTGTTCCTCCAGCCGGACACGATCGGTGATGTCACGGGCCGAAGCGAAGATCCCGCGCAAGTTCCCGGTGGGGTCTTTAAATACAGAAGCGTTAAACGAGACCTGCAAATGCCGCCGGGTGCGCGACACCAGGGTGAGCGCATACTCGGTGACAAAACCCGCCTCAAACGTTTGCCCGACGCCGGCCCGAGCGTGTTCGGGCTCGGTAAAGTAATCGGCAAACGGGGTGCCGAGAAGCTCGGCGCGGGTATAGCCGGTCATCTGGCACATCCGGTCGTTCACGTCGGTGATGATGCCCTGCGGGTCCACGTTGATGAGCCCGTCCACCGACGATTCGATCAGGCCGCGCAGGTAGTTCTGCTGCTCGCGCACTTGCTGTTCCAGTTTCTTCTGCTCGGTGATATCGCGGGCCGCGGCGAACACGCCCTGCAGCTTGCCGTCGCGATCGTAGAAGGTCGTGGCGTTGTAGGAGACCACCGTCTCGCGCCCCGATTTGCTGCGCGCCGTGAGCTCGTAGTTGGTCAACTTGCTTTCGCGCAGGACCTGTTTGATGCCTTCCTCGGCGCGCAGCGGGTCGGTAAAGAATTGTTTGAACGGCGAGCCGATCAGCTCGTCGCGGCCGTTTCCGGTCAGCGCCTCCATCTGCCGGTTCACATCGGTGATGATGCCGAGCGGGTCGGTGGTCGTCAGGGCGTCAATATTGGATTCGATCAGCGAGCGCGTATAGCTCTGTGAAACCTGCAGTTGAGCTTCCAACTGTTTCTGCGCTGTAATGTCGCGGGCGGAGGCGAAGATGCTGCGCACCTTTCCGGCCGTGTCTTTGAAGACGGCCGCGTTGAACGAAACGGGAACCTGGCGCCCGTCAGCCGCCTGCAGAGTGAGCGCGTAATCGGTGACGGCGCCTTTTTGGGAGGTAAGCCGCACGCCTTCCTCGGCGCGCTCGCGCTCCATAAAATAGGCGGGGAAGGAAGAGCCGATGATCTGGTTGCGCGGCCGGCCCGCCATGCGGCACATCGTGTTGTTCACGTCGGTGATGGCCATCGACTCGTCCACCGTCACCAGGCCGTCCACGGAAGCCTCGATCAAGCCCCGGTTGTACGCCTGTTCTTCCGCCCGTTGGGTTTGCAGGCGGGCCTGGTCGGTGATGTCGCGCGCGCTGGCAAAGATGCCGCGGACCGCCCCGGCTTGGTCTTTGAAGATCGCGGCGTTGAAGGACACCAGCCGCTCGGGCCCTTCTTTGGTGCGCAAGGTCAATTCGTAGTTGGTCACCGCGCCTTTGTCCAACGTGAGCCGCACGCCCTCCGCCGCGCGCTTCGAGTCGGCAAAGTACTCTGGAAACTGAGAGCCGATCAGGCGCTCGCGCGAGTAGCCGGACATGCGGCACATCGTTTCATTCACGTCCGTGATCGCCAGCATGGGGTCCACGGTAATCAGGCCGTCGAGCGAGGCTTCAATCAAGCCGCGGTCGTACGCGCGTCCCTCCGCCAGTTGGGTCTGCAGGCGCGCCTGCTCGGTAATGTCCCGCGCGAAGGCGAAGATGCCGCGCACGTTCCCCGCCGAAGGGTCCTTGAAGACCGCGGCGTTGAACGAAACGCGCAAGTGCCGTCCGTCCCGCTTGGCGAGGGTGAGCACGTAATCGGTGACTATGCCCCGCTGGAGGGCCTCGTTCAGGCCGGCCATCGCCGGCTCGGAATCCACAAAGTAATCGGCAAGAGGTGTTCCGATGAGTTCCTCCCGGAGATAGCCGGACATACGG